>Ga0137409_10008316_pt1 | contig 10597 bp, 14 predicted proteins | sample CZODoug1_16funga_FD_122059 | JGI IMG/M metagenome (GOLD analysis project Ga0137409, IMG submission 122059) | Vadose zone soil fungal communities from Angelo Coast Range Reserve, California, USA - CZODoug1_16fungal (Hybrid Assembly) | ecosystem: Environmental > Terrestrial > Soil > Vadose zone... | reverse complement strand
CGAGAGCGAGTGGGAAGCGTTGCGCCGCGCGAACGACCGGATCTCGGCGTACGCCTCGCGCGCCAGCGTCGTCTTCGTCAGCCACTACCACGAGGACCACTTCCGGTCCGATCCCGTGTCGTACGCAGGCCGGCTCGTGCTCGCGAAGGACCCGCGCCGCATGATCGCCGGACAGCAGGCTCGGCGCGCCGAGGCGCTGTGGAAGGCCCTGGACGGCCAGGCGCGTGTCGAGAGCGCGGACTCCACCCGGCATCGCGAGACGGGGCTGGAGCTCTACGTATCGCCGCCGCTCCCGCACGGCGTCGACGGCACGCCCTTCGGGTCGGTCGTCGCGCTGACGATCGTCGATCCGACCGAGCGCGAGCGCTTCGTGTTCGCCTCTGATCTCCAGGGGCCGGCGTCGGCGGTGTCCGCCGCGTACGTCATCCAGCAGCGGCCGACGCTCCTCTACCTGTCCGGTCCACCGTCGTACCTCGAGCGCGAGCTCGGGCGGGACGCGATCGAGCGCTCGATCGATCATCTGCTGCGCGTGGTCGAGACGACGGGATGCCGCGTCATCCTGGATCATCACGCGCTTCGCGACGCGCGATTCGCCGACCGGCTCGCGCGCCTCTGGGAAACCAAGCGCGTCGTCACCGCCGCCGCGCATCTGGGGCTGCCGGAGACTCCACTGGAGAGCCGGCGCAACCTCGCGTGGGCCGCGGTGCGCAAGCCGCCTGCGTCGGCGACCGCGGAGCCGCGTGCTAAGATATTTGCTCGCGCACCGAGGAAATTTGCGAAGGGAGGCTCCAGGGAGTGAGCGACAGCGACACCGTCAACGTCGGCGATCCGGCGCCCGCCTTCACGCTCAAAACGATCGGTCTCAAGGACGTGAGCCTGAGCGATTTCCAAGGCAAGAACGTCGTCATTCTGTTCTATCCGCTGGACTGGACACCGGGCTGAAGCAAGTGCATGCCCGCCTTCGATCAGCGCATCGCTGATTTCGAGGCGGCCAATACCCAGGTGCTGGGTATCTCGACCGACAGCCCGTTCAGCCACGAGAACTGGGCCAAGTCTGTCGGCATCAGCCACTACCCGCTGCTCTCCGACGTCCAGCGCAGTGCCGCGAAGGACTACGGCGTCTACTGGCCGGACTGGAACGCCAACGTGCGCGCCACCTTCATCGTCGACAAGCAGGGCAAGGTCGTCTTCGCCGAGCGCTATGGCAAGGGCGAGCTTCCCGACCCGGACAAGATCCTCGAGGAGCTGAAGAAGCTTCCCTCGTAGTTCTTCTACTCGTGACGGCCTCCGGCCGGGGGTGGCAATCCGCCCCGGGTCGGAGGTCGTCGGCTTGTCAACGCGACACCTGTGAGGACGGCGGTGCCGCCCACGAGCGCCGTCGCGCCTACCTTCTCCCCGAGCATGATCCAGGCGAGAAGCACGCCGACCACGGGCTGGAGATTCAGGAAGACGGCCGAGCGGCTCGGCCCCAGCGCGCGCACCGCCTCGTACCACCACACGTGCGCCACCGAGCCGAGAATGGCCTGATAGCCCACCACGGTCCACGCCACGGGCGAGGCGAGATCCGGCGGCGGGAAAAAGCCAGCGGTCAGGAGCGGCAGGGGGAGCAGCATGATGGAGCCGAGGATGTAGGCCGCCGTGGTCGCCACGGCGGGCGAGTGCCGGGTGAGGACCCGCTGACCGTAGACGGTATAGACGGTCCATCCGATCTGCCCCGCGAGCAGAATGAAATCGCCGGGCCGGAGATCGAGGTGGGTGACGGCCCGCCAGCTCCCCTTGCTGATGATGAGAACGACCCCGGCCGCCGAGCAGGCGACGCCCGCCCACTGTATCGGGGCGAGCCGCTCCTTGAGATAGAGCCGGGCGCCGATGGCGACCATGACCGGCGTCACGGGCTGGAGCAGCACGGCGTTCGAGGCCGTGGTGAAGGCGAGGGCCAGATAGGTCGCGCCGGTCGAGACGAAGATGCCCGCGAATCCCAGGAAAGCCAAGGGACCGAGGTCGCGGGGGCGGAGGGCGTTGAACTCGCTCCATCCGCGCCGGGCGAGGAGCGCGCCGAGAAATATGGAGGCGATGCTACAGCGGAGGGCGACGAGGACGAGCGGGGGGAAGGCGACCAGGGCCAGCTTGGCGAAGGCGGGATACGAGCCCCAGAGAGCGGCGATCAGCGCGAGGGCGGCGTAGGCGCCGGTTTGACCCTGACCGGGCACCCGCCTATCATAGCGCGTCCGTCATGGCCGACTATGTCCTCGAGCGGCGTCTGTGGCTGCCGCGTCCGCGAGCCGACATCTTCGCCTTCTTCGCCGAGCCGCGGAACCTCGCCGTCGTGCAGCCGGGCTGGGCGCGGCCGGTCTGGCTCGTGGAGCCGCCGGCGCGACTCGAGGCAGGTGCCCTCCTGGATTTTCGCGTGCGCGCGGCGGGGCTGCCCGTCCGCTGGCGCGTCATGGTCCGCGAGTTCGATCCACCCTTCCGCTTCGTGGACGCCCAGCTCTGGGGCCCCTTCACCCGCTGGGAGCACCGGCACCGGTTTCTCGAGGAGAGGGCTGCGGCGGGCGGCCCGCCGGGGACGTGGGTGGAGGACCGGGTGACCTATCGCCTGCCGCTGGGTCCGCTCGGCCGCGCCGCCCATGGGATGGGGATCGGGCGACGCATCGTGGCCCTTTTCGACTACCGGGACGAGCGGCTCCGCGAGCGCTTCGGCGGGGGCTGAGCCCCGATCACGCCGCCGAGGGCAGCTCGATGCCGAGGGCGGCCAGGCGCGGGCGCACGCGCTCGGTGAGGAGGCCGATACGCGCCAGGTTGCTGACCATGGCCGCGTGCATGTCCCGCTTGAAGTATTTCCTGAACACGGCGTAGTCGTTGCGCGCGGCCACGTCCCGGCGATAGGCCTGCACCTCGCGGATCTGCGCGGCGGAGAACCCCATGTCGCGGTAGGCGTCGACGGGGAAGAAGCCGGTCAGGACCTTCTCGATGGCCACGCAGGTGAAGTCTTCCATCTCGCGGTGCTCGGCGGGGCTCGCCTCGCGGATGACCTCGGGGAGGGCGAGCATGCCGAAGCCCATGTGACGCGACTCGTCCTGGAGGATGCGGCGGCAAATCTCCTGCAAGAGCGGGTCCTGGGCGCACTCCGCCATCATCTTGAACATGGAGACGGCGAAGGTCTCGGCCACGAGCTGGAGCGCGATGGTCTTGATGTACCAGCGCGAGTCCGACAGGATGCTGTCGAAGAGCACGCGCTCGTTCTCGGGCATGGGGTAGTGGAGGCCGTTCAGGCGGGTGGCGATGTAGCGCTCCAGCACCTCGTTGTGACGGGCCTCGTCCATCACCTGGGTGGCCTGAAAGAACTTCTGATCCGTGCCCGACACGGTGTCCACGAGCTGGCTGCAGGCGAGGAGGGCCCCCTGCTCGCCATAGACGAGGACGGAGAGCCGCCAGGCGGTGATGCGCTGGTTGAGCTCGACGCGCTCCTTCTCGGACATCTTGTTCCAGATGGGGCTGCCGTAGATGTCCACCAGCTCGTCGGCGAGGGTGCGGCCGTCCGACGGCTCCGGGGTGTCCCAGGGGATGTCGCGGGAGGCGTTCCACTGGTCGCGCTTGGCCTTCTCGTACAGGCTGCGCATGTCCTCGGCCTGCACCGCGTAGTCGAACTCGAACACCGTGTCCATGGGACTGGGAATCACGCGGCGATCCATGGGGCACCTCCCCGCGGCCGTGCCGGCCGGCTCTAATTCAGAAACAGCACACTCTCGGAAAACTCCAAGGTATCTTTTTGAGACTACTCGGTTTTTATCATGCCGGAGGCTCCCCCGTCAAGTAGACTCCGGAGCCATGAACGCACGGCGGCAGGCCGTCCGGGACCAGATCCTCCGCACGGCGGCGGACCTCTTTCGCGAGCGCGGCTATCGGGCCTCCACCCTCGACGACATCGCCCGGCGGCTCGGCATGTCCAAGGCCTCGCTCTACGGGTACTTTCGCGCCAAGGACGAGATGCTCGCGGCCATCTCCCGGGAGACCATCGAGGGATTCACCCGGGAGCTCGGCCTGGTCCTGCGCTCGAGCCTGTCCCCGGAGGACAAGCTCCGCCGCGTCGTCCGGCAGCACGTGCGCTTCGTCATCGCCAACCGCTCCTTCCTCACCGTCTTCTTCAGCGAGGAGGCGAGCCTGCCCGCGCGCTTCGCCCGCCAGCTCGCCGCGCAGAAGGACCGCTACGACAAGGGCGTGGAGTCCATCGTGGTCGAGGGCGTCCGACGCGGCGTCTTCCGGGACGTGCCGCCTCGCCTCGTGGTCTTCGGCCTCCTGGGGATGCTCAACTGGCTCTACAAGTGGTACAACCCCGCGGGCCGCTGGGGCGCCGAGGAGGTCTCGGGGGCCTTTCTGGCCCTCGTGGAGGACGGCCTGCTCCGCCGGGCCCCGAGGGGACAGGCGCTGAGCGGCAAGCTCCGGCGCCTCAAGCGCGAGCTCCAGTCGGTGGAGCGGGCCCTCGATGCCTGATCTCCTCGGCGCCCACATGTCCATCGCGGGCGGCGTCGACCGCGCCCTCGAGCGCGGCCTGGAGGTCGGGTGCTCCGTCGTACAGATCTTTCTCAAGAACCAGCTCCAGTGGACGGCCGCTCCGTATACGGAGGAAGACATCCGACGCTTCCGCGACGCGTGGAAGGCGACGCGCATGCGGACCGTCTTCGCCCACTCGAGCTACCTGATCAACCTGGCCGCGCCCGCCGACGCGGAATGGAGGCGAGCGGTGGCGGCGTTTCACGACGAGCTCGAGCGTGCGGAGGCCCTCGGCCTGTCCTTCGTGATCATCCACCCCGGCTCCCACCGGGGTGAAGGGCTCGAGAAGGGCATCGGCCGTATCGTGGCCGCCCTCGACGAGGTGATCGCGCGGACGCGCGGCTATCGCGTCATGGTCCTCCTCGAGAACACCGCGGGCGGCGGCGCGACCATCGGCCGGACCTTCGAGGAGCTGGCCATGCTCCTCCGCGCCGTCAAGGTTCCGGAGCGCGTCGGCGTCTGCCTCGACACCTGCCACCTCTTCGCCGCCGGCTACGATCTGCGAAAGCCCGAAGGCTACGACGCAGCCATGCAGAGCTGCGCTCGCCACGTGGGGATCCGGCGCGTCCGCGCCTTCCATCTCAACGACGCCAAGGCCCCCCTCGGCTCGGGGCTCGATCGCCACGAAAAGATCGGCAAGGGCAAGCTGGGAGTCGCCGCCTTTCGCCGGCTCATGACCGACGGCCGCTTCCTGCGCGTGCCCATGGCCCTCGAGACTCCGAAGGAGCCCGAGCCGCAGGCGGACCGGGCGGCCCTTGCCCTCCTGCGCAAGCTCCGCGCTTCCGCTAGCGCGAGCGCGTGACGCCCACCCGGGCGCAACGCGGACGCACGGGGCACTCGGAGCATCGGGGCGAGACGGGATGGCAGATGCTCTGCCCGAAAGACACGAAAAGATCGTTGTAGCCGATCCAGTAACGGCGGGGCAGCTGCTTCCGGAGGGCCGTCTCGGTCTCCGTCGGGTTCTTCGTCTTCACGTAGCCCAGCCGGTTCGAGATGCGGTGCACGTGGATGTCCACGCAGATGCCGGGCTTGTTGAAGCCCTGGGTGACCACGAGATTGGCGGTCTTTCGGCCCACCCCCTTGAGGGTGAGGAGCCGATCGATGTCGTCCGGCACCTGTCCCCCGAAGCGCTCCAGAAGATCCCGGCAGACGCCGAGGACGACGCGCGCCTTGGTGCGGTAGAAGCCCACGGGGAAGATGGCGCGCTCGATCTGCTTGGCGGGCAGCCGCCGCATCGTCTCCGGCGTGTCGGCGAGGGCAAACAAGCGGGCGGCCGCCGGCCCCGTGGTCTCGTCCTTGGTCCTGAGCGAGAGGAGACAGGCGATGAGCACGCGGAAGGGGTCGCGCCGCTCCGCCGCCACTTCGGCCATCGACGTCTTGCGCCAGCGCGGGGCGTGCCGGGTCAAGGTCTGGATCACCCGGCCGATTTCGACGGCCCGCCCTTTTCCGCTCAGCCGCGCGCCTTGATCCTGGCGAGGAGCGCCTTGGCGTCCGGCACGTCCTTCATGGTCCAGTCGGCGAGATTGAAGGGCGCCTTCTCCTCGAGCACGGCCTCGAGCTCGCGCCGCGCGTCGGCGCCGCGTCCCTTCTTCCACAGGGTGCGGGCGAGGCCGAGGCGCATGTTGGTGTAGTGGGGGTCGATCTCGAGACCCTTGCGGAAGAGGGCCTCGGAGCGGTCGAGATCGCCGCCCGCGAAGCCGGGGACCTCGCAGTAGATGGTGCCCCCGAGGGCGTACGCGGGCGCGAAGGACGGATCCAGCTCGAGCGCGGTCTGCATCGCCTCCTTGACCGAGGGCAGGAGAAAGAGCGAGCGCAGCACGCCCTTGGTCTGCCCCCAGCGGCCCGTGTTGGTGCCGTACCAGAACCGGGCGGCCGCGCTCTTGGGAGCGAGCTCCATGGCACGCTGGGCGGCCTGACGTCCGCGGTCGTAGGCCTCGAGCTTCTCCTCCGTGGTCCTCGCGCGGACATCGCCGTACATGAAACTGGCCTCGGAGAGGGCGAGGAGGATCTCCGGCCGCGGGTCCGACTGCGCGGCCTTCTCGAGGGCGGCCCGCAGCTCGTCGATGCGCGGGAGGTTCTCGTGGTAGCGGGTCGAGAATGAGCGGAGCTCGGTCACGAGCGGCGACTCGGCTCGCGCGGGAATCACCGTGGCCATCACGACGAGAGCGACGGCGAGCGCGCGCATGACTTGATGCTAGGGGCAGGGCTCCCGCGTGTCAACTTGAACTGGACCGAGGGGACGGCTACTGTGGAGGCGATGAAGCAGCTGACCGTGGCCGCCCTCGGACTCTGGCTCGGCGCCATGGGCTTCTTCGCCTTCGTGGTGGCGCCCGCGGCCTTTTCCACGCTGGATCGGGAAGCGGCGGGACGCTTTGTCAGCGCGGTCTTTCCGAAGTACTATGCCGCGGGATTCGGGCTCGGGCTCGTGGCCCTGGCCAGCCTCGTCGTGCGGGCCCTGGGGCGCGGGGTGCGGCCCCTGGACTGGGTGCCCATCGCGCTTCTCGTGCTCATGCTGACGCTCACGCTCTTCGCGGGCGCCGTGGTCCTGCCCGCGGCCCATGCCGCGCGCGAAGCCATGCGCGCGACGGGCGCGGACCCCACGGCGGCGGCCAGCTTTTCCCGGCTGCATCGCCTGTCGAGTGTCCTGAACGTCGTGGTGATGCTGGCGGGCATCGGCACCTTGATCATGGAGGCGGTGAGAACGCGATGAAAGAATTCGACCCCCTCGGTCTCGATCACATCGTCCTGCGCGTGAGCGATCAGGAAGCCGCCCAGCGCTTCTACATCGACGTCCTCGGGTGCACGCTCGATCACGTCAACGCGCGCATCTCGCTCGTGCAGCTCCGCTTCGGCGAGCAGCTGATCGACCTCCTGCCGGGCCGGCCCTCCGCCGAGGGCCTCGACCACTTCTGTCTCTCCATCCGCTGCTCCGATCTCGGCGCGGTCAGGAAGGCGCTGGCGGACCGCGGGGTCATGCTGGAGGGTGAGGTCGTGGAGAGGCGCGGGGCCTACGGCACGGGGCCCTCGCTCTACCTCCGCGACCCCGACGGCTACCTGATCGAGCTCAAGCCCCGCTGAGGGCCAGGCTCAAGAGGGTGCGCACGATCTCCCCGGGCGGCACCGCGCCGCCCTGGGTCGCCGCCTGCAGCAGGCAGCCCTCGGCCGCTCCCAGGATGACGGCGGCCACCGCGCCCGCGTCGAGATCCTTCCGGAACGCGCCCGAGGCCGTCCCCGCCTCAAGAATCTCCTGGAGGGCGAGGCGGAGCTGTTCGCGCTGCCAGGCGAGGGCGAGACGATGGTGCTTGTCGTGGCGCGCCCGCGTCCAGCCCGCGAGGAGGAGCTCGGAGAAATCCGGATCGCTCTGACCGTGGGCTCCGAAGATGATCTCCATCGCCCCCTCCAGCCTCACCGCGGGCGATTCGCTCCCGCGGGCGACCCGGTCCACCGCGGCCACGATGGGAGCGAAGCGCTCCTCGATGGCGCGGACGGTGTCGGCCGTGGACTCGGGGATGGGAGCGGGCGCGGGGGGCGGCACAGGCGGCGAGACAGGCGCGGGCCGGGGAGCTTTGCGCTTCACGCGTCGATTATCCCATGCGGCAAATCACGCCCATGGACTTCCGTCTCTCGCCCGAGCAGGAGGGATGCCGAGCCGAGCCGAAGAATCGGGAGGTGGGTGAATCTGCCCTGCGGCTACTGGCCCGACTCGGGTCGTCTCGACGTACTCAGGAACTCGAAGGTCTCGATCTCCACGCGGTAGCGCCGCTCGTTGCCCGTGGAGGCCATCCTGACCTCGAAGGGAGCCGCCGCCTTGGCGGCCACCTGTCCCTGCACGTAGGCCCGAGCGCGGCTGACCACCCGGCCATTTTCATCGAGACCTTCCGCCTTGAGGACCACGCGCTCGCAGGGCAGGCTCGAGCCGTTGCGCACCTCGCCAAGGACGAGCACGCGCGAGCCGCCCTCCCGCTGTATCTGGAAGGTCACCGTCAGGTCCTTCGAGGACTGGGGCGTGAAGGTATACGTCTGGGCGGCGGCGGGACCGGCCCAGGCGGCGGCCAGGACCAAGGCGAGCAGGAGCGGGACGGTCATTCGTAGCGGAGCGCTTCGATGGGATTGAGCGAAGCGGCCTTGCGGGCGGGATAGAAGCCGAAGAAGATCCCGATGGCCGCCGCGAAGCCGAAGGCGATGACGATGGCCTCGGGGCGGACCAGGGTGCGCCACCCCGCGAAGTAGGGAATCGTGTACGAGGTGACGAGCCCGACCACCACGCCGATGGTCCCGCCGATCAGCGAAAGCGTCACCGCCTCCACGAGGAACTGCATCAGGATATCGCGCCCGCGCGCGCCCACGGCCATGCGGAGGCCGATCTCGCGGGTGCGCTCCGTCACCGACACGAGCATGATGTTCATGATGCCGATCCCGCCCACGAGCAGGGATACGGAGGCGATGGCGGCGAGGAGGATCGTCATCACGCGCGAGGACTCCTCTTGGGCGGCCGCGTACTCGGCGAGGTTGCGGATGTTGAAGTCGTCGTCCTGGTATGGCTGGAGACGATGGCGCTGGCGCAAGAGCTCCCGCGTCTGGGTCTCCGCGTCCTTCATGTCCTCGCCCTCGCGCACCTTGACGGAGATGGCGCCCACGGAGCGCGCGTTGGCCTGGCTCACCCCGAGGAGCTTGCGCTTGGCCGTGGACAGGGGCACCAGGATGACGTCGTCCTGGTCCTGGCCCCAGGTGGTCTGCCCCTTCTTGCCGAGGATGCCCACGACCGTGAAGGGGACCTTCTTGATGCGAATGACTTGGCCGATGGGATCCGAGTCGGCGAAGAGGTTGCGGGCCACCGTCTCACCCAGGACGGCCACCTTGGTGGCGCCGTCCACCGCTTCCTGGGCAAAGGCCTGTCCCGCCGCCACGGGCCAGTCCCGCGCCTCGAAGAACTCGGGCGTGGTGCCCTGGATCTGGGTGGACCAGTTGAGGTTGCCCCAGACCACCTGGGCCGAGCCGCGCATGGTGGGCGCGGCGGCCTCGACGCTCGAGATCTCCCGCTTGATGGCCCAGGCATCCTCCTCGGTGATGGTGAGCTGGGAGCCGGCCCCCAGGCGCACCCCGCCCGACGTGCTGGAGCCCGAGAGCACGACGAGCATGCTCGCCCCCAGGCTCTGGATCTGCTCGGCGATGCGCGCCTGCGCCCCCGAGCCGACCGAGATCATGGCGATGACCGCCGCCACGCCCATGATGATGCCGAGCATGGTCAGGATGCTGCGGAGCTTGTTCACGCGCAGAGCGCGAACGGCGATGCGGGCGCCCGCGAGGATGTTCACTCCTCGTCCTCTTCCACGGGCAGGGAGGTGAGCACTTGCCGCGCGTCCCGGGTCTCCATCACCACTTCGTCTTTGAGCACCCGACCGTCGCGGAACGTGATGGTGCGCGCCGCGAAAGGCACGATGTCGGCCTCGTGTGTGACGAGGACGACCGTGATGCCCTGCCGATTGAGGTCTTGCAGGATGGCCATGACTTCGACGCTGGTACGCGTATCGAGATTACCCGTCGGCTCGTCGGCCAGGATCAAGACCGGATCGTTGACGAGGGCGCGGGCGATGGCCACGCGCTGCTGCTGTCCGCCCGAGAGTTGCGAGGGGTGATGGTCGGCCCGATCGGCCAGGCCGACGGCCACCAGCTTGGCCTGGGCGCGCTCATGCCGCTCGCGGGCAGGCAGGCCCGTGTAGAGAAGCGGCAGCTCCACGTTCTCGAGGGCGCTCGTGCGGGGCAGGAGATTGAAGCCCTGGAACACGAACCCGATCTTCGCGTTGCGGATCTTGGCGAGGGCATCGCCCGAGAGGTTGGACACGTCCTGCGTGTCGAGGACATAGCGCCCCGAGGTCGGTCCGTCGAGACAGCCGAGCAGGTTCATGAAGGTGGATTTGCCCGACCCCGAGGGACCCATGACGGCGACGAACTCGCCGGTGCGGACCTCGAGCGAGACCTGACGCAAGGCGTGCACGACCTGGCCGCCCACCCGGTAGTTCTTGGTCAGCTCGTGCGTCTCGATGAG
>Ga0137409_10008313_pt1 | contig 10598 bp, 6 predicted proteins | sample CZODoug1_16funga_FD_122059 | JGI IMG/M metagenome (GOLD analysis project Ga0137409, IMG submission 122059) | Vadose zone soil fungal communities from Angelo Coast Range Reserve, California, USA - CZODoug1_16fungal (Hybrid Assembly) | ecosystem: Environmental > Terrestrial > Soil > Vadose zone... | reverse complement strand
GGGCCGACACCACCCGCAAACTTCCGGGGTGGTTTGTGCCCTCCACCTCGTTCGTTTTTCCGCCCCTGGTAGAACCCCCCCCCCCTACCCCCCCCCCCCCCCACCCCTCTGGTTAGTGTTGAACCAACCAATATTCGGCCATCCGTCAATATGCCCAATCGTAAAAAGACCGAAAAACTCTACGAAGTTGGTATGTTCACTCTGGTTTTTTAACGGAGCGACGTCGGAGTCGAAGTATGTCAGACTGACATATTCTCGTTTCTCGAACAAACGAATTAGAGGTCGTCCTTGCTGCAGAGGTGAACCTACAAAATGAATGGGTGAGTGATTATCGACAACCTCGCATGCGTACATTAACGAAAAATCTTTGATGGTTTCAGTGTTATTTGGTGAAGGTATGCCATTTGTGCCTAAGTCAACGCAACCAAACTCCAACTACCGATAAAGTGGTTTGGATATCCAGAGAGCGACAACTCGTCGGTAATCCCGCACTGTTCTGCTGATCGTCTTTCTAACGTTGACTTTATGCAGATGGGAGTGCATGGACAATTTCAAGACGTGTGAATGTTTGCTCAAAAGCTTTTGGGATCATATTGATTGCAATCCGGAAGAGGCTCACCCCGTCGGATACCGTGTTGTGGCAAGCGCTAAATGGATAGGTTCGCATTTCATACTACACCATGCTTTTGGCGAGTCGGACTCACCCTTGTTAATAGATAATGAAAAACATTATTTTGGGCAGGTATACGGTTATGGAGGGTACACAGGGGATCCAATTGTCCAGAATGTCGGTTTCGAAATATACTCATACTATCTGCATACATTCTGACATTATGTCTGCATTGTCTAAACTACAGCATTCCACTCGATCGGTTGTTAGACGCGGCAGGAATATGACTGAACGTGATGAGAGGGGAACCGGACTCACCATCAAACTTCCACGGAGATCGGTATTCAAAAAACAGTTCTATCGAAATTAGTACTTCGAGATTCACCTTTATAGCTGTCGACCTTTCAAATGGATCTTTTTAAAACTCCAGAGACTGCGATGGTGTCTGGCTATCTGATTTGTTAACATTGTTTGATTGTAGAAAATCGACAGGTTGTCCGTTACACTCTCGACACGAAACGCGATGAAGGGGTAGATCTTCGAATTTGTGGAATTTCATTCCAAGACTGCGTTGTACGTGAAGTTTGGATGTTTTACCGACCGTATGCTTAATGACACCAACAAATTTTAAACTCTTCTTTATCATTCTGTTCCATTTTATATTGCAGTATATCGGAAATCGGATGTTTATCCATACAGCTACCGCGTTGTCTTCCAATGGGCGCTTCTTTTTGCCTCTCTCTTGCATCCTTTCACTCGTCTCCCTGTCTGTGTTTAACATCATGTCCGCGTCAGTCCAATTCAGATCAGAATCTTTCTTGTATCGTAGACGAAGGGTCCCCTTCCTTGTCTACAGCGGTGGAGATCGCCCCCCTGCGATTGCAGAGGCCAAGAGTGGAGACCTGTTCTCATCAGGTGATACGGTATGGGTGAAAAATGAGTGGGGCTGGGAAATCGGCGTGGCAGACGGGAGAGCAATGGCTCGCACTCGTTATCCGAACTTTACAGATCGTGTCTTGGATCGTACGGACAACGGCTATCGTTGGGTGGCAAGTTCTACCTTCAGATCACGCAAGCATAGAACTTTGAACAAGAATCAGACGGATACTCGTTCTCACAACGATAATCCGTTGGTTCTTGATCCGGACCTTTCCGGCAGGCTGTCCATCCAACCTGATAACAGATGTAAGCATTCAAACGACCTTCCTTCGTTATTTTGGTTATGGACCATCACACTGATAACTCTTCTCTTGAATGTAGGCCACGAAAATGCTCGTTCGCGTGATGGTACTCCATCGGTTTTTGACCCGGAACCTTCTAGTGGGCTGCCTATTCGGCCTGGCGACAGGTGTGAGTATTTATCTGTTTTATTTGTTTTCGGTTTCGTTTATAATTTTTGGTTATGTACTGTCAGACTGACATCCCTTATCTGAAGCTCTACAATACAATCGTTTGATAGCCCTACAACGAAAATGGACCGACGTTGCTGTCAACTCGTTATGTACTGCACGGGGACTTTCTATCCTTGATGCACTACTGCTCTTCCCTGATGAGATACCTATCATCTCCACTTTTGATCCTCGCCCCGAAATATTTGCCGATGGTCGGAACATCACACCGTACAACATGATTTCAGAACTATTGCGAACCGAGTGCAGTTCTTATAGTATCAATCGCGATGTCTGCAACGAGACAATTGAGATATCAAGAGCCGAACTTGTTGCGGCTCTACCGATCACGCAGCGTCCAACCTCCCCTCGGCCAGATGATATCCGCATCTGCAATTTTCGGATTCCGAGAGACATTGGGATGCATGCTGTCTGCGAGGAGGACGAAAGCGGCCCCCTCTGGAATTCCTCGTTGTGTCTGATGGGTTCGCTCGCCGACATCCACCTCGATTGCTGTGGGATAACCCAGCTGATAGTAAACATTCAATGCAACCAACTTTGGCTCCTTTGGCCTGCCACTGCTCATAACCTGTCATGGTGGAGCATTCACATACAGTCGTCTCACGAAATTAGCACTGTTGATGCGATCAATGGAATGTGCGGGTTGGAAATGTTGTATGTGAAAGAGCCACAAGCCTTTATTCTTCCGCCGTATCATTTTCATGCCGTCATCACCTTCGATACCAGCATTCACGCGAAGGTCTCACTTTGGGGTTTCCAGTGGTTGGAACAATTTCGAAGGGGATTTAAGTGGGTAATCGATTTTGCAACAAACTACCAACGTTACGATATATCTTCCGAGGAAGCCGAAAGGATGCTTGTTTCAGCTCAGAAGAATGGGTTGGATGGTTGGATGACAGTTGCTAAAACATTTTCTGATCAACCACATGCTGATGAACTCCGTGATTGGGTAGCGTCTGCAGCAGAAGGTATCCAGAATGCGTTGATGATTATCCATACCTCGTAGGACGTAGCATAAACAACATTTAATACATACAACTCACTTATCCATCTTTTACTATATATATTCCGTCTTATCGTGTTTTGTTGTCTTTTCGTTATGGCTTTTGTTGTTTTCGAATTGACAGACAATATTGTCGTTGCGAGTGTTCGAGTTGGAAGCCACGAATATAATACTAGAAACTACTGCATGCACTTAGCTTGCATCCAAATAATACGGGTGAACAGAAGACACCGAGAATACTAATATTGTTCATTGTCGAATGAGATTGCCATTGCGTGGTTTTTCTCTCCCGCCGTTACACTTTCCAAAGCTGACGCCCAATTTCCTTTTGTTTCCAGTTCTGTCTACTCCCACACCATTCATTGAAAGTACCATCTGTTACCATAATACGCATGAACGTGTCCGACGACACCCCGTCATTTTTCTTAACCGCTTGCTTGGTGCCTTCACAATGCGCCGGCGGGGTCAGTGATATTCGACGTCGTGACTCGGACCTCGGGGGAAAAAAAAACTTGACCCCGAGAATGGGTTGTCGATCCAATACTGAGGCGTTATATATTTTGCATCTGAAACCGGGATGCCGGTGGAAATATTTATACCTGAGACAGACCGTGGGTTACATCAGTATTCTCTTCCTTTGGGACTTATACAACGTTGTGCAACCCTTAAAAGGCAACAAGTTGCCAATAGCACAAGCTATGTCTGAAATCCGACAAGTATGCTCGTCAAGGTCAACAAAAGCTTGAAATAATTATCTACATAATTAGATATCTATTTCTCGGACATGGGACTTGAGTGTGGCCTGCTATTTATTTGCATACAGGGCTGTCGCTGCCAATGATGGTGATAGCAATAATTTGTACAAGTTGTGGTAACCAGAAAAAAACTTCTGAGTGGCTAACTTTACGGAGGCTGTGTCTAATTATAATTACAAAACCAATCCTCACAAGTAACATATCCCAAGTCCTTGTAACACACAGATTTATAATTATTCTTGTGCTCTTGTAAAACGGTTGTCGGCAACTAGAAAAGCGGCCGAAAGACCCAAAAAGGCAGATTTGTTTTTGTGGTTTTGTTGATGCTATGACCAACCCGAATGTGGTTGTGTAACAGATCGGTAAGAGCCATCGCCAGATACGAGGTAACGAAAGGTCGGAACGAGATCAAAAAGGTAGAATTGGATGTGTTATCTGTGGTAAATACTGACCCAATACCGCATTAGCCTCGAAATGAAACCCATGCGGTTTCCGCCAGAAATACTGAGTGACATAATCAGACACGCAGCTCGAAAAGCACCGCAGATCATCACGCTGTCTGTAGTGTATGCTTGGGTAGCTTTGCAAGGGCTATACGAATGGGTAGAGCTCAGGAATCTTGACCACGCAAACATGTTCTTTGCGTCGGTCCAGAACATCAGCGCTACCCGAAAAATTCTCACTCGACACAGGAAATGTGACGAACAGTACCCTGCATTCGCAACGCTGGTAAAAACGTTATATATATCCTTCGACCACGTTTCCCATCTACATTTCGGAACATACAAACACGTATTCCGTCCACGTTTCGAAGAACACGTCCCCACGATGACTAATCTCGAAAATATGATCATCGATGATCACGAAGGGGTCCATTCGGCCTTTAGCATAATGTCACGCGAAAAGACGGTCTATCCGACTTCTATCCGTACGTTTCGCGTGGTATCGAAGGATATAGATTTTTACAAGGTAAATTAAACGACTTATCCATAACAACCATCCAATCATATGATGAAACAGAGCGGGCGTGCCATACTCGATGGGCGTGAACCATGGACCAGTCCGAAATGGAGTACAGTAATAAAGCAATTACCTTCGATTGTGAAACTGGAGTTGATCCTCCACAAACGTACACCCGTGTTCGATTTTGGCCCAGGAGATTTTCACGTCATTGACTCGTCTTTCCCTATTGTCAACGGTCTCAACGACACCCAACTCCGAGAAATGGTCGTGTGGCACGGGGTCGAAACCATGGGAAAGGACTATATGCTTGAATTTAGTCCGTGTTCCCCTGCATTCAAGGTAACACTTACAAGGGACAGGGGTGGTGACACTTGGAGAATTCAACAGACGGGACCGGATGGTTTTGCAGATAGGGTGGAATTGGAAGATCGTGGATGGAAAATTATCAGCCGCATTATGGAACTGTGAACTCACGTGCTGAATCACGATATAACTTAGGACCGACGGTCGATACTATACCATTTCAACTGATTGTTCACGGGGTGTGACGGGCGACACCCGTGAACGCTTGCAGACGGTGTTCACGGGCGATATTCGACTGCGACGGGCACCAAAACTGTTCGTTTTTTTTGACTCGAATTAGGCTAAATCAGCTGAGATCGGATAAAAATCGTCTCAATGAAGTGTTCGGAAACGCCTGTAATATCCAGATCACAGTCGTTGGGGATGCATGACTGAACAGTTGGTTGAAATGGTACAGTATTATAAAATATTCTGCCTTCGGCTATGGAGCCACTACCACATATGTGTGATCGGTAAATAGACACGCTGTTCGGTTACAACATAAAACTCCCACGCTGACGTTACGCGTATTATTTGCTGTGTTTACTTTCTGAGTTCCCCACCATCATCATGGTACACCGAACTTTCTGGCAGCATGTTTCTATACATATCATCTTAGTTGCTGCAGCCTGTATCTTTTCTGTCCTCTTGGCGATAGAGGAAAGTCGTGGTTTTGCAGTTAACGATGTTCACCCCGCAACAACACACACAGCTGCACGCTTTCCCACTTCGATGGTATGCAATATGCAATGCATTATTCAGCTTTGTGTCTGACCTAGTTTTGTTTTCTGACACTGTATAGCCTTTGAGCATGGTGACCCCTTATATTTTGAATCAGCACACTGAAATACTTCCCCGATATACCGGCGGAGTCCGCAACGTCCGATATTGTGGTCTCCTTAAAAACAAACGCAACCAAGACTGGGTTGTCGATAATTTGAATGTCCAAGACTGGGGCATCACAGACATTTGCATCCAAGACTGGGATGCCGACGGAAATAATCGTATCCAAGACAGCAACATCTGTTGTCCTTGCAACCTGAATTGGAATGCAATTGAAGGCCTTTCAGTCCTATCCCGAAATGTCGATATACTCACCATGGTTCCTCTGCGTTCACTTTGTACGTTTTGTACTCGGTTATTGCAGATTATTATTTTCAGATTATATAATCTAATGGTCGTGTTGGGTGATATCGCAATGAGAACGTACACCTGCATCACGCCGTTTATACCCTGCCGTGAATGGTGGCCTCCATATATTTATCGACTGGACCTTACAGCCACGTATAGCTGTCTCGCGTTGCATATAACCGTATCCGACCGGTGCAGGCAGATCAAGATACGCTTAATGCAACATCTATTCAAACGCCATGATTTTGCAGCGATCCAAAAATCGTTGCAGCGTTACACCGTGATTTTCATCTTATGCTCTCGATTATCCATGCTCGTTATACAGATGCCAGCCCTTAACCTTCAGCTTTTCAGCGACGCACCTCTAACCAACCACAGTGTAGCAGTCGATAGTGAAAATACAGGTGGAGGAAGGGTACCTAAATTTTCTCTAGAAGAACTTCAACCTCATATAAGTTCTGATAAAGGTTTCTCGCCTGGCACAGAATTGAAGTACGTTGCACATAACCATCGGAATGTGGTAAACGCATTATACGAGAAATCGGACAGTCACGTATATGGATGGATCCCTTTGGAATTATTTGCTTCTAGATTGACCCTACCGAACATCAAAACAATTGCCAAAATACACAGCATTCACGTTCCTTCAAGGCCGCGTGTCCACGACCTTCATCTCCTTTTCGAAGGACACACTTGTGCCCGTTGCGAGACGCATGTTTCCGTTTTTGCTCTCCATTCCGTCAAAACAAATTCAGAAAGATCTAAGAAATGGTACGGTGGTCTTGATGCATCTCGCAAGAGGGAAAAACAGAAGAGGGAGAATTCAAAAAATGTTTCCGAGCAAAAGCGAAAAAAAAACGAACAGCGAAAAGCGAGGAGGAAAGGTGACAAGACCAAGCCTCCACTCTTTCCACCTGCGCCCCCTTCTAGGAAACTGAAGGAGACTGTCATACAAGGTTGGTGTGAAGACACATCACCGGAGCGTTTTGTAGAAGGTGGATGCGCAGTGTGCGGGCAGCTCACCCCCGTCCATCAACTATCTGACTTATTAACCGGGTATGATTTAAATGTACTCAACAGGGACGGGATGGGATTAACCCGTCGTGAAAGGACTTCCTCAAAACAACCCATCGAAGAAATCGAAGGGCCTGTTCTGGACGAAAAATGTACAAGAATATGTGCTGTTTGCAGGACCAGTCTGGAGAGCGGATCGACGCCCAAATATGCTCTAGCCAATGGACTTTGGCTTGGTACGGTACCGCCACAGCTACGAGACCTGTCATTTGCAGAACAATTGTTGATCTCTCGTGTCCGACGTAACCGCTGTATTGTTCAGGTATCTTCTGGGATGCATAAGATGAAAGCTAATGTGATTATGTTTGAGAATCCCATGCCGAAAATTTACCAGAGGCTACCTCCCCCGCTGGAGGATCTCGACGAGGTATTAGCATTTCTATATACTGGGCCTTGTCGGCCGACAGAAGAAGACCTTGAAAGGACACCTTTACTTGTACGTAAAAATCGAGTGAGTGATGCACTAGAGTGGTTGAAACTTAATCATGCAGACTATCATGACCTAGACATAGCATACGACAACTTGGACACTTACCCAGATAATGGGCCTCCTGTGGTGGTGACTTACCGGGGTGCAGCTGCAAACAAGAATCCGGAATCCGCAAGTGCCTTTGATAATGAAACGGAAGAAGGAGTTGATTCGGGCCCTTGTCCCTTTGTAGTCAATGGCCTGACCGGTGAAAAACTAACTGATATGGGACCTACAGCACTTGCTGCACTTGCTGCAAGGCATTTAAAGCAGGATGGTGGTAAAGTACTCGCAATCAGTCACGCCGAGAAACCAGAATCCATGTACGATAATCCGCAGCTATATCCTATGATGTTCCCGTGGCTTTTTCCTTATGGACTTGGAGGTATAGGTGGCATTGAAACGGAAAATGCAGGTATGTCGGAAATGATGCATAAAAGAAAGCTGCTAATGTATCACGATAAAAGATTTCAGACGGATGCCCACTTTCCACTTATTTCGTTCAATCAGGAACAGATAAAGAACAGTACTACCGGAGGATATCTCCTGACCGAAAGGTGTAACTTTGACAACATAGCTGAGCGTCTTATGAATGTGGATACCAATGTCCTGGAAGACCTTTCAAAAAGACTGTCCCGAGGCGACAGAGTTAAGCCTGTAACCGATGAGGAAAAGGCTTGCTATGCACTGATTTCTGATCTAGATCACGTTGGTGGTCATGTGCCGGGGTCAATCACATCCAAAAAATATCTGAGGAACGAAATATGGTCTTTGATATCCTACATCGGTGCCCCATCCTGGTTTATAACCTTTGCACCTGCAGATAACAAACATCCCATCTGCCTATATTATGCTGACACCAAAGAGACTTATTCTCCAGAACTCAGATCATCAAATGAATGTTATAGACTGATCGCGAAGAATCCTGTTGCAGGTGCTAGGTTTTTTCATGTCATGGTGCAGATGTTCATCAAGCATGTGTTGGGTGTTGACAGCGATCATCCTGGCCTCTATGGCAATACATCAGCTTACTATGGAACCGTAGAGCAGCAGGGACGGTTGACTTTGCATCTCCATCTGTTGTTGTGGATTGCCGGGTGCTTAACTCCGCAAGAAGTACGAGACAGGATTATGGATGTCAATTCAGATTTTCAAAAGAAAATGGTAGAATACCTGGAGAGTCTCTGCATAGGAGAGTTCTTGGCCGGGTCAAAAGCAGATGTGTCCGAAAGGGTTGACAGCGAATCGAAACTGCCCGAATATCACGATCCCACATACACCTTACCGGATCCACCTCCGCCACCATGCAGTGGTGATACCAATTTGTGCAACGACGAAACGAAAGCTTGGTGGATTCAGTTTGAAAATACCGTGGATGACCTACTTCTTAGATCCAATCAGCATACCCACACTGTCGATAAACACGGAAACAACACATCCTATTGCACCAATGCCAAAGGTCAGTGCAAGCGTCGATTCCCGAGAGACACCTTCGAACAAACTATGGTCGATCCTAAAACAGGTGCGTTAAATCTTAAAAAAGGAGAAGCCTGGATGAACACTGTCACGGCCGAACTGACATACCTACTGCGAAGCAACTCGGATGTCACCAGTCTCTTGTCTGGAACTGCTATCAAGGCCATTGTGGCGTACGTGAGTGATTACATCACAAAACCAGGATTAAAAACTTACAGTATATTTGATATTATCAAGAGTGTATTTGACAAGAATTCTGAGATGATAGGCGGAGATATAAAACGGAAGGAAAAGGTCAGAAAGATATTTACACAGATTGTGAACTCCTTGACTGCCAAAATGGAGATTGGCAGTCCCATGGCATCACTATACATCCTAGGAAACCCGGATCACTATACAAAGCACAGATTCATTCCATTTTATTGGAAGGGTTATGTGAAAGAGGTATTGAGCATATGGGAGGGGAATGACTCAGATAAAATACCTGATCTGGAGCATGTGTCGGACAAGGTGGTCATCAACAAGAGCCGTGGAGGGTTTATTGGCATATCGAAGGTTAGTGATTATGTATACAGACCCATCATGTATGAGGATGTTTCCCTATATGACTGGATTCGATTTTACAAGAAAACCAGAAAGAACAGAATGGCCAAAAAGAAAATTGGAGATGCAGCTGATGATCCTGAGTTTGCTGATTCTGACGACGATGAACTGAATATTCAACCTATCAAAACACAAAAATCAGTGGATGGTGATACACAAGGTGAAAAAAGTGCAACATTTGTGAGTAATGCTCCTCTGGACAACTTCATTGAGGATAATATCAACTATCTCGATGATAATGAAGATGAAGACGAAGAATGTGATGAACTGGATGTCATGGAAGAATTGGCAGAGCATATTCCAAATAAAGACTACTCGTTTAGACCCTGTCATTCTCAGTATCACACGCACAAGGCTCACATGCAAAAGGAAGACCCCTCAGTGGTTCCCAACTTCTTGCCCAATGTACTTCCTAGATCTGATCGTGGAGATCGCGAGTACTATTGCTGCACCATGCTTACCTTTTTCAAGCCATGGCGCACTGGCAGAGATCTGAGAGTTGAATCAAATAACTGGGATAAGAGCTTTGTATCACATGAATTTACCAAACGGCAAATGGAAATCATGAAGTATTTTAATGTTCGATTTGAGTGTCTGGATGCCAGGGACGATTTTTCCGCCAAGAGAGATAAAGGGGGAGACAACAATATCTGCTATCAATGGGCTACTACGGACATTCTCGCTGAACTTGATGACTTACACGAACAGGCCACAAGTGGTGCAGATTTTGACATTGGTGGGGATGAGAATGAAGAAGTTGATA
>Ga0137409_10008311_pt1 | contig 10598 bp, 13 predicted proteins | sample CZODoug1_16funga_FD_122059 | JGI IMG/M metagenome (GOLD analysis project Ga0137409, IMG submission 122059) | Vadose zone soil fungal communities from Angelo Coast Range Reserve, California, USA - CZODoug1_16fungal (Hybrid Assembly) | ecosystem: Environmental > Terrestrial > Soil > Vadose zone... | reverse complement strand
TCGTCGAGCAGTTCCTCCTGCTCGGCGATCGACATCACGATGTTCTTGATCGCGATGATCTCGTTGACGATATCGCGAATTTCCTCGCGCGCCGACTCGCCGTCGAGTTTGGCGAGCTGGGCAAGGTCGATCGCTTCGATCAAGGCGCCGAAGATCGTCGCTTTGACCTCATAGTAGTTGTCCGACCGCCGCGCGTCGACGGCGGGCGCGGGCGCCGCCGGCCTTGCGGGCGCAAGCGGCGGTGAGGCAACGGCGGGCGGAGGCGCCTCGCGCACTGCAGCGGCCGGCGCGCCGGAGGACGGCTCCGGCGCAATGGCAGCGGGCTTCATGGCCCGCGAATCGTTCTCAGCTCCGCTACGCTTACCAAACACGACGGTACTCCACGCGGGTAGTTACTTTGCCCGCAGCTTATCGAGAAGGGGCGACAGGAAAGAACCCCTCGGCTTTTTGGTTTCGCCACGGCCTGTCAGCCGTTGCGCGATCTGCAGAAACATCTCGGTGGTGCGATGACTGGCGGCGATTTCCGCGATCATCTGGCCGTTGTTCGCCGCCGAACCGAATATTTGCGGGTCGAACGGAATAGCCGCGATCGGCTGGCTTTCGATCGCCTTGGCGAATTCGCTGGCGTTGATTTCGGGCCGCTTCGGCACGCCGACCTGGTTAAGACAATAGAGCGGCATTCGGTCGTTGGGCCGCGAGGCCTTCAGCAGGTCGAAAATGTTCTTGGTGTTGCGTAAATTGGCAAGATCCGGCGCCGCGACGATCAGAATATCGTCGGCGCCGATCAACGCGCGCCTGGTCCATCCCGACCACTGATGGGGAACGTCGAGCACGATGCATGGCATCGTGGTGCGAAGCGTGTCGAAGATCGAATCGAAGGCCTCGGCGCCAAAATCGTAGACCCGCTCGAGCGTCGCCGGCGCCGCCAGCAGGCTGAGGTGGTCGGTGCATTTCGACAGCAGGCGGTCAACGAACGCGGTATCGACACGATCGGGCGAGAATACCGCATCCGCGATCCCCTGCGGAGGGTCCTGGTTATAGTCGAGACCGGCGGTGCCGAATGCGAGGTCAAGATCGGCGACGACCGAGTCCAATGCGAGATCGCGCGCGATCGCCCAGGCGACATTATGCGCGATGGTGGATGCGCCGACACCGCCCTTGGCGCCGACGATTGCGATGATCCGGCCGACGGCTTTGGCCTCCGGCGCGGAGAACAGATTGCAAACTGAGCGGACCACGTCCAGCGTGGTGACCGGCGAAAGCACGTAGTCGCTGACGCCGCGGCGCACCAGTTCGCGATAAAGCGTGACGTCGTTGATGCGGCCGATCACGACGACGCGGGTGCCGGAATCGCAGACGGTCGCGAGCTGATCGAGGCCGGTCAGGATATCGTTGCGGCCCTCGGTTTCCAGGATGATCACGTTTGGGGTCGGCGCGGTGCGGTAAGCCTCGGTAGCTGCCGCCATGCCGCCCATCTGGATCTTGATATGGGCTTTGCCGAGGCGGCGGTCTTCGCCCGCCGCTTGCACGGCGGCTGCGGTTTCCACCGTCTCGCAAAAGGCTTGTATCGACACCCGCGGTGCAGGTGCGATGTGATCGTCGGCGGCCGACGTTGTGACGTCGGGCTGCTCTTCGGGATTTTTCTGCGCGTAGCTGATCATTTGCCTGTATCGCTGAGTTTGGCCTTCTCGCCTTCGGGATAGCTGGTCGCGCTTGTGGTACCCTTGCGATATTTCTCGAAGGCTGTCGTACGTCGCGTCGTATATGCGGGCGTTTCAGCCCGCGGCTGCACGAGGTCCGATGGATTGTCGACCATCGCCGCCATGTTGCGCTGATAGGCGCAGCCGAAATTGTAGTACTGCTTGTTTTCGAAATAGCTCTTGTTCTTGAACGAGCTTCCAATATCTTCGGGCCACAGGCCGCAGGGACCCGCCACCGCCGATATTTTCGGGTAATTCAACCGGATCGTTGCCATCTGGCGCGGATCTTCGGGATGATAGCGGCGGACAGCGAGCCCGCGCGGCGGCACGCCGGCCGCCGCCAGCAGCGACTGTATCTCCCGTAACGAATCCGCCGCCGTCCGCGCGTTCGGTGTGCCGACCGGCACGTCGGCTTGGATGGCGCCGGTGCCTTCCTGCAGCCAGATCTGCGCCAGCCCCATGACATCTGCACGCTGTGAAGCGGAAAGACCGCCGCGCGCGTGGCCGACGAAGAGGACGACCGACCGGTCGGCTTCCTGGATGGCGATCGGATGACGCTGGCGATAGTCGTCGGGGACGCTCGCCGTCGCCACCACTGCCTCGGTATAGGTGCAGCCGCCCAGCGCGACGGCAAGACCAACAAGCGCTCCCGCCATGCGATAGGCGCGACTGCGATCGACGGGTATTTTGACTGTCATGGTTTTCGTCCTTGTCCCGCCTCAGTCGGTGATAAAGCCATAGGTGCCGCGATAATTCCGCGCCGGTTCAACGCGGCCTGGAACGCCATAGATGCGATTGATGCTGCCCAACAGATCGGCTTGCGGATCGGACGCAGCCGCGAAACCGTCATCGGGGCGCGACAGGTCCTTCTGGGCAACCGCCCGGACGATGTAGGGGGTCACGAGCACCATCAGCTCGGTCTGGTTGTTGACGAAGTCGCGGCTGCGGAACAGCGCGCCGAGAACCGGCAGTTGCGACAGGCCCGGCAACCCGTTGATGGACTGCTTGGTCTGCTCCTGGATCAGGCCTGCCATCGCCATCGCGCCGCCGGACGGAATTTCCAGCGTCGTTTCGGCGCGCCGGGTCCTGATCGAAGGAATGGTCAGCGAGCTGCCGGCCTGGTTCAGCGTAATGGCATTTTCGATGGATAGTTCGGAGACCTCGGTCATTACCCGCAGGCTGATCCGCCCCTCGGTCATCACCACCGGCGTGAAGTTGAGCGAAATACCGAATTTCTTGAAGCTGACCTGGGTCGTACAGGCGCGTGTGATCGGATCGCAGGAATAGCCGGAGGGGATCGGAAATTCGCCGCCGGCAATGAAGGTCGCGGACTCGCCGGAGATCGCCGTCAGGTTAGGTTCGGCCAACGTGCGGATCACGCCGGCGCCTTCCATGGCGCGTATGGTGGCTTGCACCGAAGGTACGGGCGTGGGGGACCCCGCACGCATCGTCTGGCCAAATGCCCCTACAGCCGAATTGCCGGAAAACGAGTGACCAAGCGCAGTGAAAGGATTGTTGTTGTCGAAAGTCACGGCGGTCGTGCCGTAATTCATGGTGGCGGAGAGGTCGATGCCCAACTGCTTGATGATCGAGCGCGCGACCTCGGCGACCGTGACCTTCAGCATCACCTGATCGCGGCCGCGGACCGCGATCGAGTTGACGACCCTGTCGGTACCGCCCACCAGCCGAGCGGCGAGTTCACCCGCCTGCTGCGCCTCGATCGGAGTCGCCGCCGTGCCGGACAGCACGACGCCGTCACCGACGCCTTCGATCTGGATGTCGGAGTTTGGCATTGACTGTTTCAGTGCGGCACGCACCCCGTTGAGATCGCGTTTGACGGCGATGTCATAGGCGGCGATCTGCTGGCCGGCCGAGTCGAAGAAGACGATGTTGGTCTGGCCGACCGCCGCGCCGATGATGTAGGCGCGCTGCGCCGAACGGATCACGGCGTTTGCGATCTTCGGATCGGCGACCAGCACATCCTTGATATCGCGCGGCAGATCGATCACGACGGATTTGCCGATGCCGAGCGCGAGGAAGCGCGCATTCATCTGCCCGTCGGCGGCAACCGGCGCCGCGCGATAGTCGCTCGCCACGACCGGCGTCAAGGCCGGATTAAGCGTCAGCGCCGCAACGGCCGAAAATGACAGGGCGCGGACAATAGCAGTCCGCATCACCAGTTGTTTTCCCCTGCATTTCATATCGGGCGTCCTTTTCGTCACTTCTGTATCATCGTCGGGCTTGCGATGCCGTAGCGCACCACGTTGATGCTATCGCTGCGCTTTTGATCGTCGGATCTGTTTTCGACCATGTTGACGTCGGCGATGCTGCGCAGCGCCAGCGCCAGCGTGCCGGCCTGGCGCGCGCGGGCGAGCGTTTCCGCCTGCTCGGGCTTCAATTCAAGCGTCACGGTCTTGCCGACCACGGCGTTCTGGCCGTCTTTTTCCTTCGGGGCCTGGTCGATCGCGAGAACGCGAACATTTGCCAGGATGATCTCCGAGGTGATGATGTCGGTCGAATTGGATTGGTTCGGGTTCTTCTCGCGTTTGGAAAGAATGACGTCGACCCGGTCGTTCGGCAGGATGAAGCCGCCGGCGCCGGTTTCCGGCGAGATTTCGGTCGAGATCGCGCGCATGCCGGTGGGCAGCACCGCGGCCATGAAACCCGATCCATTGGCCTTGACCAGCTTCGGTTCGCGGATCGGCTCGCCGGCGATGAACGGCGCACGCGCGATCGAGCCCGTGATCTCCTTGGTGGCTTCGGGTCGCTCGCTGCGGCGAATGAAATTGTTGCTTGCCGTCGACGCCGGCCAGGTCTGCCACTGCATATGGTCAGGGGTGACCGTCTGGCCGAGGCCGATGTCGGACTTCGCCACCAGCACATCCACCGTCTGCAGTTGTACAACCGGTTCGGCCGGGGGCTTGTCGGATCCACTCGCAAGGTATGCGGCAATGCCGCCGGCACCGACAGCGATGGTCAGGACGACAATGCGTGCGTTATTCATACGCTTCACTTTCCACATTACGCAGCGACGCTTCCGCCGCCGTGACGGGAGTTGACCAGTTATTCGTCAAAGCATGGTTAATGAGGCGTATCTAAATCGCCTTAACGGCGAGTTTACTCGAGCTGCGATCAGCCAAGCGCGAAATGGCTCAGGTCGACCGCCCTGATCCAATCGGTGTCCGGATAGATCGTCAGTGCGCCGATCGCGAGCGCGATGCCGTAGGGAATTCCGCTTTCCTTGGCATGCAGCTTGAGCAGCCAGGTCTGGCCAGCGAACGCGTAGGGCAGCGGCCATTGCCGGAACTGAAGCAACAGCAGCGTCAAGGCGCCGCCGAACAGCGAGGCATAGAGCAGATAGTTCAGCAGATGGCCAAAGCCGAACCACAGCGCCGCGCCTGCCGCTACCTTGGCATCCCCGCCGCCGATCCAGCCCATGGCGAAGCAGCCAAACGCCACAGTGAGAACGGCGGCACCGGCGCCGATATGCGAGAGGACGTCGTAAAGTCCCATGCCGCTCAGGAGCGCGAGCGCCAGAAAGCCGGCCAGCAGTGCCAGCGATACCCGGTTCGAAATCGTCATGGTGAAAAGATCGCTCGCCGCCGCGAACGCCATCAGGGCAGGAAACAGCAGGAGACGGGCGATATCGAGGATCATGGGTTCACGCAGCCGGTGCTGCCAAGGCGAGGTCGGAGCATCGCCCTATGCTAGCCGCGAGAGATGAACAATCGGGAAACGGTCGGCCTGTCACCAGACGCTTGCAATCCGGAAGGCAAGAACGACAACCGCCAGCGCCAGCGCCATACAGACCACTTCCACCGGCGCATTATCCCGGCTGCCGGACGGCATGGACGCTTTTCTGGCCGCGGCAGAGGCGGCAACGGGTTTACGCATGCTTACGCCATTCAGAGCGTTTTCCAGCGAAGTGGATACCGGTTCGCGTGAAGAAAACGCGTCAAAACAAAAAATAGAGTCTCGTTCCAATTCATTCGGAACGGAACAGGCTCTGGAACCGGTGGAGACAACAAAGGCCTCGGGATGACCCGAGGCCTTTGCCGCTTGCTTGCAACGATCGCTTATTTCAGCGAGCTGTTGATCGAGGTGAACTTGGCGTTCAGGGTGGTGCCGAGGCCGTTGACCGCAGCGATGATCGCGAGCGAAATGCCGGCAGCAATCAGGCCGTATTCGATGGCGGTGGCGCCGGACTCATCCTTCACAAAAAGCGCAATCAGATTCTTCATAGCTAACTCCATATGTACACGTGGCTGGTCGACTAACGTTTGGTCTAGCCGGCGTTCTCAGCACCGTGACCATGCCGTTACCCTAGGGTCGGAGAATTGCGGCGCAGTTAATTCGATTGCGTAAACATCGATGGATCCTCCTCTTCTTCGGCAGAGTAAATTTGGAATTAAGCGCTCCGTATAAATGCGACCTTGCTTCGACACCTTCAGTTACGCAGCAGACGGCGAGGGCGCTCGCGGCCTCGGCTTCATGGCTCCTTAAGCTTGGGCGGGTAACCCTTCGCTACCTGATCAGATGAGGCGAACATGTCCAGTCTACCCATGGAAGTCGTCGTGATGCTCGGCCAGACGATCGCCAAAGTGGTGCCCGTCACGATCGTGCTGGCGCTGGTGTTCTCGGTGCTGAATTATTTCTGGGCCTGCAATCCCGGAACGCCCTGGTGGCGCAAACGCGAACTCGTCACCGACGTCTGTTACTGGTTCTTCGTGCCGCTGTTCGGGCGCGTGCTGCGGATCGGGCTGCTGGTGCTCGGCGCCGGCGTGATCTTCAACATTCATGACGCCGACGAACTGATTGCCTTTTACGACAACGGACATGGTCCGCTGTCCGAGTTGCCGCTGTGGCTTCAGGCGGTGTTGTTCCTGGTTCTGTCGGACTTCATGCTGTATTGGCTGCACCGGATGTTTCATGGCGGCGGCTTCTGGAAGTATCACGCGATCCATCATTCCTCCGAAGATCTGGACTGGATTTCGGCGGCGCGCTTCCACCCGGTGAATCTGTTGCTGGGCACCATCGCGGTCGACGTCATATTGCTGCTGGCGGGTATCTCTCCGAACACCATGCTCTGGGTCGGGCCCTTCAACATGTTTCATTCGGCGTTCGTTCACGCCAATCTCAACTGGACGCTGGGTCCGTTCAAATACGTGCTCGGAACGCCGGTGTTCCACCGTTGGCATCACACCTCGCTCGCAGAGGGCGGCAATACCAACTTCGCCGGGACGTTTCCGATCTGGGATATTCTTTTCGGGACCTTCCGGATGCCGGAAAACGAGTTACCCGGTCACTATGGGGTCGACGATCAGCCGGTTCCGTCCGAGATTGGCGGGCAATTGGCCTATCCGTTCCGGCAATAAGCGGGTGGGGTTTCTTGGCGCCGTTTGCACTTCATTCACTAATTGTCGTCAGATTCATCGCGTCGGGCGCCGGTTCCGCAGCGTATCGCTTCAGCCGGCTCGTCAACGCCCCGGAGTGTAGTATGTCGCTCAGCTTCCTGCGTACTCATAGGCGCGCGTCTTTCGGATTGCGCGCGTTGGCAATTGCAATTCTCTTGAGTCCGGGGGCTGCGCTTGCCGAGTTCTCGGCCAGCGCCATCGCGGTCAATGTCGATCAGGCCAAGCTGGTCAGGCTTCCCGGCCGCGTCGCGACCATCATCGTTGGCAACCCGCTGATCGCGGACGTAACCCTGCAGAATGGCGGGGTCATCGTGGTGACCGGCAAGGGATACGGCGCGACCAATTTCATTGCGATGGACCGCGGCGGCGAGGTGCTGGTGGACCGCGTCATTCAGGTCGAGGGACCCACCGACCAGCTCGTCACGGTCTATCGTGGCGTCGAACGCGAGTCGTATAGCTGCATGCCGATTTGCCAGCGTCGGGTTACCCTTGGCGACGGCGAGACCTACTTCAGATCGGCGATCGACCAGGCCGGTTCTCTCAGCAGCCAGGCCAGCGGCAGCGCCGCTTCGGCGGCCACCAAATCGGCGAATTGACCGTCCCTCACCAATGGCTTGAGCGGAAGTCCTGCTGACGCCGTCCAGTGCTGCGGGCGAGGCTCATCATCGGGCCCGAGAATCGATTCCGGTTCGCGTGAAGAAAACACGCCGAAACAAGAAGCAGAGTCCCGTTCCGATTCAATCGGAACGGAAAAGGCTCGAGGTTAACTGATGATTAACGCGACGGGTCATTGTGTTTCGATCCGACGAAACACTTCAACAATCACTTTCGGGTAGTTCTTGCTGGCGGATAATCGTCCCCGCCTCGAGGATTTATCGATGCCGTCGTTCGCTGTTGCAGCAGTCTCGGTCAGGAACGCAGTAAAACGGCTTCGCCGCAACCGTCGCGGTTCGGTCGCGGTCGAATTCGCGTTTATCGCGCCGATATTCTTCGCGCTGCTGTTCGCGATTATCGAGACGGGGATGGTATTTTTCGCGGGCCAGGTTCTGGAGACGGGCGTGCAGGACAGTGCGCGGTTGATGTTTACGCATCAGGCGCAGGACGGCGGGATGAGTGAATTTGACTTCAAAACGGATCTCTGCAATCGCATTAAGACGTTGTTTAACTGCGCCGGCGATCCCATGAGCCTGAACGTGGATGTCACGCTCTTTGCCCCGGGCACCTCGATCTCGCTCACCGACCCGATCGTCGGCGGAAAGCTCACCCCACCCTTCACATATCGGCTGCCGCCGGTGGGTACTGTCAGCACGGTCGTGGTCCGTGTGTTTTATCCATGGCAGCTATTTGTGACCGGCCTCGGCTACAACATTGCGAATCTCGAAGACCACCAGCGGCTGCTCGCTGCGACGGCGGCCTTTCATGTCGAGCCCTGATGCAATGATGGTGTCCCCGATGCATAAGATAGCGCTTCGTGCGCGGGCCTTGTTGGACGATTGCCGCGGCATCGTCGCGGTCGAGTTTGCCGTGATTGTTCCTGTCATGCTGGTGATGTATTTCGGCATGGAGGAATTTGCGTCGGCCGTGGCCGTGAATCGCAAGGTCACCATCGTGGCGCGAACGCTTTCCGACCTGACGTCTCAATCGCCGAGCGTGCAGGATGCCGATCTCGCCAGTTTTGCTCAAACCGCCAAGGCGATCCTGACCCCCTACGATCCATCGATCTTGAAATCCTCGGTTACGGAAATTTACATCGATCCGACGACGCATGTAGCGAGGGTTCAGTGGAGCAGGGCGTTGACCATCGATAGGTTAGGCAATGTCACGGTCGGGGTGTCGAGTCATACGGCGTCACAGATCGTGGTCGTACCGCCAGATCTCAAAATCGACGGGACATATCTGATCTTCAGCGAGGTCAGCTATAATTATAAGCCGGTCATCGGCTATGTCATGGCGAAGACCGGCGTTCCCTTGAGCGATTTTACCTATACGCGTCCGCGTCAGACGGCCTGCGTGATCTATCCGACACCATCTTCAGGCGCGCTGCCCAACTGTCCGCAGCTTTGATAGCTGACGCTTCCGGGTGCGATCGCGGTCACAGCGGTGCCCGCATGGTTCAAATCAAAAGGCCGCGCATGCCGCGCGGCCTTTTTTTATTTCCGACAAAACTTCGCAAGCGTCTGCTGTCGAAGTTTCGCTTAGCCAGCGGCGCGTAGATTGTCGGCCGACGACTTGCCAGAACGACGATCCGCTACGATCTCGTAGCTGATCTTCTGGCCTTCACGCAGTGTTCCAAGGCCGGCGCGCTCTACGGCGCTGATGTGCACGAACACGTCATTGCCACCGTCATCCGGTTGAATAAAGCCGAAGCCCTTGGTCGCGTTAAACCACTTCACGGTTCCCATGCTCACGGGGGTAGTCCCTTCTCAAGATAGATATAGTAGAAGCCCACTTTCGTCAGGCTGGTGAGATCGAATTTTTGGAAGGGTCGTCAGCGTCTAAACCGGCTGTACCGGTGGATAGCTAATGTCGTCCGGCCGAAAATCGATTGCCTAATATATTATGAGAAGCAGGCTTGCAAAACAATCCTGGGCTGCAGTTTTTTTGGTTGCTTGTTTTCGTCATGCGGTGCCCGCGCAATGACATGATTTTGTCACGCGCGGTCTCGACCCCGTCGGCGACGCCTTACCGGCGGCGGAACTGGCCGCCCCGCGGCGGCGCGCCGCGCGGCCCGCCGGTGCTGGCGGGACGCTCGTCCTTGTGGCGGAAAATCAGCCGGCCCTTCTCGAGGTCGTAGGGCGACATCTCGATCGTCACCCTGTCCCCGGCCAGCGTCTTGATCCGGTTCTTCTTCATTTTCCCCGCCGTATAGGCAACGATCTCGTGCCCGGCGTCGAGTTGCACGCGATAGCGGGCGTCGGGGAGGATTTCGGTGACCAGTCCTTCGAACTGGATCAGCTCTTCTTTAGCCATGGGGTTCTCCAGGTCGATAGGCGGCTAGTTTGGCTGCTGTTTGCGGTTGGGTCGATGGTTCGGACGGCTTTCGCGATGCAAAAAAGCGACGCCTTGTATTCCTTCTGCCTTGCCGCCGCCATGCGGCGAACGGCGCGGCTCCTGACGATGGGTTGGTGAAGCACCATTCTTACCACCATTGCGGTGGCGGCGGCGAGGACCTTTCGCGGCACCTGCCGATTCAGTGGCCCTGTCATTGGTCCTGTCGTTGGGCCTGGCGCCGTGCGGGCGCGGCGCTGGCCGGCCGCCGTTGCGATGCTGGGAGGCTGCGGGCGCGGCCTCGCGGTGACCGGGCGTACGGCGGTCTTCGCGCGGCAGGGCGATGCGGATCAGCCGCTCGATGTCGCGCAGATATTCCATCTCCTTGGCATCGCGATCTCGCTGATCGCCGGCGCCGAGGAGATGGAATATCTGCGCGACATCGAGCGGCTGATGCGGTGGACGTAGGTCTCAGGCACGTTGGGCAGGTCGAAAT
>Ga0137409_10008310_pt1 | contig 10600 bp, 15 predicted proteins | sample CZODoug1_16funga_FD_122059 | JGI IMG/M metagenome (GOLD analysis project Ga0137409, IMG submission 122059) | Vadose zone soil fungal communities from Angelo Coast Range Reserve, California, USA - CZODoug1_16fungal (Hybrid Assembly) | ecosystem: Environmental > Terrestrial > Soil > Vadose zone... | reverse complement strand
TGGTCCCCGCACCGTGCCGACCGCCAGGACACTGCTTCGCTCGCTGTTCACACGAATCGGCTGGGAAAGGTCTTTCCCCTCAGGGTTACGCCAAACGTACTCGATGTCTCCGGCTGAAGCGTTGCCCTTGAAATAAATCATGTGCAGCACGCCCTTGCCGTCGAGCACTGTTTGCGGTTGAATCCCTTCTCGTGGCGTTCGGAGGAGCGTGATTGTCGATATGGGAGGTGCTTTCGTAGCCCCAGGGAGAACAAAAGCAGCCATGGACGCGCATACTACTGCGGTAATCAGAATCCCCATCGGCTTCCCCCTCATCATAGCCTTAGTGTACCCGGCACCGCCCTGGGAAAAGGTAACACGGCCAATCCGAGCAGACCCAGGGATTTCAATAATTACTTCTCGGCGAGCGAGACCACCCTTTGGCGGCTTTTACTTCGGTCCGTAGACTGCCCGCCGCCAAGCCTCATCGGCATACGGATTGTTCGGCAGCGGGGGCGCACCGGGAACCAGCGTCGTCGTTGCTCCGCTGGCGCGCGCTTGGATCGCGAAGGTCTTGACCGCATCTTGCCGACATACGAACGAACAACAGAATGCACGTTGTTTTCCTGACCCCGGAGAATCCAACGCACTGGGATCTCACGGGCGCGCTTTTGACTGGCCAGCCACCGTTCGAGCAGATCCTCCACTTGTACCAGCCGCAATCCATCGCTCTCTTCAAGAAACCCGTCCTGGGAAAGCTGCCGTACGAAGCGAAATGCGCTCATCACCGAAACGCCGGCGGCATTTGCCAGCTGAGAGGCATTTTCATAGTGTCCACGAGGAGCGGCAAGGAGAGATTCCGGTATGCCTTCTGACAAGAGAACTTTCAGCATCCACTGATTCAAGTCAGAGAACAGATTGCCCGACGGCGACCCGTTTTGCACGGACTCCATGGCACGGGAGGAAGACCGCTTTGCATTGAACGCCTCCAGTCCATGCCCGGAAAAGCGCCGAAATCCATTAGCATCGATGATTCCAATCGCAACATCCGGCGCGTTATGCGCGGCAAATTGCTCAATCTGCTCAGCCAGCGACTCAGAAACGTGGTCGGCCGCAAACACTGCCACAGGGATCGCCTTGCCCGGAAATCTTGAGGCCGCCCGATGCACCTCGAGTATGGCCTGAGAAATGAGCGGAAGAGCCCGGTCTTTTCTTGCCTCCGAAGCAGCTTTGATCTGAAACAGGTATGCCTTGTTTCCGTCGCGGGCGACGAGATCGATCCCTGAATCCTCAGACTTCGATGGGCTTTTTACCTGCCACCCTGCTCTGTGGATCAGTTTTGCCAAAAGGTTTTTAAACCCTGCGGCTCGATTTTGATGGGGCTCTAGCATAGGCACAATCCAAGTCTATCATGGCCGTGATAATTAACATGGCCATGATAGTTACCATGGCCATGGTAGTGATCAATTATGGACCTTGACAGGTATTAGAGTACGTGCGTACTCTTACCTAATGCGGTACTCGCTGGAACACAAAGCCCAGAACCACGAGAACATTCTTTCCGTGGCCGCACGCTCATTCCGCGAGCACGGCGGTGACAGCAGCGGCATTGGGACGGTGATGAAGAAGGTAGGCCTGACGAAAGGGGGCTTCTACCGGCATTTTAAGAGCAAGGACGATCTGTTCGTCGAAGCGGTGGCACGGGCACTCGACGAGACGGGAAGAGGCATGCTGGAAGTGGCAAAGTCCGCGCCCGAAGGTCAGGGTCTGCGGGCCGTCATCGAACGCTATCTCAGCGCGGACCACGCGAGTTCGCTCGGAACCGGTTGCGTGCTCTCCGCCCTTGCGCCCGAACTGGCGCGGAAACCGGTAGGCGTGCGGAGGCGGATCGAGGCGTCGCTGGAAGCGTATCGTGAGCGGCTGCTGCCATTCGCGCTCGGTCGCACGCGAGAAGAAAAAATGGCGAAGCTTAAGTTGTTGTTTCCAAGCATGGTGGGGGTGCTGACCATGGCCCGGGTGATTTCGGATACTCAAAGGCGGGACCAGGTTTTGACGGAGGCGAGGAACTTTTTTATAAAGTGCTTCGCTGAAGGATAATTTTTTTGGTCTCATAAGAGTACGATCGTACTCTTTTGGGGAAACTCAACAACACCAGACTGAACACTACCAGACTGAACACTACCAGACCGAACATTACCAGACCGAATCGAGAGGCGAACCAATGAAAACGATGATCCCTTTTCTCATGGCAATGCTACCGCTGGCGTCGGTAGCGCAATCACAGTCCGGCGCTGCCACAGGCGTGCCGAGCGTGGCTATACCTAAAACCACTGCGGTGCTGGTCATTCTGACTCCCAAACAGGGTGTAACCGTTGGACAAATCATGGACGTGATACCGGCAGAGATTCGGGCCACGGTGAAGCTCTACCTCGACGGGAAGATCCGCGAGTGGTATTCGCGCGGCGATGGCAAAGGCGTGATCTTCCTGGTCGAGGCGAAGACCGAGGATGAGGCACGAGCCCTTATGGAAACGCTGCCGCTCGCGAAGGAACAGTTGATGGATCACCAGTACATTCCCGTGGGACCGTTGATGCCGCTGAGGGCGTTGATCGGTCCAGGAGCGAACGGCCCAGGAGCGCAGCAGTAACTACGAAAAGGAGCGACGTCATCATGGAAAACACTGTTGTATCGCATGTCAATCAGCCCAAAGTTCTATCAGCCTCCGGCACAGGCGCTTTTGTCGCCGTCTTCTTTTTAGCGTGGTTGGGGCTCATCTTTGTCCTTTGCGCGCGCGGTGGGTTCGTCGCACCGCCGGGGGCGCCGCCCCTCGCACTACTGATCGGCCTCTTGGCCCCCCTCAGCCTGTTTCTCCTTGGATATCGAACCATCCCGGCACTGCGCGAGTTTATTCTTACAGCTGACCTTCGGATCATTGTGGGGATACAGGCGTGGAGATGGGCCGGCTTCGCGTTTCTGACTCTGTACACCTACGGAGTCTTGCCTGGAGCCTTCGCTTGGCCTGCCGGGCTCGGCGATATGGCGATCGGTGTGACTGCTCCCTTGGTGTTGGCTAGTCTCCTGCGCCGGCCCAATTTTGCGGAGAGCAAGAGCTTTGTGGCCTGGAACCTCTCGGGCATTTTGGACCTTACCGTGGCGGTGAGTATCGGGGCGCTGGTCCCGCTGCTCGCTCCCAATTTTTATGGAGCTGTTACAACGGCTCCTATGACAAAGCTGCCGCTGGTGCTGGTTCCGACGTACTTGGTGCCGACATTCCTGATGCTGCATTTGACTGCGCTGTTTCAGGCGCGACGTCTCGGCAGACAAACAACAGGTTATGGGAATTCCGCTGCCAGAGGAGAGATCCGAATCTCGCAAACCGCTTGACGCATATAAGATGGCTCTATCAGTTCCGCTTCATGCGCTTGCGTCTACGGAAGCGCTAGGCCGGGAGGTTTCAAGGGTGGCTATTTCGGAAACGGTTCTTGTCCTCGCAGGTGGCACTGCCGTCCTGTCGATCCTCTTCGGCATGCGCGTCGCCATGCGGGCCGTGGCAGGCGGGGCTGCCGCGCCGCGGTCGGATGGCGGGCAGGCGGTTGGCGGATCGGGTACGCCGGATGTTGCCGGCGTCATTGCGCTGCCGCCTTTGATCGCTCTCGGCTTCCTGGCAGCGGCAGCGGTGCTTGAGGCGATCGTGCCAGTTCTGGTCCCCGTTACGCATCCGCTCGCCCGTTATGTGGCGGGCGCGACGCTCGCGGCGGGTGGCTTCTTCATGATCGCCATTGGCACGCGGCTGTTTGCGGCCGCTGGCACCAACGTTCCGCCGACGTTGCCGACGACGGCGCTGGTGGTGGACGGCATCTATCGGCGAACCCGGAACCCGCTTTACCTGGGAATGACCCTCGTCTACCTGGGCCTGGGAGTCGCGGCGGGAAGCCTGTGGGCGATCGGGTTGGTGGTGCCGCTGCTGTGGGTGATCAACGTCGGCGTCATTCAGCGGGAGGAGCGTTATCTGGAACGCAAGTTCGGCGATGCCTACCGCGCCTATAAGGCGCGAGTGCGGCGGTGGATCTGACCGTGTGGGAAGTTCGGAAATATCGTTCTGACTGTGGCACATAGATCACAACCGGTCGAAATGGTGGCCACATCGTCTTCGAAGTTGTAAACGATGAGGGCCTCCACATGCTGCCCATCCTCCGCAAGACACTTCTGCGCTAAAGCAGCCGCTTCGGCGTTGCGTTCACCGTATTCGTACATTCGCGACTCCCGAGCTGTCCATCTTCTGCATCAGGCGGTGGGCTGTCGAACACCCACGGCGCCTGGCCCACCCGCGCGCCTGAGTTCGCTGTATAGTGATTCAACAACTGGAGGGGCGATGCGTCACCGAATTCTGCACCTGATGTGTGTCGTAGTCCTTATGGCCGCCGCCTATGCACAGCAGAGCCATTGGGCCACGCCTGACGACAAGACCGCGAGGTTCATGATCGACATGGAGCGCAAGTGGGCCGAAGGCGTCTGCACGAATAATGGAGTTGTCTCGGACCTGTTGGCCGACGATTTTCAGGGTACCAGCACTGGCGGAGAGCGCTTCAACAAGGCGGATGAGCTGCGCGATGAAAAAGGCCCGCGCTCGGCGCACGGCTGCGCACTCGACGATGCCAAGGTGCGCTTCTTCGGCGAAAGCGTGGCCATCATTTACGGCAGCGAGCACGCCATCGGCAAGGACAAAGCGCATCCGGACGCGAAGCAGTGCCAGGTCTGGACCGACACGTGGTTGAAGCGCGACGGGAAGTGGCAGATCGTTGCCTCGCAGGACAACAAGGTTGAGTGCAAGTAGCTGGCGTCTAAGTGGCAACACGTTCGAGAGCCTAAGGCCGCCCACGTGTAAGACATGAGACTGTTCCCGCTAGACCCTTAGCGAGCCGCGGAACGCCCTAGCGGCGTAGTAAGATTCCGCGCCGTTGTGATACACGAAAACAGTGTCGTAGCGGCGGTCACAAAAGAGGGCGCCTCCGAGTTTTCTGATATCAGAAGGTGTTTTCACCCAGCTCGACGTTTTTGCATCGAACTCTCCAAGCTGCTGCAACTCCCGATATTGTTCTTCGGTTAAGAGTTCGATGCCCATGGCAGCCGCCAACTCCATGGCGGTACCTTTTGGTTTATTTTCTTTCCTGGACTCCAGGGCTTCACGGTCGTAGCAAAGACTTCTGCGTCCTTTCGGACTTTCCGGTGAACAGTCACAGAAAATGTACTCACCCGTCTTTTTGTCGTGACCGACAACGTCCGGTTCGCCGCCAGTTCTTTCCATTTCATGGATTGACCACAGTCTTTCAGAATTAGCTTCCAGCTTTGCTTGTACCTTGGCCGACTCAAGACCTTGATGGCGGTTCATGTTTTTCTCAAAGCGGGCCTTCAACACTCTGAGGAGTTCCTCACGCTGTGCTGGTGACAACTCCTTTTTATTGCTCTTCAATGGTTTGGGCATAGTGTGATTCCTCGATTCACGATTTTTGCGTTCCCTTAGGGGCCAGTTCGGCAGTTCCGCTAGTAAGTGTGTGTCACCTGGTACCAGATGGGAGCGAAACCCACGAGAACCAGCGCACCGATGACAACGAGACCTGCAAGCATGCGGAGGGCGCTGATCGACGACGGCGCGATAGGCCTGGCCATCAATCGGCCATACGCGATGAACGCGGCGACCCCTGCCAGCGCCACATTCATGGGCACGAAAAAGCTGCACTCGCCGCGCACGATGTGAAATATGGCTGCGAGGATCATGATCAGCGTCAGGCCGATGGCAGCAAACGGCGTGAGCTTCGGTTTGACTCCAGTCATCGCCGGCAGGATCAGGCCGACGCCTCCGAGAAACTCACAGACCCCGATGAAGACGAACAGGCCCTGCGGTATGGCGGAGAACCATGCCACGGGTTGATGGAGCGTATGGTTCCAGACGTCAGGCCTGTAGCACATGATTTTGCCGAAACCAGTGAAGCAAAAGAAGACCCCCCACAGCGCTTGCAAGGTCCAAAGCGCAATATTCATGGTCTTCGCTTTGAGGCTGCTTTTGGCGGTGATCCTGGGGGAGACGTGCGCCACCTGCTGCAGGGGCGTCGTCACTGAGTTGAGGTAAGACATTTTTCTTCTCCTTCTGTTGGCCCATTGTTCTAGGCCAGGAATCCTGCTCGTCTTCTTTTCATACTTCAACGTTTCGGCGCCTCGGGCGGCCAGTTGAGTGTTTCAATTCCGAACTGCTGGGCGTACTCCGCGTGCAGCCGTTGCCAGCCGCCGAACTTCATGGCGTCCGGGCCGACCATGCGGCCTAGGGGAGTTCCGCCGAGAAGGTGATCCAGCACATCGAAGCAAATGTGCCACCCGGCGGCACCCATGGCGATGAAGCGATGACCGATGTTGGTCCACAGGGTCAGGCGCGTGCCGTCACCCAAATCTTCGAGTTCCCACCGCATATCGAAGCCACCCCACTTGTACTCCAGAACTTCGGGAGCGTCGGCTCGCGTCACTGTTGTTTCGGTAACGCGCGGCACTGGCGCTCCCACCGTGGTGAGCTTCACTTTGTTACCAACCGTCCCCAGGCTCCCATCGGCGTCAAACGGAGCCCACTCGCGCAGCTGAGCCGGGTCGGTTATCGCCTCCCAGTCTTTCTCCGGCGAGTGGCGCAGTTCCCGGACGAGAATGAGCGTCCACTTTTCTTCGCCGTTTTGTCCCCGATCTTTTCGTATCTGCGCCCCGTTAGCCAGGCCCGGTGTGTAGTGCTGGGGATCGATCATCTTCTTCTTCTCCTCTTCCTGGTGCTGAACAGCGTCCTGAATAGTGTCCTCAGCAGCAGCTCTTAATAGCGTGCCAACTGGGTGAGCTGAATGAGGTTGCCGCAGGTGTCGTTCAGCATGGCAATGGTCGAGGCGGTCACGTCGGTGGGCGGCATTGTGAACTCGGCGCCGCGGGCCTTGATGCGCTCGTAGTCGCCCTTGACGTCGTCGCTGTAGAACATGACCGCGGGCTGGTGCTGTTGAAATATTGCCTCCTGATACGCTTTGGCTGCTGGGTTGTTATTCGGCGCCAGTTGCAGCTCAGTGCCGTCCGGCTCCTCGGGCGAGGCCACGGTCAGCCAGCGAAATGGGCCCTGACTGAAATCGGTCTTCTTGGTGAAGCCCAGTACGTCGGTATAGAAGCGCAGGGCTTTGTTCTGATCGTCCACGTATACGCTAGTCACTTTGATCTTCATTTCTTTTCTCCTTTGTTAGGTTCGCGGTTTGGGCCGCGTCGTCTTGTACTTGTCTTCCTTTTCGTTGCTGTTGATTTCGTTAGCGTTGATTGTTCCATGCGGTCAAGATGGCGTTCGAGAGCATCCACGTGAGCGGACCAGAACCGGCGGAATTGGGCCAGCCACACAGCGACCTCCTCAAGTGGTTCAGGGTTCAGCCGGTAGAGACGGCGCTGTGCGTCCACCGTGGATTCCACGAAACCGGCATCGCGGAGCACGCGCAGGTGCTTGGACACCGTGGGTTGCGACATACGAAGTTGACGCTCGATCTCTCCCACGGACTGTTCTGACGACACCAGAAGGCTCAAGATCGCGCGGCGGTTCGGCTCGGCAATGATGTCGAAAGCGGATTCCATGCTCTTGATATACTCCACGGAGCATATACGTGTCAAGGTATATTCGACAGAGAATTTCAAGCCCTCTTTTACCGCCACATTCCCGCTAGCCATCGGCCGGCGGGGCTGCGCAATAACATCAGGGCACCAACCCATCCGTGCTAGACTCATCCCGCCGTCGGTTCAGGCAAGAATGACCTCGCTCGTCCCCCCAAAGAGAGCGAGTCGAGGTTCCAACTGTGGCCACTCTGACTCAAGGCGCCGTCGCGCGTCCTCTCAACCCCATCTTTGGCCGAAACGGCCTAGTTGACAAGTATTTCTATTTCTCCATGTCGCTGCTCATCGTAGCGATTGTCGCGTGGGGGTTCAGCTACACCGTCAACGCCAACCTGTTCCATCCCGCCATTCCGCGGCCGACGATTCTCTATTTCCATGCCGCCGCATTTTCCAGCTGGCTCGTGTTCTTTATCCTTCAGTCCGCTCTGGTGCGCACGCACAACGTTCGCTGGCATCGCACTCTCGGCTGGTTTGGCGCCGCGCTGGGATCGGCCATGATCCTGATCGGCTGTTCCACCAGCGTGATCATGGCGCGATTTGATACCTACAAACTCCACATGCCGGGCCAGGATGCTTTTCTAATCGTCCCGTTCACGGACATGCTCTTCTTCGGCACGTGTTTCGGCCTCGCCGTTTTATGGCGCAGGAAACCTGAGTTCCATCGCCGGCTCATCTTTGTCGGCACCTGCGTGCTGCTCGACGCAGCCTTTGGCCGCGTCGGGTCGCTTTTTGACCGCAACCTCTTCTATGCGTGTCTGGACGGGGTTATTCTTCTCGGCGTCGTGCGCGATCTTCTTGTGAACCGGAGCATCCACAAGGTCTATCTGGTTGCGCTGCCGGTGCTGATGGTTTCGCAGTACTTCATCATCCAGATATGGCGCGGCGCCCCATCCTGGTGGCTCAACATCGCTCACAGAATCATGGCATAGGCAATAGAGGGGCTGGTGTGGCTGGCAATTCGCCCAGCGAAACTCGCGACCGCGAGATTTTCTCGGCCAGCCTCTCCGCCAATCTAGAACGAGACGTTCACCGCAATGCCGACGCCGGGATGGTGGCGGTTGTACATGTAATACCCGTCGTTCACGTAATCCACATAAACGTCGTCAGTATCGTACCACGTCCGTTCCCAGTATTCCGGCCACGGATCAACCACACTGAACCAGAAGCCGCCGTACTGGAACCGCGGGTATCCGCCTACGACCAGGACTGGGGCGCTGCGCACGCGAAACCAGTGTCCACGGCCAAAATGCGCGCGGAAGCGATCGTCTGGAATGCGGTACCCTCTGTATCCTCCACGTTCGCTCCAACCGCGATGTTCATGTTCCCAATGTTGGGCGCGATGGCTCTGCCAAACCTCTCGCGCTTCGGGGCGCCGGTGTTCGGGCCCGCGGGCCTCGCGCCGGTCATCTTTTCGACGATCGCCCCGATGATCTCCCCGGTCATCACGCCGATCATCGCGCCGATCATCGCGCCCATGCGCTTGCGAAGGATGCTCCCGGTCCTGGCGGTTGTGTTCGGCACGCTCCTGCCCGTGTTGGCGCTGGTCGTGGTGTTGGTCGTTTCGCCGGTCGTCTTGCCGCTGATGATCGTTGCCCCGGTGCTTGTCCGAGTGCTCATCCGAGCGTCCGTGTTCCTGTTTGTCCTGGTCGCCGTGCTGTCCGCGCGCGGAAGCGGTGGCACCCAACGACAGAATTAATGCGGATGTACCCAAGATCGTTATGATTTTCATTGAGCTCCGTAGATTGCCTTAGTCTAGCTCCCCAAGGACCGGCATCCTAGTTACACAAGGGCAGCGTCGGCCGGCCCCTAAGTTCTTGCATACAATAGACTTCAAGCGTCGAAGCAGCACGCCGAGCCCTTATGTTCGAACGCTACACAGAAACAGCCAGACGCGCCATCTTCTTCGCCCGCGCCGAATCCATTTTCCGCAAGGCGCCGGCAATTTCCGTCCAGGATCTTCTGCTGGGCCTTACCCGCGAGAAGAAATCACGCGCCAACTACATCAGCGAGTTAAGAAGTCACGCCGCCGAGTTTCGCGCAGCCTTCGGCGTTGCCCCGCTCCCGCAACGTCTCGATTCCTCCCTCACCCATCCAAGACCACAACTTCCCTTGGAGGACGATGCCAAGAAGGCGTTGTGGTACGCCGCTCAGGAAGCGCACCTCGACCAGGAGTTTTGGATTGACACCGACCACTTGCTCCGCGGCCTGCTCAGCTTTCCCAATGCCGCTGCCGATGCGTTGTCCAAGCGCGGCGTGGGACTGGAAGCCATGCGAGCCGCATCGCTCCGGAACAGACAGGAATTTCCGCCCAAGCCAGTCCCCGGAAGATCAAGACTTCAGGCTACCGTTAAGAAATTTCGCCTCCAAGTGCTCCTGATCGCTGTCTTGCTCATCATCTTCATTTATCTCAAATCGCAAGGCTAAGGTTCATAAACGAATTCGCGCTTCACACGTCCTACTCCTAGCCGTTACCAAATCGAAGGCGAGGGAGGGAGACCAGGATGCCGATTCGTGTCAATTTGATTCGCCAGAGTTCTGCCGCGCTGCGGCGCTTGGCGTTCGCGCTGCTCTGTGTCGCTCCGCTCGGTTGCTCCGCCCAGACTGCCCAGACCGCCCAGACCTCCAAGTCCACAGATCAGTTTTTCGATTCTGCTGGCGTCAAAATTCGCTACATCGTTGCCGGAACCGGAGAGCCCGTAGTTCTCATTCATCCTTTTGCAGCCAGCGTCGAGACTTGGGACCCGGTGATCCAGGACCTCTCCCGAAACTATCGCGTCATCGCCATGGACTGCCGCGGCCACGGCAGGAGCGCCAAACCGCACGACCCCAGCCAATACGGCATCGAGATGGTCAACGACGTGATTCGCCTCATGAATCACCTGGAGATCAAGCAAGCCGCCATCGTCGGCTATTCCATGGGCGGATCCATCGCCATGAAGATGTTGACCGAGCA
>Ga0137409_10008309_pt1 | contig 10600 bp, 11 predicted proteins | sample CZODoug1_16funga_FD_122059 | JGI IMG/M metagenome (GOLD analysis project Ga0137409, IMG submission 122059) | Vadose zone soil fungal communities from Angelo Coast Range Reserve, California, USA - CZODoug1_16fungal (Hybrid Assembly) | ecosystem: Environmental > Terrestrial > Soil > Vadose zone... | reverse complement strand
CAGCTCATGAAGCCGCCCATCATGGTGATCCCCATCGACTGGTCGTACTGGTAGATCTCGCGTCCCAGCCAGTAGCCCGCGAACGGCAGCACGATGAGCGCCGACATCGCGATGAAGTTGCCGACGTAACCCATCCAATCGTAGTGCGCCCGCTCCTCGTCGGTGCGCGCGGCCAGGAAGCGGTAGCTCGCGTACGCGCCCACAATCGCGCCGCCGAACACCACGTTCGCGATCACCCGGTGCACGTTGATCGGCATCCAGGTCGCGTTGGCGATGGCGTGCCACAGCTTGATGCTGGTCGGGTCTGTGGTGGGTGTGATATCGCGCGGCGGCGACATCATGTAGGTGAGCCACGAGTTCGCGATGAACATCACGATCGTGCCCCACACGTTGAGCAGGATGCCGAGCGTCCAGTGGCCGAGCTTGGCCCGACCCTTCTTCCACCGGTCCCAGCCGTAGTAATAGAGGTAGAGGGTGAACGACTCGATGAAGAACAGGCCCGCATACAGCCACATCGACGGCGCGAAGATCGTGGTGAGATAGGCCCAGAAGCGCGGGTACAGGGTCGACAGCCCGAACACGAGCATCGCGCCCCAGATTGCCGTCGCGCTGTACGCCACGAGCAGCAGCCGGGTGAACTCTTTGCTCAGCCGGTCGTAGCGCTCGTCGCCGCCGAAAATGCCGATCGCCTCGGTGACCACGGCGAACATCGGCACGCCCAGCACGAACGCCGCGAACATCAGGTGCACCTCGGCCGTGATCCACACGTACGCCCGCGCGCCGATCACGGGGAACTCGCCGTAGGCGTGGGTCGAGTCGGCCGCGGCTTGCAGCAGCAGCAGGGCGCTGTCGGTCATCAGCTGTCGGCCACGAAGAACGGTGGCTTCTTCGAAAAGTCGATCGGCATGGCGCTACGCACCTCCGCGAGCAGCTCGGGCGTGACTTCCCGCCGTCCCTGGCGGCGCGCCCACTCTTCCACCCGCTGCATCACCACTCCCCGAACGAACGATGGAATCCGCTCCATCCGCTCGCGCGCGGCATCGGCCCACACCAGCGCCGGCGCGAAGTCGTCGCCGTACGCGATGGCCCGCACGGGCTCGATCACCGCCACGCCGGCCGTCGGCTCGTACGCGCACGACGGATCGGCCGCGAGCACGTCGCCCGTGAGGGCGAAAGCGCGTGCCCGGCAGCCGCCGCACAGCGCGCGGTACTCGCACGCACCGCACTTCCCGCCCAGCGCCCCCTCGCGCAGCTGCCGGAACAGGGGCGCCGACCGCCAGATCTCGGCGAAGCTTTGCGCGCGTAGGTCCCCCGCCACCTCGGGCAGGTAGGGGCACGGGGTGAGCTTGCCGTCGGGGGTGATGCGGCAGTACTGCGTGCCGCAGGGGCAGCGCGTCTGGTAGTTCAGGACCGGGGAGTCGGGATCGTTCCGATGCACGTGCCGCATGAAATGCGGGGCGCACTTGGCGCGCACCAGCATGCGGCCGCGGTACGCGTGCTCCCACCGGGCCAGATCGGCGAGCACGGCCTCGTAGTCCATCGGTGCCAGATCGGTGAGCGACGCGCCCCGCCCGGTCGCAACGAGGAAGTAGCAGTTGAAAGACACGGCCCCCTGCTCGGCCGACCAGGCGACCAGACGCTCCAGCTCCGCGCGGTTCCCCTTGGTCACCGTCGTTTGCACGATGAAGTCGAGCCGCGCGGCGGCCAGGCGTCCCAGGGCGGATTGCACGTCGGCGAGCGCGCCGCGACCGTGGCGGAAGTTGTCATGGTAGGATGGGCGCAGCGAATCGACACTCACCGCCACTCCACGCACGCCGGCACGTTTGAGCCCCGCGATGCGCTCCTCGGTGAGGAGCGTCCCGTTCGTCCCCACCACGACCGTGGCCCCATTGACCGTGGCGTAGTGGGCTATCTCGGCCAGGTCCTGTCGCAGTAAGGGTTCGCCCCCGGAGAGAATGATCAGCGGCGCGGGGTTCACCGCCAGCAGCTGATCGACGATCGCGAGACACGCGGCCGTGTCGAGCTCCGTGGCGGCGCTCTCGTGCGGACCCGCCGCGATATAACAGTGCGCGCACTCGAGGTTGCAGCGCCTGGTAAGATTCCAGGCGACTACGTGCGGGACGAAGTCCACGTCAGTCCCCGGCCCCGGCCCGCTCCGCCAGCAGCCGCTCCATGGCCGCCTTCGCCTCCTCGGGCTTCATGGTCTTCAGGTCCACCGGGCACTTTCCCATCTGCGCTTCGATGTCCCGAATGGGGCAGCGCGTGATTCCCTGGGCTTTCGCATCCTCGATGAACGCCCGCATCTCCGGCGACAGCCCGTCGCGTCCCTCCGCTTCGGCGCGGATCTGCTTGGCCCGGAGCTCCTGAAACATGACCATCATGGTGTCGACGTCGAACTCGTCGGCCGCGATCATCGCCTGCTTGTTCTCGTCCATCACGCGCGTGGTCACCCGCCAGATGTCGTGGCCTCGCGCGAACCGCTCGACGGTGTTGCGCGCTAGCGGCCGGGCGATCAGCGGCACGAGCTGTAGCCGCTGCCATGCTTCCTCGGTCCAGAGGATCGGGTCGGCCGCGGTGCGTGCGCGGCGGCTCACGGCGCCCGTGACGGGGCACTTCACTTCAACCTCAGGGGTCAGGGGCTGGGGGTCGGCGTCGTGACCCTGCACCTTCGTCCCTTTCATTTGTTCCTGCGCCTTCACTTCCGCGAGGGCGATCTCCTCCGCCGAGCCGATGCCCATGATGAGCTGCATGTGCGTCGGCAGCAGCTTCCGGATCGCCTCGTCCAGCCACTTGTTGGTGACCGTGGCGGGCTCGCCGTGCGTGTGCTCGAGCACGTACTCCTCGACCGCGCGCCGCGCGATCCCCTGCGCGAACGGCGGCACGCGGAGAATCCGCACCTCGGCATCCGGCGCCCAGGGGAGCCCCGCAACGCCGTCTTCCTCGATCCAGGGAATGTCCTCGGGCCGCACCCCCGTCGTCCCCGCCAATAGCACGTTGCACGGCGCAAGCCGCACGAGATTGTCGGCTTGGCTGCCGAGCTCGGTGCGCTCGATGCGATGGGCGCCGTGCCGCGCCAGCACCAGCAGCGAGGGTTTGATCTCCTCGGCCCACTGCATGACCACCTGAAACGGCTTGCCGACCAGGATCTGTGTTTTGAGTGGTACGTCCGGGAACTCCTGGGCCATGACTTCGGCGCGCTTCAGATTCGCCTGGCACAGCTTGAGCAGGCCCTTGTCGATGATGTTGTTGTGCAGCTCCTCCTGCTCCTCGAACTTGAAGACTTTGGACGCTTGGTAGGAGAGCACATCCTTGATGTTGCGAAACACGACGTGGTGATACTCCACGTCGAACGCGCTGCACACGTACAGCGAGCCCCCGAACGCCTGCGCCAGCTCGAGCGCCAGACGCATCGCCCGATAGCTGTAGGACGACCCGTCCACGCACACCAGGAACCGCCCGCCGGCGAACGGCCGACCGTCCCGGATCAACAGGATGTCCTTCTCGATCCCCCGCAGCACGCGCGACACGACGCCGCCGAGCTGCGAGTAGGGCTGGCGGCCCAGCCCGTGCGCGCCGATCGCCAGTAGGTCGTACTGCCGACCGGACGAGCCGGCCAGCCGCGCCGCCGTGTCCTCTTCCTCGGCGACCAGCCGGCCGTTCTCGCCCACTTTCACATCCGAGCGGACCTTGTCGCCGCCGTCGTACCCCGCCGCGCGGTCGGGGTCGAACCCGATCAGCCCCGGCAGCCGACCCCCCCCGCGATTCACTTCGTTCACGATCTCTTCGTAGTTGATGCCTTCGAGCAGCTGGCGGGTGAGCCGCACGCCCGCGCCCTCACATCGCTTGCCGAGCTGGTCGAGGAAGCTGTCGGCGATGAGCTGCAGGCCCTTTTCGATCAACTTGTCGTGGATTTTGCGCTGCTTCTTGATCTCCTCGGGCGTCTGGAACCGGGCGGGGAGACCCGTCTCTAGCTGGCGGAAGCGGACGTCGTGGAGTCGGGCGGCATAAACATGGTTACCGGTGATGCGGCCGTCGGACTGGCGGGACAGCTCGATGGCCCGGTCGACCGCCCAATCTGAATGCGTGGAGTTGTCGACGGGAACGAAGATCTCACGATACACCGGCACCTCCCATTTAGAGCGGGGCGAGTATGTGAGCGACTGGACAGGCTGTCAAGTAAGCAGGGAACCGAAGATGCAACAGCTAGACGCAACAGACGCACAGTGGTGTACAGAGGTAAGTGAGCGGGTACTCCTGCCGGCTACTCCCTATTCACGGCTGTGCGTCTGCGCGTCTAGCCGTGGATTGTCCTGGCACCAGTTGCCTACCCTCTGAGTCCCAAACGGTTATGGCATCCACGGGGCAGGCGTCGCACGCGCGCAGCAATCGTTCGCGCTCCACGGCCTCGGGCGCGACGAACACCGCCACGGTGTCCTCGTCCAGTTTGAAACCTTCGGGCGCTTCCTTCACGCAGTCCCCGAACCCGACGCATTGGTCGCGGTCGATCACGACGCGCAGCCCGTGCACCGTGCGCTCGCTGAGACTCACATCCCCTCGAGGCCGAGCTCGGTCCGTGCCGTGTCCATGACCGCCGGCGTGATCTCGGCGATGCCTCGATCCTTGGCGTAATCGAGATAGATCCGCTTGACCATCCCGCGCACGAAGTTGGGGACCCGGGCGAGGCGCTCCTGCGCCTCCACTGACCAAGTGGTACCGCTCCCCGCTCCCCGCTCCCCCTCGTCTTGGAAGGCGTTCGGTTTCCCGGTGGCAACCATCCCGCGCACCATCTCCATTGGCTGCGGCGGGAGTGTGGTGCCTCCGATCTTCACGCCCAGGGACGCGACCAGCTGGGTCTCCATGGGGTTCGTGAGTAGCGCTACGACCCGACCGCAGGTCGGGCATCGGAACGCGGCGGCCAGTGTTCCGTCGCCCGGGAGGCGCCGCTCCTCGAACTGCATCTGCCGATCGCATTCGACGCACAGGAACTTCATAGTGCGGAATGCGGAATGCGGAATGCGGAATTGCTCACAGCGAGCTCCCGAGCTTCGAGACGATGTTTTCCCACACGTCTTCGCCAGGATGGAATGGTACCCGCGCCAGCACCGGGATCCCGAACTCGGCGGCGAGCTCGTCGGCGGCGCTCCCGGCGAACGGACCGCCCACCATGTTCTCGACTACGCCGAGCGGCGTCGCCTTCCGGTCGATGGCGCCGCGCAGCGCCCGGCGCACCGCGTCCCGCGACTCCGGTGTAGGGATCGTCACGGCGAGGACGGCGGGTGGCGCCGGCAACAGCTCGGTGAGCTCCTGGAAGCGCTGCACGCCGGGCGGGAGATCCACGAGCAGCTCGTCGAGGGCGCCCCAAGCCACGTCGGCCAGGAACTCGCGCAGCGCCGCTGCCTCGAGGGCGCCGCGCCACACGAAGGCCTCCGTGTCGGGTCCCCGGAACGCCAGCGGGCGGCCGTCCTCAACGAGAAACGCCATGGAGAAGCAGCGAACGCCTTCTGCGCTCACCAACGGCTCGATGACACCATCGTGCAACGTGCAGCTTGTGACGGGGAGGTGGAGCAGTTGGGGGGCGGTGGGCCCGTTGAAATCCGCATCGAGAACGCCAGCGGCCCGTCCGGAGCGCGCCAGCGCGCGGGCCAGGCCGGCGGTTACGAAGCTCTTCCCAACGCCGCCCTTGCCGCTCAGGACCGCCACCACCCGCCGCACGGTGGCCAGCCGGTCGGCGACGCGGCGCCGCTGAGCCACGATCTGGTCGACGAGCCCCGACCGGTCGGCTTCGGTCAACTCGTGATAGGTGCGGATGTTGAGGGGCATTGGCGCAAAGATGCGTTGTCCGACGCTACGTCGCTACGTCGTACGATCCTCTTGCAACGTAGCGTCATGGCGTCTGGTAACGCTATTTTTTCGGTCCCATGATCGACGAGCTCAAGCAGAAGCTGCAGGTCGAGGTCGAGCGCCTGAACCACGAGATCAACTTCGTGCTACCGAAGGAGATCGAGCGGGCGCGCGCGCACGGCGACCTGCGGGAGAACTCGGAGTACAAGGCGGCGCTCGAGCGGCAGCAATTCGTGACGTCGCGGCTCTCCCATCTCCGGCTGCGGCTCTCCAAACTCTCGAGCGTGCGGGAATCCGACATCCCGCGCGACCGTGTCGGGTTCGGGTCCCGGGTCACGGTCCAGGACCTGGACACGAAAAAGAAAGAGACGTACGCGTTGACGCTCGGTGAGTTCATCGAGGGCGACGACGACCCGGCCGAGCTCCCGGTCTCGATGGCGTCGCCCCTGGGCAAGTCGCTGCTCGGTACGAAGGTGGGCCAGGCGGTCACGATCGCGCTCCCAGTAGGGAAGCGGCGGCTCAAGGTCCTGGAGCTCGAAACGGTGCACGACCTCGCAGGAAAGTAGGGCGCGGCGTGCTGCGCCCCTACTAAAGCAGCCGGTGGAACACCATCGGGCCGCTCGGGCTCGCCGATCCGGCCCGCGGCTCGATGCTCATCGCCGCACCCAGCACCCCGCCCGGTGGCATCTCCAGCGCCATCACCATCGGCCTATCCTCGTCCATGGGCATCACCGCCGCCGTGGACATGCCACGCTCGGTGATGAACCACAGCTGGTACGCCTGATCCCGCGCGTTCGGTGCGAGCCCGTCGCAGCGCACCAGCCAGCGGTGCCGTGCGCTGTCGGCGAAGATCGTCACCGAGCCGACCCGGCCGCCGGTCGAGACCGGGATCTGGATGAGCCGCGTCGCGGGTCCATGAATGAAGGTCGCGACGGTGTCCTCGAGCGCCTGGACTCGAGCGGCGAGCACCGCGCGCTCGGCGGTGAGCGCGTCGATGGTGCGGTAGGCCCACCACGCACCGCCCCCCCCTCCCACCGCCAGGGTGATCAGAGCCGCGGCAGCGAGGGGCCCTCCCCACCTTCGGCGCGGCGCCAGCGCGCGCGCGAGCACCCGCCCCTTGAGGTCGGGGCGCGGGTTCCGCGGCGCCGCCAGCATGCCCAGCCAGTCCGTCATTCCACCCAATCCTTTAAATGTCTCAGGCTCTCGGTCAACCTTTGATGCGCGGTGCGCAGCCGTGTCTTCACGGTCCCGAGCGGCTGGTGCAGCCGCTGAGCGATCTCCCGGTGCGACAGCCCCTCGAAATACGACAACAGCACCACGCGCCGCTGCTCCTCGGAAAGGGCCGCGAGTGCGGCATGCACTTCACGGTGCACCGGCCACCCGGGCACCGCGGCTTCGTGCGGCGCGGCCGGTGGGATGGCACCGACGTCTACCGCGTGGGCTTGCTCGAGACGCGCCGATTTGCGCCACCACCGCCGCCGGCGGCGCAGGGCATCGAGCGACCTGTTGCGCGCGATCGACAGGATCCAGGGCACCAGCGGCCCGCGTCCGGCGTCGTGCTGGTCGATGTGACGCCACACCTGCACGAAGACGTCGCTCACTACCTCTTCCGCCTCGTCCTCGTCGTGCAGAATGTGCAGTACCGAGCCCAAGATCCACGGCGCGACGAGGTCGAATAGTTCTCCCAGCGCGTGCTCGTCCCCCGCTTTGAGGCGGCGCTCGAGTGAGCGCTGGTGCTCTTGACTAAGACGTTTCGGAGAGGTCACTTAGATGCCCATACTAGCAGCGAACCCGGGCGAAGCCAGCCCCGGTCGTGTATATATTTGAGCGTTCGACCGCGGAGGTGGGATGTCGGTTCACTGCCAGGCTGACGACGAGCGTTTTTCCTTCGAAGCATTCACCCGGCATCCCTTTTTCACCGAAGTCAACCGGTGGATCGTGGAGCGGGTCATCGGGCCCGGACGACGCAAGATCGTCGACCTCGGGTGCGGACCCGGCGCGGTCACCAAGCTGATTCTCGAGCGACTGGGCGGAGACCCGCGCAACGTCGAGGTGATCGGCATCGATCCGTCCCCCTCGGCACTCTCCAAGGCACGCGCGGCGATCCAATCCAAAGTGGTGCATTTCATCGAGGGCAGCGCCGAGTGGGTGTCCCGCATCGTCTCCTCCGCAGACGCCGTCGTCTTCCTGAATGCAATCCACCTCGTGCCGGACAAGGCACAAGTCATCGGCGAAATCCGCAAGACCTTGAACAAGGACGGCGTCTTCGCGTTCAATACGACCTTCTTCAACGGCGCGTACGTCGATGGCACGGGTGCCTTCTGGCGCCGTTGGGTGGTCCGGGCCGTGCAGGTGCTGCGGGAGCGCGGAATCGAGGTCAAGCACTCGGACCGCGCCGTCGCGCGGCAATTCCTCACGCCCGAAGAGTACTCCGACCTGTGCGTACAGGCGGGGTTCGCCCGCCCGTCCGTGGACCTGGTCAGGATCGAGATGCCGCACGAGAGCATGCGCGACATCGGCCGGTTCTCCCTCTTCATTGAAGGAGCGCTGCCCGGCGTACCGCTCGAGGAAGGCTCCGCTGCGCTGGAAAAGGGGCTGGAGCGGGCGATGGACGAGACGGGCGTATGCTCCGTGCCGCGCAACTGGCTGGAGTGCGTCGCCAGGGCACCGTAGGTCAGTCCGCCGGTTCGGTCAGAAACTCGAGTCGGGCATGGGCGGCGCGCAGCGCCGCTTCCACGGCCTCCGACGTATCCCCCCGCGCAAAGATGAACCCCGGGTAGCGCGAGCCTTCGGGCCAGGGCACGAGCATCTGGCCGTGATGCATCGTGATCACGACCTCCTCGACGAGCGGTACGGCCTGGGCCGCGTCGACTCCGCGCACCTCCCGCAACACACCGGCCCCGGGTACGGGGATCATCATCACGCCGGACGCCTGGTGCTCGCGCTCCACGGTCGGTAGCTCCATGCCCAGCGCGTGCCGAATGATGAGCTCTTCGAGCGACACCCCAGCCCCGAGCCCCGAGCCCCCGTTCCCGAATCTCAGCGCTCCGCTGCACCGCCCACCGATGGGCCGCGCGGCGAGCTCGATCAGCCACGCTCCGCGGTCGTTGTGGCGGATCTCGGCGTGGATCGGTCCTTCCCGCAGCCCGAGCGCGCGGACGGCCGCCTGCGCGCATGCGGCGATTTCCTGTTGTGCCGTCCGCGCGAGGCGCGAGGGCGTGACGTAGATCGTCTCCTCGAAAAACGGACCGTCCAGCGGGTCGGGCTTGTCGAACAGCGCGAGCACCCGCAGCGACCCTCGCGTCACGAGCCCTTCCACCGCTACTTCGCGCCCGGGCACGAACTCTTCGACGAGGACGTGCCGAGCCCAGTCGCCGCACTCCGCCAGCTCCGGCTGCTCGAGGATCGCCTTGATGCGCCGAAACGCCGCCACGAAGCCGGGGGGGTCGTCCGCGCGGACGACCCCGCGCGAGGCGGACAGCCGCAGCGGCTTCAACACGCATGGGTAGGAGGCGACACGCGCGAGCTGCTCCGGGTCCGCCGCAATCGCGAGCAGCACGAACGGGGGCACAGGCACTCCGGCGGCGACGAGCAACTGTCGCTGCTGGTGCTTGTCGCGCGCCGCCGCGGCCGCCGCGACGGGGTTGCCGCGCAGCCCGAGCTCCTGCGCGATGGCGGCGGCGACCACGGCGGTGTCGTCGTCCACCGCCACGATGCCGTGCACGGGATGCGCGTAGGCGAACGTCCGCGCTTGCACGGCCGCATGCGCCGGGTCGGCGAAATCGAGGGTGACGAGTCCGGTGGGATTGGCCCGCTCGAAGGTGCTCGGTCGTTCGGACGCGACCGTCACGTCGACGCCGAGCCGGCGGGCCGCTTCGACGAACGCGACCGTGCGGTACGTGACGGTCGGCAACAGCAGGAGCAGCCGGGGCGAGTAGGGGCGCAGCATGCTGCGCCCTTACTTTTTCGCGGCGGCGAAGTAGGGGTTCGAGCCGGCGGTGTGATCGGTGATGTCGACGATGCCCTTCACCTCGGGGACGTGCTGCTGCAGCATGGCTTCGATGCCCTGCCGCAGCGTGACGTCCGCCATCCCGCACCCCTGGCAACCGCCGGCCATGCGGACCATGACCACGGCGTCCTGGACGTCGATCAGCTCCACCCGGCCGCCGTGCCGGGCGACCATGGGATTCACCTGGCTTTCGAACAGGTCGGCGACGCGCTCGTACAGCGCATCGTCCGCCGTAGCGCTCCCCGCCGCGGCGGGTTTGGACGCCACGGCCGGCTGTCCTGCCGCGAGCGCGGTGCGGATCGCCTGGCCCACCGCCTTCCCCAGCGCGGGCCAGGGCGCGGGGCTGCGCTTCACCACCGTCACGAGGTTACCCGACACGATGACCTCGCTCACGTCCGCCCCCGGGATGGCGAAGATCGCCTCCGCGAGCGGGGAGCCGCGCGCCTCGTCGGACGAGGCGAACCGCCGCACGCCGCCCGCGTGCACCGGCTCGCTGACGAGAAACTTGCAGCGCCCGTTGTCGATCGGCTCGGCGGTAATGCGGACCTCGGCGCTCATGATCGAAATTTAGCTTGCCGCCCCCGTCGGCGCGGGCACCGGCCGCATCTGCCGCGCCGCCTGCACCATGTTGCGGAGCGACGGCAACGTCTCCTCCCAGCCCCGCGTCTTCAACCCGCAGTCGGGGTTCACCCAGATCTGCCGGTCGCCGAGCACCTCCTGCATGCGCTTGAGCGCCTGCACGATTTCCGC
>Ga0137409_10008308_pt1 | contig 10601 bp, 7 predicted proteins | sample CZODoug1_16funga_FD_122059 | JGI IMG/M metagenome (GOLD analysis project Ga0137409, IMG submission 122059) | Vadose zone soil fungal communities from Angelo Coast Range Reserve, California, USA - CZODoug1_16fungal (Hybrid Assembly) | ecosystem: Environmental > Terrestrial > Soil > Vadose zone... | reverse complement strand
TGCGCCAGGACAATTTCGACAGCGGCATCCGGCCGCCGATGTGGGTAATCTTCCAGTTCTGACGGCGTGAACGGCGAGCGGTGAATGGCGCGCCCGTTGCGGGCTTGTGCGATTCGTCCCGCACCGTTGTAGTACCATTCGCCGCATGTCCGTATTCACCACCGTCACCCACGAACAACTCAGCGCCTGGCTCAAGAATTACTCCATCGGCACCCTCACCGGCCTCGAGGGTATCGCCGCCGGGATCGAGAACACCAACTACTTCGTTACCACCGCGCAGGGCCGCTACGTCCTCACCCTGTTCGAGAAACTCAAGGCCGCGGAACTCCCGTTCTACCTCAACCTGCAGGACCACCTGGCGAAGGCCGGCGTGCCCTGCCCGCGTCCGGTACCCGATCGTTCCGGTGCGTTTCTCGGCGAGCTCAACGGCAAGCCAGCCGCGCTGGTGGGCTTTCTATCCGGCAAGGACTTCGCTGCGCCTTCCCCCCTGCATTGCGCCCAGGCCGGGGCCATGCTCGCCGCCATCCACGTGGCCGGCGGTTCCTATGCCGGCCGGATGGATAATCCGCGCGGCCCGAAGTGGTGGCAGGCGGCCATGCCGGCGATCATTCCGTTTCTCAGCGCGCAGGATATGAAACTGCTCGAGAGCGAGGTGCGATACCAGTCGCAGAACCACTCCCGCGAACTGCCGCGCGGGGCTATCCATGCCGATCTCTTTCGCGACAACGTGCTGTTCGAGAACGGGCGCATCTCGGGCGTGATCGATTTTTACTTCGCGTGCACCGATGCGCTGCTCTACGACGTCGCGATCGCCGTCAACGACTGGTGCGTAACGGAGGGCGGCGCGCTCGACGGAGCGCGCGCGGCGGCGCTGCTGGACGCCTATGCCAAGGCACGCCCCTTTGTTGTCGCCGAGCGCAGCGCGTGGCCGGTGATGCTGCGCGCGGGCGCGCTGCGATTCTGGGTGTCGCGCCTGTACGATTTCTACCTGCCGCGTTCGGGCGAGCTAACCCATGCCAAGGACCCCGGGCACTTCCGCGGCATACTCGCGGCCCATATCGCGGCCGGAGAACGTCTGCCCCAACTGGTCTAGCCTATAATTTGCATTGGGCATGGGGACATCGATGGAAGTCAGGGTCGTCTCGGCAGGCAGGGGTTGGCAGTGGCTGTTGGACGGGATCGCCCTGTTCGGGAAAACTCCGGCGATGTGGGTCGCAATCACCCTCGTGCTCGCCCTGATCTGGCTGGTGTCATTCATCCTTCCGTTGCTGGGACCCTTATTGTTCAACTTGTTGTCACCGGTGTTCTTCGCCGGGTTGATGACCGGCTGCCGCGCGATCGAGAACGGCGAGCCTCTGGAAATCCGGCATCTCTTCGTGGGATTCAAGCAGCAGGCGGGCCCGCTGGTGACGATTGGCGGCGTCTACCTGGTGGGGACTATCGTCGTCATGGGCATCGTCCTGCTGGCCGCCGGCGGCTCGATGCTGCCGGCCGTGCTGTCCAAGGGAGCCGGAGCCGACCTTGAAACGCTGCAAGCGGCGCTGAGGAGCCTCATCATCGCGCTCGCCGTCGGCGCAGCCGCCTACCTCCCGCTCATCATGCTGATCTGGTTCGCACCGCTGCTGGTGATATTCGAAGAGCTGGCGCCGGTCGCCGCCATGAAGCTCTCGTTCTCGGCGTGCTTCAGGAATACGGTGCCGTTCCTGGTCTACGGCCTGGCGCTGCTCGCGATGTGGATCCTGATGTCGCTGCCCGCCGTGCTCGGCGTGATCGGCTCAGTGCTGGTGGTCGTGCTGCTGGTGGTCTCGATCCCGGTCGTAATCTGCTCGATCTACGCGAGCTACAAGGACATCTTTGGGACCCCCGCGGGCGTTCCGACCGGCGGCAATCCGTTCCTGCGCTAAGAACCCCTAAGCCGGAATCAGATTCGCGTACTCCAGCATCAACCATTTCAGCCCGCCGTTGCGGAAGTTCACCTGCACGCGAGCCTCCGGCCCGCGTCCTTCCGCGCCGACGATGACGCCGGCGCCGAAAGTGGTGTGTACCACGCTTTGGCCGATTCGCCAGGGGGAATCGGGCGCCAGGGACGATTGTTGGGTAATGGGCGAACGCTGGCCGGCGCGCCGCGTAGCGCTTTTCCCGGGCTGCGAATCCCGAATCCTGGATACCGGCTGGATGCGGCGCATCAGGTTTTCGGGAATCTCGCGGAAGAAGCGTGACGCGATGCCATAGCGCGTCTGGCCGTGGAGCATCCGGCTCTGTGCGAGAGAGAGATAGAGCCGGCGGCGCGCGCGCGTGAGCGCAACGTACATCAGTCGCCGCTCCTCCTCGATGCCATCGGCTTCCGTCAGGCTGTTCTCGTGCGGGAACAACCCCTCCTCCAGCCCGCTCACGAACACACTGTGGAATTCGAGCCCCTTCGCCGAGTGCACGGTCATGAGTTGCAGCGCATCGGTTCCGGCCTCTGCCTGATGATCGCCCGCTTCCAGCGCGGCGTGGGCGAGGAACGCGGTCAATTCATCCGGCTCGTCCACCCCCGCGGCCTCGCCCGCTGGCTGCACGTCACGCTCCGCAACGAAGGCGGCGGCGGCATTGATGAGCTCCGCAAGATTCTCCAGGCGGTCGGCGCCTTCGCGCTCCGCCTGGTAGTGCGCCTTGAGCCCGCTCGCCTCGATTACGTGCTCGATCACTTCCGGCAGAGACAGGCCTTTGGTCGCCTCCCTCATCTGCTCGATCAGCACGACGAAGGCCGGGATTCCCTTGAGGGATGCGGGATGAGGGATGAGGGATGAAGAGCCGGATCCGGCCTCGGGCCCTTGTGCCTTGTGACTTGTGCCTTGTGCCTTGGCAAGCGCGGCTTGCCAGAGGCTCGTACCGCGCTCTTTCGCGAGCTCGGCGAGCTGCTCGAGCGAGCGGGCACCGATGCCGCGCGCGGGGAAATTGATGATGCGCATGAGCGCTCCATCGTCGTCCGAGCTGGCGACGAGCCTGAGGTAGGCCAGCGCGTGCTTCACTTCCTGGCGCTCGAAGAAGCGCAGCCCGCCGTACACCCGGTAGGGCACACCGGCCGAGAACAGCGCGTGCTCCAGCACCCGCGACTGTGCGTTGGAACGGTAGAGCACCGCGATCTGGGACAGCGCCACGCCCTCCGCGCGCAGCGCGCGGGCTTCGTCCACGACAAACGCGGACTCCTCGAAATCGGTCGCCGCCTCGAACACGCGCAGCGGTTCGCCCTTCGACTCCGCGGTCCACAGGTTCTTGCCGAGCCGCCGGCGGTTGTGTCCGATCAGCGCATTGGCGGCGTCGAGGATATGGCCGTGCGAGCGGTAGTTCTGCTCGAGCTTGATCACCCGCTCGATCGCGAAATCGCGCTGCAAATCCTGCATGTTGGCGGCGGAAGCTCCTCTGAACCGGTAGATGGACTGGTCGTCGTCTCCGACGGCGAAAACCGCATTGTCACGGCCGGCCAGCAGTTTCAGCCAGGCGTACTGCAGCCGGTTGGTGTCCTGGAACTCGTCCACCAGGACGTGGCGAAAGCGCGCGTGGTAGTGGGCGCGGAGCGCCTCATTTCCCGAGAGAAGTTCATAGCTGCGCAGCAGCAACTCGGCGAAATCCACTACGCCTTCGCGGTTGCACTGCTCGTCGTAGGCGCCGTAGATGTCCTTCATGCGCCGTTCGATCTCGTCGTGCGCCTCGACCTGGGATGCGCGCAGCCCCTCGTCCTTGCTCGCCGACACGAACCACTGCACCTGGCGCGGCGGGAAGCGTTCCTCGTCCACGTTAAGGCCTTTGAGCAGCCGCTTGATGAGCGAGAGCTGATCCTGGCTGTCGAGGATCTGGAACAGTTGCGGAAGATTGGCTTCGCGGTAATGCGCGCGCAGCAGGCGGTTGCACAGGCCGTGGAAGGTGCCGACCCACATGCCGCGGGTGTTGATCGGCAGCATCGCGGAGATGCGCGCGAGCATCTCCTTCGCCGCCTTGTTGGTAAAGGTGACGGCGATGAGCCCGTGCGGGCTCGCCTGCCCGGTCTGGACCAGCCACGCCACGCGCGTGGTGAGCACGCGCGTCTTGCCGCTGCCGGCACCGGCGAGAATCAGCGCCGACTGGTGAGGTAGCGTGACCGCTTCGAGCTGCCGTTCGTTGAGACCGGAAAGAAAATCAGGGGACATCGGGAGCTGAGGAATTCCAGCTCCGATTATAGTGCACGCGCGGCTCAGGCGGCGGCTATAATCGCGGTTTTGTTCACGCGCTTCCATGCAGCAGAAATACAATCCGCACGTCATCGAGCGCGAAGCCCAGCAGGATTGGGAAAGCGCCGGGACTTTCCGCGCGACGGAAAAGCCCGGCAAGCCCAAGTACTACTGCCTCTCGATGTTCCCGTACCCGTCGGGCAAGTTGCACATGGGGCACGTGCGCAATTACACCATCGGCGACGTCCTCAGCCGCTACCACCGGATGAAAGGCTACAACGTGCTTCAGCCCATGGGCTGGGACGCGTTCGGGCTGCCCGCCGAGAACGCGGCCATGGCGAACGGCGTGCCGCCGGCGAAATGGACTTACGACAACATCGACTACATGAGGAAGCAGCTGAAGTCGCTCGGCTTCGCCATCGACTGGTCGCGCGAGCTCGCCACCTGCAAGCGCGAGTATTACAAGTGGAATCAATGGCTGTTCCTGCGCATGCTGGAAAAAGGCATCGCATACAAGAAAACCCAGGTCGTGAACTGGGACCCGGTGGACCAGACCGTGCTCGCCAATGAACAGGTGATCGACGGCAGGGGCTGGCGCACCGGCGCGGTTGTCGAGAAACGCGAGATTCCCGGCTATTACCTCGCTATTACGCGGCACGCGGACGAGTTGCTCGCCGCGCTCGATACGCTCTCCGGCTGGCCGGAACGCGTGAAGACGATGCAGGCCAACTGGATCGGCAAGAGCTACGGCGTACGCTTCGCATTCCCGTATGCGATCGACGGCAGGCAGGAAAAACTGTGGGTCTTCACCACGCGCGCCGACACGATCATGGGCGTCACCTTCTGCGCCGTGGCCGCCGAGCATCCGCTCGCGGCACAGGCCGGCAAGCGCGACGCCAAGCTGGCCGCGTTCGTCGACGAGTGCAAACGCGGCAGCGTGATGGAGGCCGATCTCGCCACCCTCGAGAAGAAAGGCATGCCGACCGGCATCAGCGTCACGCACCCGCTCACGGGGGCGGCGGTCCCGGTATGGGTCGGTAACTACGTGCTGATGGGCTACGGCGAAGGCGCCGTCATGGGGGTGCCGGGACATGACCAGCGCGATTTCGAGTTCGCGACCCAATACAAGCTGCCCATCAAGGCGGTGATCCAGCCGAAGGACGTCGAACTGAAACTGCCGCTCGAGGAGGCTTACGTCGAGTACGGCGTGTGCTTCAACTCCGGCAAGTACGACGGCCTCGATTACAAGCAAGCGGTGGACGCGATCGCCGCCGACCTGAAGGCGAAGGGCCTGGGCGACCAGCAGGTACTGTGGCGGCTGCGCGACTGGGGTATCTCGCGCCAGCGCTACTGGGGAACGCCGATCCCACTCATCCATTGCGGGTCCTGCGGCGATGTGCCGGTACCCGATGCGGACCTGCCGGTGGTACTGCCCGAGGACTGCGTGCCGGACGGCAGCGGCAACCCGCTCAACAAGCGCGCCGATTTCGTCAACTGCCAGTGCCCGAAATGCGGCAAGCCGGCGAAGCGCGAGACCGACACCATGGACACCTTCGTGGACTCGTCCTGGTACTACCTCCGCTACGCGTGTACCGACAACGCAAAAGCGATGGTGGACGCGCGCGTGAATTACTGGCTGCCGGTGGACCAGTACATCGGCGGCATCGAGCATGCCATCCTGCATCTTCTGTACTCGCGCTTCTGGACCAAGGTGATGCGCGACCTGGGGCTGGTGAAGCTCGATGAGCCGTTTGCGAACCTGCTCACCCAGGGCATGGTGCTGAATGACATCTACTACCGCAAGGGTGACAGCGGACGCATCACCTATTACAACCCGGCCGGGATCGAAGCGAAGGCGGACGGCAGTGCCATCCTGAAGAGCGACGGGCTGCCCGTCGAGTCCGGCGGCATGGGCACCATGTCGAAGTCCAAGAACAATGGCGTGGATCCGCAGGAGCTCATCGACCACTACGGCGCGGACATCGCGCGCTTTTTCATGATGTTCACGTCGCCCCCGGAAGACACGCTGGTGTGGAGCGATGCCGGCGTCGAGGGCGCGGCCCGGTTCCTGCGGCGGTTGTGGGTGTTCGCCTGGGAATTCGAAAAATCGGACTCGGCATCATCCGGCCCGATCAGCGGCGCCGCGCTCCCGAAGGAGCTCGCCGCCACGCGGCGTGAAGTGCACGCGGTGCTTAAGCAGGCCAGTTACGACATCGGCCGCCACCAATTCAACACCGTTGCCTCCGCGGCGATGAAGATCCTGAACGCGCTCGAGCGCGCGCCAGACGGCGACCCTGCCCGCGGCGCCGTGCTGCACGAGGGCCTGGGCATCCTGCTGCGGCTGCTGTCACCGATCACGCCGCACGTATCCCACCACCTGTGGCGGGAGCTGAAGTTCGGGCAGGACGTCCTCACTGCGCCCTGGCCGGAACCCGATCCCGCGGCGTTGATCGAGGACGAGGTCGAGCTTGTGGTTCAGGTGAACGGCAAGAAGCGCGGCGACGTGCGCGTGCCACGCGACGCCGACAAGAAGACAATAGAGCAAATCGTGCTGGCGTTGCCGTTTGTTCAGAAGATCATCGTCGGTCTTTCGGTCAAGAAAATCATCATCGTGCCTGGCCGATTGGTCAACGTTGTAATATAGCGCTCAAGACACAGGAAACGGGCTTTACGTGCGCGCCCTCATCCCTCATCCCTCATCCCTCATCCTTCTCGCCGCAGCGCTGCTGCTGGCGAGTTGCGGCTTCCAGCTTCGCGGCACGGCGCCGCTGCCTTTCCACTCCCTGTACGTGCAGGCGGCGACGGCTTCGCCGCTCGCAACCCAGCTGAAGCGCACCGTGCGCTCGGGCGGCAGCACCCAGATCGCCGACCGCCCGGAGCAGGCCGAGGTAATCCTGCAGATCATGAACGAGCTGCAGGAAAAGCAGATTCTCACCATCACCGGCGGCGGGCGCGTGAGCGAGTACCAACTGCGATACCGGGTCCAGTTCCGGCTCACGGACGGCAAGAACCGCGAGCACATCCCGGCAAGCGAGATCCTGTTGAAGCGCGACTACTCCTACAACGACGAACAGGCGCTGTCCAAGGATTCCGAGGAAGCGTTGTTGTACCGGGATATGCGCAACGACGCAGTGCAGCAGCTGGTGCGGCGCATGCAGGCAGCCAAACTACAGTCTTGAATGGCGTGAATGGCGAGCGGTGAATGGTAGGCCGTGGCCCTGGAGCAGCGGGAGTAGGTTGACGATTCACCATTCACCATTCACTATTCACCGCTAAATGCGCATCTCCACCGAGCAGCTGCAGCAGCACCTCGCCCGGGAACTAAAACCCCTCTACGCCGTTTTCGGCGACGAAACGCTTCTCGCCCTCGAAGCGTCCGACCGCATCCGCGCGCGCGCGCGCGCCGAAGGCCATACCGAGCGCGATGTGCTCACCGTCGATTCCGGCTTCAAGTGGAGCGAGCTTGCCTTCGCCGGCAATTCCCAATCGTTGTTTGCTTCGCGCCGCGTCCTCGAGCTGCGCGTGCCCACCGGCAAACCCGGAACCGAGGGCTCCGAGGCGCTGCAAAGCTACTGCGAAGGACTGCCGCCCGACACCGTGACGCTGGTCGTCCTGCCCGGCATCGACTGGCGCTCGCAGAAAGCCGGCTGGTTCGAGGCGCTCGACCGTGCCGGCGCCGTGGTCGAGGCCAAGCCCGTCACTCGCAAGGCGTTGCCCGAGTGGATCGCCGGACGCCTGCGCGCCCAGAGCCAGGAAGCCGACAAGGAAACGCTGGATTTCATCGCCGACCGTGTCGAGGGCAACCTCCTGGCGGCGCATCAGGAAGTGCAGAAACTCGCGCTGCAGTTCCCTGCAGGGACAATCGCCTACGAACAGGCGCGCGAAGCGGTGCTCGACGTCGCCCGCTACGATGTGTTCAACCTCGGCGAGGCGCTGCTCGAGGGCAACGTCCTGCACCTCGCGCGCATGATGGATGGGCTGAGGGGCGAAGGCGTCGCGCCGCCGCTGGTGCTGTGGGCTATTGCCGAGGAGATCCGCGCCATCGGGCGCGTGCTCGACGGCATCGCTGCCGGCAGGACACCCCCGCAGCTTTGGCGCGACGTCCGGGTGTGGGGCAGCACGCACCAGCAACTCATGCAGCAGAATTGTCGCCGTTTCACCAAGGAGCAGGTCGAGGCCGCGATCGCCCACGCCGCCAAAGTGGACCGCATGGTGAAGGGCTTGATTCGCGGCGATGTGTGGGACGAGTTGCTCCAGCTCGGGCTGCGTTTCTCCGCGGCCGCCCCCGCCAAGTCCTTGCCGAAACAAGGTAAAATGGCGGCTGCCGCGCGCGCTGCGGAGCGGGATCAGGCGGGTTTGTTCTAGAGGCCGTTTCAGATTGTTTGAAGCGGCCCCCCATTTCCAGGGAAGCTTGAGGGGAAAGGTCCCCTCGTTCGGTTACCCTAACCGGCTTCTCTGCCACCAGCGGCGGGCCTTCTATGGACGTCGGAACCTACATACATAACGTCGGCCGTCAGGCACGCGTAGCCGCTCGCATCGTCGCGCGCGCCGATACCGCGACCAAGAACCGCGCGCTCAAGGAAATGGCCGCGGCGATCGAGCGCAGCCGCCGGCAGCTGATCGAGGCCAATGCGCGCGACGTCGAGGAAGCGCGGCGGCAAAACCTCGATGCGGCGATGGTCGACCGCCTCACGCTCACACCCAAGGTCATCACGGCAATGGCGGACGGCCTGCGCCAGATAGCGGCGCTGCCCGACCCCATCGGCGAGATCGCCGAAGCGCGCAAGCGTCCCTCGGGCATCAAGGTCGCCAAGATGCGCGTGCCGATCGGCGTGGTCGCCATCATCTACGAGTCCCGCCCCAACGTTACCGCCGACGCGGCGGGCCTTTGCATCAAGTCCGGCAATGCCGCGATCCTGCGCGGAGGCTCGGAAGCGATTCACTCCAATCAGGCGATCGCCGCCTGCGTGCACGCGGGGCTCAAGGCTGCAGCGCTGCCCGAGGCCGCGATACAGGTGGTCGAAACCACCGACCGCGCCGCGGTGGGTGAACTGATCACGCTTCAGGATTTCGTGGACGTGGTGGTGCCGCGCGGGGGCAAGAGCCTGATCGCACGGCTGATGCGCGAATCGCGCATTCCCATGATCAAGCACCTGCACGGTGTCTGCCACACCTACATCGACGACAAGGCGGACCTGAAGAAGGCGATCCGCATCGCGGACAACGCCAAGACGCAGCGCCTCGGCACCTGCAACACGATGGAGACGCTGCTGGTCGCGCGCGGCATCGCGAAAGAAGTGCTGCCGCCGCTGTGCAAAATCTACGTCGAGAAAGGCATCGAGCTGCGCGGTGACGATGAGGCGCGCCGGATCGTGCCGCAGATGAAGCGCGCATCCGAGGAAGACTGGTACACCGAGTACCTCGACGCCATCCTCTCGGTGCGCGTGGTGGCCGATATGGACGAGGCGATGGAGCACATCGCGACCTACGGCTCGCAGCATACCGACGCCATCGTCACGCAGGACAAGGCTCGCGCAAAGCGCTTCCTGCGCGAAGTGGACTCGAGCTCGGTGATGGTCAACGCTTCCACCCGCTTCGCCGACGGCTACGAGTACGGGCTGGGCGCGGAGGTCGGTATATCCACCGACAAGCTGCACGCGCGCGGCCCGGTGGGCCTGGAAGGCCTGACCTCGCTCAAGTGGGTGGTTTACGGAAACGGACAAATAAGAAAGTAACGAGTGGCGACAATCGAAATCAAGGTTCCGGACATCGGCGGTTTCAAGGACGTGCCGGTGATCGAAGTACTGGTCAAGCCGGGCGACAGCGTGAAGAAGGAAGACCCGCTGATCACGCTCGAGTCGGACAAGGCGACGATGGAAGTGCCCGCACCACAGGCCGGCATGGTGAAGGAGCTCAGGATCAAGACCGGGGACAAGGTCTCCCAGGGCTCGCTGATCCTGATGCTCGAAGCGGGCGACGGTGCCGGCGCCCCGGCGGCGAAGGTGCCTTCCGTACCCGCCGCCGCACCCGCAGCTCCTGCGGCAAAAGCCCCGGCCGAGCCGAAACCGGCTGCGCCGACTGCTGCCGCGCCGGTGGCACCCTATGCCGGGCCCAAGGGCGATCTCCATGCGGAAGTATTGGTGCTGGGCGCCGGCCCGGGCGGCTATACCGCGGCGTTCCGTGCCGCGGATCTCGGCAAGAAGGTGGTCCTGGTCGAACGTTTTCCAACGCTGGGCGGCGTGTGCCTGAACGTCGGCTGCATTCCGTCCAAGGCGCTGCTCCACGTCGCGAAGGTGCTGACGGAATCGCAGGAAGTCGCGCATGCCGGCATCGAGTTCGGCAAACCGAAGGTGGATCTCGCCAAGCTGCGCGCCTGGCAAGCGGGCGTAGTCGGCAAGCTCACCAAGGGGC
>Ga0137409_10008307_pt1 | contig 10601 bp, 9 predicted proteins | sample CZODoug1_16funga_FD_122059 | JGI IMG/M metagenome (GOLD analysis project Ga0137409, IMG submission 122059) | Vadose zone soil fungal communities from Angelo Coast Range Reserve, California, USA - CZODoug1_16fungal (Hybrid Assembly) | ecosystem: Environmental > Terrestrial > Soil > Vadose zone... | reverse complement strand
CATTGCCCGCCATGATCTCGCCGGCGGCGAACATGTTGGCCGCAGGCTTGCCGTCCTTCATCAGCATGCGCGCCTGCTTGTTCACGCGGGTGCCGAGATAGGTGAAGGTGATGCCGGGCCGCACCGGGTAGGCATAATAAGGCGGCGTCTCGATCCGCCGCGCCCAATGCGTCTTCGGTGGTGTGAGGCCCTCGGTGCGGCAATCGTCGAGGATGGTGTGGTCGAAGGTGCCCGGCCGTACCGCGGCATTGAAATCGGCGACCGTCTTTTCAAGGGCGGCCGGATCGAGTTCGAATTTGCCTGCGAGTTCCGCGATGTTGCCGGCCTCGATCGGGGGAAACAGCGTCGGCATGAAGCTGTTGCGCGAACTCGCGTCGAAGATGATGTAGGCGATCTGGTCGGGCTGTGCGGCCACGAGCCGGCCCCAGATGGCGTAGCGCTTCGGCCAGATATCCTCGCCCTCGTCGTAAAAACGTGCGGCGTGCTTGTTGACGACGATGCCGAACACCACGGAATCGTGCCGCGTGATGATGCCGCCGTCGAATTTCGGCGCGCGCGCGTCGATCGCGACCGCATGGCATTGCGTGGGATCGCCGATCTCCTGCACGCCCTTGTTCAGCAGCATCTTCAAAATCGAGCCGCGATTATAGGGCGTGCCGCGGATCAGGAAATTATCGGCGGCGTCGCCCCAATATTCCTTCAGCCATTCGATGTTGGCCTCGAAACCGCCGGCGGCGGCGACCAAGGTCGAGGCGCGCACGTTGACGCGGGCATCGTCCTGCTTCAGCTCTGCGGAGAGGAACATGCCGTTGTCGATTTCCAGATCGAGCACTTCGGCGTCGTAGAGAATCTCAACGCCGAGTTTCTCTGCGGTGAGATAGAGCGCGTTCAGCATCGCCCGGCCGCCGCCGAGGAAGAATGAATTGGTCCGCCCCAGGCTCAGCGTGCCGCCGAGCGACGGTTGCCAGCGCACGCCCTGTTTGACGATCCAGCCGAGAATGTCCTTGGATTCGGCGATCATGTGCTTTGCGAGTTCTTCGTCGGTCTGGCCGCCGGTTAGGCGCAGCAAATCGTCCCAGAATTCCTGCTCGGTATAGGGCCCGGTGAGGATGTCGGTCGCCGCGTCATGGGCACAGCGCATATTGCGCGTATGGCGGGTGTTGCCGCCGCGATAAAATTTTGGCGCGCCTTCCAGCACCAGCACCGACGCGCCCGCCCGCCGTGCGCTGATCGCCGCGCACAGCGCGGCGTTGCCGCCGCCAATCACCAGCACATCGAATTTGCGGGTCAAGTCAACCATGCCGCCTTGTTAGCTTTGTTTGCATGGAAATCAAACCGGCGCCGGCCGGCGACGGCGTGGCTGGCCGCGCGCGTTTACGCCGGGACGGCCTCGCGCGCTTCAATTGTCTCGCCGCCGCGGAAGATGGCCAGAGTTGAGATGATGCCACTGGCCGCGGCGAACATCAGCCAGTACGCCGGGGACGCGCGATTGCCGGTCTCCGCGATCAGCCAGGTCGAGGCCAGCGGGGTGAAGGTGCCGAACAAGGCCGCGGCGAGACTGAAGGCCAGCGAGAAGCAGGTCGTGCGCACATGAGCCGGAACGACTTCGGTCAGGGCCGCGACCATCGCGCCGTTGTAAACGCCGAAGTAGAACGAGAACACCAGTTCGACAAAGAGCATCTTGGTAAAGGTCGGTGCGACGACAAGCCACGAAAGCATCGGATAGGCTGTGATCAGCGACAGCCCCGCAATCGCCAGCAGCACCGGTTTGCGGCCGATACGGTCGGAGACGGCGCCGCCGATCGGCAGCCAGATGAAGTTGGTGACGGCGACGAACAAGGTCACCAGCAGCGCATCGCGCGTCGTCAGCTTCAATACGGTCTTGCCGAAGGTGGGCGTGTAGACGGTCACGAAATAGAACGTCACGGTGGTCATCGCGACCATCAACATCCCCAGCAGAATGATCCTCCAGTTGGCCGCTGCCGAGCTAAAGACTTCCGATGTGGTCGGATGTTTCTTCATGGCAAGGAAGGCCGGGGTTTCCTCCAGCGAGCGCCGCAGAATGAAAATGAAGGGAACGATGAGGCAGCCGATGAAGAACGGGATCCGCCATCCCCAGGCGGCGACCTGGTCCGCCGGCATCGACTCGCTGAGAACAAAACCGAGGATCGCCGCGACGAAGATCGCCACTTGCTGGCTGGCGGACTGGAACGAGGTATAGAAGCCCTTGTTGCCGGGGGTCGCAATCTCGAACAGATAGACCGAGACGCCGCCAAGCTCGACGCCGGCGGAGAAGCCCTGCAGCAGGCGGCCGATCAGCACGATGATCGGCGCCGCAATGCCGATGCTCGCATAGGTCGGGCAGATCGCGATGAAAACCGTCCCCATGGCCATGATCGCCAGCGTCACGATCAAACCGAGGCGGCGGCCGATGCGGTCGATATAGGCGCCGAGCACGATCGCGCCCACCGGACGCATCAAGGCGCCAAGCCAGAACGTCGTGAACGTCAGCAGCAGCGCGGTGGTTTCGTTGTCGGAGGGAAAGAAAGCCTTGGAAATGGCATTGGCGTAGAACCCGAACAGGAAGAAATCGAATTGTTCGAGGAAATTGCCGCTGGTCGAGCGGAGGATGGCGCCGAGGCGCGATTTGATCTGCGGTGGTTGCGATACCTGCGTTTGCGACATGGCGAGTTTCTCCCCGTTTTCGTGGCCTGTGCGGAAAGACTTCTCGCCAGCCGAACATTTGCTCTGTCTTCTGCGGCAATCTGCCACGCCTGCGCGGCGCGACCAACTGGAAAACCGGGATGAAGCGGATATCGCGTCAGGCCTGGACGGCCTTGCTCTGAGCCGAGGCCACCAGCCATTGCCGGAAAGCCAGCAATTTCGGCGAGTCCGAGCTCGGCTCGGGCGAGACCAGATAAAAGCCGGCGTCGGCCGGCAGCGCGATCTTGAAGGGAACCACCAGGCGGCCCTTGGCGATGTCGGCCTCGACATAGGAGGTCCGGCCCATGGCAACGCCGATGCCGTCGATCGCGGCCTGCACGGTCATGAAAACCAGATCGAAGGTGACGCCCGGCTGCTTCGAGAGGTTGGCCGGCAGGCCCGCGGCCGTGAGCCAGAGCCGCCAGTCGTCGTCATTGCCGGAGCTTGAGTGAAGCAGCACATGGTCCGCCAGGTCTTCCGGCCGTCGCAGCGGCTTCTTGCCCGCCAGCAAGGCAGGGCTGCACACCGGAAACAATTCGTCGGCCATCAGCCAATCGGCGCGCAGTCCGGGCCAATGCCCGCGGCCGTAACGGATCGCGGCATCGACGCCGCCGCTCTTGAAATCGACCAGGCTGGCTGACGTGGTGATGCGCACATCGATGCCGGGATGGGCTTCCTGGAACGCCGAAAGCCGTGGCAACAGCCACTTTGCGGCCAGCGAGGCCAGCGTGCTGACGGTCAGCACATGGTCGTTGTCCCTGCGCAGCAGCCGCTCGGTGGCGAGCCGCAGATCGTTGAACGCCGCGCGGACGCCCGGGAGATATTCCTTTGCCTCCGGCGTCAGTGCCAGGGCGCGGTTCTGCCGGATGAACAGGCGAATCCCCAATTCCTGTTCCAGCCGCCGGATCTGATGGCTGATCGCGGTCTGCGTGACGTTCAGTTCGGAAGCCGCAACGGTGAAGCTTAGATGCCGGGCCGCCGCCTCGAAGGCGCGCAATCCATTGAGCGATGGCAGTCGAGCGGTCATTTTTCGGTGATCAATACATGAGTTTTTATCATGTGAAACGGCACAAAGTGTCGTTTGTCGAAACCGTGGATAGCGCAGATATTATGGGCAACAGATTAGCTTTAGGAGACGAAAATGTCCACTTGCACACATGAATCGATGATAAATCATCATGGTTCTGGGTTTTTGGCAGATCTCCGCGAAACCCTCCACGTCTGGCGGGAGCGCCAGCACCAGCGGCGTCAGTTGGCCGAATTGTCCGCCCGTGACCTTCACGATGTCGGCCTGTCCTGGAGCGACGTCGCTTTCGAAGCCGAAAAGCCGTTTTGGCGGGCGTAAACGCCGCCGGGCCGGCGTCGCCTCTGAAGGGGGACGCCGGCCCACGACTTTTCGGGACCAAGTTCGGGACCAAGGGAGCCTGCGATGATCGCGCTTCGTCTCAATGACCTCCAGCAACATTCCGATGTCCTGCGGTTGCGAACCGGCAGATCTCTGACCGTTCGCTTTGTCGAACCGCGCGACGGCGACGCCTTGCAGGGTTACTTCCGGTCGCTCTCGGTTCGCTCCCGCTATAATCGCTTCCTCGGCGCCATGAGCGAACTGCCGCAGACCCTACTCGATCATTTCATCCATGTCGGCGAGGCCGACCGCTTCAGCGTGGTCGCCGTCATGCTGCTCGACGGCATCGAGACCATCGTCGGCGAAGCCCGCTACGCGTTCGACACTGACACCGGGAGTTTCGAGTTCGGCCTGTCGATCGACGACCGTTGGCAAGGCCAGGGCATCGGTTCGGCGCTGCTCAGGAATATGGAATGTCGCGCCGCCGCGTTTGGCGCCGGCCGGCTGTTCGGCGATACGCTGCGCTCCAACGACGTCATGATCGGGCTCGCCCGCAAATCCGGTTTCGCTTTCACCAACAGCCCCGGCGACTGGAAGCTGGTACGTTTTGAAAAGCATATTGACGCGGAACCGAAGGACATTCCCTGCGCAAGCTGGAGGCTCGCCGCCGCCTCCCGCCAAGCCTTTCCCGCTCAAGTTTCCCCCACCTGAGTCTCCCCGGTCTTGGCCGCAGGACAGCCTGGGCCCGGTTCTGACGAGTTCAGAACCGGGTTTTTTTCTTTCATTATCGGTGCTTGCAGTGCCGGCAGATCAGCCGAACCCTTACCGTGATCCACAACGGCTCGATGTAGGCGCCGCAGTCGATGATTGATTGCAGCAGCATCACGTGGTTTCCCAGTCCGTCGAGGTTGAGACCTTCCGCCAGGCGGCCAGTTCCTGCGCCACATGGGCATTTTTGGCTTCGATCCGCTCCACGGTGTCACTGCCGAGCGGCAGGCGGATCGGCGGATTCTCCGATTTCACGAGTTGCATGAACGCCTTTGCCAGCTTGCGCGGATCGCCGCGCTGGCCGTGATTGACGTCGGCCGCATGGGCGCGGGTCTTGCCCACCGTCTCGCGATAATCGTCGATCTGAAGCGCGGTCCGCGCCAGCGAGGTCTCGTCAAGAAAATCAGTGCGGAAAAAACCAGGCTCGACCACCGTGACATGGATGCCGAGCGGCGCCACTTCGCCCGCCAATGCTTCGCTGATGCCTTCGACCGCGAATTTGGTTGCGCCGTAGACGCCCCAGCCGGGATAACCCGTATAGCCGCCGACCGAAGAGAGATTGATGATATGGCCCGAGCGCTGCCGGCGCATGTGCGGCAGGATTGCGCGGGTGACGCTCAACAAGCCGAACACGTTGGTGCCGAACAGCTTCTCGGTTTCCTTGGCGCTGGCTTCCTCGATCGCGCCAAGCAGGCCGTAGCCGGCGTTGTTGACGAGGATATCGATGCGTCCGAATTTCTTGACCGCGAGGCCGGCGGCCTGATGCGCTTCGGCCTCGCTGGTGACGTCGAGGCGCGTTGCCAATAGTCGCTCATGCGAACCCAGCCGGGCGGTGACGGTAGACGGGTCGCGCGCGGTCGCAACCACCGCGTCGCCCGCGGCCAAGGCTTCCTCGGCGATCAATGCGCCAAATCCTCGCGAAGCTCCTGTGATGAACCAGACACGCATGTTGTTGCCCTTTCGTTTTGATGTGGCCCAACGGTTCCCCGGGCTGATGGGCAATGAATAGCGCCTCGCCATAGATGAGATAATCAGCTATATAATCCACGAGCTATTGAGCATAATTCATCAATGCGGATCGATCCTTCGGACCTCGCCACTTTCCTCGCGATCGCGCGGCACCGCAGCTTTCGCGCCGCCGCCGTCGAACTCGGCGTATCGGCATCCGCGCTCAGTCACGCCTTGCGCAATATCGAGGAGCGGCTCGATCTGCGCCTGCTCAACCGCACCACCCGCAGCGTCGCGTTGACCGAGGCGGGCGAGCGGCTGTTCTCGCGGATCAGTCCCGCATTCCAGGACATCGATGACGCGCTGGAGGATCTCAATAATTTCCGCGGCAAGCCGGCGGGCACGCTGCGCTTCAACGCCGCGCGCCAATCCGCGCAACTGGTGCTGCTGCCGATCGTGACGCGCTTCCTCAAGGCCTATCCGGACGTCAGTGTCGAGATCGTCATCAATGACGCGCTGATCGACATGGTGTCGGCCGGCTTCGACGCCGGCGTCAGATTTGGCGAGACCATCGCCGCCGACATGATCGCGGTGCCGATCGGTCCCCGGCATCGCTTCGCGGTGATCGGCTCACCAAGCTATTTCAAGACTCACAAGCCGCCCGTTACGCCCCATGATCTGAAAGGCGTGCCATGCATCCGCTATCGTTTCACCAGCGGCGCGTTCTATCGCTGGGAATTCGAGCGCGGCGGCATCGAGGTCGATATCGACGTCGAGGGGCCGCTCACTCTGAACGATCAGGATCTGATGGTCGACGCCGCGCTCGACGGCGCCGGCCTTGCCTATGTGTTCGAAGCACAGGTCGAGGAACTGGTCGCGAAACGCAAGCTGGTGCGCGTGCTGGCCGATTGGTGTCCGGCCTATCCCGGCTTCTTCCTGTATTACCCGAGCCGCCGGCAATTGCCGGCGGCCTTGCGCGCTTTCGTCGATTTCGCGAAAACCCCGGCAAAATAGCTCAGCTTCCTCTGAACACCGGCTTGCGCTTGTCAATAAACGCCTGCACGGCCTCCTTGTGATCCGCCGTCGTCGTCAAACGGACCAGGCGTTCCGCCTCGTGGTCGCGCGCCGTGGCGAAGTCGAACAACAGGGCTTCGTCGAGATTGTCTTTCATGTAACGCAAGGCAATCGTCGGCCCCTCCGCCATCGATTTGGCGAGCGCAAAAGCCTCGGCCTGAAGTTGGTCGTCCGGCACCACGCGGTTGACGAGGCCGATCGCCTCGCACCTTGCGGCATCGACCTTGTCGGCGGTGAACATCAACTCGCGCGCCCGTGACGTGCCGACCAGCCGCGTCAGCAGCCAGGCAATGCCGTAGTCGCCGCTTAAGCCCACGCGCAGATAGCCGGTGGAGACGAAGGCCGATTGCGCCGCGATGCGGATGTCGCAGGCCATCGCAAGCGCCAGGCCGGCGCCGACCGCAGGGCCGGGGAGTGCCGCGATGGTCGGCTTGCGCACCGAGATCAGCGCGCCGGTGAGCAGGCGTTGCCGCTCCTGCAGGTCGGCGACCTTCTCGTCATAGGACATTTCGAGCTTCTTCTTGTCGCGATGCGCGCCCATGCCCTTGACGTTGCCGCCGGCGCAGAACGCGGTGCCGGCGCCGGTGATCAGGAGCGCACCGACGTCCGGATTCTCGCCGCAGGTCTTGATCATGGAGCGCAACGCCGGGGTCAGCGTGTCCGACATCGCATTGCGGACCTCGGGCCGGTTCAAGGTGATAATCCCGACGCGGTCGCGGATCACGCACAAGAGTTCGTCGGTACCGGTGTCGATGGTGGTTTCGGTGGTCGTCATTTAATCGCTCCCTTGCGCGGTTTGCCCCGCGTTCAACTAAAACCCGGCCGTCATACCCGCCAACGGGTCTCGCCCTTGGCGAGCCCGATGACAGGCTCCGGCGGGTATCCAGTAATCGCCGCCGTCGCAGTAGCCCATCAGCGCCGCGGAATACTGGATCATCCGCTTTCGCGGATGATGACGGCAGCGTGTGTGGCGGCATCATCAATTCGGAGGCTAGAACTTCTCGACCCACGGCCGCAATTCGAGTTCCCAGGTCCAGGCGCTACGCGGCTGTTGCAGCACGTTCCAGTAGCTCAAGGCAATGGCATCGGGGTCGAGCATCGAATCCGGCCGGTCGGCGGGCTCGCCGCGCGCGGCGCTGCGAATGCCGCCGTCGATGACGAAATGCGCGACATGGATGCCCTGCGGCGACAATTCGCGCGCCATGCTCTGGGCGAGGCCGCGCAGCGCGAACTTGCCCATCGCGAACGGTGCGGATTGCGGATAGCCCTTGACGCTGGCGGAAGCGCCGGTGAACAGGATCGCGCCGTGTTTATTCGGTAGCATTCGCGTCACGGCCTGCTGCGCCACCAGAAAGCCGCCGAAAGCGCTGACCGCGATGGCCTGGGCAACATCTGCCGCAACCAGATCGACGAAAGCGCCGCGCGCCCGCCCGCTGGCATTGTAGACGACGACGTCAGGCACTTCGATCTCGCGATCGACCAGGCCGAACAGGCGCTCGACCTCGTCCGCGTCGGTGGCATTGCAGGCAAAGGCGCGGGCGCCGGTCTCCGAGCACAGCGCGCCCAGCTTTTCGATTTGGCGCGCCGCCAGTGCGACACGAATACCTTCGCGCGCGAACAGCCGCGCCAGCGATGCGCTCAGGCCCTCGCCGGCGCCGACAATGAGAGCCGTCTTGTATTTTGGCTTTTCCATGGTTTCTTCCTTCGTTGGGTGTTCTCAGCCGCGCAGTCCGGCAAGGCAACCCGCGGCTTCCAGAACAGGATCGAGCGCGGTCTTGTCGGTAACGGCAGCATATTTGGCGCGCAGCATACCGAGCGATCGGGCGTGATATTTTTGCGGCTTCTGCGTCCAGGTCTTGTCAGCCAGGGTGACGCTGAATTCTTCCTGTTTCCCGGCAAGCGCCTTCTCGTTGGCGCAGGTCCACGGCATGAATTGCCCTCCGACCTGCCGGGTCAGGATCGGCATCAGGGTCGGCTCCAGCGCGGACCACGGCTCGAACGCGCCTTCGGCCTTGGGCCAGAGCATACGATGCACCCAATCCAGCACATGCGGCGCGCCACCCTCGATCAGAGCGCCAGGGTGGGATCGGTCCACAATTCATAGAATTGGCCCCACAGACCAAAGTCACCATAGGCAGGCCGACCGCCAAACAGATAGGGCCGCGTCGCGAGATGGTTGTCCAGCAATCCGAGCATCTCGGCGAAACCCGCCTCAATCTGCGGCGCGGTCAGCTCGTTTGAGCCGACGAACCAGACCCGGTCCGCCATGCGGGCCCGAACCTGGCCGGCGAGTGCTGCATGCTCCTGCGCGGTGGCTTGCGGGCTCCGCATCCGCGCGATACGGCCGGCCGAGCAGATCTGGTCGACGTCGCGGGTCCAGCGGTAGTGGAACATCCATTTGTTGCCCCACTCGTCGCCAAATTCCTCGATCAAGGTGGAAACGAAGCGTGCGACGGTGTCATCGGGATGGATCGACGGCTCCGGATAAAGCTTCTCCATGGCATCGATGATCGGCGTGGAATCTTGAATGCCAGTGTCGTCCGGCGTGACCACCAGGGGAATGATCGGCATCCTGGCGTATGTCTCGTATTCGGCCTGGCTCGCGGCGTTCCGCAAAATCCATTGATGCGGAATGGCTTTGTAGCGAAAATAACAGCGTATCTTGACCGAGTAGGGCGACATCTCGGCGCCGATGATGCGATAGCCGTCCGCCATAGTGAGCCTCCTGCTATGTCCTTGACGGCTTTTTCGCCTGCTTTATCCAGGGATGATCTATATCATCTAAAACACTGGGTGGAACGAACAAGAGTTGCCAATGCATCAGCTCAACAAACATAACGATGTGACAGCGCCGGCCGATCGACCGGGATTGCTTGCGCCGGATACGTCCGGCATGAATTTCTACCGCGCCGATCCGGCGCTGACGGATCTGCTCCGTATTCATCTGCCGGACGTGCTGTTCCGCCATATCGAGCCGCATCTCGATCGTCTGGGCGCGCTTGCCGGCGGTCATCTCGACGAATGCGCGCGGCTGGCCGACCGCCACACGCCGGTGCTGCACCAGCGCGACCGTTTTGGGCGCGACGCGCAGTCGATCGAGTACCATCCGGCCTATCGCGAACTGGAGCGCGCCGCGTTCGGCGAATTCGGCATTCACGCCATGTCGCTTCGCAAGGGCATCCTGGGCTGGCCGGAAAAATATCCAGTGGTGGCCAAGCACGCCTTTACGTTTTTGTTCAACCAGGCCGAGTTCGGGCTGGGTTGCCCGATCAACGTCACCGACGGCTGCGCCAAGCTGTTGGCGAATTTCGGCAGCGAGGCCTTGAAGGCCAGATATCTGGATGGCCTGACGCAGACCGACATGAACAAGCTGACCCAGGGCGGCCAGTTCATGACCGAGAAGGAAGGCGGTTCCGACGTCGGCAAGCTCACCACCACGGCCGTGCAGGAAGGCGATCACTGGCGGCTGTCGGGCGAGAAGTGGTTTTGCTCCAATGCGGACGCCGAAGTCGTGATGTTGCTGGCGCGGCCGGAAGGCGCCGTCGGCGGCACCCGCGGCGTCGGACTGTTTTTGATGCCGCGGCGATTAGAGGATGGTTCGCAAAATCATTACCGGATCGTGCGTCTGAAGGACAAGCTCGGCACCCGCTCGATGGCCTCGGGCGAGATCAAGCTGGAAGGCGCGATTGCCTATGCGGTCGGGCGGCTCGATCGCGGCTTCGTGCAGATGGCCGAGATGGTCAATTCGTCGCGGCTCTCCAAC
>Ga0137409_10008306_pt1 | contig 10601 bp, 13 predicted proteins | sample CZODoug1_16funga_FD_122059 | JGI IMG/M metagenome (GOLD analysis project Ga0137409, IMG submission 122059) | Vadose zone soil fungal communities from Angelo Coast Range Reserve, California, USA - CZODoug1_16fungal (Hybrid Assembly) | ecosystem: Environmental > Terrestrial > Soil > Vadose zone... | reverse complement strand
CGCGAGATCGTCCACGACTACGCGAATCACCTACCCGTCATTTCCCGGGAGCGGCGGTACATCGCAGTCGCTTCGTCCGGTCGATTCAACCGGTCGAGCACCTTGCCGATGCCGTACAGCGCCTTCGGATTCGCGGGCTGCAGTTCGACCGCTTTCTCGTATGCCGCCAGCGCGCCGGTCAGATCGTCCATGTGATTGAGCGCTTCGCCGAGGTAGTACCAGGCCGCCGCGCGTCCGGGCTCGACCTCGACCGCGCGCTGTAACTGCTCGGTTCCCTCGCGCCACATGCCGCGGCGCGCGAGGACGATACCGAGGTTGAACAGCGCTTCGACGTTGTTCGGGTCGGCACGGAGCAGCCGTTGCAAGTCGCGCTGCGCGGCGGCATAGCGCACCGTGGCGCCGAGGATCGCGGCGCGATTCAGCAGCAACGCGGGATTGTCGGGCTCGCTTTCCAGCGCCCGATCCAGCTCCGCCAGCGCGCCGTCGCGATCGCCACGCGCGTCGAGGATCAGCGCCAGGTTGTTGCGCGCTTTCACATGCTTCGGATCACGCGCCAGCAGATCCCGATACGACGCCGCGGCCCGTTCCGGCTCACCTCGCTCACTCGCCTCCCGCGCCGCCACGTAGAGCGGGTCGTCCGCAATGGGGCTGGGAGGTTCTGCCGCCGTGGGTGGAGCCGGTGGCGGCGCCGGAGGAGGTGGGGGTTCTGAGGGCGCGCCGTCGTCCAGCTTCGCCTTGATGTCCGTAGGTCCGGGAGTCACCGCATGTTGCGCGATGCGGAGCGGGGGTGGCTGCTGGTCCCGCGCGACGTCGTTCGGCGAGGCGATCGCCCCGGTCTGGGTGAGCGATTCCGCCTCCTCGATCAACTCCGCCGCGACCCGTGCCCGCTCCTGGGAGGTCTGCCAGCGGCGCTCGCGCTTGGGGCCTTGGCCCTGGGGTGCTGGAGGGCCGCCACGGTTCATATGCGCACCTGCACGTCTGAGGTCATGGGGGATGTTAACCTAGGAAACCGCACAACGGGCGGCAATAGGTGCATGGGCGCCATGGGCGGCAAAGGCGGCACGGCCCTGCCGCCCCTGCCGCCATTGCCGCGCACCTCTGAGAGTTGACCGGAACACTGGTGCTTAGCTAGCCTCCGGGTCTATGCCTGGCGATTCGTTGATCGTCCGCGGCGCACGCGAACACAATCTCAAGAACATCGATGTCGAACTACCCCGGAACGCCCTCGTGGTGTTCACGGGGCTGTCCGGCTCGGGGAAGTCGTCGCTTGCGTTCGACACGATCTACGCCGAAGGGCAGCGCCGCTACGTTGAATCGCTCTCCGCCTACGCCCGGCAATTCCTCGGCCTCATGGACAAGCCCGACGTCGATGCGATCGAAGGACTGTCGCCGGCGATTTCCATCGAGCAAAAAACGGCTGGCGCCAATCCGCGGTCGACCGTTGGTACGATCACCGAGATCTACGATTATCTCCGCCTGCTGTGGGCCCGCACCGGGACGCCCCATTGTCCGAACGATGGCTCCCCGGTCGAGCGGCAGTCCGCGTCGCAGATCACCGACCTGGTGATCGAGTGGCCGGAAGGCACCAAGATCGAAGTGCTCGCGCCATTGGTGCGCGGGCGTAAAGGCGAGTTCCGCGACGTGTTCGAGGCGATGCGCAAGCAGGGTTTCGTCCGCGTCCGCATCGACGGCGAGACGTACGATCTGGCGGACGTTCCCAAGCTGAACAAGCGCCAAAACCACGACATCGCGGTGGTCGTCGATCGTTTGGTCGTGCGCCCCGCGGACCGCGGCCGGCTCGCCGATTCGATCGAGACCGCCCTGAAGGCGGCGGAAGGCGTCGTTGAAGTGGTCCGCCAGACCGGCAGCCCGCGGAGCCGCCTCTTTTCCGAACGCTATGCCTGCCCGAAATGTGGGTTATCGCTGCCGGAGCTCGAGCCGAGACAGTTCTCGTTCAATTCCCCATACGGGGCCTGTCCCCAGTGCTCGGGGTTGGGCACGCGACGCGAGGTGAACGCCGATCTCGTGCTCGGCGATCACAGTCTATCGATTCTCGAGGGTGTCGTGCTACCGTGGGGCGAGCCGAGCGGGTATCTAAGGAAGGTGGTGCTGCCGGCACTGGCCAAGGCCTACAAGTTCGACCTCAACACGGCGTGGCGCGATCTGTCGCCCGCTGTGCAGAGGATCTTGCTCAAGGGCGCGCCCGGAAAGACGATCACCTACCAGTACGACAGCGAGCGGTGGCATGGCTCGTACGAGTCGGGCTGGAAGGGCGTGCTCGATCACGTCGAGAAGCGCTACCGCGAGACGGCGTCCGATGCGGTGCGCGAACAGCTCGATCAGTACATGGTCGAACAACCGTGCCCCACCTGCGGTGGTCGCCGTCTCAAGCCGGAGAGCCTGTCGGTCCTCGTGGCCGGCAAGAATATCGGCGAGATCGTGGCGCTCCCGGTGCGGGAGACGCTCGACTTCTTTGCGAAAGTCCCGGTGCGCGGCAATGGCCGCGCCGGGCTCGATCCGGAGATCTCGCAGCCAATCCTGAAAGAGGTGACGGACCGGCTGCGCTTCCTCGTCGACGTCGGCCTCGACTATCTCACGCTCGAACGCTCGGCCGTGACGCTCTCGGGCGGAGAAGCGCAGCGGATCCGCCTCGCGACACAGATCGGGAGTCGCCTCGTCGGCGTCTTGTACATCCTCGACGAACCGTCGATCGGCCTGCATCAGCGCGACAATGCACGCTTGCTCGCGACCCTCAAAGAGCTGCGCGACCTCGGCAACACGGTACTGGTCGTGGAGCACGATGAGGAAACGATCCGCGCTGCGGACTATGTCGTAGATCTGGGCCCGCGCGCCGGCCGTCACGGCGGCGAGGTCGTCGCGGCAGGTCCGCTCGAGGAGGTGTTGCGCCATCGCGACTCACTGACGGCGCGGTATCTGCGCGGCGAGCTGCGGATTCCCGTTCCACCCCGCCGCCGCATCGCCGGCGCCGATCGAGTACTGCGGGTGCGGGGCGCGAAGCACCACAACCTCAAGGATCTCACGGTCGAATTCCCGCTCGGCCTGTTCGTCGCGGTGACAGGCGTGTCGGGGTCGGGGAAGTCGACGCTAGTCACCGATATCCTGTACCAGTCGTTGGCGCGCCACTTCTACCGCGCCAAGGTCGTGCCCGGCGCGCACGAGCGGATCGAGGGACTCGACCACATCGACAAGGTGATCGATATCGATCAGAGCCCGATTGGGCGGACGCCGCGCTCGAACCCCGCGACGTATACGGGCCTCTTCACGCCGATCCGGGAGCTGTTCACCTATCTCCCCGAGTCCAAGCTGCGCGGCTACGGGCCGGGCCGGTTCTCTTTCAACGTCAAGGGCGGCCGCTGCGAGGCGTGCCAGGGCGATGGGCTCGTAAAAGTCGAGATGCATTTTCTGCCCGACGTCTACGTTCCGTGCGAAGTCTGCAAGGGCCGGCGTTACAACCGGGAAACATTGGAGGTCCGTTATAAAGGAAAGTCGATCGCCGACGTGCTGGACCTGACGGTCGCCGATGCGCTCGACTTTTTCGAGCACCAACCGCGTATCAGGACGAAACTCGAGTTGCTCAACGACGTAGGTCTCGGATACATCCACCTCGGACAGTCGGCGACGACCCTCTCGGGCGGCGAAGCCCAGCGCGTGAAGCTCGCGACTGAGCTCGCCAAACGCGACACGGGCCGAACCCTGTACATCCTGGACGAGCCGACGACCGGATTGCACTTCGAGGACGTACGATTGCTGCTGGAAGTGCTGCACCGGCTGGTGGACAAAGGCAACACGGTCATCGTCATCGAGCACAACCTCGACGTCGTGAAGACCGCCGATTGGGTGATCGACCTGGGACCCGAGGGTGGCGAGCTGGGTGGTCGCGTCGTGGCGGAGGGGCCGCCCGAGAGCATCGCGCAGTCCAAGAGCTCCCATACGGGCGAATTCCTGCGCAAGGTGTTGCAGGCGGGAGACTAAGCCGTAGGTTGGACGAGGGAAGGGGGACGCGTGTTCCACGGTCCGGAAGTTCCCATGAGCATCCTGTTTCTCTGTGCCGGCGCGGTGTTCGTCCTGCGGGGGCCGTTCGGTCGCGCCCTCGCCGATCGGATTGCGGGCCGCGCGCGTACCGGTGCCGAAGACCAGGATGTCCAGGAGCTCAGGGGCGAGGTCGACGACCTCCGCCACCAACTCGGGGAAGTGCAGGAGCGTCTCGATTTCGCCGAGCGCCTGCTTGCGCGTCAGGATGAACGCGCGGGCGCGCTCCCCAAACGCGGGAACGAGTGATGGGCAACGAGGACGTCGTCGGTCTTGCAGCGGTCGTTCTGTTGTTTGGCGGGGGTACTCTGTTTCTCCTGACGATTTCCCCGATCGGGAAGGCATTCGCCGCCCGCATCCTCGGCAAAAAAGGCCCCGTCGCGGACGGCGAGGAGACGGCCGAAGAGGTCAAGGAGCTCCGGCGCGAGGTCGAGGAGATGCGGCACCTTCCTGAGCAGTTGAGCGAACTCGGAGAGCGCGTGGACTTCCTCGAGCGCCTGGTGGCGAAACAGCGGGAAGCCGAGCGGCTTCCGCCGGTGAGGTAGCCCATGCCTAAGGAAGCAGTCGCCTTTCTCTTCACCTTGGCCATCGTTGGGTCGACGATACTGCTGTTCCCGCTCGTGCGTGCGTTCGCCGAGCGCATCCGCGGCAAGAACGTGGATGGCGGCGTGAAGGAGGAGCTCCAGTTTTTGCGCGAAGACCTGCTCGCCGAGTTGCAGCAAACCCGTCGTGAGATCGGTGATCTCAGTGAACGAATCGACTTCACCGAGCGTCTGCTGGCCAAAAAGAGCGAGCGGTGAACGGACCCGAAGCCATCGCGGCGTTCATGTTTTTCGGCGGCACGTTCTGGGTCCTGCGACCAGTGGCCGCCGCGGTCGCCAAGCGTATCGCGGGCGAGCACCGCAAACCCGGCATGGAGCCTGCCGAACGTGACGAGATTCTGAGCCAACTGCAGCAGGTGCGCGAGGAAGTGGCGGAACTGGCCGAGCGGATGGATTTCGCGGAACGGCTCCTCGCGAAGCCAAGGGGCGGCTGATGGAAGGCATGCTTGCGCTGATGATCCCGATCGTGGCCGTGGGTGGCTTCTTCGCCTGGATGATCTCGCTATCGCCGGTCGGGAAGGCCTATGCCGAGCGACTGAAAGGTGGCTCGGCAGCCGGCGGAACCCACGAGGATCAAGCGGAGTTGGTCGAAAGCGTCGAGCAGCTGCGCCGGGAGGTGGCGGAACTGGCGGAGCGAGTAGATTTTACCGAACGGCTGCTCGGTCAACAGAAGGCCGTCGAGCAGATCGCAAAGGGACGACCGTGATGTTGCCCGCTGAAACGGGCCGCGGACGAGCGGCGTAGGAGAGCACGTGATTCTGCAGACGCCATTACCGCCCCCACCGGGCATTCCGTTCGATCCGAATCAGCTCATTCCGCTGATCGGGATGATCGGCGGAATGGTAGTCGCCGGTGTGGCGCTGTACGCCTTCTTCAAGTCGGATTTGGCGAAGGCGATGGCCGAGCGGATGCGCGCCGGCATGCATCCGAAGAAGCAGTGGTCGGACACACCGATCGAAGGTGTCGCGGATGGAGATCACGTCGCCGAGATAGAGCAGCGGGTGACGGACATGCAGGGACAAATTGCCGAGATGGCCGAACGGCTGGATTTTGCGGAGCGGCTGCTTGCGCAAAAGCGCGAGCGCTCACTGCCAGGAGCCTAGATGGGGATCATCGATCGTCTGTCCACGCTGATCCGGTCGAACATCAACGACCTGATCTCGCGCGCCGAGAACCCGCAGAAGGTTCTCGAGCAGCTCATCGTCGACATGCGGAATCAGCTGGCGAAAGCCAAACAGCAGGTCGCCGCCGCCATCGCCGATGAGAAGCGGCTCTCCGCCCAGGCCGAGCAGGAGAAGAAGCTCTCCGAAGACTGGGAGAAGCGGGCAGTGCTCGCCGTGCAGGAAGGCCGCGACGACCTCGCCAAGCAGGCGTTGCTGCGCTACAACGAGCATGTGCAGGGCGCCGTGCAGCTGCAGGAGACGTGGGTCAAGCACCGTGAGGAGACCGACCGGCTCAAGGCGTCGCTGCGCCAGCTCAACGACAAGATCGAAGAAGCCAAGCGCAAGAAGAACATCCTGATCGCACGCCAGAAGCGGGCCGAGGCGCACAAGCGGATTCAGGAAACGATGGGCGCGATCTCCGACAAGAGCGCGTTCGAGACGTTCGAGCGGATGGCGGAGCAGATCGAGCACGAGGAGCGCAAGCTGATCGCCGCCGCCGAAGTGAACGAAGATCTCTCAGGCGATTCCCTCATCAAGCAGTTCCAGGGAATCGAAGTGAAGGCCAACGCGGATGAGCAGCTGCTCGCGCTCAAGCGCAAGATGGGGCTGCTCCCCGGGGGGACCCAGGAACAGGCACGCGCATTGGGCAAGGGCGCGAAGGACGCCGAGCTGCTCGAGGATGACGACGCGGAGCAGAAAAGCTGACCGGTTCCGCGACTCCTTCGTCCGGTAGGTCTTCGAGCGCCACGTTCGTGGCGCTCTTTGTTGCGGCCCTCGTTGTCCTGTTCATCCTCAAAGTCATCGATGTCCTGTTGCTCGTCTTTCTCGCGATCCTCCTGGCCGTCTATCTCTCGGCGATTACGGATTGGTTGGAAAAGCGCTTTGGGATGCGGCGCTGGCTGGGGCTGACGCTCACCGTCCTGGCGACGGTGGCGGGCGTCGCGAGCGTCGCGGCGCTGCTGGCCCCTCCGGTAATCGAGCAGACTCGGGCCTTGATCGGCGGGCTGCCCCAGACGCTCACCAACATCCAGAGTGTGCTCGCGCGCTGGGCGAGCCAGTATCCGGTGCTGGACCAGACCGAGCTGGCGAATCCATCATCGGGAGCGGTGTCGGGCCTCGTCACCGACGCCTTCAGCTTTTTGAGCGGCTCGATCTTCGGCTACGTGCGCGGTGGCGGAATGGTGTTCATCGAAGGCGCGAGCGTCGTGGTGATGGCGCTCTATCTCGCCCGCCAGCCGGCCCTGTATCGCGACGGCCTGATCTCGCTCTTTGCGCCGCGCCACCGGAGTATCGCCGTCCATGTGTTCGATGACACGGCGGCGACGCTGCGGGCATGGGTCGTGGGTCAGCTCATCGCGATGGCCGTGCTCGCCGCCTTGACCGCGATCGGTCTGTTGATGCTCGGCGTGCCCTACTGGCTGGCATTCGGGATCTTCACCGGTCTGGTGGCGATCGTGCCGTTCTTCGGTACGCTCGTCTCGACGCTCCTGCCGGCGCTGTTCATGGTCGCGTCCGGCGACTGGCTGAAGGTCCTGCTTGTGTTACTCCTTGGCGTACTCGTGCACGTGTTCGAGGCGAACGTCGTGGTGCCGCGCATCATGCAGCGCAAGGTCGAGCTGCCGCCGGTCCTCACGATTGCCAGCGTGCTCGTGATGGGCACACTGCTGGGCGCGATCGGGTTGATCGTCGCGGTGCCTGTCCTGTGCGTGACGATGGTCCTGATCCGGCACATCCTGCACGGTGAGGTCTACGGTGAGCCCGGCCGCTTCAAGCCCGCCGTCCTCCGTTCCACCGAGTCGTGGAGCGGCGTCGAGCGTCGCCAGGCGGTCGCCACCAAGAGATGACGACTCCGCAGCACCGCTTCCTCATTATCGCCGATGGCGACTTCGGGCCGCTGACGTCCAAGACCGCCAACTCCTGCATTCGCTATTTCCCCGAGCGCATCGTCGCCGTATTCGACCGCAAACAGGCTGGGAAGACGGTGCAGGAGGTGCTCGGATTCGGCGGCAACATCCCCGTGGTGGCGGATTTCGAGCGCGGCCTGGCACAGGGGAAGGGCGCGACCGCGGTGATGATCGGCATCGCGCCGGCGGGGGGGCGGTTGCCGGACGAATGGAAGGCGTGGCTGCGGACCGCCATCGAGAGGAAGCTCGAGGTCTGGAGCGGCCTGCACACGTTTGTCGGCGACGATCCCGAATTGGGCCCGCTCGCGAAGGCTCGCGGCGTCCGCATCCTCGACGCGCGCCGGCCGCCGCCCAATCTGCCGATCGCCGACGGCCGCGCCGCCGAGGTCGACGCGCTCGTCGTGCTGGCGGTGGGATCCGATTGCAACGTCGGCAAGATGACCGCGCAGCTGCAGCTGCGGGACGCGCTGGTGAAGCGCGGGCATCGGACCAGCTTTGTGGCGACGGGGCAGACGGGAATCTTCATCGAGGGCTGGGGGATCGCGGTGGACGCGGTGGTCGCCGACTTCATCGCTGGCGCCGCCGAGCAGCTCGTGCTGCAGGGCGCGAAAGACAACGACATCGTGTTGGTGGAAGGGCAGGGCAGCCTGATTCACCCGGGATATTCGGGCGTCACGCTCGGACTCCTGCACGGCTCCTGCCCCGACGCGTTGATTCTCTGCCATCAGGTGACGCGCGACTACATCGGCGATTATCACGGTCGCGAGCCGTGGGTGAAGATCCCGTCCTACGTCGAGATGATCGACATCTACGAAAGCGCGGCGCAGCCGGTGCATCCCACAAAGGTCATCGGGATCTGTCTGAACACCTATGACATGGACGAGTCGGCAGCGCGGGAGGCGGTCGCGCGTGCGGCAGAGGAAACGGGACTGCCAGCGACGGACCCGGTGCGGTTTGATTCGACACCGTTGGTCGACGCGATTGTGCGGGAGGTTACGGTACCACGATAGGTCATGATGTAGGGGCGCAGCATGCTGCGCCCCTACATCAATTCTGCATTGATTTGATGTATATGGCGACGATTGGATACCAGTCGTCGCCGATCTTTTCCCTATCGTGCCGCCATGCGATTCCTGCGCTGCGTGCACGCCGAATTCCTGCTCGTCGTTCCGAGACTTACCAGAACCCGCTTGGGCATGACGCTGCTGGTGCTGGGTACGACGCTGGTCTGGCTCAGCGCGCGTGGCTTCGACGCACTCACCGTCACGTTACAGGCGGGCGCGCTCGGCGCGATCCTCGGTGCGGCGGCGATCGCGGGCGATGAGACCGACCGCGCCGCGCTGACAACCGCCCTGACGCATTCCACCACGCCCCTCGCCGTCGCGACAGGGCGCTGGGTGGCGATCGTGGTTCCGGCTTCGGCGCTGGTGATGGTGTGCGCGGCGGCGATTGGCTCGCGCGCGAACGCGGTCGTCGTGGGCGTGATCGCGACAGCCGCGGTCGGCAGCTGCGCGCTGGCGGTGGTCCTCCCGCTGGGACGCGGCGCCGCGCTGGCGCTCTTCCTCTTTATGGCGGTAGCAGGAACCATCGCCCCGGAGCGCCTCGTCGACCTCGCCCGCCCAGGCGTGGTGCGGCTGACTGCGGCCAGCGCGATGGAGCTCGGGCCGGCGCTCTGGCACTACCGCGAGATCGCCACGGGCGATGTGGGTGCCGTACTCCATGCGCTCGCATGGACAGGTCTCGGGATCCTGTTGACGAGCGAGTTCATCCGTCGCTGCAGGGCCCGCTGATGGCAGATGGCGGACGGCTGATGGCACATGGCTGATTATGCCCTGACATTGAGCGACGTCACAGGGCACGGGCTCGGCCCGGCATCGCTCGCGGTGCTGCCCGGCGAGATCGCGGGGCTGGTCGGGCCAGCGGGCGCCGGAAAAACCCGGCTGCTGCGGGTTGCGGCGGGCTCCCTAAAGCCGCGAACCGGCGAGGTGCGTGTGTCGGGGGTCCGGGTAGCCCATTCGGCAGCGCGACGGCTCATCGGATACGCGTGCGACAGCCCGGCTTTCCCATGTGCGCTCACCGTCGAGGAAGTGCTGACGTACTACGCCCGCCTCGATTGTGCGGACAATCGCGAGCGCTCGCCCCGCGGCCTGGTTCGTGACGTCCTCGAGATCGCCGGGCTGACGGCGGCGACAAATCTGCGCGCCGACTCGCTGGGACGGGCGGATCTTCACCGGCTCAGCCTCGCGCAGGCCGCGTTGGGCGGACGCCGGGTGCTCCTGCTCGACGAGACGTTGTCCGGTCTCGATGCATTTGCGCGCCGTGACCTCTGCGGCCGGATCGCTCGGCTCGCCGCCGAGGGCGTCGCCGTGCTGATCACGGCGCGCGATCCGGCGGTCCTCGAGCGGCTGGCGGCACGGGTGCTGGTCATGCGCGACGGGCGGATCGTACGCGCGGGTCCGCTCGCGACGCTCATCGGGGAGCGCATCCTGGAGGTGATTCTGGATGCCCCGCCCGCCGAGCCACCGCCGGGATTCCGTGTCACCGCCGCAGGCCTGGAGGCGTCGCTGACGGGGCGGACTGTGGAGGCGGCGTTGGCGTTGTGCCGGGCACATCGTTTGCCCGTTCGGGCTTCGCGCGTACGCGTCAAATCGCTCGAGGAGGTCGTGCTGGAAACCCACGACGCCCACTAGTACGTTTCGCCGCTAATGACGGCGCAAGTTTCGCTCTTCAACACGCTGACTCGTCGCGTCGAGCCGCTGCAGCCGCTCGCGCCGCCGCGCGTCACGCTCTATACCTGCGGCCCGACCGTCTGGAACTACGCGCACATCGGCAATTTCCGCACGTTCCTGTTCGAGGACTTGCTGCGCCGCTGGCTGGAAGCG
>Ga0137409_10008305_pt1 | contig 10602 bp, 11 predicted proteins | sample CZODoug1_16funga_FD_122059 | JGI IMG/M metagenome (GOLD analysis project Ga0137409, IMG submission 122059) | Vadose zone soil fungal communities from Angelo Coast Range Reserve, California, USA - CZODoug1_16fungal (Hybrid Assembly) | ecosystem: Environmental > Terrestrial > Soil > Vadose zone... | reverse complement strand
ATGTACTGGGCAACCACTGCGGAATTGCAAAGCGCCATCCCCGGCGTGCCGCAGGAATACGGTCTGAAGGCGACGGCTTTCGTCGATGCCGGCAGCGTCTTTCATTACGGCGGGCCGACGACTTTTCCAGGCTCGACGCAATCGTTACAGCTTGCTAACGCCAACGTCGTGCGCTCGTCGGTAGGAGCAGGCCTGACCTGGGCCTCGCCGTTCGGCGCGCTGACTGTCGACTACGCCGTACCACTGACCAAAGCGGCCTATGACGTGGTGCAGCCGCTTCGCTTCAGTGCCGGAGGGTTCTAAGCCGTCAGCAGCAGTTGGTGACGCACTCGCCGGCGCGCGAGAAAACGAAGACGCGATCTTCGCCCTGCCCTCTCTGCTCTGGTCCCGTCGATAACCAACCTTCTCGGAAACCTTGCCGCTCATGGTCGTGCAGGATGTGAATCAGATTGTATGTTTGTACATGACTTAATAGATGTCCGACGCGCCCAGCGGCGTGTCTTCAGGGAAATCCCTTGATGACACCGCTTTCTTCACCAACTGCGCGGATGCGTTTCGCCTCGCTGGTGACAGCAATTAATGTTTTGGTCGCGGGCTGATTTTCGATCGCGGACTTGTAAGCCCGAAGTCGATACTGCAGGCCAGCTACGTTCCGATGGAAGCCTCATTCCTTGTTGCCATGTACGCCGCGCCGTACCATTCCCCTTGTCTTTATTACTTTGATTGCGATTTAGATAATGATCTTAACGAGGCCTTTTTATTGCCTCGCTGGCATGTTGCCTCACGTTGCGAGGACGACGTCAGAAATATTTCGAAACAAAAATTCCTCGTCGCTTCTCCCGAATCAGAGGCAAAGGGTCCGCATGGCCACGGCATCGCCGAACATTCTTGTCGTCGAAGACGACCGTGAGACGCGGGCGCTGATTGCGAAATATCTGCGGACCAACGCCTGCAACGTGGCGACCGCGACCGACGGGCGCGAGATGGTCCGGGCGATTGGCCGACCATCGCATCGACGACCTTCTCATCCTCGACGTGATGCTGCCGGGTGAAGACGGCCTCAGCCTGTGCCGCAAGGTCCGCGCGGAATCGCAAATGCCGATCATCATGCTCACCGCGCGCGACGAGGACGTCGATCGGATTTTCGGGTTAGAAATGGGCGCGGACGACTACCTTGCCAAGCCGTTCAATCCGCGCGAATTGCTGGCCCGGATCAACGCGGTGTTGCGCCGGCAGGCGGCCGCCTGAGCACGCAAAACCCTAAGCTTCGGCCGTCAGGCCGCGAGGATGCGGCGCCTGGCCCGCAGAACGCAACCGCCGCGATTGCTAGCCACAATAATATTCGTTCAAAGCCAAAACGCCGAACTTGAGTGGCATTCGCTTGTGATCGTTGGACGTGTTAATCACCATCGAGCAACATTTCAAAACAATCGGAAACATTTCGGAGATATCTTAGCCACATCCGCACCGCACCGTGCTCTTCGGAATGACGAGGGCGCGTTGCGCACGAATGTTCCGGACCCCGCCTCAGTTAGCGGCCTCTTCCTGTTCAAGCGAAGCGGTTTACGCGTCAGATCCGGATCCGACAGTGCGAGACTGGAATGGTCATGAAGTCCCTAACAACGTTGCTCGCGGCGGTTCTCGTGTTCGCTGGAGTTGGAGCAAGCCACGCGGTGGTTCGGATTGAGCAGGACCGTGGCGGCCGGATCGGAGCCTACGTCGATAAATATCAGGGCCTACGCAGTTCGGGCGAGATGGTGATCATAGACGGTTTTTGTGTCTCGGCCTGCACCATCGTTCTCGGCTCGGTTCCTCATGATAAGATATGCGTGACTTCTCGTGCCAAGCTCGGATTCCACGCCGCCTGGAATCCCGGTTCCAACGGTCGTAAAATAACCAATCCCGATGCAACGCAGACGCTGTATTCCATGTATCCATTTGAGATACGGCGCTGGATCGACCAGCGCGGAGGGTTGTCCCCACGCATGATTTTCCTGAGCGGCCGCGAGCTCGCGGCCATGTATCGCCCATGCTATCTGGATTCACAGGCTGCTTCGCACTGAAGCAGCTCCTTTGCCCTTGGTGCGGACCACACCGTCAGAAGCTTCGAAGTCCCGCATGAGCAATTGATCCTCCCGCGCACGCCAACGCCCTTCCCGCTCTTGAATGAAATGAACTCGACAGCAGGCATCACATTTATTTCGTCGGCACCCGCGCCATGTCGTTGTGCTGGATTGAAGTCGTGTGACCGTCATCCCAATCAATGGTGACTCCACTCCAAGAACTCCCGACGACGGTGCCAAGGTCCATTGTGGTGACTCCTCAGCAAAGTCGGTCACCGACTGTAGGCGTCTGGATTGATCCCCCGATCATCGATACGGCGTTCAATGTGAGTTGCGAATGGCTGACAACATCGTCTTGGTAGCACCTGCTTCTTCGAGGATCCGACAATCGCAACGGCAACTATTGGGTTGAGCTAGAAATCGCCGACATGCCCGGCTCACGTCCAGAAGATCCTACCGATGCAAAACCATGGTAGATTTATTTTAGCTGCGCACTACACCACGAACCTACACGCCACTCACCGACGCGCTTCGTAGCTGACTTGACGGCTTATTTTAATGGACTTACCTACAATGTATGAAGTGCGCGACCCACCGTGAAATTAAGCCGGGCGACGGCGCGTTGCTCCTCTCATCCACACACCAACCTACATCTGCAGCCAACGATAACACGCGTTGGAGATTGTGCACCTCCTGGACGTGGATAAGCGCGTGTATCAGCGTTCATTCCGCATGTAGGGGCTGCGCTCCGAAACGAGCATCAAATTGGGGTCTGCATTAAGACCTGAATGGTGCGGAAGCTTCATCCTAGAAAGCTTTTCCGCGTCCATTTTAGTCTCCCAATCTTTGATGAAAAGCATCAAGAAAAGGAGAGATCCGCCGAACGCGAGAACGCCCCAAGAGGTAAGCTTCATAGCACGATCCTCCTATGTCAACGTAATGCAGAAATAGGGACAACATTCGGGCATGGTACGATTGAAAGCAGCTTAGTTCCTCACAAACGGGAGAGCCGCAATGTCGTTCATCGATTTTAAGGCTGTCAAGGCCGCGGTATCCCTTGAAGACGCGGCTAACCTGCTGAAGCTTTCGTTGAAAAAGACCGGCAATCAATTGCGCGGAAGTTGTCCAGCTTGCGGCAATGAAGACGAGCGTATTGGAGGCGCAACTCTGCTCCGAGAAGGGGGGCGCCATATCAGAACAGAGTTGCGCTAGCCGGTGACGGCCGAGGTGACGATACAACATAGGACCGTCGGTTGCTGTCAACTCCGATGCCGGGTTATCACGTTTGAAGGAGCTAACTTTAGTTACCGACTGAATTGCTATGAACTATTTACTTTCGCGAAGTCCAGATGCCGCGATGGGCCGGAATTGAAAATGACGAACCCATCGAACGCGATGGCCTTTACCCGAGGTGTAGTCTGGGCGATTGCCGGTGAAGTTGGCGAAACTCGCTGCCGCCCCCGCAGCGGTGGATTTGACGAAACGTCGCTCATTTGCATCAACTTCTGCTCCATCGCTATGTGGCATGCCATGTTCGGTACTGCCACCTTGATCATCGCTATCTCAGCCTTTCCCACCTCATGCCCGACCGTGTCCATGGCATGCGAAAGTAGCCGCAGCCATTGGTTCGCGATCATTCCGACTTGCAACTCGCGATGTTCATCCGGCAAAACATGCTGGAAAAAGTATTCTTTGCCGAAGTCCTTTAGGCGACCGGTTCTGCAGCGTTAGTTTCCCGCCGTGACGTTGAAGCCGCTCCGGTCGGTCTGCGCTTCCCGGATTGCTCGAAATAAGCTCCCTTCTTGGCGTGAGAAGTTATGGCGTCGCGTCCACCGGGACCGACCGGGTCATGGATGCCGACGACGACAATTTCATGAAAACCAGCAAAGATGCGCAAGCAAGAAGCGGCGCGATGCTGCTGACCTGGAACAACTGACTAGGCGACATGCCTTGCGAAACCAATGCCCCGCCCATCAGCGGTCCGAGCAGAGACCCCGTTCGCCCGACTACTTGCGACCAGCCGATCCCGTGCCCCGGATTACAGTCGGATAGTAATTGGTGATGAGGGCGTTGAGCGAGAGCTGAGCACCTATAATGAAGAAGCCGCCGAGAAAGATCGTGCCCATGATCGGCCAGAAGAGGTCCCAGCGAAGCCGACGGCGAACACAGCCCCGGCACCGATAAAATATGCGAAAATCAAGATGAAGACAGGGCGCAGGATTTTCCGGTCGATGAACTGCGTGCAGAAGATGCTGCCGAAGATTCCCGACAGATTAAAGATGATCGTTCCCACTATTGCGTCCTGAAGAGGCAACCCAGCCTGGCGCAGCAACAGTGGAATCCAGTTAATGAACAGGTAGACGAGCATCAGGCTCATGAAGAACGCAAAACAGAGAAACACACTGCCGACTGCAAGGCCGTCTCGAAATAGGGCCGATATTGATCCTCTGCCAGGGCGGGGTTCGTCGAGCACAAACGCGCTGCTATCGTCACACTAGCGGCCGGGGTTAAGCTTTCTAAGGACTGAGATCACTTCGGCACCCTTACCACGCACCAGAATCAAGAATTTGATCGATTCCGGAAGCGCGAAGACAACGATGGGTGCTAGACATAGCGGAAGAATCCCGCCGACGATGAATACCGATTTCCAGCCGAAATGGGAGATCAGCGGCACACTGATCAATCCGCCGAGAACGGCTCCAAGCGAGAATCCGCACCACGTGATCGCGACAAGTGTCGCGCGTTTTCGAGCCGGCGCATATTCCGAGACCAGCGCCATCACGTTGGGAATGGCGCCGCCCAGGCCAATGCCGCAGAGAAATCGAAGAAGGGTGAAGGATTGGATCGAGGTCGCGTAGGCGGAGCCGATGTTCAGCGCGCCGAACAAGATGATACAGAGCACCAGCGTACGCTTACGGCCGAACCTGTCGGCCAGATATCCAAAGGCGAACGCCCCCACCATGCTCCCCAGCAGCACCGCCGCGAATACCGGGCCAAAGATGCCGGGAGACAGTTTCCACTCAGCTGCGATACTCGGCGCCACATAGGCGAGCGCCTGCGTATCGAAGCCGTCGCACATCATGATCATAATACATAATGAGAATATTAAGTACTGAAAGCGACTGATTTCGCTGTCATTGATAACGGCGGTGACATCCACCGCATTATCCGTCACGGCTACCCCCACTTCACTTTTTTGGCTTGAGCGAATCTGCGTTCGTCAATGTCTGGTTATTCCAAGTCTTCCATTCCAGCTTCTACGTCGTCCCCGCCCCTGCCAGCGACTTACACCGTCTCCGGCTCAGCTAACTTGATAATCGAGATCGCTATCGCATCGATCTCGGAATCACAGTCATCCTTTGGCCCATCGTTACGGTCAGCCTCACGAATGGCTTTCGTCGCATGAGTTGCCGATAGCCTGCGAACAACCATTGACGGCAGACCATTGAATCGGAACCGGCATGGAATTGAACAGCGATAAGGATCCGAAAGGTAATGACCCCTCCCGTTGATAGAGCTGAGGACCTCGATCACCATGGCCGAGGATGAACGCAATATCTGCGCGAAAGGTGCCGAAACCGCGCCGCCATCATGCGCACGCATCGTGCGTAAAAATGACCATCGATGCACGACTCATGTAGAAACGAAGTTGGCGATTCACAAATTCAACTGATAGCCATGAGGGACCCAGCGGTAACTACCATGCGCCTGCTCTACAAAACCAATGCCAGGAAACGGCATATGAAAACCAATAACAAAGATCTCGTCGATCGCAACCATCAGGATACGCTTGCGGGTTGCCGCCGCCATCTCCTGATCGTCATCGACGTCGAGATGGATGTCCGGTCTCTGCAGTGACACCACATAATGACCGCAGGTGTCGGCCCAGTTGAGCAGTCGCTTGCGCTCACTCTCGATCAAGTAAGCTATCATTCCGGCGAATGACCTGCCGCATCGACGGCCCGGATCCCGGGCACGACCTCGTCGCCCGCTTTGATGAAACTGGCTCGATCAGCAAACGGCACTGCGATCTTCATGAATGGCTCGCGATTGAATTTTCGTGCATCGCGCACGTTACTGCGCTTCCAAAAATCGAATTCAGTTGCGCCGAACACATAGCGCGCATTGGGAAATGCCGGTTCTCCGCCCTTCATCAGCCCGCCGATATGGTCGGGATGGCCGTGCGTAACTACGACCACGTCAACATCCTGCGGCTCATAGACCGCCTGGCGCAACTGCTCGACCAGAAGCCCCTCTGGCAGCCGACCTCGACGTGCCTCGGGCTCGCGTTGCAACGCACCATTGCCGGTGTCGAACAGGACGAGCTCCCTACCGGTGTTGACCAGGCTGGGAATGAACGGATCGCTCGTAGCGATGCGGGTCAATCCTGTTCGCACGCGCCAGCGCTCGCACTTCGGCGGATAAGGATTCGCCGCCATAGCTCGGGCTTAATCCCTCACGGATGATTTTACCGTCCAGTAAGCTAGCGACCTCGAAGCTGCCAAGTCGGAAACGATAAATTGCCGACTGCATCTCGCCTTGCATTGGAGCGGATCTGTTCCTTATTCGTTTTCAGCGATTGACCTGATTTAACTGTCACAACCTGCTTTCTCATTATTAATAGCAAGCCTATCGCTCGGTGTCATGGGTCTGGACCGCATCTTTAACACCATCCTCAATGCATTGGCTTCGCCAACAAAGGTGACGAGCACGAACGACCTCCGCGTGACATGGCACTGTTGCCGCCTTTGTCGCGTGAAGGGCTGCGACCGGACGGCGTTTTACTTCGGAAATGGCTGTCGCCTCACGGGTGCTTCTTTCAGAATTTCTTGCCCCTGCCGTTCGGCGGTTTCTGATCGGTGCTTGCGCCTTTCATTTCGTCCTGTGTGACGCGACAGTCACCGTTCTTGTCGAACTTCAAAATAAACTCACTCGGCTTGTCCACAAACTCGCTGCGGGTGATCTTTCCATCTTGGTTTTCATCAAAGTAGCCGAAGTCCGCGTCGGCGAAGGCGGCCCCAGCCCGACGGATCATTGCGAATTCGGATGGATCAAGATGCCCGTCGCGGTTGCGATCGGCCAGGGTAAATAGCCGATCAAGGTAACTCTTCCACTCCACGCAGGTGTAGATACCATCATGATTCGCGTCCCAGATGTCGCGTCCGTTCTTCGATGGGGCGTCTTTTGTTGACCGGGGGCCACGGGCGGCGTCGCCAGCTGGAACGGATTGTGCAGAAGCATAGGGTGCGGCCGTCAGAAGCAACCCCACGGCGATACTCATGCCGCGAACAGACGTTGTGCGTAACAAATCTCTCTCCTGTTTTCGCCCGCAGCAACTACGAACCAGCGCGGTTAGTGCTTTAAAAATCCTTGTGTACATCGATCGCCGAGGTTCGCCAGCAGTTGGTGTCGCCACGCAGCCTTGGCCGCCATAGCCGCCTGAAGCAATATATTCTGGAGTTGAATATCAAAACGACGTCCCGCCGCCGAACTTGAATTGCTGTACTATATCGTACTTTCCCTTGCTTAGCGGGACCGCGTAGTCGAAGCGAAGGGGTCCGAAGGGAGACTGCCAGATCAAGCCCACGCCGACCGAGGTCCGGATGATGTTGGTGTCGTCGTACTGCATGGCGCAGGTCGGACAGGTCGGTGAATTCACTTCCCCGGTTACGGCCCAGGAGGTGGGACCCTGATAGTCCCAAAGCGATCCCGCATCGGCATAGACTGCGCCCCTAAGGCCGACCTCCTTGGGCAGGAACCAGAACGGCATCTGCAATTCCGCCGACGCGCCCCAATATTTGGTGCCCCCCAACGCGTCGCCCGTTCCGGTATAGGGGTAGAAGGTCAGATCGCGCGGACCTATTCCGTTCGGAGCAAAGCCACGAACTAGATTTGGACCCATCTGGAAATGGTCAAGCATTCGAAGCTGACTGTCGCCGATGCTGTTGAGCATACCGCTCTGGACGTGGATCAGCCCGACGATATCGGCAACCAGCGGCGCGTAGTATTTGCCATCGATGGTGGATTTCAGGTAGCTGACGTCGCCTCCAACACCGGCGAAGTCCTGCTTGAAGTCGATGAGCAGACCGTCGGTCGGATTCTTGTTGTTGTCGAGGGTGTTGTAGTTCAGCGAATAGCCTACCGACGAAGTCCATGCCGGGCCGTTTGCCAATTCCTGCCGAACCGGCAGTGAAGACTCACCATCGGCCAAACAACCCGGAGCCAGACCGGCCTGGGCATTGCCGGTCGGGTCAACACCGCCCAAAACCGAATTTATGTAAGTCGGCGTTGGGAAAAATGCCGATCCCGCAAGGTTATTACAATTGCCGAGCGCAGTGGGCAGTGTGATTGATTGCTGATAGAGCGAATACCGAAGCTGCAGGGATAGATCTTCGCGCAAGGCGAATCCGAGTCGCGGACTGAAGCCCAGCGTCGTGGTGCCGTACGAAATGGTATCGTTGGCAAGCTGCTCGCGATAGGACAAGTCAAGGCCAAGTGCGACGCGGTAGTCCAGCAGATAAGGCTCGACGAACGACAGCGAGGCACCGCGCGCGTACTGACCGTACGTTACCGACGCCTTTGCGAACAGACCGCGGCCCATGAAGTTGCGTTCGGAAATGCTGACCTCGGCGAGCGCACCATCGGTCGTCGAATAGCCGCCGGATACCGAGAAGTCGCCGGTCGATTTCTCCTCGAGATCGACGATCAGAATCACGCGATCGCCGGAGGAACCGGGCTCGGTGACGAGCTTCACGCTCTTGAAAAAGTCCAGATTCTTCAGCCGCCGCTCGGCGCGATCCACCAGCGCGCGGTTATAGGCGTCACCCTCCGAAATATCGAATTCGCGGCGGATCACGTAGTCGCGGGTGCGGGTATTGCCGCGCACGTTGATGCGCTCGATGTAGGTTCGCGGACCCTCGTCGATGGCGAAGGTGATCGAAACGGTATGCGCCTCGAAATTGCGATCGCCGCGTGGGCGCACGACCGCAAAGGCATAACCCCGCCGCGACGCCTCGATCTGCATCTCCTCGACGGACTTCTCCAGCGCTTCGGCATTGTAGAGCGAGCCGACATAGACGCGCGAGAAGCTGCTCAGTGAATTACCGTCAAGCGTGCCGATGCTGGACGCAAAATTGACCGTCGCAACCCGGTACTGCTGGCCCTCCTCGATCTTGAAGGTCACGAGAAAACCCTTCTTCTCGGGATCGTACTCGGTCAGCGCCGCCACCACCTGCACGTCGGCATAGCCGTTCTTCAAGTAAAAGCGGCGGATCAGGTCGCGATCGGCTTCGACGCGATCCGGATCATAGACGTCGGCGCCGCCGAGGAAGCTCAGCAGATTTGATTCACGCGTCTTGATGATGTCCTTCAATCGATAGGACGAGTACGCGTTGTTGCCGATGAATTCGACCGACTTGACGCCGGTTTTTGAGCCCTCGGTAATCGTGAAAACAAGATCGACGCGGTTGTTCGGCTGCTCGATGATTTCCGGCGTGACGTGCACGTCGTAGCGGCCCGAATGGCGATAGATCTCGGCGATGCGCTGGGCATCGGACTGCACCATAGGACGAGACAAGGTGCCGCGCGGCTTGGACTGGATTTCGGCCGACAGCTGCTCGTCCTTGATCTTCTTGTTGCCTTCGAAGGCAATGCGGCCGATCACCGGGTTTTCTATCACGGTCACCATCAAGCGACCGCCCGACGTGCTGATCCTGACGTCCTGAAACAGGCCGGTCTCGATCAGCGCCTTCAGGCCGTCATCGATACCAGCCTGATCCAGACGCCCGCCGGGACCCGGCTTGAAATACGAGCGGATGGTCTCGACTTCGACCCGCCGGTTTCCTTCGACCTCGATCGAAGACACGGTCTGGCCGACGACAGGCGACGATACCAGCATGGCAGCGCCCGGCATGGCGAACATCATCAGGGCGGCCAACACGCCTCCCCGCAACCGCATTCCAACATTCATGCCCAACGCGCCCTCGTCATTCCGAACGGCACGTACGGCGCGGATGTGGCTAAAAAATCTCCGAAATGTTTCCGATCGTTTAAAAGTGTTGCTCGATGGTAATTGAAACGTCCAACGCTCCGTTTGCTGGCGGTGCTCTCGATCCCGATCAGTCAGCTACCATTTTCGATCCGTCGATTGACTGCCGGTCTGCGGCTTGAGCGCAGACCCGTCCGTTTATGGTTTGCGGCCGAATGTTGAAGTCGCGCTGATGTTGCCGACCTGAATATTCCCAGCAATGCCCGGCAATACTCATGTCCTTTACTTTTGATCAGCTTATCAAACATGTTGATTTCAGACACCGCTTGTAACGGGAAGTCAGAACACTCCGGTCAGGAAAGCGCGATGAAACTGAAATTCAATTCCGAAACAAAGATCACGACGTTGCTTACTGCTGTTGCTGTTGCCTCGATCTGCATCGATACAGCCCAGGTCTATGCGACACAGAAGCAGCAGCACGATGACCGTGGCAGTGTCTATTATTACGGTCCTGCTGGCCCCAATGTATCGTACCGATCAGGACCGCATACC
>Ga0137409_10008302_pt1 | contig 10606 bp, 8 predicted proteins | sample CZODoug1_16funga_FD_122059 | JGI IMG/M metagenome (GOLD analysis project Ga0137409, IMG submission 122059) | Vadose zone soil fungal communities from Angelo Coast Range Reserve, California, USA - CZODoug1_16fungal (Hybrid Assembly) | ecosystem: Environmental > Terrestrial > Soil > Vadose zone... | reverse complement strand
CCACCGGCTTGATCAGGGCGGCCGCGCCCAGAAGAACGCCCGCCAACACGGAGTAAGCCAGCCTCAGGTTCCGCAGATAGAGAGCGAAGACGACCACTGCGCCCGTCAGGACGATTGCGTATAGCGTCTCGGCAATGAGAATCGGCGTATGAATAATGCTCACCCAATCGAAGGCATAAAAAAGCCCGGCCATTATTCCGACCGTGGCGTTAGCGAGGCGCGTCGCCAACATCGCCAAAAACACCGCGAACACTCCGCCAAGCATCGATTGGACGAAAGCGACCCACGCTAGATTCACTCCCGACGACGGGTTGATCAAATACAGAAAGAACGGATAGCCGGGAGGGCGCTGCAAATCGGAGGGAAAGCCAAACTGAGCGCCCACCGCCTTGTCGGCATATGTCCAATTCGACAATAACGAATCCGCCAATCCACGATAGTCGCCTGGAGCGCTGAGCGTCCCGGAGGCGGCGAAATAGAGAAACGCCAGACGCGTTCCGGCCGCCGCGACAAACACCAGGATCAACGCTAGATAAATTCTTGATGCCATAATTCCCCCATTAACAGATTCCAGAGTTGGAACGAATGATCGGCGCGCCGTTCCAGGTGCTCGTCGACCAATCGCCTGACCTCCGGCTCGCGGAAATATCCGCGTTCGAGCGCTCGCGGCGAGAGCAGCGCATCCTGCAACAAATCACGCAACGGCCCTCGGAACCATTGCCCGACCGGGACGCCGAATCCCATCTTGCGCCGGTTGACGTTCTCAGGCGGCAGCAGGTCGGCGAACGTCCGTTTGAGCAGACTCTTCAACCTCCCGCCGCGAAATTTGATCTCGACCGGCAATCGCGCGGCGAACTCCATCACCTCGTGATCCAGAAAAGGCGAACGCGCTTCAAGGCTGTTGGCCATCGAAGCGATGTCGACTTTCACCAACAGGTCGTAAGGCAGATATGACGCGACATCCATCGCCATCGCGGCGTCAATCGGGTGAGGCGGCATCGATCCATCATACAGCGCCTTCGGCGATCCGGCGCCCTGAACGTTCAAAAGGCCGCTGAATTCCGGGCTGTAGAGTCGCGGCTTGGCTTCGTCCTGAAACGTCTTCAGCCATCGCGGATAGCGTTCGGCCATCGGCTGCGATGCCACGGCCAGAAATCGGCGCGCCCGTCGGGCGCGGCTCTTCGGGTCTATCGAATCGGGAATGACGTGGCTGAGAGAGCGCGCCGCCATCGCCGCGCCGGGAATCGACCGCATGCGCTCGGCCAGGTGATTCGCCAGATAGCGCTCGTATCCGGCGAAGCTCTCGTCGCCGCCGTCGCCGTTCAAAGCCACGGTCACGTGACGGCGGGTCATCTGCGTCACGTAAAAGGTCGGTATCGCCGACGAATCGGCGTAAGGCTCGCCGTAATGCCTGACCAGTTTGGGCAATATCGAGAGGGCGTCAGGCTCGACTATGAACTCGTGATGATCGGTCTCCCAGCGTTCGGCGATCCGCCGCGCGTGTACGGTCTCGTCGTAAGCGGCTTCGTTGAAGCCGATCGAGAACGTCTTGACCTTCGCGCCAGAGAGCCTCGCCATCAACCCCACGACGACGCTCGAATCGACGCCGCCCGACAGAAAGGCGCCCAGCGGAACGTCGCTGAGCATCCGCAGCCGCACGGCTTCGGTCATTTTCTCGCGCAAGACCTCGCATGCCTCGTCTTCGCCGATGCGGAGTTTGGGTTCGTAATCCAGCGACCAGTATCGCTCGACCCGTTTTTCAAAACCGGTCTGTTTCAGATCGAGAGTCAGGTAATGCGCGGGCGGCAATTTATAAATGCCCTTGAACGCGGTGTGCGGAGCCGGAACGTAGCCGTAGCTCAGATAGGCGTCAATCGCCGGCGGATCGACTTCGCGCGGAATGTCCTTGTCGGCCAATATCCCCTGCAATTCCGAGGCGAAGAGAAAACGATCGCCGAATTGCGCGTAAAAGAGCGGCTTTTTGCCGACGCGATCTCTCGCCAGAAAGAGCCGACGACGACGATGATCCCAGATTCCGAAGGCGAACATTCCGCGCAGCCTCGCCAGGCAATCGACGCCCCATTGCTCGTAGGCGTAAATGATCGCTTCCGTATCCGTGCGTGTGCGGAAGACATGGCCCAGGCCTTCAAGCTCACGGCGGAGATGTTGAAAGTTATAGATCTCGCCGTTGAAGGTGATCCGTACGTCGCCGCGCGCGTTCGACATCGGCTGGCGGCCCGCCTCGGAAAGATCGATGATCGAAAGGCGGCGGTGCCCCAACGCGCAACGCCCGTCCGACCAGACGCCCCAGTCGTCAGGGCCGCGGTGAGCCTGGGCGTCGCTCATCGGCCTCAAGCGAGACTCAAGCGATCTATTGGTCTCTGAAACTATTCCAGCGATTCCACACATATTTGTAGAGGATAGAAGATCGCCTTACGTGCGATAACACAATCTTCTACCCTCGATCCTCGATCTTCTATCCTCGATCCTCGATCTCATTTTGGTTTGCGCCCCGTCGCGCACCATCCGTAATTCGGCCTGATGACTATCTCTTCCAGCCCCGCGCGCCGCATCCACCCTTCGACCTCGTCGCGCGTGTAGCGGAATTCAATCAAACTCAATTCACATCGATTTCGGCTTCGCCAACAATCTCCCTGCCAGCGACCTTCCGCTGGTGAACAGATGCTTTCCGATCAACAACGCCAACATCAGCGTCAGCCACAAGCCGGATTTCAGAGCGTGCGGTGTTTCAGTCCAGTAAGTAAACGGTCCCATCTCCAGCTTGACGCATGACACCAACCAGTTGAGGCGCAGCCGTCGTAAGTGCAGTGTCGAATAATCGTCGTATTCCGGGCGAAGAATAACTCGATCCAGCGGCTCCAGATCGCGGACGTGCGGAGGATGCTGACCGTCAACAAGCACTCGCTCGCCCGGCCCTAATTCCGCCTCGGCCACGACGTGATTGTCGCTGCCATAAAGGTTGATCCGCTGAGCCTTTACGCCCACTGCGGCCGCCAAACAGATGAAAGCGCGTGTCACCTCGCCGCAATACCCCTTGCCTGAACGCAATGTTTCGGCGGCAGTGGCGCGCAGAAACGGGCGATCATCGTGGGGAGCGCCCCGAAAAGTCACATGCCCGCGCAGGTAATCACGCAAGGCGATCACGCGCGAGCGATTGTCCCCGGCGCCGGCTTTTCGTACTATCTCTTCGGCGACGACCTTGACGTACCGGCTTTCCTGACGCTGCTTTGCCGCCTCGATTGAAGACATCGTTAAAGCGCTCGCGATAATCGCCCAGTAAAAGTATCTGTACCGCATCGCCATTAATTCATCGGCTGAGGATCGAAGATAGAGGATCGAGGATCGAATTTTTCAAATCAACTGCCTGGCATTCCCTGTCTCTTTGATTGCCGGTTCAAACGGCGCCACAACACGGGCTTCGTCGGGTAAATCCGGACGCGTCTTTTCGAAGATCAACTCAAGATCGCCGGAGTCCAACGCCCTTCTGCGTCTTGCCGGCACGCCGGCAAACAGCGAATAGCTCTCCAGCAGCGGACCAGTCACCACCGCTCCGAGCCCGACTATCGAGCAGTCGGGGATTCGCGATCCCGGAGCCATGCGAATCTCGGATCCGATGTAACAGTAGTCTCCGATCTCGATTCCAACGCCGCTCTTGCGATTGTGCGTCCACAGCGACGAGTTGCGGCCCCCGATGATCGACCGCCGCCCGATGCGAACCCTGTCGGTGAAATCAATGCGGTGCTCGGCCGTGATTACCGAGCCATAGCCGAGATAGAAAGATGAATCCGGCCGAGGCGCCACGTCGTTATCGGGGATCGAGTTGATGACGTTGAAGCGCAGGACTTGTGAGTAGTCGCCCAGTTGCAGGCGGTCGCCGCCGCGAAACAGATTCAGGGGTCCTATATCGACGTGACGGCCGATTGAAACGTCGCCGCAGCGCAGGAACACGGTCCCATGGCCGACCTTGCTGTCATCGCCTATCGACAAACTCGCGCAATCCAGGAGCGCCAGGCCTATTCGAACCCGCCGCCCAACTCGGAACCCGAACAGATGTCTATACACAAATCGCTTCAGCAGTCCGGGCATCAACGAAGTAAGCGCGAGCCCTAACAACCGGAGACGTCTTCTCATAAACCGTGGCTCGAAGCGATATAATTCCAGCTTGTCACGCGCCGGCCGGTGCGCGCGCCTCGACCTCTATTTACTGCCCACCAACCACTGCCCACTGCCCACTATTTTGCCCGCCCATTGGCGGCATCTTCCAACACGTCCGCCAATCTCGGGGCGTGCGTCTTCAAAGAATACTTCTCTTCCACCGTAATCCGGCCCTCTCGCGCCAGCCTCTCTCTCAACGACGCATCCTCCAGAAGCAGGTCTAGGCAACGGACCCACTCCTCGGTCGAACCGGCGAGAAAGCCATTCACGCCGTTCCTGATGACTTCAGTTGTCATTCCCACTGGAGATGCTACGCACGGCGCTCCGGCGGCCATATATTGGATCGCCTTGAAGGCGCATTTGCCGCGCGCCCACTCGTCATCCCGGATCGGATAGACGCCGACGTCCAGGTCCCGAAAATCTCGAACCTCCGTCGCCATATCCCAGGGGCGATTTTCCACTTTCACGCCCGGAATGTTCACATCGCGCCCGGCGCCGATCACACGAAAAACGAACCGGCGACGGCGGGCGAGCCGTTCGAGCGCCGGCGCGATCAGGTCCAGGTATTGCGCCGTGGAATGGCTCCCGATCCATCCAATGACCGGGCCAATGACCGTGGCGCCATCGACGCGCGGACGCGGAAGGGAATCGGCCCCGGCGAACAATTCCGTGTCGACCACCGTAGGCAGAACCGTCACCCGGCGGTTATGGCGCCGCGCGTAACTCGCCAGGTATTCATTGCCCGCAATGACGTGGGAGCTCATCGCCAGAACCCGCGACGATTTAGAGGCGCATTTCAGCCACGAAGCGAACCGGCCGTAAGTCGGGCTGACGTAGGAAACGAAGAGCGCGTCGTCGAAATCGAAAACCATCGGATAACGGGCGACTTTGCTGATCAGCCATTCGATCACCGGGGGGCCGAACAACATCGCCTCCCGCGAGACGCAAACCACGTCGAACCGCCTCGCCCGCATCACGTCGGCCACGCGCCCCAACGCCGAGCGGGCCATTCCGGCCATCTTGCGGACGATTCGCCCGCGCCTGTACAAGTCATGGAACAATTCGCTCGAAATAAACGGGACGATCTCACACTCAATCCCGCGCGATTCCAGATGCGGCAGGAATTGACATACGCGATACCGCGTATTCGCCGCCTCGATCGGATTCGGCGTTAAAAACAGAACGCGCATGTCAGGTGTCAGGTGTCAGGTTCCAGGTTTCTGGCGTCATTTATCATTGGAAATGATTAGCTCAGGCAATGGCGCTGATGTGGAACCCGGAATCTGGAACCTGGAACCTGGAACCTGTGCGCCGCGCTTGAGCGATCTCCGCACCGCGCGCTGTTCCATACCGGCGACCGCAATGATCAACAACCAGGGCAGCAACTGCGCGCGCTGCCGGAAGATCAGTCCCACGTTGCCGAACATCATACTGTAAAGCAGCCCCAGGCCGAGAATGAAAAACAGCATCGGCTGAACGTCGGCCAGTCGCGTCTTGCAGACATGCCAGAGGCCAGGAATCAGTCCCACGAAGACCAGCCACCACCAGACCGCCAATTCCGGCGTGGTCAACAGCATTCGCAAACTGCCTCCGCCCAACTGCCAGGGGAACGGCGCCAGCAACAGGTACGCCCAGCCGACCCCGATCGCCATCGTCAACCCCGTCGGTGAATTCAGATCGTATCCGCTCTCGACGCCGGAGCTTGTGCCTATCGCGATGTTGATCTTGAACCTTTCGATCGCTTTCAACTGCATGAGGCTCTCCAGAGTGGCTTCATTGCGAGCCAGATATCCCGAAGAGACGGCCAACGGGCCGACCAGCGCCGCAATAGCCAGGGCCGCCAGGGCCGTTTTAAACGAGGACTTGCTTTTGTCGATCCGCGCGCTGATCCGTGGGATCACCAGCGCCATGATCGCTACCGCGCCCGCCAGATAAGCCGCATAGAATCGGAACGGCGGCAGCAGCACGATCGCCGCCGCGCATAACAGAACGTATTTCACCGAAAAACCCGAGAGCTTCAAATTCACACAGGCGTATAGCGCCACCGCTTCCAGGAAGATGACGACCGGCTCTTTCACCGTCATCGCCGACCAGACGATCAGCGACGGAAAGAAACAAGCGGCCCATCCGGCCCTAACCGCCGTCCAGCGTGAAAACAGGCTGGCCGCGGTGCGATAAACCAGGACCACCGTCAACGCGCCGAAGAAGCAATTCATCGCCGCCAGGGGCATTCTGGCCGAAGCCCCGGTGAAGAAGAAAAACAATCCCGCCAGGTATTGAAAGCCTCTGTGATGTCCTACGTATGTCTCCGCCCAGATTTCCGGCAGACTGAGCAAGCCCAACCGCTGCTTGTCCCATGCGTTCGAGAGGGCGAGGCCGAGGCCCCATCCACTGCCGTCCTCATCGCCGAGCACCTTCACCAACCCCATCTCATACACGACGATCGAAGCCGCGAACCGGACGCCGAGCGCGCAAAGAAACAATGTGATCTGCGCGCGCCGTGTCTGGCGATGCTTCCGTGTTAGCGCCAGCAGAAAGCATCCCAGCCCGGCGAAGACCAGCAGAAACACTATTCCGAGGAACAGATCGTTATTAAGTCGTCCGCTCATCACTTTAAAATAGGGGACAAAAGCGGTTCCGAGCCCCGCGCGCCAACCACCGCCGCGTCTCCGCTGATCGCGACTGACCAGCCGAATTCGTCCTTGGCCGTGGCGTCGCTCGCCGCCAGCCTTTTATGCTGGGCGATCAACGGATCAATCGTCAGCGGGTATTCGGCCTCGCCGTCATCCACGACGATCGCCAACCGCTTCCCGTCAATCTCGAAGCGCGCCGCCACTTCCCGATCATGCGCGTCGTAAACCCGCAGCTTGTCATAACTCAGCGCCCCGGCGCCGCAAGAGCAGGCAAAGGCCACCCCCGGGCCCGCCGCGTCCATTCGCGGTTCGAAATCTCCGCCGATCTCCATCTCCAGTCGCAATTCCTCATCCCCGCTCCGCCCAACCGGCGGCGGCTCGTCCAGCGTGAACCCGTGTTCGATGCCCGCGGCGCCGTTGACGAACCACTCCGTGATTGCGGATCGAGGATTGCGGATTGCGGACCCTGTACCATAGGTTGTCCAACCTGCGGAGGCTTCATCATCAAGCATTTCGGCGTCAATTGAACTGCTCATTAATCGAGCCATCCGCAGGTTAGACAACCCACGGTACATTTTTTCTGATGAGTATTTGTGCTCGATCCGATTACGGCTCGCGACAATGTTTCGGGATTCGAGCCCCACCATCTGAGAGCCGTAACCGTAGCCGATCAACTTGATGTCCATCTCACAATCCCGCTTGCCCTTTGTCGCCACGACGCGCGCCCCCGACGACGTACACGTCGCGCGAAGACCCTGCGCCGGGTTCGAGAATTGATAAGCCCCGCCCGAAGGCAAGGCCTCCGCATCGTATTGCGCCGCCGCCACCGCCTCGGCAAGCGTTGCGTAAAGCCCCTCTTGTTTAAGATGTTCGACGGCTTCCTGCCCGCTCAGATTGGGCAGGGAACTCGCTGTACCGCTGCGTGTCGAAATGGCGCCTGGTTCGATTTAGGGCGACGGCCTTCAAGTGAGAGAAGAAACTATTTGGCATGTCTTGGCAGACCCCGCTTTTATTATTTACTCCACGTTATCGACAGGGATCGGGAATAAAGATACAGGCGATTTTTATGCCAGGTTCAAGCTGTAGTTCCTTACTATCCGCAAACCTGGTTACGTTTTGACTTAGCGAAAAATCAAAGGTTGGGAGGGAAACACATCCGATTTACCGCCACCACGGTATTTCGCGGACGCCGCAATATTTCACGGAGGGGCTTTGACCATCGTTTCGGGCATCAGCGATGGTCGAAATGATGATCGACGCCGCATTCTTTCTCAAACATTCTTCGATAAAGCCTGCGATACCTGGCGCCGCCGACGCTCGCCAGGTCGAAGCGCTTGCGCGCGCTCTCGCGGCAGCGTTCGGCGACGCCCTGATCGAGCAGCAACCGCCCCATCTTTTCCAAAGCCTGTTCGTATGACTCCCAGTTGAAGGCGTCGAGCAGCGCCCCGACATTGTCTTCGGCGATGAGATCATCCAGGTCGCCGATGCCCGCGTTGCTGATGACAGGCAGACCGCTCGCCAGGTATTCGGCGATCTTGGTCGGAGAAGAGGAAATTTTTGAATAACAGGGTTTGATCAGCAACACGGCAAAATCGGCCGCTTTCAGATATCGAGGGACGTCTTCCGGGGCGACCTTCCTTACCAGGTAATCAGACTCTGACATGCCTAACGCGCTCAACCGCCTGATGACCATCTCCGGAGGGCTTTGCGTCAACACCATCGAGAATGTCGAAGCGTCTTTGCAGCGCGCGATGGCCATCAATTCCGCCATCTCATCCGTCAGGTACCAGCCGCCCAATGCTCCGACGTATATGATCACCCGCCGTCCTTCCAGATTGAGCTTACGTCTCAAGTCATCTCTCGACTCTTCGTCAAACGCCCGGAAGCGTTCGGCGTCCACACAGCAGGGGATCACCTCCACAGGCCGTCTCTCTCCGTCAGGTGGGAAGAGAGTCTTCCTGGCTTTTTCGGTCAGCACGACAAACCCGTCGGAAGCCCGGAGCAGCCTCTTTTCCGCCATTTTCGTCAAGCGGTAAAGTAATCCGCCCTCAGGCCAGACGCCGGCGTCAACGTACTCCTCCGCCATGAAGCCGCGAATGTCGAAGATCAATTTTCCCCCGGCCCGCCATTTGGCCAGCGCGCCCATGGCCGCAGGAACGTAACCGCGAGCGTGCATCACATCAATCTCTTCGCGTCGAACCAGTCGAACCGCAGTCAAAGCGCCGGCCGCGATGTCATACAAGGTCGCGGGCAATGAAGGCCGTTTGTGATATTCGAGCGAGCGCCATTGAATCCCCTGCGATTCCAACCTGGCCCGCCATTCTTCCCGTGCTCCCTTGCCCCATGCGCGATTCCCCCTCGGCTCGAACGTCAGCAGATGGACGCCTATTCCGCCGCGAATAAGCTCGCGCAGATAAGGCAACACCTGCGTCTGCACCAGCGGCTCGCGCAATCCGAAATAACAGAGGTAAAGAGTACGCAACTGCTTACGCAGCCCTCTTGATTACAGGGCGCGCGATTCGTAAACGCCTTATTGTAAGTCTCTCCGGAGCGCGCGTTTTGGCGAACGCGCGAGATAATTCCGATGAAGCTGATCACTTCTTATGTGACTTCTCTCCTGCGCGCCATTATCCGTGAGCAGGTAATATCTGTAATCAAGCGGGCAGAGTATTTCGTCAATTCTCTCGTCGGTGTTGAGCCAGGGCAGAACCTCAAAGATCAGGTCGGGATGATCCCTTTTCAAGATTGCGGACATGCCGCGGAGCACGTCAGGCTCTGTTGTTTCCGTGTCTATCTTTACAAGGTCGACTCGCTCAATCCGCCGCTCCTTAACGAAATCGTCCAGCCTGATCACCTGCGCCGTTATTCGCGGGCTTATGCCATCATTGACACAGCATGGCTGTTCAAAGAAAATTTTTGACAATCCCGAAGATGAAGGAATTCCGCTACTCGTGTCAGGAAGACAGTAGAAAGGAGCTTCTCCGGGGGAGGCGCCCACTGCGCGTTCAATCAATTCGACATTATCAATTTTGTTCTCATTCAGATTCTCTCTAAATCTGCGAATAGCGCGAGGCAATGGCTCAAACGCATAGACTTTCGAGGCGGGATTAGCCAGGCCGGCGAGTATCGAGTAATAACCAATATGAGCCCCTACGTCGAAAACTACTGTAGATTTAGCGGCCAATTCATAGAAAACAGGACTCGTTTCAGGCTCAAATCCATCCCACTCTTTCCAAAAAAGCTCATTTGAAATCCAGTCATCGCCTTGCGTCCGAAGCTTGAATATCTGTCCGTTCGGCAGCGATGAACGCGCCGGTCCTGATCTTACCAGATGCCTAACAACCCACCCAGGAGTTCCGCCAGCCAACTGACAGACAACCTTGATTGCCGAGGTTAAAGGGCGATTCAAAACCGGGATTGCTCTTACCCGTCTCACTGTCTGCTTGAAAATATCCATCGCCTAGCCGTTCCGATTTAGAATCGCATTCCACCAACCGACGAACGTCGCGGCGTCAATCGTCAACAAGATTGCGGCGACCATCGCAAATTGCGCCGGATTCATAGTCCACAACAAGCCGCGCCCCTCGCGCCGCGCCCAGACGCTCTTCGCAACACGCGCGCCATATCCCATCAACGGCGTCAGCCAGAACCACCCGCTCAACGCAAAACCCAGGATCACGAAAGCGGTCCAAACCACATATTGTCGCGCGACGCCGTAATGCCAATCGTATTGCCTGCCTATTCTGACGTTGTGCAGCGAATAGAGCGCGAAGCGGCGAAAGACACTTCCGAAGGTC
>Ga0137409_10008301_pt1 | contig 10607 bp, 11 predicted proteins | sample CZODoug1_16funga_FD_122059 | JGI IMG/M metagenome (GOLD analysis project Ga0137409, IMG submission 122059) | Vadose zone soil fungal communities from Angelo Coast Range Reserve, California, USA - CZODoug1_16fungal (Hybrid Assembly) | ecosystem: Environmental > Terrestrial > Soil > Vadose zone... | reverse complement strand
CCCCAATTCGTGCGTCGTCGGGTTGTAAGTCAGCCGTCCCCCGAGCGCCGGATTCATCGAGATAATTGGATCCGTCAATAAAGCGAGATTCGGCGTGTCGCTCAACCTTCTGAAGGTGCGGTCGCTGCGGCTAAAGTAATCGCCGTCAATCTGCAACCGTGTGACGTCGCCGCTGGAAAGGTTTTGGGCTTCGAAGGAGAGATTTACCGCGTTCCGTCGCACATGAATGTCCGCCGCTTCCGGTGAGCGCAAGAAGAGGTTCTGGATGTCCCCGGCGATATCCAGGTGCACGCCCGCGCCGGTTCCGCCCAGGTGGAGCGGCGTGGCGGCGTGGCCACCCTCGAAGCTCGTGTAATCCGCGCTGCCACTATCAGAAACGATCAGTTGGTAAAAGTGTCCCGCCGCGCTCGAGAGCGAGCCGCCGCCGGTGGTTTGGATATTCAAACTTCCGAGCGCCGAGGGATAGAGGATAACTTCGTTGCCCAACACCACGCCGCCGGCTCCGGCGTTGATGTTCAGAATGGGAGCGTAAATGGCTGGCCGGCTTGGGTTGTCCGCAGTTCGGGCCAGGCTGCCGCCCAGCAGTTGCACTGAATTGCCGCCGCTCAGACTCACGAAGGCATCCGGCGCGTAATCAAACTGGTAGGTGATCCGAGGACCGAAGCTCATGCGGTTGCCATTCAACGAGCCGTTCGGGTTGAAGCGCCAATCATAAAACAGATACTGCCCGAAGCCGCTGCGCTCGATGCGCTTCAGCGTTTCGAAGTATACGGCGCGCATGATCTCGGCGGCCACCAGACGCCTGCGGTCGCCCGGCGAAACGGCGTCGGTGGCGCGCTGGTAGAAATCGCGCGCGCGCCGGCACTCGAACGCGATGAGCCGGCGGACCGGTTCGGTGACCACCCCCCCAGCCAGGTCGTCGACGGTGCAGCCGGCGCACGCCAGATCGTCGAGCGGAAGGTAGACGCGCCCGCGCTGGAAGTCGTCCCTGACGTCGCGCAGGATGTTGGTCAGCTGCAGCGCGACGCCGAGATTCACTGCGTACTCGCACGCGCGCTGGCTGGTGCAGCCGAAGATGCGGATGCAGATCAGGCCGACCGCCGACGCCACGCGCCGGCAGTATTCGAACAGGTCGTCGAAGGTCCGATACCTGGCGGTGTCGAGGTCCATCGCGACGCCGTCGATGACGTCCTCGAACGCCTGCCGCGGCAGCGAGAACGGCGTGATGAACGGCTGCAGCCGCTGGCCCTGCTCGGTCGCGGGCGTGCGGCCGTCGAAGGTCCGGGCAAGCTCGTCCCGCCAGAACGCAACGGCCTCGCGGCCGCTCGCGACGCCCGCCGCCGCCGGCGTCTCGTCCACCGCATCGTCCACCGCGCGGCAGAAATCCCAGACGGCAATGATCGCGCGTCGCTGCTCGGGCGGCAGGACGAGAAACGAATAGTAGAAGCTCGTGTTGCGCGCCATCACGCATGCGCCGGCCAGCGCGCGGCTCGCCAGAGGAGGAGCGGCACGTCAGCGCTGCCGAGGGCGGGCCGGTACGTGAGCAGCTCCCGACGCGCGCGATTCACGCGCTCGAGGATCCGGTGGCCGCCGAGCCACGTGAACCGGAGCTCGTACTGCAAACGGCCGCCGACGCCGTCGCACACCGCGCGGCCGGTGCTGAACTGTTCCTGCGTCGCCGCCACGCATTGCTCGAGCGCCGCGGTCCAGGTCGATGCGATCGGCCCCGCGGGGGTGGCTGCGAGCTCGCCCTCGCTGGCGCCGCAGGCGGCGAGCACCTCGCGCGGCACATACAACCGGCCGGCACGCCAGTCGCGGCCGAAGTCCTGCCAGAAGTTCGTCAGCTGCAGCGCGGTGCACATCGCGTCCGATGATCGATCGAGCGCCGCGTCGCGGTAACCGGCGATGCGGAGCACCAGCCGGCCGACGGGATTGGCGGAGCGCCGGCAGTAATCGAACACCTCCGCCCACGAAGCGTAGCGGGTCGTCATGGTATCCTGACCGAACGCGCTCAGCAGATCATCGAACAATGCGAGCGGCAGATCGAGCGACCGGATCGAATGCGCGAGCGCCACGACGATCAGGTCTTCGTGATCGGGCGGCGCCTCGTCGGACCGCTCGACGGCGACGGCGGCATGCAGCCGCCGCTGCCACGCGTAAAGCTGCGCCAGGCGATCGGACGCGGGCGACGACCCTTCGTCGGCGATGTCGTCGGCGACGCGCGCAAAGGCGTACACCGCCGCGACGTGCGGGCGCATCGGCGGCGGCAGCAGCTTCGACGCCACGGGAAAATTCTCGTAATGCGACCGCGCCAGCGCCTCGCACGCCGCGTATGCGCGCGCAAGCGGCTCGGGCCAGACGGGCACAGTCGCATTTTAGTCGGACATGGCGGCGCCGCTGCAGCTGGCCGCCGACGAGCTCGGGGCGGTCCCGAGCCTGTCGAAGGACCGGCCCGTCGTACTACACTGATGCGTGACCTCTTCGCCGCCGCCGCCGCGCTGCTCCTCCTCCTCACCGCGGCGAGCCTCGCGACGACGCTGCGGGGCTATCGCCGCCGGCGTCTGCGCGCGCGGGACTCGGAGCGCGCGCTCGGCCGCACCATCATCGCAGAAATTCCCGCGGCCGACGACCTGGTGCTGTTCAGCGAAGACGCGTCACGCTTCTACTATGGCGAGCGATCGATCGACAAGGACCTCATCGTCGCGGTCCGCGTGCTGATCAACGGCGCGCCCATCGCGGCCTATGTGTCCCGCCGCTATCCCGAAGGCGCCGACCGGCAGCCGACCGCCTTCGATGATCGCCCGGAGGGCATCGCGCGCGATCGCTGGGATGTTGCGCTCGAAACGGTGTCCGGCACGACGCTCGTCGAATGCGGCGCGATCCGCGAGCGGGTGTCTCAGGAACTGGCGCGGACGGTGTTCGACGCCGTGAAACGTGAACTGGAACGGCGTGATGGAATTCGGAATTAGGAATTCAGAATTTGGAATTCGAACGCGCATTCCAAATTCCGAATGCTTCATCCCTGATTTCACCATTCGGTCTCCACCGCCCCGCCGCGGTGATTGACAACGCGCGCGAGGACGAAGAGCAGGTCGGACAGGCGATTTACGTAGCGCACGAGCACCGGGTCGACCGGCGGATCGAGCGCCACGATGCGGCGCTCCGCGCGGCGGCAGACCGTCCGCGCAACGTGAAGCGCCGCGCCGGCGGGCGTGCCGCCGGCGAGGATGAAGCGGCGGAGCGGCGGCAGCTCCCGTTCGAGCCGATCGATCAGGCGCTCGAGCCGGACGACGTGATCGTCGCCGACGACCGCTTTGGTGACGCGGGCCGCCAGCTTGTCCGCGGGATCGGCAAGCTGGGCGCCGAGCGCGAAGAGATCGCGCTGGATGGCGACGACCTCGTCTTCCAGCGTCGGCTCGAGCGCCGATGCACGGACGAGACCGAGCCAGGCGTTGAGCTCGTCGACCTCGCCGTAGGCGTCGACCCGCGGATCGTCTTTGCGCGCGCGCGTGCCTCCGAACAGTGAGGTCTCGCCCGTGTCGCCGGTGCGCGTGTAGATTGTCACGGTGTCGGGGGATAGGTCTCCGCATCTCGTCATGGGCGGAACGCGACCTGCTGCCCGGTAAGGAGACCCGTTCCATTATGTCACCGAAGGCGCGCGCCCTGCCGATTCCCGCGCCGGCCGATCGCCGGCGGTTCCGGCAGCGTCTGCTGACGTGGTATCGCCGCCACGGCCGCGATCTGCCGTGGCGCAAGACCGTCGATCCGTACCACATCCTGGTCTCGGAGATCATGCTTCAGCAGACGCAGGTCGACCGCGTGCTGCCGAAGTACACGGAGTGGCTGGACCGGTATCCGTCGATGCAGGCGCTCGCGGAGGCGCCGGAGCACGAGGTCACGCAGACGTGGTATCCCCTCGGCTACAACATCCGGCCGCGGCGGCTGCAATCGATCGCGCGAGAGTCGGTCGCGAAGTACGGCGGCCAGCTGCCGTCCGACGAGGCGACGCTGCTGTCGTTCAAGGGCATCGGCCAGTACACCGCAGGGGCCATCCGCAGCTTTGCGTTTCGCGAGCGCGCGGCCATCCTCGACACCAACGTCGCGCGCGTGCTCTACCGCGTGTTCGTCGCCCAAGGCGATCCCAAGGCCCACGCGATGAAGCGTCATCTGTGGACCGTGTCTGAAACGCTCGTGCCGTCGCGGCACGCCTTCGATTTCAACCAGGCGCTGATGGATTTGGGCGCGATGATCTGCGTCGCCCGCAATCCGAAATGTCTGGTGTGTCCGATGAAGAAAAGCTGCCGCGCCTATCCGTTCACGCCGGACGCATGACGGCGATCATCGTCACCGCCGCCGTCATCGAGCGCGACGGCTGTTTCCTCGTCACACGCCGCCAGAAGGGCGTTCACCTCGAAGGCTGCTGGGAGTTTCCCGGCGGCAAATGTGACGCCGGCGAATCGCTCGCCGCGTGCCTGGCGCGTGAGCTGCGCGAGGAGCTGGACGTCGACGCGCGGGTCGGCGTCGAGGTCTTCACGACCACCCACATCTACCCGGAGCGCTGCGTCGAGCTGCACTTTCTTCAGTGCGAGCTGCGGGGCGAGCCGCGACCGCTCATCGGTCAGGAGATGCGGTGGGTGCCGAGGGCGGAGCTCGGGTCATTCGAGTTCCTGCCCGCGGACGCAAAGCTGATCGAGATCCTCAGGACGGTCTAAGAAACGACCGCGACGACTGCGGGGTGACAACCGCGGGTGTAGTGACAACCGTGCGTGTAGGGGACGGCCTTCAGGCCGTCCCGCGTATGAATGGCAACGCCATCACCTCGCCGTTGATGACGCCGTCGGCGGTGACCCTGGTCCCGGGCGCGACGAAATCGCGATGGACGTAGCCGAGCGCGATCGGCCGCTCCAGCAACGGCGACTGCGTGCTGCTCGTCACCTCACCGATCTCGCGATCGCCGGATCGAAGCACGGTCCCTGACACCGGCACCTGCGTACCGTCGAACGCGAGGCCCACGAGCTTCCGCGCCACGCGGCCGTGGCCGCGGTGCAGCACGCGAATCACGACTTCCTGTCCGACGTAGCAGCCCTTCGTGAAGCTGATCGCACGCGATTCGATCCCGGCCTCGAGTGGAATCGTCTCTTCATCCATGTCGCGATGAAACAGCGGAACCCCGGCCTCGATCCGAATGGCCTCCGCGGTCGCGGGGTCGACCTCCGTCACATCCGCGGCGCCAAACGCGCTCTTCAAGGCGCCGACCCGCGCGTGTTCGATGTACAGGTCGTACCCCGGCTCTCCGGTGTCGGTCACCTTCGTGACGATCGCCGCACCGCCGGCCCATTCCGCCCGCAGGTTGCCGTGGTCGTCGAGCGCCCGCAAGCTGTCGGCGGACACGTCGCGCAGAACACGCGCCACGGCGATCGCCGCCTCCGGTCCGATCACGGCAATCTGTGCAAACGTATTCGAGACGTCGCCGAGCTGCACCTCTTCCGTGAAAATGAACTGATCGAGCTTCGCCAGCACACCGTCCTTCACGTCGCCGGCCATCGTCAGCAGCATCACGTCGCCGAGCTCGTAGACGTGCGCGTCCGCGATCATGCGGCCCTGCGCGGTGAGGTACGCGGCGTAACAGCCCTGGCCCGCCTTGAGCGCCGCGACATCGTTGGTCAGCAGCCCCTGCAGATACGACGCGCGGTCGGCGCCCGAGACGACGATCCGGCCGCGATCGGTGCGATCGACGAGCGCCGCGCGATGGCGGGCGGCGTCGTAGGCGGTGACGGAAACGGCCGGATTCATGATGCTATGCTGATGTATGCCCTCGCCTCATTCTAGGAGCGTGTCCGAGAAATGTGAACACGCTCCTAGTAGGCCGGCTCCGCCGGCGAAGAGCTCCCGGAATTTGCAAGTCGTTCCGCGCGAAGCGCGGCTGCTAGGAGCCCGTGAGGCATTACTCAGACGGGCTCCTGGTCGCGCGGCGATCGCGGCGCTGGCGCTGACCGTGCCGCTCGGCGCGGCCGCTCAGCCGCCGCCGCCGTTGCCGCCGCTGCAGGCGCCAGGGGCGACGACCTTCACGATTTTCCTGCGGGGCGCGCCGATCGGCACGGAACAGGTCGCAGTGACGCGCGGCGCCGACGGCTGGAACATCATCAGCTCGGGGCGCCTGGCCGCTCCGCTCGACGTCGTCGCGCGGCGCGTGCAGGCGCGATACACACCGGAGTGGCGGCCGATCGAGTTCACCTTCGACGGTACGGTACGAGGGCAGGCGCAGACCATTCGGACCATTGTCGAGGGCACCGCCGCGACGTCCGACATCGTCATCGCCGGACAGACGACGAAAAAAAGCGACACCATCGACTCGAACGCGCTGATCGTGCTGACCAACAGTTTCTTCGGCCCGTACGAGGCGCTCGCAGTGCGTCTGAGGACCGCGGCCCCTGGCACCGAGATCCCGATCTACGGCGAAGGCCCGATGGTGTCGTTCAGCGTGCGCGTCGGCGAGTCGGCGCCCCAGCAGATTCAAACCGCGGCGCGGCTCGTGGCCGCGAGGCGCACGCACCTCACACTGATGCTGACGGCCACGCCGATCGACGCGGACCTCTGGGTCGACGACACCGGCCGCATGATCCGTTTCAGCGTGCCCGCGCAGTTGCTGGACGTCGTCCGCGAGGACATTGCCGCCGTTTCGTCGCGCAGCGTGCCGATTTCGCGGCCGAACGATGAGCTGGTGAAGATCCCCAGCAACGGGTTCTCGCTCGCGGGCACGCTGTCGAAGCCGGCGCAGGCAGCCGCAGGACGCCTGCCCGCCGTCGTGCTGGTCGGCGGCAGCGGGCCGACCGACCGCGACAGCCTCGTCTTCGGCATCCCGATTCTGGGCGAGATCGCCGGCGCATTGGCCGATGCCGGCTTCATCGTCGTCCGCTACGACAAACGTGGCATCGGACAGAGCGGCGGCCGCGCGGAAGCGGCGTCGCTGGCCGATTACGCAGACGATGTGCGGGCGGCGATGAAGACGCTGGGCGAGCGAAAAGATGTCGACCCCAGGCGAATCGCCGTCATCGCGCACAGCGAAGGGGGGCTCGTCGCGCTGATTGCGGCGGCCAGGGAGAAGCGGATCGCGGCCGTCGCCCTGATGGCGACGCCCGGGATGACGGGAGCGGACATCGTCCTCGCACAGCAGCAGCGGCTGCTCAGCCGCATGACGCTGACGCCCGAAGAGCGGCAGGCCAAGATCGACGCGCAGAAGCGGATCCACGAGGCGGTGCTCACCGGCAAAGGGCTGGACCAGCTGACGCCCGATGTGCGCCGCACGGTCGACAACGCCGAGTTCCAGAGCCTGCTCGCGAGCGATCCGGAGAAGCTGGTCGCAGGCGTTCGCCAGCCGCTGCTGATTGTGCAGGGCGAGCTCGACGCGCAGGTCGAGCCGCAGAACGCCGACCGGCTCGAAGCGCTCGCGCGCAAGCGAAAGAACGCGCCGCCGGTGGAGTCCGTCAGGGTCCCCGGCGTCAACCATCTGCTCGTGCCCGCCAAGACGGGCGACGTGGACGAATACGGCGCGCTGAAGGACGCGCACGTCAGCACTGCGGTCACCCAGGCGATCGTCACGTGGCTGCAGAAGACGCTCTCGCCCGGACGCTAGACCTCGCCCGCGCGTACATCGCCTCGCGCGGCGACCGACCTGTCTGGCCGACAACGACCCTCAGCGAGCTGCGTTCGGCACTCGGTGGCCCACTGCCGGCCGATCCGATCGATTCCACCAGCGTGATCGATGCGCTCGCGCGCGCGGCCGGACCCGGCATCGTCTCGACAACCGGACCGCGCTACTTCGGCTTCGTGACTGGCGGCGCGTTGCCGGCCACGGTCGCCGCCGAGTGGCTGACGGCTGTCTGGGATCAGCCGGCGAGCCTCTACGTCATGTCGCCAGCCGCTTCGGTCGTCGAGGAGGTCGCAGGCGCGTGGCTGATGGAGCTGCTCGGGCTGCCCGCCGAATCCAGCGTCGGTTTCGTGACCGGCTGCCACATGGCGAACTTCACGGCGCTCGCCGCCGCGCGCCACGAGTTGCTGCGCCGCGAAGGCTGGGACGTCGAAGCCGACGGCCTCCAGGGCGCGCCGACGCTGCAGGCAATCGTCGGCGCCGAAGTGCACGTGTCGGTGATCGGCGCGCTGCGACTCCTCGGCATCGGCTCGCGGCAGGTCGTGCGCGTCGACGCGGACGGCCAGGGGCGAATGCGCGCCGACGCGCTCGCCGACGCCCTCGACCACGTCAGCGGGCCGACGATGGTCTGCGCGCAGGCCGGCAACGTGAACACGGGCGCGTTCGACCCGCTCGACGCGATCGCCGACCTCACGCGGCGGCATGGCGCCTGGCTGCACGTCGACGGCGCGTTCGGCCTGTGGGCAGCCGCAAGCGGCGAGTTGAAGCACTACGTCGGCGGAGTGGAGCGCGCCGATTCGTGGGCCACCGACGCGCACAAGTGGCTGAACGTGCCGTACGACTCGGGGCTCGTGTTCGTCGCGCATCCTGCCGCGCACCGCGCGGCGATGAGCATGGGCGCCGCGTACCTCGTGCGTTCACCCGACGAACCGCGCGAACCGATGGACTGGACCCCCGAGTCCTCCCGCCGCGCGCGTGGATTTGCCGTCTATGCGGCGTTGCGCTCGCTCGGCCGCAGCGGTGTCGCCGACCTCGTCGATCGCTGCTGCCGTCTGGCGCGCAGGTTCGCCGATCGTCTGCGGACGGAGCCGGCGCTCCAGATCCTCAACGACGTCGTCCTGAACCAGGTCCTCGTCCGCGTCGTCCCACAGGACGGTGATGCGGACGCGGCCACACGCGAGGCGCTGCGGCTCGTGCAGGACGAGCGCGTCTGCTGGCTCGGCGCCACGCGGTGGCACGGGATGGACGCGATGCGCATCTCGGTGTCGAACTGGTCGACAACCGACGAGGATGTCGATCGATCAGCGCAATCGATCACCCGCGCCGTCCACCGCGTCACTGGGCAGGCCTGAGCGACCAGGCGTGGTCAGTCGCCGGGCACCAGCCGTAAAAGTTCAACGCGAAGATTCCGTTGAACAGCGTGCCGCTGAGCGTTCCGCTCGCTGATGTGGTGTCACGGGTTCCAGTCACCGTAGTCTGGGCGCCGAGATAGTTGCCGGGACATCCGCGAGGGAACCACACGCCGTCGAACCGACCCGAGACCGCCGCGTCTGCGACACGCGAGTTCTCTACGTGGAATGCCGGTCGAGTCTGGAGTGCCGGTGGTATCGGTAGAGCTTGGAGGGGGCAGTCTGGAGCGAACACCGCGACGTTGTCGTCGACCAGAAGGAACGTCCCCTGGGAAAATGAGCCTCTCACATGCAACGTCGTCGTGCCGAACCTGAAAAACCCGTACTGAGGAGATGGCGTGCCCGCCGTAAGAGCCGGGCATAACGGCGATTCCGTGACGTGCAGCTCGTAGAGCGCCGGTTCTTCCGAAGACGGCGCGGAGGGCGACCCGCAGCCGCAACACATCGCGGCGAGGACGATCACGATCGATGGTATCGAAGGTCGCATGCCCCTCACAGGGCAGCTTACAAAAAGATCACATCCGGATGAAACCTGAGCTGTTCGTCCGACCGCGTCAATCCTCTCGCAGCGCCGACGCGGGATCGATCGTCAACCCCTGGCGCGCGGCGAGCGCGCACGTCAGCATCCCGGCCCCGGCGACGGCGACGGCTGTAGCGATACAGATAGAGATGCCAATTTCATTTAACTGCAAACGGCACGAAACTCTTTTGACGACCTTGGACTCCCTGGCGGGGTCCAAAACACGAAAGGAGAAAAAGCATGAACGACGAAATCAGAGTGTTGATTCGGCAGGGCGCACGTGAATTGGACCGGGAGGAAACCGAGCGCGTTAGCGGCGGCTTGCGAACCCTCACAGCCTGCACGTGGGACCCGGACTTTGGCGCGGACGGAGATGCTTCCATCGGGGAGTGCTAGTTGTAGCGGCCGCTTGCCGGCGGCCCACAAAGAAGGCTTTCTGGAGCATGAGTCGTCCAACCGATTTACTTGACAGGAAAAAAGGAGAAAAACATGAAGGCACAAGACAGAGTATTACTTCGTCGCGGCGCTCGTGAGTTGAGTGCAGAAGAAGTAGAGCAGGTCAGTGGAGGTTTCGTTCACACCAACTTCATCACTTTCGGTCCCACTGGCAGAGATGGAGATGGTCTCCCTGAATAATTCTTAGCTTGAATGGGCCGCCCCTTTCAGGGCGGCTCGGCAAGACTCTTTTGAAAAGCTTTGGGGCCGCGCAATGGACCCAAATGATGAAAGGGAAAAAGTATGAATGACCAAGACAGGGTATTGATGCGCAAGGGCGCTCGTGAGTTGACGGAGGAAGAAGTGGCGCGTGTTCCCGCAGGTTTGGGCACCAAGACCAAGTGCACCTTCGCTCCTCAAGTCGGCGGCAGGGATGGCGACGCCCAGATCGGTGAGTGCTAATTGCAACGTGGACCGTCCTCATCGGATGGTCCGGCAAACCTCTTTTGACGAGTTTGGGCCCGATCAACGGACCCAAGATGACGAAAGGAGAACAGCATGAATGACCAGAACAGAGTATTGATTCGCAAGGGCG
>Ga0137409_10008299_pt1 | contig 10607 bp, 7 predicted proteins | sample CZODoug1_16funga_FD_122059 | JGI IMG/M metagenome (GOLD analysis project Ga0137409, IMG submission 122059) | Vadose zone soil fungal communities from Angelo Coast Range Reserve, California, USA - CZODoug1_16fungal (Hybrid Assembly) | ecosystem: Environmental > Terrestrial > Soil > Vadose zone... | reverse complement strand
AAGAAAAAACGCGACGTCAGGTGCTGTTCTCGACCGATCTGATCTACGACGTGCTGCGCAAGCATCAGGCAGACCACGTGCTGCTGCGGGCCGCGCGCGCCGACGCCGCGACCGGCCTGCTCGATCTTCGCCGGCTTAGTGATATGCTGTTGCGAATCCAGGGACGAATCGTCCACAAGGAACTCGACCGGGTTTCGCCGCTGGCGGTGCCGGTGATGCTGGAAATCGGCCGCGAGTCAGTTTATGGCGAAGCATCCGACGAGTTGCTGGCGGAAGCGGCCTCCGAACTCGTCAAAGAGGCGACAGGATAAACGGGATCAATCGTGATGGCACGCGCGCAATCTTCGGGGGACGAACAGACTGCGCGCGCTTCGGCTTTCGACATCGCCGGTGTGACGCTGGTCGCCGATCTCTCCGGCGCGCTGTTCTGGGAAGAACAGCGCCTGCTCGTCGTCTCGGACCTGCATCTGGAAAAGGGTTCGAGTTTCGCCACCCGCGGCGTGCTGCTGCCGCCCTACGATACGGCAGCGACGCTCAGCCGCCTCGGTGCCGTGATCGCGCGGCATGACCCGCGCATGGTGATTGCGCTTGGCGACAGCTTCCATGACCGTAACGCTCATGAGCGGCTGTCCGCGACGGACCGCGACGCCATTGCGGCGATGCAGGCGCGGCGCGACTGGATCTGGATTTCCGGCAATCACGATCCGGCGCTGCCGTCCGATCTCGGCGGCGTGGTCGCCACCGAAGTTGCGATCGGCAGAATCGCGTTTCGCCATGAGCCGACCGGAGCATTGGGCGAAATCGCAGGTCATCTGCATCCGAAAGCCCGTGTGTCGACACGCGGACGTTCGACCGAGCGGCGCTGTTTTGCCAGCGACGGCGAGCGCGCGGTGATGCCGGCGTTCGGCGCCTATACCGGGGGCTTGAGCATCCGCGACGCGGCGTTCGCGAAAATATTCGGAACGCCGGGGTTCATGGCGCATGTGCTCGGCGATGTCAGGCTGCACGCGATCGCGGCGTCAAGGTGTTACTGATCGTTTCAAGATTTAAGACGGTGCTGATTTCAGCGTCACCTCTCCCATAGGGAGAGGTCGGATCGCCTCGGCGATGCGAAGCATCGTCCGGCGCGATCCGGGTGAGGGGTTAGGAACTATCGATAGACCGTACCCCCTCACCCCAACCCTCTCCCCATGGGAGAGGGGGTGCACCTTCTTCAATTCGTCATTGCGAGGAGCGTAGCGACGAAGCAATCCATGGTTCAGCAAGTGGAGAGATGGATTGCTTCGCGGAGCCTGTCATCGGGCGCGCATTCGCGCGACCCGTTGGCTCGCAATGACGATTACGTCGTCCGCCGTTCGCAAGCGGTGGAGATGGCGGGTTACGCTGCGCCAACCCGCCCTACAAACGGCCCGACGGGCAAATCACTCAAAACCTGTCCAGCCCTGTCGGAAAAAATATTCCGCTTCCCTCGTCGGGCAAATCAATGGCCTCTCTCCGTGCGTCTCATCCGAATGAGGGGCGGCTCGCGATCGTCACGAACGTTGCGGTGAGATGCGGTGGACGCGGACGCGCCTTTGACGAACGGCGTGGACTGCGGACGGCAAAGTCGTGTGGTCCTGACGCCCCGACGCTGGCGTCAAGTTTCGCGGAGTGGTCCGCGAAGCGACGGTGGCAAAAGAGCCCGGTCACCGGGGAGAGCACGAAATAAGCCGTAAAACCATTGCGCAGGGAAAGCCGGATGATCCGGTTGAGCCTGTGGTCCTACCCCCGTGCTTTTTTTGCACGGGACCCATGGGTGCAATCGGCACCCGGCTTTCCCTGCGCCCTCTTTTCTCAAAGAGAGGCAAATGTTTCCGCAAACCTCGGGCGCATCGCGCCGCGAGCATGCGGATGCATAGCCTCGCTGTTTGAAAACTGAATCGAAAATTGTAGACCTCGTCATTGCGAGGAGCCAACGGGTCGCGCGAATGCGCGCCCGATGATAAACTCCGCGACGAAGCAATCCATGCTTCCGCGCGCGGAGAGATGGATTGCTTCGCTGCGCTCGCAATGACGGTCCCCGGCGCGCACTCGCGCGACCCGTTGGCTCGCAATGACGACTACGTCGTCCGCCATGACGACGATCTGCTACGCCGCCTTCGCCTGCACGCCGTTGCAGAACTCGGCGAGACGACCGGCGAGCCGCAGCGTTGCCGGGCTGGCGTCGGGGGAGGCCACCAGTGCCACTTCAGTGCGGTCGATCGGCGCAAAGCCATCCTTGGCCGTCAGCACGCGGTGATCGGCCTGGATCGCAATTTCGGAAAGAATGGAGAGCCCCATGCCGGCGGCGACTGCTGCCTGAATGCCGGCGAGGTTGGAACTGGTATAGGCCATGTGCCAGGTGCGGCCAGCGCTTTCCAGGGCATGGATCGCGCCCGCGCGGTAGAGACAGCCCGTGGGAAATCCGATCAGAGGCACGGACCCTGCTCTCGTATCGCGCGGATGCGTCTTGCTGGTGACCCAGTGCACGCGTTCCGGCCACACCGCGACGCCGCCTTTTTCGCCGGCCGCGCGTTTGAACAGCACCAGATCGAGTTCGCCGCGTTCGAGATCGCGCTTGAGATACGCGCTTTGATCGGCGCGCACGTCGAGCCGCAGGGTAGGATGCGAGCGCGAGAACGCTGCCAGCAATTTCGCCAGCCGATAGGCGGCAAAATCCTCGGGAACGCCGAGCCTGATGGCGCCTTCATTGCCCGGACGTGACAGCACGTCGCGGGCTTCTTCCGCCAGCGATAATAGCCGCCGCGCATACGAGAGCAGCCGCTCGCCGGCTTCGGTCGGCGTCACGTCCTTGCCGGTGCGATTGAGCAGCGGCTGGCCGACATCCTCCTCCAGCCGTTTGATCTGCTGGCTGACGGTCGATTGGGTGCGGTGGACGCGCTCGCCGGCGCGGGTAAAGCCGCCGGCATCGACCACCGAGACGAAACTGCGCAGGAGTTCGAGATCCAGCATGGCGGGCACCATTCATAAATCAACTGGAAGTCAGTCTATCATTTAATTTCAAAATATCAAGCTGCGGGCCTAGATCATGGACAAAGGAGATTCCCATGTCGCTCGCGCCCTCGATTGCCGTTCCCCGCGCCGCCTTCAATCCGCTCCCGCTCTATATTGGTCTGTTCTGCCTGCTCTGGAGCTTTGCCTTTGTCGCCGGCAAGATCGGGGTCACCGATTGTCCACCGTTGATCCTGCTGACCGCGCGGTTTTCCCTGGCCGGAATCCTGATTCTCGGAATTTCTGCATTGCGCCGCGATGCGTGGTCGCTGTCATGGCGCGACGCAGCCGTGTTCGCGATTCTCGGCGTCGCCAACAACGCGCTTTACCTGGGCCTCGGCTATACCGGGCTGCAGACGGTGTCTGCCGGCATCGGCGGCCTGATCGTCAGCGCCAATCCGGTGTTCACCGCGGGCCTCGCCGCGCTTTTTCTCGGGGAGTCCCTGAGCTGGCGCAAGGCGGCGGGGTTGCTGCTCGGCATCGCCGGCGTCAGCTTCATCGTCTGGCACCGCATGTCGGTCGGCACCGATAGCTGGCACGGCATCCTGTTCACACTCGCTTCGCTGGCGTCCATTGTAGCAGGCACCATCCTGTTCAAACTGCTGACGCCGAAGGGCAGTCTTTGGATCGGCAATGGTGTGCAGAATCTGGCGGCAGGGATCGTGCTGCTCCCATTCGCGTTCACCCTTGCGGATGTCGGCGATGTCGTGCCGAGCGCACGGCTGTTGGGTGCATTCGCATTTCTTACGCTAGGTGGCTCGATCCTGGCCTATCTGCTGTGGTTCCATCTCTTGAAGGTCTGCGGAGCCACGGCCGCGAGCGCCTATCACTTCCTGATGCCGCCGCTCGGCATGCTGTTCGCCTGGATCGTGCTTGGCGAGCATGTCGAGGTCAGGGATTTGATGGGGATTGTTCCGGTGGCGCTCGGCATTTATCTGGTGACACGTCCGGCCAACAAGAGTGCGAGGTCAACATGAATCCACTTCGGATCACCCTGATCGGCGGCCCCACCGCGCTGATCGAAATCGATGGTTTTCGCCTGCTCACCGATCCGACCTTCGATGCGCCCGGAGGAGACTATCAACTGCCGCATGTGAAACTCGAGAAGCTGATCGGCCCGGCGCTGAGCGCCGAGGTGATCGGCGAAGTCGACGCCGTGCTGCTCAGCCACGACCAGCATTCGGACAATCTCGATCATTCGGGCAAGGATTTTCTTGCGAAAGCTACGCGCGTGTTGACGACGGAGGCCGGCGCGAAACGATTAGGAAGTCACGCCGAAGGTTTGGCGCCATGGGCGACCACCGAACTGACCGGCAAGGACGGTCGTTCACTGACCATCACCGCGACGCCCGCGCGTCATGGTCCCGCCGGTATCGAACCGCTGTCCGGCGACGTCATTGGCTTCGTGCTGACCTCGAACGACAACAGCCCGCCGATCTACATCAGCGGCGACACCGTCTGGTACGACGGCGTGGCGGAGGTGGCGCGGCGGTTCAAGGCGGGCGTGGTGCTGCCGTTCGCGGGCGCGGCGCAGACCCGCGGCCCGTTCCATCTCACCATGGATACCAACGACACCATTGAAACCGCGCGCGCGTTTCCGGACGCCGTGATCGTGCCCTTGCACACCGATGGCTGGGCGCACTTCCGTCAGAGCGCAAAGGATCTGCGGGCGTCATTCGATACGCTCGGATTTGGCTCGCGTCTGAAAATACTCGAGCCCGGCGTCGCCACCGTCATCGAGCCAGCGCATCACCCTTGAATGGCGCTGCCAACGGCCAGAGAGGTTGGGTTTCCCTGGCCGCCGCACCACTCAAGCTGCTTGCTTCCGCGGCTCAGAGTTTTCGCTGCTGGGCATTCCAGAAGCGTTCGAGATTGCTGACAAGTGCCGGTGAAAAGTGACAGTAAGCCTGTTCGCGGGCGTATACCGCCATATAGGTCCTGAACACATCAAGCGGTTCCTGAATGACCCGGATCGCCTTGCGGTTACTTGATGCGTTCACGGCGCCCGAATTTGTCAGCAATTCGACGGCCTCGTCGATCGCCTGGTCCATCTGTTCCGGCTCGACGATACGGTCGCAGATCATCCGTCCGGTAGCACTGTCGCACTCCATTCGGAGTTCGCTCATGATGGCTTGACGCGTGACGCGATCTCCGACGAAGCGGGGCAGCCGCATGTTGGCGGCGCCAGGGATGATCCCTTCCTTGCGCGCCGGAAGCGTCATGTAGGCATCTTTCGCCGCAATGTTGTAGTCGGTCACAAGCAGGTACTGACATCCGCCTCCAATGGCGAACTTCTCCACCGCGGCGATCCAGGGCTTCTCAGTCGTTTCGCCATAGACTTCGTCGGGCGAAACATCCGGCTTTGCCAGACCCCGATACATCTTGCTGACGAAGCCCATGTCGCGAAGGAGATACCAGAGATAGGGCAGGCGGCCGTAGTAGATGTGCGTGAGGTTGATCCCGGTGCAGAAGACGCGTTGACCTTGGTACTTCCCATCTTCGATCACACTGCCGCGAAGTACGCAGATCATCGTCTCGGGATCGAGCATGGCGAGATCGACGGCCGTTTCGACGTCCTTTAGCGTGGTGTCGTCCTCGGCATTGAGATATCGCGAATTTTTCAGCGATACGATCGAGGCCTTGCCTTTTCGTTCGACGCTGGCATGGTCGAGGTCGACTTTCCCGTGTCGCTTCAACTGATCCAGTTTCTCGAGCGCCTCCTTTCGCGGAAGCAGCATCGCGTGGCAAAGGTGCCGACCGCATGCCTGATCGGCAAGCACGTAGTTGAAGAACAATCCCTGGTCGATCTCGTGACCGTCTTTCTCTGCTTGAACGAGCGGGGCCTCCTTGGCGAGACGCAGGGACGTCGGGCAAAGACCGGGGATTTTCTCCCCAGCCAGAATCGCCAGTTCTTCGATCCGGCGGAACGCGCGTAACCCGTCGGTAAGGTCCCGATAGACCCGCCCCACATGGGCGCCAAGAAAAGTGCGACGCGCCTGGCGCGCGTCCGAAAGCAACGCCGCTGCGTCGGCTTGCTGGGTTTCGCTTCGATTGGCCCGCCCCGGCAGTCCATCGAGGTACGAAAGACCTTCAAGCCAGAATGTCGAGAAAGCTTTGACATCCCTGTCGTAGTCGCCGGATAGAATCGGCGCGCTCGCCATCCGCCCCACAGTTGTCGAAGCGGTTTTCTCGTTTGCCTGGGAAGCGGGCATTGAACGACCTCCTGGATGTCTGGATGGTGCCGGCTTGGGACGCTGCACTGAGTTCATTTATGGTAGTTGATTGCAAAAATGGCAACTGACAATCCGGGCAATGGACCCAAGCTACCGTCACGCTAAAATCTCAAGGCCCATGCGACAAAGGAATGGAAATTCAGCACCCGGAACATTCAACGTTCCCTATGCCGACAGCGGATATGACGAGGTCGCATTTCGCCAGAACCGCCAGGTTCTGTTGGAAGGTTGACGGATGCAGCGCACAATCTCATTTCCACTTTCATATCTAAACCCGGTATGGTCTATTTAACTTCGTCCTGCGCTTAAGCGCATGATCGAAAGCGCAGAACGATCTACCCTGTTGAAGGGCGTCATGCCTGGTTCGACGGTGCAACGACGCCCAGCGGCGAGATGGTTGGCTAACGCGGCGTCTGCGCTTCGATGATTTGAAAGCGCGAACAACAATAAAATAGCGTGCGGGGGAACTTGGCGTGCCGGAAAGATCGTTCAGCGACGAGATTCACCAGCTTCGCAAGGCAAGCGGCGAAGATTTCGAAGGGGAGGGGATCCTCGCGGTGACGAAGGCTCTGCTTCAATGCGGAATTTCCTACGTCGGCGGCTACCAGGGAGCTCCAGTCTCGGCACTGGTCGACGTCCTGAGCGACGCCAATGAACTTCTTCAGGAACTCGGCATTCATCTTGAAACCTGCGCGAACGAGGCCGGCGCGGCTTCGATGTTGAGCGCGTCGATAAACTATCCGATTCGCGGGGCAGTGACGTTCAAGTCGATTGTTGGAACCAACGTGGCTTCCGATGCGCTCTCCAATCTTTCGTCGGCCGGCGTGATGGGTGGTGCGCTCATTGTCGTCGGTGAGGACTATGGCGAGGGTTCGAGTATCATTCAGGAACGCAGCCACGCCGTAGCCATGAAATCGCAGATCTGGCTGATGGATCCGCGTCCCGACCTGCAGAAGATTGTCGATCTGGTCGAAACATCGTTCGAACTGTCGGAAATATCCAATACACCTGTCATGATGGAATTGCGCATTCGCGCCTGCCATCTCAGCGGCCGCTTCCGACCCCGCGACAACAAGCGCGCGCGATACTCGCAGCGCGACCTGATCGAAAATCCGGTTTTCAACAAGGACCGCATCAGCCTGCCTCCCGCGACCTACATGCAGGAGAAGCTGAAGGTCGACGTGCGGTGGCCCGCAGCGATCAAATTCCTCCGGGAGTACAAGGTCAACGATACCATCGCGGGCGACGTCTCCGACGTCGGATTTGTCCTGCAGGGCGGCATGTATAATCATGTCATCGCCGCACTTCGCGCGCTCGGGCTTGCGGACGATTTTGGCGGCAGCCGCATCCCGCTGCATGTCCTGAATTGCGTCTATCCGCTGGTGCCTGACGAACTGGCGGCATTCTGCGTTGGTAAGCGCGCTGTCCTCGTCATCGAGGAAGGTCAACCCAATTTCATCGAGAACGATCTGAAGGCCATCCTGTCCGATGCCGGTGTGGACACGAAAATATCCGGCAAGAACTGCCTGCCGATGGCCGGCGAATATATTGCGGGCGTCCTGATCGAAGGCTTCAACAAGTTCTTCACCAAGGTAAGGCCGAAAGAGATCGGCGCCTACGCGGCCACTCAATTGCTGAAAACGATTCAGGATCATCAAAGGACGGCGCTCGAAATTCTCGGCGCGCCCGTTCCGGCACGGCCGCCCGGATTTTGCACCGGCTGTCCGGAGCGTCCGGTGTTCGGAGCGATCAAGCTTGTCCAGGAACAGGTCGGCAAAGTGCATGTGAGCGCCGATATCGGCTGTCACAGCTTCGCAACGCTGGAACCCTTCAAGATCGGCAATACCATTCTCGGCTACGGTCTCGGACTTGCCTCATCGACCGGTCTTTCATCGATGATGAAAAATCCGGTCGTCAGCATCATGGGCGATGGCGGATTCTGGCATCAGGGGCTGACGACCGGCGTCGCCAATCATGTCTTCAACAAAGACGAAGGCGTTCTTGTCATTCTCAAGAATGGATATTCGTCTGCGACAGGGCATCAGCACATCCCTTCGACCGGTTCGAATTCGCGCGACCAGGCCAGCGAGATGGACCTGGAGAAAGCGCTGCGCGGCGTCGGCGTCAAATGGATTGAAAATGTCGCCGCCTACCGCGTCGGCAAAGTCGTCAATTCGCTCAAGCGCGCGATCCTGGCTCGCGGCAAGGGGCTTCGGGTCGTGATTGCCGACGGCGAATGCATGTTGGCGCGTCAACGCCGCGAAAAGCCGATAACTACAGCCAAACTCAAGCAGGGCGATCGCGTGGTGCGAACCCGGTTCGGTGTGGATGAATCGACCTGCACCGGCGATCATTCCTGCATTCGACTGTCGGGCTGTCCTACGCTCACCATCAAGTCCACCAGCGATCCGCTTCGCAAGAACCCCGTTGCACATGTCACGAATGGCTGCGTCGGCTGCGGCAATTGCGGGGAGATCGCACACGCGGCGATCCTGTGCCCCTCGTTCTACAAGGCCGACATCATCCAGAATCCCTCCGGATGGGATCGATTGGTGCACAAATTGCGCACCACCGTGATCGGAAAACTTCAAAGTCTCCAGCAGGCCGCCACATGAACGCAGGTGGCTCCAGGACAAAAAGTATCCTGATCGCGGCGCTCGGCGGCGAAGGCGGCGGTGTACTTTCGGATTGGACCCTGACCGCCATTCGCAATGCCGGCTATCTGGCACAAAGTACATCGATCCCAGGCGTCGCGCAGAGAACCGGAGCAACAACGTATTACATTGAATATTCCGCGATTCCGCTGGCCGAACTTGGAACGCGGCGACCGGTCTTTGCACTGACCCCCGTGCCCGGTCAGGTGGACGTGATGATTGCTTCGGAATTGATCGAAGCCGCGCGCGCCGCCCAGATCGGCTACATTTCTCCTGATAGAACGACGATGATCGCATCGGCGCATCGTATCTTTGCCACGTCTGAAAAAATCGCGATGAACGATGGTCGCTTCGACAGCGAAGCGGCCCTGAGGGCCGTCCATGCTCTCGCGCGCCGTGCGATCATCTTCGATATGGAAAAGGCGGCTGAGCAGGCCGGAACCGTCATCAACGCCGTCCTGTTCGGCGCGCTCGCCGGCGCCAATGTGCTCGAGATCGATCGCCGGCATTTCGAGCAGGCCATCAAGATGTCGAGCAAATCGCTCGATGCGAACATGCGCGGGTTTGAACTTGGATTTGCCGCGGCGCGCGGAGACACGCCGGTTGCAACACAGATTGCGGAAGATGCGTCGTCCGATGCCATGGCCGTGTTCCCGGAATTCCCGGTCGAGACACGTTATACGATCGAGAACGGGTTTCGACGATGCCAGGATTATCAAAACCGTTCCTATGCCGAGGGATACATTGCCAAGCTGCGGGAACTGACAGCGCTCGACCGTTCGCTCGAAGGCGCGACCCGCGGCTGGAAGTTGACGATCGAAGGCGCGCGCTATCTTGCCCTGCGCATGACCTATGAGGATGTGATCCGTGTTGCCGACCTGAAAACGCGACGCGATCGGTTCGCGTCGGTGCGCAACGACGCCAAGGCCAAGGCAGACGAGCCGATCCTGATCACGGAATATCTGAAACCGGGCCCGGAAGAAATTTGCGCGCTGCTGCCGCCGCGGCTTGGCAACATCTTTCTCGACTGGCTGCGCCGGCGGGGCCTCGAACATCGATTCAATATCGGCCTCTACGTCAAATCCCATACCATCAGCGGCTTCCTGATGCTACGCGCGCTGGCCCGCATGCGGTTCCTCCGGCTGAAATCCTGGCGCTATGCGGAAGAATTCGCGCTGACGTCGCGATGGTTCGATGCGGTCACATCCGCGGCGCGTATCGATTATCGATTCGGAGTGGAGGTGGCCGAATGCGCCGATCTCGTGAAGGGCTATAGCCAGACCTATCGCCGCGGGGTCAGGAATTTCAACCTGATTTTCGCGCGCGTGATCGAACCGGCGATAGCCGAGGCCAGGGCCGCCGCCGAAATCGTCCATGGCGCCAGATTAGCGGCTGTTTCCGATCCGGAAGGCGACGCCCTCGATAAATACCTTCTGCAAACGACCTCGCCTGAGCCCGGCGCCATCGCTGCTTACGCATAAGGCAGACGCAGAGATGACCAGCCTTTCGCTCTCTCACTCATCGGGTATCTCGGACAGGCCACTTCTCGATTTTTCCATTGGCGCTGCATTGCGCAATGCTGCGGCACGCTTTTATCAATCGATGGCCGACGACATGACGAACTCTTGACCGTGTGGCCACAGGCCTTCGCGATACGCGCCGCGTATCGCTCCATCCAAATATAGTATTG
>Ga0137409_10008296_pt1 | contig 10608 bp, 9 predicted proteins | sample CZODoug1_16funga_FD_122059 | JGI IMG/M metagenome (GOLD analysis project Ga0137409, IMG submission 122059) | Vadose zone soil fungal communities from Angelo Coast Range Reserve, California, USA - CZODoug1_16fungal (Hybrid Assembly) | ecosystem: Environmental > Terrestrial > Soil > Vadose zone... | reverse complement strand
TCGCGCGCGACAACATCCGCGTCAACTCCATCCACCCCGGCAATGTCCTCACGCCGATGCTGGGCGGGTCGGACGCCGCGGCGGCCGGAGCGGGGGCCGTAAGGCACCTGGCGATTCCGCGCATCGCCGAGCCTGAAGAGATCACGCGCCTGGTGCTGTTCGTCGCCTCCGACGAGGCCAGCTTCTCGACCGGATCGGAATTCATCGCCGACGGCGGCCAGCTGCTCGGACCGGTGCCGCAGCATGAGCGCGCCGAGACGGCCGTGGCTGCCTAAGGCCATCTTCAAGGAGGCTCTTATCCCGACACTCCAGGAGCCGGGCTGCGTAGCCTTACACGAGACCGGACGAAAGGATGATCCACACAAGCTGGTGTTCTTCGAGGTTTTCTCCTCCGCGGCAGCACATGAGTTCCACCTCGAGCAGGACTATACAAAGCGGATGTCGGCATCGCTGGAGGGCAAGCTGTCCGGAGTGCCGACACTGACCAAGTTGAGCGCGCTCTAACGATGAGCGCGGTTGTCGCCATCGCCTCGAAGAATTCCTCGTTCGTCCTGAAACAATCATGAAACGTTTCCATAACGATGCAGAGGCGGTCGCGCGACGACACGCCAGACAAGTGTTCGTAGCGGCGGCGACTGCGCTCGCGGTGCTGTTCATGGGCAGCAACTTGCCCAGCGCGCTCTACGGGGTGTTTCGGGCCGCGTTCGGATATTCATCGCTGACCCAGACTCTGCTCTACGCCGCCGCGGTGGCGGTCATCGCGCCGGGACTGCTGGTTTTCGGACCACTCTCGGATGTGATTGGGCGGCGCGCGCTTATCCTCGCCGGGCTGATCTCGCTCGGTGTGGGCGACGTCTTGTTCGTAGTGGCGGATGGCACGGCTTGGCTGTTCGCCGCGCGAGTGGCACAGGGCCTGGGCATGGCTTGCGCCTCGGCCGCCGGGGTGGCCGCCTTGAGCGACAGCGCCGCCGGCCTCGTCTCGGACCAAGTGCGAGCGCAGCGGGTGGCTGCGCTGACAGCGACTGTGTGCATGACCGGCGGATTGGCGTTCGGCCCGCTGCTCGCCGGGATCCTGGCCCAGTACGGTCCTGCACCGCGGGAACTTTCCTTCCTTGTCCATCTGGCACTCGTCGTGATCGCTTTCGTCGCCGCGCTGAGAGTGCCCGGTAAGGCGGCAACGACCGTCGGGCACTGGCACCCGGCCCTACTGCGGGTGCCCGAGTCCATTCGCCAGACCTTCGCTCTTGTCGCAGCGTCCGGGTTCCTGTCCTGGAGCGTGCTCGGAGTGTTCTCGGCGGTGATCCCATCCTTCTTTTCCGATCTGTTCGACACTAAGAACCTCGCTCTCACCTCGACAGCATTGGCATTGATGATCGCAACGTCGGCGCTTGCACAGCTCGGTGCGCATCGACTGCGTGCGCTGACGGCCCAACTGGTGGGCCTCGGCGCACTCGCGGTCGGGCTGGCGTTACTGGTGGTCGCAACGGCCACCCGCGATCCGGTGGTTGCGGTACTCGCGATGGTCGGCTCGGGCGTGGGCCACGGCCTCATCTTTGTCGGGGAAATGACTGAGATCACGGTCGCCACACCGGCTGAGGAACGAGGCGCTGTCATTAGCGTTGTACACCTCATCAACTACATCGGGCTCGGCGGGCCCGCAATCGGCGTGGGATTTCTGTCGCTGTCCTACGGCCTGCTGGCCGCCACCCGCTTCGCGGCGCTGGTCATCGTCGTACTTTGCGTGCTGCTGATCCCATTAGTGACCAGAAGGCCGCCGTTGCAGCCGTAACGTAGATCCGACGCGCTGACATGATCCACAGACGCGCCCGATCGAGCATGTGGAGACCATGACTGGTCTCTCCCCGAAGGCCCTGAGTGCCGCGCTCGACTACTGGACCGACGCCTGGCAGCGCACGATCCTCACCTGGGACGTCCTGCGCGAACGCGGCAACCAGTACCTCGAGCACGAAAGATCGGGCAAGCCGCCGCTGCTCGTCTTCGACTACGAAATCGTCGTCGACGGCCGCAGCCTCGAGCGCCCCGCCAACTACGCGCTCGCGCGGATCAAGCCGCCGCCCGGGTCGCCGCCCACCGATCCGGCGAAGCGGCCTTTCGTCGTGATCGATCCGCGCGCCGGCCACGGCCCGGGCATCGGCGGCTTCAAGATGGACAGCGAGGTCGGCATCGCGCTGAGCACCGCCCATCCGTGCTACTTCGTGATGTTCTTCCCTCAGCCGGTCCCCGGCCAGACGATCGAGTCCGTGTGGGCCGCCGAGATCGCGTTCCTGCGCAAGGTGAACGAGCTGCATCCGCACGCCGAAGGCAAGCCGTTCCTCATCGGGAACTCCCAGGGCGGCTGGGCGCTGATGATGCTCGCCTCGCTCGCGCCCGAGCTTGCCGGCCCGATCCTCCTGGCCGGCTCACCGGTGTCGTACTGGGCGGGCGTCGCGGGCAAGACCCCGATGCGCTACACGGGCGGGCTCCTCGGCGGCTCCTGGACGGCATCGTTCGCCGGCGACCTCGGCCACGGCAAGTTCGACGGCGCCTACCTCGTCAACAATTTCGAGCGCCTCGATCCCGCGAACACCCTCTGGACCAAGCTCTACAACCTCTACTCGAAGGTCGATACCGAGCGCGACCGGTTCCTCCAGTTCGAGAAGTGGTGGGGCGGGCACTTCCTCATGAACAAGGAGGAGATGGCGTGGATCGCCCGCAACCTCTTCGTGGGCAACAAGCTGAGCGCCGGCGAGATCGAGTCGGCGGACGGCAGAACCCGCGTCGACATCCGCAACATCCGCGAGCCGATCATCGTGTTCGCCTCCTGGGGCGACAACATCACGCCGCCGCAGCAGGCGCTCAACTGGATCCCCGACGTCTACGCGAGCGTCGACGAGATCCGCGCGAACGAGCAGACCATCGTCTACTCCCTGCACAAGAAAATCGGGCACCTCGGCATCTTCGTGTCGGCGGGCGTGGTGCGGCGCGAGACCGCCGAGCTCGCGAGCGCGCTCGACCTGATCGAGACGCTGCCGCCGGGACTCTACGAGGCGGTGATCGAGGACACGCGCCCGGAGACGCCGGGGCTCGAGCTCGTCGCCGGCCGGTACCTCATCAAGTTCGTGCCGCGCACGATCGACGACATCCTCGCGCTCGACGACGGCCGCGAGGACGAGCAGGCGTTCGAGGTCGTGAAGCGCGTGAGCGAGATCAACCAGGGGCTCTACGACACATTCGCCTCGCCGGTCGTGCAGAGCATGTCCAGCGAGTGGGCAGCGAGCGCGATCCGCGCCCTCAACCCGGCGCGGCTGGAGCGCTACCTCTTCTCCGACTTCAATCCGTGGGCGCAGTGGGTGAAGGCGATGGCCCAGACCGTGCGCGAGAACCGCCGCCCGGCCGCTGCCGACAATCCGTTCGTCCGGGCCGAGCGCCAGGGTTCGGAACGGATCGAGCAGTCGCTCGATGCCTTTCGCGACATCCGCGACGGTATGTACGAGCGCATGTTCAAGGCGATCTACGGCTCGCCGTGGCTCGCCGCCGCTGTCGGGCTGAGCGCCGACAGGGTCCGGCGCCGCGGGCCGAAGGCGCCGACCTGGGAGTACGAGGAGCTCAAGCGGCTGAAGCGGCTCATGGCCGAGTCGCACATGGAGGTGGGCACAGTGCTCGACGGCTGGGTGCGCATCGCGCTCTACGTCGCGCGGGAGGAGCGGTTGTTCGACGAGCGGTCGTACAACCTCGCCCGCCGCATGATCGACGAGCTCGACCCGCAGACCCGGCCTTCGCTCGACGAGCTGAAGGGCGCGGTGAAACGCCAGGCCTTCCTGCTCGCGCTCGACGAAGAGCGCGCCGTCGCGGCGCTGTCCAGGCTTCTTCCGGAGGGGCATCAGCGCCGGAAGGCGCTCGAAGGCGCCCGGCTCGTCGCCGGCGCCGGTGGCCTGCTCACCGAGGATCAGGAGAGCCGTTTTCGCCGGATCGAGCGCGTCCTTGGCTTGGACACGGTAGCGCACGAGGAGGCAGCAGCATGAAATTGCAAAGCATCGATCCCACCACCGGCGAGCTGATCGAAAGCCTCGACGAGATCAGCGACGCGGACCTGGAAGCGGCTCTGGAACGGGCGCAGCAAACGTTCCGCACCTACCGCAGGACTTCGTTTACCGAGCGCGCCGGCTGGCTGCGCAACGCCGCACAGATCCTGGAAGCCGAGAGCGACCAGTGGGCGCGGCTGATGACCCTGGAAATGGGCAAGACCTACAAGGCGGCCGTGGCCGAAGCGCAGAAATGCGCCTGGGCTTGCCGCTATTTCGCAGAAAACGGCGAGCGTTTCCTCGCCGACGAGGCGATCGAGACCGACGCGGACACAAGCTACGTCCGTTACCTGCCGCTGGGGCCGGTCCTTGCGGTGATGCCATGGAACTTTCCGTTCTGGCAGGTGGTGCGCTTTGCCGCCCCGGCCTTGATGGCGGGCAACGTCGGGCTGCTCAAGCATGCCTCCAACGTGTCGCGCTGCGCCCTCGCGCTGCAGGAGATCTTTCGCCGCGCCGGCTTCCCGGTCGGCGCTTTTCAAACGCTGCTCATGAGTCCCAAGCGCGTCGCGCGAGTGATCGCCGACGAGCGCGTCAAGGCCGTCACGCTCACGGGCTCGGACCTCGCCGGCTCGCAGGTCGCCGAGCAGGCCGGCAAGCACATCAAGAAGACCGTCATGGAGCTGGGCGGCTCAGACCCTTTCATCGTGCTGCCCAGCGCGGATCTGGCCGCCGCCGTTCGGACCGCGATCACCGCACGCAACCTCAACAACGGCCAGTCCTGCATCGCCGCCAAGCGCTTCATCGTGCACGCGCGGGTGTACGACGAATTTGAGCGGCGCATGGTGGAAGGGCTCGAGCGGCTCAAGGTGGGCGACCCCATGCGCGAGGACATCGACGTCGGTCCGCTCGCCACGGCGCAGATCCTGGAAACCGTCGCACGCCAGGTCGACGAGTCGGTCCAGGTCGGCGCGCGCATCCTCACCGGCGGCAAGCGCCTGGACCGTCCGGGCAATTTCTACCAGGTCTCGGCGCTTGCCCAGATACCGCCGCACGCGCGTGCCTATCGGGAGGAGGTGTTCGGTCCGGTGGCTTTGCTCTTCAAGGTGCGCGATCTGGACGAGGCGATCGAACTCGCCAACGCGAGCGACTACGGCCTGGGCTCCAGTGTCTGGACCCACGACGAAGCGGAACGCCTGCGCTGCGTCGACGAGCTGGAAGCGGGCGCGACCTTCATCAATGCGATGGTGGTCTCGGATCCGCGCCTGCCCTTCGGCGGCGTCAAACGCTCCGGCTATGGGCGCGAGCTGGCACGCCACGGCATCCGCGAATTCGTCAACGTCAAGTCCGTGTCCATCACCGAGCGCCCTGCAGGCGCCGGCAGCGCTACGGAGTAACGCGTGAATGCAGCTCAGCTCCTGGTGCGCTGCCTGGAAAACGAGGGCGTGGACTACGTCTTCGGCATCCCCGGGGAAGAGAACATCCACATCATGGACGCGCTTGCGCAGAGCCGCATCCGATTCGTCACCACGCGCCACGAGCAGGGCGCCGCCTTCATGGCCGATGTGTACGGCCGGCTCACCGGCCGTGCCGGAGTGTGCCTGGCCACTCTGGGCCCGGGCGCCACGAACCTGATCACCGGCGTGGCCGACGCCAACATGGATCGCGCGCCGCTGGTGGCCATCGCCGGTCAGGCGGCGACGACCCGCATGCACAAGGAGAGCCACCAGGTGCTGGACCTGGCCGCTCTCTTCAGGCACTTCACCAAGTTCAGCGCCCAGGTGCTGGAACCCGAGGTCGTGCCCGAAGTGGTACGCAAGGCCTTCAAGCTGGCCCAGGCGGAAAAGCCCGGCGCGAGCTTCATCGAGGTGCCGGAAAATGTCGCGCAAATGCCGGCCGAGGGTCTCTCCCCGCTCAAGGTGCAGGCAGCGGCGATACCGCGCGCACCGCAAGCCAAGGTGGAGCAGATCGCGCGCCTGATCGACGAGGCCGAGGCGCCTTTGGTGCTGGTGGGTAACGGCGTCATCCGCCAGCGCTCCTCCGCCGCGGTGGTGGCATTCATCGAACGGCTCAACCTGCCGGCGGCCACCACCTTCATGGCCAAGGGCGCGGTGCCCTTCTCGCATCCGCTCTCCCTAGGCACGATCGGCCTTCAGGCACGCGACCCCGTGGCCTTCGGCCTGGACCGCGCCGACCTGGTGCTGTGCATCGGCTACGACATGGTGGAGTACGACCCGGCACGCTGGAATCCGCAGCGTGACAAGCGCATCGTGCACATCGACTCGGCGCCGGCGGAAGTCGACGGCCACTACATGCTGGCTGCCGGCATCGTGGGCGACATCGCCGATGCCCTGGACCGCATTGCAAATCGGGCGGCGACCAAGCCTGAAAGAGCGGGCAAGCGCCTGCATTCCAGCCTGGTACACGTGACGCAGCAGGGCGCCGACGACGCGGCCTATCCGCTGAAGCCGCAACGCGTGATCGCCGACCTGCGCCGCGCCATGGCCGCCGATGACGTGCTGGTGTCCGACGTGGGCGCGCACAAGTTGTGGATAGCGCGCCTGTTCCAGGCCGAGCAGCCCAACACCTGCATCATCTCCAACGGCTTCGCGGCCATGGGCATCGCGCTGCCGGGCGCCATCGCCGCGAAGCTGGCCTTGCCTGAACGTCGCGTGGTCGCGGTGAGCGGCGACGGCGGTTTTCTGATGAACGCGCAGGAGCTCGAAACCGCCGTGCGTCTAGGCGTCGCCATCACCGTGCTGGTGTTGCGCGACGGCAAATTCGGCGTGATCCAGCACCACATGGACACCCGCCTCGGGCGCCACTTCGGCGTGGACTTCGGCAATCCCGATCTCGTGACCTATGCGCAGAGCTTCGGCATGCGGGCGCGTCGCATCGAACGCGCCGACGATCTGCTGCCGGCCCTCCGATCAAGCCTCGAGGGCAACGCGCCGTCACTCATTGATTGCCCGATCGATTACCGGGAGAACGAGAAGCTGAGCCAGGCACTAGGTGAGGTGATCTGCCAAAGCTGACGGGAAAAGCGTCATGAGCGCTCAACCGACGTTCGAAACGTGGGTGCCTGCCGACGGGACCGTGATCACCATCCGTCCCATTTGCGCCGCGGACCTGGCTCTCGAGCAGGAGTTCGTGAACGGTCTCTCGGCGCCCACCGCCTACCAGCGATTGATGTCGGGGAGGCGCCCGTCGCTTGAGGAGCTCAAACGGTTCACCGACATCGACTACGAACGCGAGCTGGCGCTGATCGCCATCGCGCCGATTCAGGGCAGGGAGCGCCAGATCGGCGTGGCCCGCTACGTCAAGCTGTCCTCGCCCGGCGACGCCGAGTTCGCGATCGTCCTGAGCGACGACTGGCAGGGGCGCGGGCTGGGGACCAGGCTTCTCGCGAGCCTGCTTGTCGCAGCGAAGAACCACGGCGTGCGACGGCTGGTCGCTACGACGTTGTCGGAGAACGACAGGATGCTGGCGCTCGGTCGCAAGCTGGGTTTCAAGGTTGCGACCGATCCCGCCTCGGCGATGATCGCGAACTTGACGCTCGATCTTTGACGGCATTCACGCGTGACTCCTGGCAAGCGCGGGCGTCACCGGGAAATTCACTCGCGCCCAGGTCGAGAACTTCGTCGCCGACGCACCTGCCACCTTCGTTGCGAGCGCAATTCGGTCTTGCGAATCCGAGCCCAGGTACGTATGGGCCTGGAAGTGCTTGAACGTGTTCGCGATTTCGGCCGGGAAGCCTTCGCTTGGGACTTGCTTGAACGTAAAGTGATGTCCCTGGCGATTCAGCGTGTCGATGATTTCGTTGAAGCTCATGAAATCGCCGACGAGCGGCAGGTATTCGCCACGGCCTGCCTGCTCAGGATGCGCGAATGCTCCGGCAACGATCTCGCCGAGCTCGTTGATGTCGCCCATGTGGATGCCGCGAACATCGGGATCGATGGGAAGGGCCCAGCCCAAGGATCCGTCAGCCTGCTTTTGCGGAGCAAGAGCGCCCGCCAGGTTCTGGTAGAAGAAAGGCGCGATGACGAACGTGTGATTCGCAAACCCGGCTTGCCGGACTATCCGATCGATCCTGGCCTTGCCGGTAAAGTGGGGCACCTCGAGCTTGCCGCCGCTGATCGCTTCCACGTCAGGCAGCGTTGACCAGACAAAGTGCTTGACACCGGCATCCTTGGCAGCGCGTACCGCCGCTGTCGCCTGCTTGAGCTCGTCGGTGCCTTGTTCCCAAAAATTGGTGACCAGAAAAACGCCATATGCCCCCTCGAATGCGGCTCTGAGGGTTTCCGGGCGGTTTAAATCCGCTTCGACGACTTCGTCCGCGAGCCCGCGATGCTTGCCGGGATTGCGCGTCAGAGCGCGCACCGTGAATTGGCTGCCGGCTTGCAGGGCACGCACCACTGCGCCTCCCTGTTGTCCCGTTGCGCCGATCACGGCAATGAGTTTCTTGCTGGTGGATGACATGTCTATTCCTTTCCTTTAGAGGCGACCCGCGGCGCGAAGCCGCTGGCCGATCCGATTGATTTCCGCTTGGCCCTGGTCGAGCGTCGCGCGGCTCGTATGCACCGAGTAGTAGCCCAGGACGAGCGGGTATGGATGCTTGATCGCCGATCCCAGGACGAACGACGTGTCTCCGTCCGCCTCCAGGTCGATGACGCCGCCGGATTCCTCGAAGACGGCGAGCTCTCCCGCACGGATCGGCTCTTGCGACCGCAGGTTTCCCTCGTCGACGGCGAGCCACGCGACCGTGTGTCCGTCGGGCGGCGTGTAGCGCCAGCGCTCGCCGCCCTTCAGGCGGACGTGGAGATAGTTGATGCCCGCGGGGGCGCGAATCGGGCTCGTGGCGCGGCCGTAGCTCCCGAGAATCACCCGAGCGGGGCCGTCTTCCTGCACCGCGTCGGGAGCGATGTACTGGCTCTCCGCGGGAGCGTTCTCCTCCGAGGGTGGCAGCGCCACCCACAGCTGGAAGCCGCGCAACGGCTCACCGGGCGTGGCCCCACCGTCATGCCACACGCCGTTTCCGGCCTTCATCCATTCGAGCCCGCCCGTCGGGACCGTGCCCGTCTTTCCGGTCGTGTCCTCGTACACCACGCCGCCGCGAAGCACGACCGTGAGCGTTGCGATGCCCGAGTGCGGATGGATGCCGGCGAAAACCGGCTTGGGCCCCGGCACGATTTCAAAGTGATCGAGGAAGACGAAAGGCTTGATCAGCTCGCCGATGTCGGAGGGGCTCATGAGGCGCGCGATGGAGCCGTGCCGGCGGCCGCCGGTGGTTTGCACAATGCGGCGAGCGGCGCCGCTCACGGTTGCCACTGGCGCATTCTCGACATCGAGAAGACGGCTGCGAGGGACGGCTACTGCGGTACGGGTGCTCATTGCAATCTCCACATAGCTTGATGGAGACAGAATGAGGGCTGGCCTTGTATCTGAGAAGCCTATATATTTAGATAGGACACATCGTCAGGAACGATGGCCATGCTCGATCGAATCACGCTGGACCAGCTTCGAACCTTCATAGCCGCGGTGGACGAGGGCAGCTTCTCGGCCGCGGGGCGCAAGCTGCGGCGCGCGCAATCCGTGGTGAGCCAGACGCTGGCCAATCTGGAAGCGCAGCTTGGCGTAAAGCTCTTCGATCGTTCCGCTCGCTACCCCCGGCTCACCGAGGAGGGACGCAGCCTCCTTGCCGATGCCCGCTCGGTGGCGGACAACATCGATGGTTTCCAGGCCCGGGCCCGTGCGATGCGAGAGGGCCTCGAGGCCGAGCTCTCGGTTGTAGTGGATGTGATGTTGCCGATGGAAGCGCTCACGCGGGCGGCGACGCACAGCCGCAAGTCGTATCCGCATACGCCGCTGCGGCTCTATGTCGAAGCCCTCGGGGGGGTCATCAAGCCCGTTCTCGATCGCAGCTGCAGCATCGGCATCATCGGCTCGCTCCCGCTCGTGCCGGAAGACCTTCAATCCGAGGACTTGCTGGACGTTTCGTTCATGACGGTCGTCAGCCCCTCTCATCCCCTGGCAAGCACGCGCGGTGTGGTCTCGGCGTCGGCCATCGCGAAGCAGATCCAGCTGGTTCTCACCGACAGGACCGCCTTGACGGAGGGCCGGAATTTTGGCGTGCTCTCGCCGCTCACCTGGCGTCTCGCGGATCTCGGAGCCAAACATGCATTCCTCAAGGCCGGGTTGGGATGGGGCCATATGCCGTTGCACATGGTGAAGGCGGACCTCGATAGCGGAGCGTTGATCAAGATCCGCGTCGAAGGCACTCCGCGCGACATGACCCTTCCGATGAAGGTCGTCTTTCGCAAGGACGCGCCGCCTGGGCCAGCCGGCCGGGCGTTCATTGCTCAGCTCAAGCGGATGTAAAGCGCGCCTACCCGGCTTGAGCGACGATGGCGGCCTTTCGTTCGACAGGTCGGACCTGCTCGAGCAGCCATTCCTGGAACACCTGGATTTTTCCGAAGCTCTCCGAGCCCCGCGGATACACGATGAAGAAGGAATTCCTCGTGGGCACGCTCCGGGAAAAGAGCCGAACCAGCCGGCCGGATTTCAAGTCCGCTGCGACGAGCGATGCACG
>Ga0137409_10008295_pt1 | contig 10609 bp, 12 predicted proteins | sample CZODoug1_16funga_FD_122059 | JGI IMG/M metagenome (GOLD analysis project Ga0137409, IMG submission 122059) | Vadose zone soil fungal communities from Angelo Coast Range Reserve, California, USA - CZODoug1_16fungal (Hybrid Assembly) | ecosystem: Environmental > Terrestrial > Soil > Vadose zone... | reverse complement strand
CCGCGCTGTCCCGGTTGCATGTTTCGCAGCAGTCGCCGGCATCCACCTTGATTCCGCGCGCGCGCTGATCGCTTGCGTGCCGAGCCCTCTCGACGACGCTCATCTCGTGCTGATCCATTCGTGTCCCTTCTCCAGCTCTCGAAACTCCGTCACCCGCGTCGAGGTGAAGCCGAACATCGGACCCCGCGCGGCCGTAGCCCTCAGGCAGGAGCGCGACGTGATTGTAGCGAATCCGCCGCATGATCCCGTCGTACGCCTCGCCATCCGGCGAGACTCCCGGCGTGGGATCGAAGTGGTGCAGTGTCGAGCATCTTGGTCTCGTTCTCGAGGGAACAGCCACGGCCGCGTTCGAGGACGGAACCGTCTACGAGCTTACTCCCGGTACTGTCTTCTACATCCCGCCAAAGCCGCACGATAGTTGGGTTGTCGGAGACAAGCCGTATGTGTCGCTGCATTTTCTTGGTGCGAGCCACTATGCGGAGGCCTCGGCTCAGGAGAGAACGGATCTCTGGTCCAACATCCTGAGTGAGCAAAGCAGGGCTTAGAACCCGGATCCAAAGGAGCAGCCTTTTCAAATGTACCGAGTTCGTCAGGAAGATCTTCCCCTCATTGGAAGCTCTCACAACTTCGTCGGTGCCGACAACGGTGACGTCGGAATCTCAGTTTTTCTTTTGAACGCTCTCCCTGGACGTGGTCCCGGACCGCATCGCCATCCATACGACGAGGTTCAGTTCATTAGAGAAGGCCGCGGTCTGTACACCGTTAACGGAAAAGAATTCGAGGCAGGAGCTGGTGACATTCTGGTCATGAAAGCCGGCGAGGTGCACGGCTTCAAATGCATCGGTGACTCACCGCTCGTGCAGGTGGATGTTCACCTTAGTCCGACGTTCATTCAGGAGAACCTTTGATAGTAGTCGCCCGCGTCGTCATCGTCGCGGCTTGCCTCCTCTCCATCGAAGCGGCGAAGCTTCCACCTCGGGGACCTGGACAGTAGCTCTGCGGCACCGGCGTTAACGCCCTGAAACGGGCCGCAACTCGTTAACTCCCCCTAACGAGCGTTCCGGCAAGAGGGCGCGAGCTCAGCCGTATCCCGCATTTGCCTTTGTTCGTCTGAATCCCAGACATAGCACGCGCCGGTTTTCCCGTCGCCCTCAAGTTGCGCACCTACTGCGCACTAATCGCGCATTATCGGCGCACGACACGAACGCCAAACACCTCCACACGAGGTCGACATAATGTTCGAATCCTTTGCGCAACTATTTCCCGCGGATTGGCAAGGCGCGGTGCTCACATTGCTGGCGCCAATGCGCTGGCTTGCAGCGTGGCAGTCGACGCTAGCCTCATCGTGGATGGGCGGAAATTCTGCCGGTCACGCACTGGCATGGGTCACCCTGCTGATGCCTGCACTTCTACTCGCGGCCGGCATGTGGTGCACGGTCGCCTCTATCTACACGCTTCCTTTCCGGTCTGGTCGCGGCGCCTTCATCACATCAATGCTAATGGCGTGGTGGGATGCTGGCCGCTGCATTTGGCTTTTCTGGACGGGAATGCTGCGCGTCGGCGTTGCGCTCGTTGGCTGGGTCATCGGCTCGGTACGCTTCGCCTTCCTGATGGTCAAGAACCTGCTGCTCGGCCTGCTGCGCTCGCCGCTCACGCTGCTCAATTGGACGACGGAGCGTTACTTCCAGCCCGGTGTTCCCTGGATCGCGTTCCTGGTTCTTACAGTATGGTGCGCGATCGAAGCGACGATCTTTACGTTCACGCTGCAGCCGACACTCAATGAGGTGTTTGGCAGTCTCACCGGGTTCGATCCGAACCCGCGCGTGATGGCGCCGCTGCTCTGGATGTTCCTGTTCATGCTCGTGGCCGGAAGCTTCGCCTGCGTGCAAGTCGTCACCGAAGCAATCAAGCAGAAGAAGACTGCAACTATAGTACAGATGCTCGTCGTCGAGAGCGCGGTGATGTTCTTCGAGGTGATTTTCCTCTACCGCGAGCTGATCGATGCGATCACGCCGTGGATTGCCCAGCAGTCGGGCGGTTCGGTGCAGCTCGGAATTGGTGCCACCCTCGCTCTCGCGTCCTTTGGATGGCTGGGCGTGCGCGGCATGTCGTGGTTCCTGTTCGGTCGTTTCGGAACGCCGGCATTGCTCGCGATTCTATCGCGGCAGGCGGTTTCGACGGAAGGTGCCACCCGCCCCATCCCGAGGGCGGTCGAGCCGGGACTCTGGCGCGAGCCGGTCAATGCCCTCAAGGCGGAGACCGCGTGGTTCCACGAGGAAGCAAAGCGCATGTTCGAGCTGCTTTCGCTCCCCGTGCTCCAGCTCCTGGCAGCCGCAATCAACTTCGCGGTTGTCACCATCAAATCTCGGCCGATGTTCTCACTTCCTTTCAACACGCTCGAGGAAATCCTCGCCGCTACGCCGTTGGCGCATTCCCGGCCCTCGCTGGACTCGGTGGCGAGGAAGCTCACCCCGCACGAGCCAAGGCCGAGGGTAGCGTGATGAGAATCTCAAGCAAGATCATCGCATCGTGCGCGTCCGCGGCGTTCGTGTTGAGCGCTGTCGTGGCGTGCGCGCCACCCGCCGATGGCGCACGGGTCGCACGGTCGACGCTCGTCATCGGGATAGATGTCAGCGGCTCATTCCGGGGTAAGGCCCACTATGAGAGCGCAATCGACTTCGCGGCGAACTACCTCTACGCCCACATTCACGGGCTGGGCGGACTGAAGCAACCGACCGCGGTTTTCGTAGGCTCGTTCGGCGGCGAGAAGCCGGGAGAAACGAAATCGTTTCAACCGATCGACACGTTTCGGAACATGAGCGTGGCGCAGATTGCCGCGTTCCTCAGAAAAGAGTATCCGTCGAATGATGGGCTCACCGACTTCAACCCGTTCTTCGAACGCGTCGGGACGCTCGTGAAGCGGCAGAATCTGATACTCGCGCCGCTCAATATCGTGATGCTGACCGACGGATTGCCGGACACGCCCTCGGAAAAGAACGACAGCCTGAGCAAGTACAAGAACATCAACGTGAGCGGTCTCGAGTACCTCTCGAAGAACACCACGATTCGCGTCCTGTATCCGCGTCCCACGGTTGCGGTGCACTGGGAGAAGAAGATCCCCCGGCGCCGAGTGCGGATGTGGACCGTCGACGACGAGGTGATGGCCACCTGGCGCTCGCACTACCACACGAACGCTAAACCGGAGACTCAGCCGGAGCTCTGGAAATGGATGGCCGACAACGTCGACTTCCGCGTGCGCAGCGGTGGCATCCTATAGATCGCTGACCTGAGCACGACGGTAGCACTTGATGGAATGGTCGTTGACGATCCCGACGGCCTGCATCCAGGCGTAGACGATCGTCGGGCCGACGAACTTGAAGCCGCGTCGCTTCATCTCCTTGGAGATTTTCTCGGATAGCGGTGACGATGCGATAAAAGTGCGGCCATTTCCCTTCAAGGGCTTGCCGTCGGTGAAGGACCAGCAAAAGTCGGCGAAGCTCTCACCCCGCGCTTCCATCTCGCTGAAGATCTGAGCGCCCAGTATCGTAGCGTCGATCTTGGCCCGCGCGCGGACAATCCCCGCGTCAGCCATAAGTCGCTTGATGTCCGCCTTCCCGAATCGGGCGACCTTCTTCGGGTCGAACCCGGCGAAGGCTTTGCGAAAGGCTTCTCGCTTTCGCAGGACGATGATCCATGCGAGCCCGGCCTGAAATCCTTCCAGCATCAACATTTCCCACAGCCTGCGAGGATCGCGCTCGGGGACGCCCCATTCCTCGTCGTGGTAGGCGCGCATCAGCGGGTCGCCTTCCGCCCAGGCACAGCGATGTAGATCTGTCATGCGGCGAATTTGGCAAGAGTGAAGAAACCTTACTGCCGGCCGGTCAGATCGGCCAGCTTCCGTAACCGGACCGACGCGTCATTCGCGATATCCTGCCGTAACCAACCGAGATGGCCAGAGCCATAGATAACGAGAATCTTCTCGTTCGGAGAATCGATCAGCGCGACGATATTGCGATAGATCCGGATATTTCTCTGATACCAGGCGGCCACGAGATCAGATCCTGCGTATTCAAAAGGCTCTCCGAAGCGCACCACGGCGAAGTAGAAACCCATGTCTCTCGCGACCCTTGAATCGGCATTCATGAATTGAAGCGTCTCGAGGACGGTGTGCGATGCCAGAAAATCGCCCTGCTCTTTCACGCTCGTTCCCACGCCCGCATTGATTGAATCGAACCTGGCTGCGATTCCGTTGGCCTTTGCGTAATTGACGACGCGTTGCCACGGGAAATCGCCATCGACGTCGACCGGGTAAATCGCGTGATGGCCAAGCTCCTTGGCCAGCCGGTATCCGATTTGATCGATTTCGTTGCGCGATAGCACATACTTTCCGGCGAGGTAGTCGGAATACTGTTGGGCGACGCGCTGGCTTCCGACTTCGGCTTCAATCGCAATCTTGGTCGGATGAAACGTCTTCAGGACTTCGACAAGCTGTGTGATTTCTTGCTGGCGTCTCGCCGACAGGACATCGTCGGCTTGCATGTTGTGGATATCGTGGCCGGGATTCGCCATGTGATAAGTGCCGAGCACCAGAATCTCCGGTCGAGGATCCGATTGAGGCCGGGATGCGCTCGGGATTGCGAGTAGTCCAAGAAGCAGAGAAATCCTTCTCATCTGTCCTCCGTCATGATTGGTTCATACAACCCGGGTTTATTGGACATGGTATAACTCGGGAGGGTTGGGACAACGCGTGTCGATGGCATTCTTCTATTGACAGCCTCGGCTTGCATTCTTATTGTCGAGCAATGATCGATTCCCGGCACATGTCGCCCGCTCTCGTCTCGTCCTGTAATCCGTGCGCCTGTTCGCGCCCGCGATGCGGCCGGTGTTGACGCGACCGAGCAATTGAGCTTTGCTTGCGCGAATGCCCCGGACCCTCGTCCGGGGCCTTTTTTTTACAATACACTGAGGACTACCGATGCCAAACGTGCTCAAAGAGGTTCTCTCCGCTAACGCGACCTACGCCGCCTCGTTCGGCCCGAAGGGTAACCTGGCGCTGCCCCCTGCCCGGCGCTTTGCCATTCTCACCTGCATGGACGCGAGACTGGACCCCGCCAAGTACGCGGGGCTCAGCGAAGGTGACGCGCACGTCATCCGCAACGCGGGCGGCCGTGCCAGTGACGACGCCATTCGCTCACTGGTGATCTCGTACAAGCTCCTCGGCACTCGCGAGTGGTTCGTCATCCACCACACCAATTGCGGAATGGAGTTCTTCACCGATGCGCTCATGCGTGATCTTCTGTCGCGTAGTCTCGAGACGGCCGAACTCAGCGCACAGGGATTTCGCGATGTCGGCAAGGGGCCGGGCTCAACAGAAGCCCAGTTTGTCGACTGGCTCACAATCGCGGACACCGCGCAAGCCGTAGTCGACGATGTCTCTCGCATTCGACGGCATCCATTGGTGCCGAAGAGTATCCCGATCTATGGGTACATCTATGACGTGAAGACAGGGAAACTGGTCGAGGTCGCTCCAGCGACTCAAGCGGGCCGGGCAACATGAGGTCGACGGGGATTGGTGATCGAGCGTGAGAGTCGCTGGGGATGCTGATCGAGTATGAAGTAGCAATCACTACGGCCCCTTCACCGTCCTGAGCACGATTATTCGGTCAGGCTCCCCCGCGCCGGCACTTGGCAAGGTCAGCCTGAGACCGACCGGCGTCTGCTCGAAGTCCACCGCGGTCCCGCTGCCGAGCATGCTCGCTCGGGTGACTCGCATGCCGACAAGCGGGATCGCAAGCAGGCGATCCCGCCAGTCCAACAGGTGCACGAACACTGTATCGCCGCGCTGGGTGGTGACACCCCACGAGCGCGGCGATACGGGACCGCCATGCGTGTCGTAGACCGATGTGCCATACGTCTGCAACCACTCTCCCAGTTCGCGAAGGTGCTGAGCCGCTTCGGGCTGAATGGTGCCGTCCGGCCGAGGGCCGATGTTGAGGAGCAGGTTCGCGTTGCTCCCCGCGGCGCGCACGAGATAGCCGACGAGCTCACGGGTCGATTTCCAGGCGGTGTCGGTGATGTTGAAGCCCCACGAATTGTTCATCGTGAGCGATGTCTCGAGCGGCAACGCGCCGATCGTGCTGGTATTGAAGCCTGCGGTGTTGGCCCCCGGTAGATCCTGCTCGAATGTTTGAACGTCCTCACCCGGCAATGGTGCGCGGTGATGATTGGGCACGATCAGCGCCGCCGGCTGTAGGCGGTGAATCAAGCCGTAGGTGTCGGCGAGATGCCAATCGGCATCGGGCTTGTCCCACATGCCATCGAACCAGATGCCGCCGATCGGGCCATAATGGGTGAGCAGCTCAGTGAGCTGCTGATTCATGAAGGCGATGTAGCGGGCCCAATCGCCACTCTCCGGTCGGCCCGACGCTTTGCCGGTTCCTCCCCGCGGAAAATAGTCGGGATTGTGCCAGTCGAGCTGCGAGTAGTAGAAAAAGAGCTTGATCCGTTGCCTCTGACATTCCTCCGCCAACTCCTTGAGAGGATCGCGCTTGAAAGGAGTCCAGTCGACGATGTTGTACGTCGTGGCGCTGGTCGCGAACATCGAGAAGCCATCGTGGTGACGCGAAGTGATTGTGATGTATCGCGCCCCGGCGGCCTTGGCGAGCGACACCCACTCGTGGGCATCGAACTTGACCGGATTGAACTCGGACGCCAGCCACTCGTACGTCGTCGCTGGAATCTTTCTGTTCTGCATGACCCATTCACCGTCGCCGAGCTGGGAATAGACGCCCCAGTGGATGAACATGCCGAGCCCGGCTTGCCTGAACCATTCGCGCGCGAGGAGGCGTTCGGCGGGCACGGCCGATGCTTGCGGTCGTGCCATCCCGAGTGGCGACAGGAGCAAGAGAACAGACAGCGCTGCACAGCGCCCCGGTATGCTAGGTCTTGGAGTTCCCATACTCTTCGCGGTAGAACTTGAGCAGCTCGAACAGATACGCAATTCCAAGCGGCCCAAGCAGCACTCCGAGCAGACCGAAGTACCTCACGCCGGCGAACGCGCCGACGAGAGTGATCATCGGATGAATGTTGGATACCCGTCGGTAGATGAGCGGGCGGATCAGATTGTCGACGTTGCTGGCGATGCCGGCGCCAATCACCAACATCGTGATGGCCGCGCCATACCGGTCTTGGACGAGCAGTACGAGCACGGCGGGCAGCCAGACCAGTGATGTTCCGAGCACAGGAAGTATCGAGGCGAAGGCGGTAACGGTTCCCCAGAAAAACGGATTGGGAAGTCCGACGATCCAGAAACCGGTGCCGACAAGGCTTCCTTGTATCACTGCAATCAGCACGGTCCCGAGCAGCGTGGCCTCCGTCACGTTAAAAAACCGATCGCGCAATGCATCCGCGGTGTGGGCCGAGAACGGTATGAACTGCCGAATCGAGCTCCACGTAGTGCCGTCCGAACGAAGCATGTAGTACAACCCAAAGAAGGCGATCACGAGATTCAACACCGCCGATGTGGCGCCGCCCACAACCGAGAAGACTCGGGGAGATAGCCACGAGGCGATTGTGCCGCTCGCGTTCGCCAGCTCCTCGCCCACCTGAAAGTCTCCGATCCGGATCTGCGCGATCCGCGCGAAGACCGCGTTGTTCTGCAGGGCGCGCAGAGCGTCCGGCGCTTGACGGATCACTTCGCTAATGAGCCAGGTGAGCGGCAAGGCGATTATGACCAGAGCGGCCGTAAGTGTTATCGCCGCCGCCAAACCGGGATTCATCACACGCTGGAGGCGCTCGTAGGGCTTGACGAAGATTACGTAGAGAACCGCAGCGCCGAGAAGTCCGCTGAGAAATGGTGCAACAGCCACGAGAACAGCGACGGCCAGCACCAGGATGAGGAGGCCCGCACGATCTCGTGGGGTTTGGAGGAACGTCATCGGTGAGGTGTGGAGTTCGTCATAGGCCGGTCTCTAACCTACGGTCGGACTACCGACGCAGCCATTGGCGCGGCCCGGCTACCTGGTCGCGGGATCCCAGTGTTCGTCAGCCTTACCATCGACAAATCGCCACATGTCGAACCACGAGGTCGTATAGGTCTTCGATGGATCCTTCGGATCCGTGCGCTCGCGCGGGATGACGACCGTAACAAGGTCGCCGTCGGCCAGGACGGCCACGATCTTTGTAGTCAGCTTGTCGCACGTCGGCGTTCTCGGCCGCGTGCCGAAGAACTTCACGACGCCCTCACGGCCTGAGGCGACGTTTGGATTGTGTTGAACGTACCTGGCCGTCAGCCACTTGTCCGCTTCGTTCCAATGATTGCATTGCAGCAAGTCCTTCATGATGTGCAGCGCAGCCTGCTTGTTTGCGTTGAGCTTCGGGTTCGCGTCTGCGAAGAGCGATTCCGGGTTGGCGACACCCACGACTGGCTCCTGCGCGAAGCCCACACTGGTGACAAGGAAGAACGCTCCAATCGTGAGTGCCTTGACACCTCGTGTTACGAGCGCTGCGTTCTCCGGCGCTTGACGATGATCTCTAAAGAGATCTCGTACGGATTTATTTGGCATTGAATGTTCTCCTGCAGTTGAATGTGAAGGACCTCGTGGGCTCAAAATGCCTCGCGATTGGTGTGGACGGCCAAATCACTCCCAGCGGAAGACCCTGGTGGACACTGCCGTGTACGCGGCAAACAGGACGAACAACGCCGCTACGTTCATCCAGTGCGCGCCCCAGCCCGATCCGTCCCAGACGCCCTTGAGGAGCGCCACGGCGTGCGTCGGCGGAAGCAGGTAGGCGACCGTTTTGAGCGCGCGCGGGAACCGGTCGACGGGATAGAACAATCCCGACAGAGCGAGCATCGGGTAGAGCACCGCTGCGCTGACCGGTTGCGCGAATCTCGCCGTCGGAACCACGCTGGCGATTACGAACCCGAGCGAGAGGATGCTGAACGTGCTCAGGAGTACGGCCACTGTAAAACTGAACACATTCACCTGCAACACGCCGGGAAAAAGCCGCTTCCCAGCGATCATTAGCAGCGCGAGGCTGATCACTGTGAAGACGAGCTTCACGGCGACCTGCGCACCCATGATGGTCACTGGCGAAAGCGGCGTCGAGCGGAGGCGCTTGAGGATGCCCCCTTCCCTATAGATGGAGATGATCGCCACGAGCGACTGCACGGCGCTGATCGCGATCAGCACCGCCGCGAGGATGGCCGGGTTGAACGGAAGGTCGACTTGCGGCGCGGTGACGGACTTGCCGATGCCGAACACGCGCCCCAGGAAGATGAACACAACCAGGGGCATGATGAGCGTCGCCACGAACCCCATCGGTTCGCGGGCGAAGATCTTGGTCTCGACCCAGGTCAGCTTCCAGAATCCCCGCAGAAACGGAGGCCGCATTCAGTCCCTTATCCCGTGTCCGGTCAGCTTCAGAAACACATCCTCGAGCGTCGGGATCTCGGTACGGAAGCCGCGCACGCGAATGCCCTCGCGCGCAATGATGTTGATCACATCGGTCACGAAGTCGTCGCCACTCCCGCGAATCGTGTACGTCAGCCCGTTCCCCTCGGTGTGCTCGACGCCGCCCAGCCCCTGAAGCCGCTCGGCGACATTGGCATCATCGCTCGTGAACACTACCGTCCGTTCAGGGCAGTGTTTTTGTACGAGTTCGTCGGGCGTGCCCAGCTCGATAATGCGCCCGTGCTCGATGATGGCAACGCGGTCACAGAGCCGTTCGGCCTCTTCCATCAGGTGCGTCGTGAGGAAGACCGTCGTGCCCCGGTCTCTGATGCCGGTCACCAGTGCCCAGATCGCGCGACGCGCTTGCGGGTCGAGCCCGGTGGTAAGCTCGTCGAGGAACACGACCTCCGGTTCGTGGATGAGCGCCAGCGCGATGAAGAGCCGCTGCTTCTGGCCGCCTGAGAGTGTCATGAACCATGCGTCGCGTTTGGCTTCAAGCCCAAGCCGGGCGAGGAGCGCGTCGGTATCCACCACGCGAGTGTAGAGCGACCGCCAAAGGTCCACCGCCTCCCACACCTTGATCCGTTTCTGGAGGTGCGCCTCCTGATGCTGCACACCGATCCGCTGCCGGAGCGCGTTGGCGTCACGCCGAGGATCGAGGCCGAGCACGGAGATGGTTCCCTTGTCGGGAACGCGGTTGCCCTCCACGCACTCCATCGTGGTCGTCTTACCGGCACCGTTCGGACCTATCAGTCCGAAGATCTCGCCCTCGAACACTTCGAGAGAGACTTCGTCAACGGCAATGGTGCGCCCGTAGCGCTTGCCCAGGTTGGATACAGCGATGACCGGGTTCACGACGAATGCTGCCTACCGTGTTTGACGGAGCTTGTTCCGGTGCTCGACTCCGACAGGTTGCCCTTAATGAGTGATGACGAAGAACCAAGCGCCGATCACCGGACCGCGGGGAGGCCGGCTTCCGGGGGCGGGAGCTGGCGAACCCGGCGCTGGTGCCGGCGCGGGTCCATACTCGGGCTGAAACAGATACGCCACGTGCCTCACCGGATCGACAGCGATCGTCTTCGCGCCCGGCATGGTCGGCACCACCGCCACTACGGTGTACTTGTCAGGTGAATCCTGCCGTACGACGGTGACGT
>Ga0137409_10008291_pt1 | contig 10610 bp, 10 predicted proteins | sample CZODoug1_16funga_FD_122059 | JGI IMG/M metagenome (GOLD analysis project Ga0137409, IMG submission 122059) | Vadose zone soil fungal communities from Angelo Coast Range Reserve, California, USA - CZODoug1_16fungal (Hybrid Assembly) | ecosystem: Environmental > Terrestrial > Soil > Vadose zone... | reverse complement strand
AAGAGCGAAAAACAGCATCGCCGGGATATTTGCATCGCAGGCTGCTGGATGTACGAACGCGGATATATCGTCGCCTGTGAAGGAAACCTCTCCGTGCGGCTCGAAGGTGACCGCATTCTCACCACTCCCACCTGCATGAACAAGGGCGCGCTTTCCCCCGAGGATCTCGTTATTGCGGATCTGGACGGGCGGCAACTTTCCGGGCACCGCAAGTTTTCGTCGGAAATCGCCATGCATCTCTTGTTCTATCGCATGCGGCCTGATGTGAATGCCATCTGCCATGCGCATCCTCCCACGGCGACGGGATTTGCCGTGGCGGGCCGCGCGTTGAACCAGGCCCTGCTTCCCGAGGTAATCGTTGGACTCGGTCAAATTCCGCTGGTGCAGTATGCGACCCCGGGGACGCCGGAATTAAGCGCGGCGCTCGAACCCTTCGTCCCGCACTATGACGCTATGCTCTTGGCGAACCACGGGGCCGTCACCTGCGGCCCGGATCTTCTCACCGCTTTCTTTCGCATGGAGACCATCGAGCACAGCGCGAAAATCACGCTTGCCGCCGAAATGGCCGGCGAACCCGTGCTGCTTTCAAGCCGCGAGGTCGCGAAGCTCATGGCCGCGCGCCCGCGCTATTTCATCGCGCCCCCGCCGGGCGGCGGCGCCGAATTGCCCGTCACCTGCGACAACGGCGAGGCCGCGGACGGTGACGTTACGCTGACCCGCAGCGAACTCGATGCCCTCATTGACGAAGCCATTCGCAAAGACCGCGCGAGACGCTAGTCCGCTTTTCTCACTACGGTTCAGAGTATTCTTGCAGAGAAAGGAGATTTGGATGCAGCCTAGGATTGATTATCTGAAATTTGCACCTGAAGCGCAGAAAGCCATGTATGCGCTGGAAAGATATCTTGGCACATGCGGTCTTGATCACAAGTTGCTCCACTTGCTGAAGCTGCGCGCTTCACAAATCAACGGCTGCGCCTATTGCATTGATATGCATTCAAAAGACGCCCGCGCGCTCGGAGAGACCGAACAGCGGCTTTACGCGTTGGACGCTTGGCGCGAGACGCCTTTTTACACGGATCGAGAGCGCGCTGCGTTGGCTTGGATCGAGGCGTTGACTCTGGTTTCCGAAACTCATGTCCCCGATGCAGTTTACGAAGAGGCGAAGAAACACTTCAGCGAAAAAGAGATCGTGGACCTTACCATCCTGGCTACCACCATCAATATGTGGAACCGTCTGGCGATTTCAATGCGCGCGGTGCCAGGACTCTATCAACCTGCTAAGTCGTCAGCGGTCGCATCTTGAATGAATTCCCTGGTATTACGGGGAGGGGTCGCCAATTGCCTTCCCTCCTCTTATTTCGACATTACGCGTACACTTTGCCCAGCTTGGTGTTGGTGAAGGACTAATGTCCTCCTGTTCGCATTGAGTCCAGGAATATGTCAGCGCGCGACAAGGTTGCGGTTCTGGCCAGTTTCGTTCTCTGCTTCCCGCCATGGCTGCCCGGAAAGCCCCTCGGCCAAACGAAAGGAGGGACGATGTCATTCGAATTGAGCGCGACGGTTTTTTCCGTTGGCGACGCGATCCCGAAAAAATTCACATGTGACGGCCCGGACGCCTCGCCAAAACTTTCCTGGGGCGATCCGCCGGCAAAGACACAGAGCTTTGCGCTCATCATGGATGATCCCGACGCACCCGTAGGCACCTGGGTGCACTGGGTTTTGTACGACATTCCCGCAGACACAAAAGAACTTCCGGAGGGGGTGCCGAAGCAGGAACAGCTTGCCAGCGGCGCGCGGCAGGGCCGAAACGATTTCGGAAAGATCGGATACGGCGGGCCGTGTCCTCCGCCGGGTAAGCCGCACCGCTATTTCTTCAAACTGTACGCGCTCGATACCAAGCTGAATCTCAAGTCCGGTGCGGCGAAGGCCGAGGTCGAACGCACTATGAAGGGGCACATCCTGGCGCAAGCAGAACTCATTGGCAAATACGGTCGCTGACGTTCGAGTGCGCGTTGACGGGCGAAGGAAAAGCGGCAATACTGGCGAGCGATGATTGGCCAGCTTCGCGGACGCCTCGCCGAAAAAAGACCGAATCAAGTGCTCGTCGACGTGGGCGGCGTGGGGTACCTCGTCCAGGTACCGCTCTCGACGTACGCCGCGCTCGGCGAGCTGCACACCGAAGTCACTCTCCTGATCCACACCCATGTGCGGGAAGATGCGCTATCGCTGTACGGATTTGTGTCGGCGCGGGAAAAGCACTTTTTTGAGATGCTGCTTTCGGCGTCCGGCGTGGGGCCGACCCTGGCGCTGAAGATTTTAAGCGGGATGAGCGTGGAAGAATTAGTGCCGGCGATTCGCGGAAGCGATCTGGTTCGCTTGACGAAAATTCCCGGCGTCGGAAGAAAAACCGCGGAACGCATGGTGGTGGAGTTGAAAGACCGGCTGGAAACTATGGCCGTTGAGGCGGAGCGGCCGGCGCCGGCCTCGCCCGCAGGCGTCGAGGCGGACGTGATTTCGGCGCTGGTGAATCTGGGATACGACGGGCGTGCGGCGGAAGACGCGGTGGGAGAAGCGAAGCGCGCGGCGGGCACGGGAAATTTTGAGAAATTGCTGCGCGCGGCGCTGCAGTCGTTGACTGCGCCGAAGGGAAGAAGCGCAAGATCAGGATCGTAGCCAACGTCGAGGCTTTGTAGGGGCACGATACATCGTGCCCATCCGGCGAGCGACTGAGACCAATGGCGGATGGAACGGCAAAACGGATGATGCAGCAAAGACAGCCGGAGCGGATTGTGTCCGGACAGGCTTATGACGAAGACGCGCGCATTGACGTGAGCGTGCGCCCGAAGCACCTGGACGAATACATCGGGCAGAAACGCGTCAAAGAAAATATCCAGATTGCCATCGATGCAGCGCGGAGCCGCGGCGAAGCGCTGGACCACGTGCTGCTGTACGGGCCGCCAGGGCTGGGAAAAACGACGCTGGCGCAAATTATCGCCAACGAATTGAACGTGCCGATCAAGACCAGCGCGGGACCGCTGCTGGAGCGCAAAGGCGACCTGACCGCGATATTGACCTCGCTCGAAAGCAAGGAAGTTTTTTTTATGGATGAAATTCACCGGCTGCAGCCGGCGGTGGAAGAAGTGCTGTATCCGGCGATGGAAGATTTTCGCGTGGACCTGATTATCGGGCAGGGGCCGGGGGCGCGGATTCATCCCTTCCAGTTGGGGCATTTCACGCTCATCGGAGCGACCACGCGCGCGGGATTGATTACGGCGCCGCTGCGCTCGCGCTTCGGAATCGTGCACCGGCTGGATTTTTACGAGCCGGAAGACTTGCTGATTATCACGCATCGTTCGGCCAAGATACTGAACATCCAGATGGACGAAGGCGGCGCGGAAGAAATTTCGCGCCGGTGCCGCGGGACGCCGCGCATCGCCAACCGGCTGCTGCGGCGCGCGCGGGATTTTGCGGAAGTGCGCGCCGCGGGACGCATCACCCGCGCGGTGGCGCAGGAAGCGCTCGCGATGCTGGGTGTGGACGAAAGCGGCCTGGACGAAGTGGACCGCAACCTGATGATCGCGCTGCTGGACAAATACGCGGGCGGGCCGGTGGGCCTGGGAACCCTGGCCGCGGCGCTCAGCGAGGAAGAAGACGCCATCGAAGAGATGTACGAGCCGTATCTGATGCAGCTCGGGCTGATCGACCGCACCCCCCGCGGCCGCGTCGCCACCCCCCGCGCCTACGAATACTTCGGCCGCGACCTGCCTCGCCGCCAGCCCCGCCTTTTCTGAGAAAGTTGGTAGTTCCGACCGGGCCGGAATCTCCGCTCCCGAACAGTTCGAGATCTCCGATCGAAAGTTGAGAGTCAAGAGTTCAGGACTTGAAGTGGAAGCTAGACTCTCGCCTACCCCTACACCCTCCGTTGCGATAGAAAGAGTGCGGAAGCTACAGAAAAGAAACGAGTTGGCCGTGCTCCATGGTGAAAAAGAGTGCGCAAAAGCATGAAAAGAAATGGGATATATAGAAATGCCATGGCGTGTTGATAGACCGAAAGCATGGCACATTGGGGGCAGATCCCACCCCATCCCCCGTGTTTTTGCCAAAAAGGGCGAAATCGCTTGAAAAAAAACTGGTTGAACTTTGCGTGAGTGCAAAAAAATGCAATTAAATGCAAAAGAGTGCGGAAGAGCGTGAAAGGAAGCAAGATAGGTTCGGGCAGGATCGCGGGGTGCAGCCAGGAAAGAGAAGCAATTTAACTCAGAGACGCTGAGAACACAGAGGTTATGCGGAAAAGACAATTTCGGAGCGGAATAGCGAGGGTGACGGCTGACTCTCACGATTGATGTTACCAGAATAGTATCGTCTCTGTCAAGATAAATTTTAAGTGATTGAGCAGGAAGGGGATAGATTCGGGAGAGTTGAAAGTTAAAAGCGGAGAGGGAAGATGCCTGATGGCAGGGACAGGGGGCACGATGTATCGTGCCCCTACAGGGGAAAAGCCAGCAAGATGGCAACGTCCCGACCGGGCAGGGCCAATTCCGTGGCCGCTACGGTAAAAGGAGGTCTGGTTAGCTTCGGACGGGGGCCTGGAGCCACCTGACAACTCTGCGCCAGGGAGCGACCTCGGCTCTGCTCATCGGAGTCTGCAACCACACGAACACGCTGTGGCGAGCCACCTTCCAGCGAGTCGGACCAGTTTCCGCGGGTTCCGATAGGACTGCGGGAGTTGGTTCGGGCGGCGTAAGCCAGTAGGGGCTCCCACCAGTGAGGGTTCGCTCAGCGATCACGCTTGAGGAATGCCGCTCTGCGACCGAGCCGGTCACCGAGAGCTTTAGCAGCGCCCCGACCTGCTCCTGCGACGCGCGAATGGTTCGCAGGATCTTGCGGGCAAACCAGATGCCGGCAGCTAAGAAGGCAATCTGACTGAGGAGATTGCCCAGTTCATACCAATTGCTTTGGATCCAAGTGGATTCGTTCATGGGCGCACCTTGGACTGGGGCACTTTCAATCTACAGCTTGGCTCGAACCGGGGAAACTGGTAGGAAGTCCAGAAAACGGACAGGTGGTTCCTTTGGCCTCACGGTCTACGCGGCGGTGGCCGAGACAGACGCGGCGCGACTCAGCGCGCTCATTTCTTCCTGGGTTTGGGGCGGGTGCGGGCGTACTTGAGGGCGATCATGCCTTTCGAGAAGGTCTTGTTCTCGAGCAAGGAAAACTCGCGCTGCGGAAAGCCGCTGGGAAACAGCGGAATGCCTTCGCCAATGAGGACCGGAACGACGCCCATATAGAGCTCATCGACGAGATCGTCTTTGAGGAAGTCGCGGGCGAGTTCGCCGCCGCCCATCAGCCAGATGTTTTTTTCGCCGTGTTTGCGGAGCTTCTCGACGAAAGTTTTCGGGGATTCGTTGACGAAGGTTACGCCGGCGCGCTCGCCAGGCGGCTGGGAATGTGAGAAAACGTACGACTTCAAGCCGGAGCCGTTGTAGGAGCCTCCGCCCATTTTGAGGGCGACATCGTACGTCTTGCGGCCCATGATCGCCGTATCAATGGTGGCGAAGAACGGGCCCATCGAGTAGTCCTTGGGCATGAAAAGAAAATCGACGGATCCATCGGGGCGGGCGATGTAACCATCGAGGCTGATGCCGAGGCCCAGGACGACCTTGCGCATAGGGGGGATTCTAAACGACGGATCGTAAATTCTTCAACGGTCGTGATCAGCGGATTGCAGCGATTGAGGGAAGCGTGCGGCCGGCGGGAAAAAGATTGCGAGGGAGTTTCGGGGTGGGCTAAGGTGCGATGCGACGCGGAGACGGTGAAGTAAGTTCCGCCGATGAGAGAGCATGGCTGAAAAGACGGTGTATCTTTCGCTCGGTTCGAACGTGGGGGAGCGAGAGGCGAATTTGCGCGCGGCGATTGCGGCGCTGCCTGCGGCGGGCGTGCGCGTGACGCGGGTGTCGGCGTTTTACGAGACGGAACCGGTGGATTATTTGGAGCAGGCGTGGTTTTTGAATTGTGTGGTGGAAGGGGAGACAGAAAGGGCGGCGGTGGAATTGTTGCGTTCACTGCGGGAGATTGAAACGCGGATGGGGAGCAAGAAGCTGGTGGCGAAAGGACCGCGGCTGATTGATATGGACATTTTATTGTACGGGCAGGAAACGATTGAAACGCCGGAGTTGCAGGTGCCGCATCCGCGGATGCATTTGCGGCGATTTGTGCTGGTGCCGCTCGCGGAGATTGCGGCGGACGTGGTGCACCCATTGTCGAAGATGACCGCGGCGCAGATGCTAACAAAAACTCCAGATCGAAGTGTGGTTCGGCACTTCGAGTAGTAGGGGCACGATATATCGTGCCCCTACCGGTGCCAAGTTCAGCTTGTTCGGTGCAAGAGGAGACGGTGGAGCGTCATGTGTTTGGGCTGGAGGGCGTCGAGCTCGATCTGGGCGAGCTTTCCTTCGGTGATTTCGCGCCAGCGATAGACGCCGGGTTCGGTTTCCTCGGTTTCACGGCCGTTGAGGCGGCGGAGGAATCCGTTGGCGTTGTCGCGCGAGGCGACGGCGCGGTAGGTGGGACGGGCCAGGGCTTCGACGGCGTAGCTGCGCAGCAGTTTGTTCCAGTAGTGATCGAAGAGATCGCCGGAGGCAAAGATGTCGCTCCAGGCGATTTCGCCGCCGTAGGCCACGACGATGCCGACGACGCGCTCGTCCTTCAATCCTGAGGTTGCGCGGGCAAAGCGTACACGCACTTCTTCGACGAAGTCATCGATGGAAACGCCGACGGCGCGCGACTGATAGATTTTTTCGTAGGCTTCGGTGCGCCCGTTGGTATCGATGGCACTTTGAATGTCGCGCGTGCTCATGCGGGGAGCAGGAGCGGAGGGGGCCGCCTTCGACGTAGTGCCGCTGCGGACGGCGTCCCAGACCTCGGCCTGTTTCTGGTCCACGGCGGCCCTTTCGCGGACGCTCGGATGAACGATGGTACTCGCGGCGGCGAATTGCGAGACGCCGGTCCAGCGTCCATGCTCGACGCAGAAAACGCTGAGAGGCAGCGGCGGCGCCCCGGCGGGAATGATGCGGTCCTTGCCTATGACGCGATCCTGTTTGCCGCCGCTGACGAGTTCGCCAGCGAGGAGCAAAAGCGGGCGCCTGCTCCGGTTGATGAGAACAAGCTGGTTGACGGAGGCGCTGGTGTTGTACTGGGGAACCGAAACAGGACGGCCATCGCGCCCGCGAACAATCACTTCGGAGCCTTGCTCGCGGACGAGGACTTCGCCGGTGGAAAGGCCTTCTTCGAGGGTGAGGAAAAGGCTGGTGTCCTGACCGTTCGAACTGACGACGGGGAAGACGGAGATGTTTTCATAGGTGACGGGGTCGAGAAGACGCCAGTCTCCTTCCGAGCGAGGCGGCGGAGGCTGGTGCGCTTCCGTTGGACCCCAGATAAAAGCCAAACCGCCGAGAGTGCTGATTCCCAAAAGGCCGCCAATGAGAGCGGCGAAGAGAGAGCGTTCCATGAATTCCTCCTGAGCGCGTGCCGATGAGGACACGACTTGGAGTTAGAACGAGGAGGCGGGAGTTTCTTGCAGGCAAAAACTGAGAGCTTAACGGTTGGGGTCGCCGAGGTTGGTGCGAGGTTTGTTGCGCCGCGACTTCGAAGCTTCGCCTTCCTGGCGTTCGAATTCGGCGATCTCTTCCTCGGTATAGGAAAAGGACTCGCGGGAGGCGAACATGGAATTGGAGCGAGCCGCTTGCTTCTTTTTTTTGCGCAGCGCGCCGAATTCGTGGCGGACCTGGCGGAGAGGAGCATCGATCGCCTTCACCTCGACGAGGAGGTCGCTGACTTTTTCGAGGAAATCGTGAAGGTGATAAGGCCGAATTACATAAGGGAGGCGCGCGGTTTCGAGCTGGACGATGTACTGGCCTCCGCTCGCTTCAGGAACCAGAAAAAGGGCGCGGATGCGTCCGCCCTCCTCAGCGGAGACGGTGGCGAGTTCGCGGAGGGTGATGAAAGCGGGCCCGTCGACACCCGTCAGAGCCACGTTGGCGATGACGAGGGACCATTCCCCAGTCTTGAGCTCGGCGAGGAGCATCTTGGTATCCGGGACGACGCGGACACGCCAGCCTTCCGAGTCCAGAATCTGTTTGACCGCACTCGCACCGGGGGCGTCGTTGTCGAGGACGAGAAGGCCCACCTGGCGGGGCTCGATAGTGGGACTAGTACTCACAATACCCAATTATAGCGTCAAGTCCGTTGTTTTGGCTAGGAATCAAATGGCTGCGACGTATCGGGTAACTGGCCGGCCAGATGGAAGGCACCGATGGTTCCCCCGCGCGCCGGAATTACTGGCCAATGGCGAGATTTGTGCCGCTGAGATAGCGCTGCGCGCCGGTGCCATCCCAGAAAATCCGGAACGTAGCCGCGGGGGTCTTGGGAATCACTCGGGTATAGAAGGTTTGCAGGCCATCGCGAGACCATTCCGCGGAGCGGCCCCACTGATCCGCCGGACAAAGAACCGTGCGGCGCTTCGAACGCAATTCGTAGAGGAAGAAGCCTGCGGCTAGTCCCACGGCGTCTTTTGGGGAGCCAGCCGGCGCCGACGCGTAATCGGCGGAAACCAGGAGCAAATCGGAATTGACCGGATGCACGCGGATCGTGTCTGAGCCCATGACCTGGAACGTGCTGCCATAGATCTCCAGCAGCGGCACGGTTTGCTGGGGCTTGTCTTCGCTTAGCCAATAGGCGTTTTGCGTGTCGCTGGCAAGGAGCGTGTGGTTGTCCAGCCATCCGTGCAAAGAGCTCACGGACTGTGGAGAAAACGCGGCGGCCGCTTCAGGCATGGTCGCCGGGAAGGACCAAACCTGCCAAGACTGATCTTGCGCTTTGAGAAAAGCGATGCGCGAGTCGTCGGGCGACCAGAAAGCTTGCCGAACGAGACCGCGCACCAAGTCCTGCGATTTGCCGGAGTCCGCATCGTAGAGAACGATCGTGCGGTCTGGAGCGGTTTTCGAATCGGAGCGCGTGTACAGGAGTTTTTTGCCATCGTGGGACAGACACAGCTCGGAGCCTGCTGGGGCTACGATTTTCTTGACTGCGCCGCGACTGAGCACGACGCTGCCAGCTGGATTCAGATATGCCATGGCGACGGGAGGCTTGAATTTGGTGATGGTTGGTGGAGGTGGCTTGTTCTTGTCGGCGTCGTCTTCGGCGTCGGGTTGATTGTTAATCTTGGGGAAAAGTTCGGCGGCGATGCGGGCGCAGCCTTTCATCGCGCCAAGCTGAGCGTGATCGACGGTGACGCGGAACGTGTATTTTCCTGTGGATGGACCCGGAGCGGCTGCGGGATCGGACACGGCCTCGGTACAAGCTTCGCGCGTGAGATGGACGGAGACGGCCGCGGCGGTGGCGGAGTCCTTGGCCTGGTAGGTCCAGGAATCGGCTGCGGTTTCGTGGGTTACGTTGGCCGGCTCCAGAGGGATAGGCGGGTAGTTCGGCCGGTCCAGACGCTCCGGGCCCTTCAGGCCGATGCGGAGGCTCCAATCTGGATTGTTGCCAAAAGCCAGGAGCAGGATGGGGTAGTGAGTGGATTGTGGAGCGGAAGGTCCCGCGGATTGCTTCCTTGTTGGCGGGGCGGGCTTTGCTTGTCCACGCGTGACAGGGGGAGCCGCGATGATGGAGAGAAGTGATGCTGACAGAATGAACTTTGCTTTCTTGGCGATGCGCACCACGATCCTCCGGGATTAGGAGAATAACCCCTGCGAGCAAGAGAGGCAATTGTTGAAGGGTTGATGCGAAGACAGGTTGATACGAGGGAGGGTTGGCAGAGACGGGCGTCGAGGCGGAAGCTTAGCCACGAACAAAAAGCGAAAAATAAATGTTGACACAGCGAAGGAAAAGCGAAATACTCTCGGGCGTGCTTCGAGGTGGGCGATGTCTCCAGTTCACTCCTCATCGACGGTGGGTATTCTTATCCATCGGCGCCGCGTATCACCAACCGCTGTAAGACTCTTTCCTGAGTGCCCAAATGATGTAAGCCCAATGAAAGTGGTCGGCGAGCCTGCCCCGCTCGCGGACCAACACGGGAGCATGGCGGATCGCATGACGACGGATTGCCCTCCAGAGTCAGAGGTCACGAGCGGAGCCCAAAGCTCCGTCAAAGACCCGGTCCGAAATGCACCCGTGGTGCCACACGAGCGCGCGAAAGCGCGACTGGTGGGCATTGCCCGCCTCGCAGCATGTTCTCCGCCGGCGGAGACGCGAAGAAAATCGCCGGAGCGGCCGGAGTATTTTGTCTTGCCGGTGCGATCGATCCTGAACAGGTGCGATTCGAATCGTGTGCCATTCGAATGGACGATCAATCCTTATAGAGGATGCGAATTTGCGTGCAAATACTGCTATGCGCGGTACACGCACGAGTACATGGAGCTCGATGGCGGGGAGTTTGAGAAGAAGATTTATGTGAAGAAAGATGCGGCGGCGCTGCTGGCGCATGACGTCTCACGGAAGTATTCCTACGCGTCGGAGAATTCGCATGGCGAGAGGCCGGACCATGTCGCGATTGGGACGGCGACGGATCCGTACCAGCCGGCGGAGCGGGAATATGGAGTGACGCGGGCGTG
>Ga0137409_10008289_pt1 | contig 10615 bp, 9 predicted proteins | sample CZODoug1_16funga_FD_122059 | JGI IMG/M metagenome (GOLD analysis project Ga0137409, IMG submission 122059) | Vadose zone soil fungal communities from Angelo Coast Range Reserve, California, USA - CZODoug1_16fungal (Hybrid Assembly) | ecosystem: Environmental > Terrestrial > Soil > Vadose zone... | reverse complement strand
TTGATGCCAAGACCGGAGTCGGTGCCGGCGACGTAGGCCATCATCAGCACCGCCCACCAGGACAGATCGTGCGTGCCGACCCACCACGCGCATCCGATCAGCGCGATGAAATGCAGCGGCACGGTGATCCAGGTGAGCCAGCGGTAATAGCGGTCGGCTTCGAGCTGCGGCACCACCGCTTCGGGCGGATTGTTCTTGTCCTCGCCGATGAAGAAGTCAAGCAGCGGCATCAAGCCGTAGCTCACCACCAGCGGAACACCAAGCGCGATCCGGTAACCGGTCGCCGCATGCGCCGCCATGCCCAGGAACGGCAGCAACGGATACACCACCGACAGGGACCACCAGATGCGTTTGCGATCGATGTATTCGACCCGACCCAACTTCGGGTCGACCGCTGCGTAGACCACTGCCATAGCGACTTCCAGGAGAAGCCTTGATTATCCGCGGCGGTGTGCCGGCGACAACCGGTGCGACCAACGCCATGACGTTCGCTCCCGGCGCCGTTGCCGGGCAAGGATTGGACCTAGGTCCAATTCCGCCTGCGGCACGGGAAGATGAACATCGACCTGCGGTCACGCGACAGATGCTGCCGCGAACCCTGCACCCTTCCGGACTTCTGTGATGAACGCATCTTGCAATGCCGTTGATCGTCGACCAAATGCAGTGAACACCCGAAGCACCCCACTCCAGCGAGAAGCGAGACACGGCCGCCTTTCATGTCAGGCGACCGTCAGGAGCATCCTGGCGATGCTCGCGTTGGTTGCGCTGTCAGGATGCCAGGCGGTCGCGCCGGAGGCGATCCCTTCTCAAGCGGCGGTCGCTGCGAACACTGCGGCCACCGGCGATCCGCTCGCTTCATGGAACGACGGCGCTGCGAAGAAAGCGATCGTCGACTTCGTCGACCGGGTGACGCAGCAGGGAGGACCCGAGTTCGTGCCGCCGGCTGAGCGGATTGCCACGTACGACAACGACGGCACGCTGTGGGCGGAACAGCCGATCTATGTCCAGTTCGCCTTTGCCCTCGATCGGGTCAAGGCCATGGCGCCGCAGCATCCCGAGTGGAAAGACAAGCAGCCGTTCAAGGGCGTGCTCGAGGGTGATCCGAAGGCGGTCGCCGCCAGCGGGGAAAAGGGTCTGCTCGAGATCGTGGCAGCCACCCACGTCGGCAACACGACCGCGGAATTCGAGGCGGTCGTGAAGGACTGGCTCGCCTCGGCCACGCATCCGACGTTGAAAAGGCCGTACACCGACCTCGTCTATCAGCCGATGCTGGAGTTGCTCGGTTATCTGCGGTCGAACGGTTTCAAGACCTTCATCGTCTCCGGTGGTGGTGTGGAGTTCATGCGCCCATGGGTGGAGCGCGTGTACGGCATTGCACCCGAGCAGGTGGTGGGAAGTCGGGCGAAGATGAAGTACGAAGTGCGCGATGGTGTGCCGGTGCTGCTGCGACTGGCGGAGGTCGATCTCATCGACGACAGGGCCGGCAAACCGGTCGGCATTCAGCAGGTCATCGGCCGTCGCCCGATCGCCGCTTTCGGCAACTCTGACGGCGACTTCGAGATGCTGGAGTGGGCAACATCAGGCTCGGGGCCGCGGTTCGGCCTGATCGTGCATCACACCGACGCCGCGCGCGAGTGGGCATATGACCGGACGTCGCACATCGGACAGCTCGCAAGAGGGCTGGATGAAGCGCCGAAGCGAGGCTGGATCGTGGTCGACATGAAGAAGGACTGGAGGGTGATCTATCCCTTCCAGAAGTAGAGCGAGGGCGGGAGAGAGAGCGTGGTGGGATTCGGGCCGTCTCGAGCAAGGCCATGTAGTTTGCCCGCGGTTCGGCAAACCCGCGCTATCGCTTGAATGCGCCTGGGAGTAGCGATGTAGTCCTGAAGTCGGCGCATAGGCATAAACTGGCGCCAGTCATTCACGACACGCTAGGCCGCAGGGTCTCACCTTTCGCTCTCACGGGCCCGCCAGCGCCTTCTACGCTGCCGTCGGATGACCAACACAACCCGCCACTGGTGCAAGCCTCGGGCGGGTTGTTCGTTGTGGGCCATGCAGCGCCCGCGTCGATGCTGCACGCTGGATTTGCACTTCGAGCAGCTCTAACCCGCGCGTTTGGCCTCGTACAGTGCCGGTGTTACGCCCGCGCGCGCGAGGAACGCCCGCAGATGCATGAGCGCACTTGTATCGAGCACGTTGCTGTGATGCGGACGGTGCAGCACGTCCTCCGCACGATCGAGCTTCACGCGAACGCGTGCGCCGGAGAGCGGCTCCACCGACGCGCCAACATGCTTCAACAACGACTCGATGTCGCGCCAGTGCACATTGCCGCTGGGCGGGTCGTGGAAGATCGAGCGGATCAGCTTCGCGTGCCGGTGGCTCATTGCGCTCTCGCAGACCTCGTTGCCCGCACGAGCGTACTCGCCTCGCACGCGCCTGGCGCGATTGCCGCCCTTGGCCGCCGCCCCCTTTCTCGTGGTTCGCGCTAGACCACCGCCCTGTCCGGCCGATCGGCCTTGATCGCATCCCAGGTCGCCATCAGTTGCGCGAACTCCTGGTCGGTGAACTTGATGGTGGTGTTCCTGTTCGGGACGTTCTGATCGATCTTGCCGTCGCCGTTGATGTCGCCCCAGGCGAGTTCCAGTTCATCCTTGTCGATGCGGCCGTTCTGGTTCAGGTCGTAGCTGTGGTCGGGCACGCCGTCCTTGTTGTTGTCCTTGCCCCAGTGCCCGTCGCGGGCGCGCGCCATGGTTTCCATGAACTCGGCTTGCTGCTCGGGATTCCACTCATTGAACGGCTTGCCCTCGCGCAATGCCACGGTCCATTCGTAGGCGGTCTTGCGGTCGCCCGCCTGCCACAGCAGCGCCTCGTGAATGTAGCCGTTGCCGCCGTGCTGCGCCTGGTAGGCGTGGAACGCTTCGTGGACCAGCGTCAGGCGGCCCTCCTCGTTGAGCGAACCGTCGGCGTTAAAGCACTTCTCCGGCAGGTAGATGTCGTTGCCGACGCAGTGCGGCGCCATGCCCAGGTCGCGCGAGATGTTGCCCTTGTGGATGCGGATGTCTTCGAGGTTGAGCGAGTCGCCATACATGCTCTTCAGATAATCGCGCTCGGCCTTGCTCAGCCCGCGCGACGGCTCGTGCAGGCCGAACACGTTGCCGAACACGTTGCCGATGCCCTGTCCGGCGATCATCACGCTGTCGACCACCGCGCCGCCCGCGCGCTTGAACGGATTGACGAACGCCATGCCGAGCCGTTCGAAGCCGCCGCCGATGTCGCCGCGCGCCCAGTGTTTCAGTGCCTCGCCGATGTCGTGCTCGAAACCGCCGACGATTTCGAGCGGCAACCGATAAAAGTTGCGACAGATATCGATCACGCCGTTGCCGATGGAGCGCACGCTGTCGACGCCGCGGTCGATCACCTCCCGCAGCAGATTGCCGCCGGCCTTCTCGGGCAGCATGTGCGTGAACGACTTGAGCATGTGGCCCGCGCCGGTGAGCCAGCCGTTGAGCACGCGGCGGGGCGCCTGGATCACCATCTTGTCCAGGCCGCGCGTGATCGAGTCCCATGCGTCGGCAACGTGGCCCTGCAGCAGGTTCATGAACGTGCCGCCGATGAGGTCGGCAACGAACCCCTGCGCGAATATCTCGACGCCGTTGATCAGGCCCATGCCGGCCTCCTTGACCGCATCGCCGACCGAGTACACGACGTCGCGCGCGGCGTTGCCGACATAGTCGGCGGCGTCACTGACCGCGTCCTTCGCCGTGTCGACCACGCTGCTGGCCGCGTCGCCCACCGAATCGACGATGTCTTCGCCGAACCAGAACTCCACCTCGACCTGCTTGCCGTCGACGGTGATCGTGCCCCTGTCGTCCTGATTGCGGATCTCGGCGATTTCGTTCGTGCTCAGATGTTCGCCGCTCAGCACGCGGCGGAACATCTCGCCTTCGTCGCCACGCGTGTCGCTTGTGTTCAGTTTGGCGTCGAGATGATGGCCAGCCTCTTCGACGAACGCCTGCGCGGCCTTTTGCGGGTCGGACGCCGCGACGTCCTGGTTGATGTAGACCACACCTTCTTGTGCGTTGTAGGCGGCGTTGCCGCCGCCGAGTGTCCCGGCGTCGACGAACTTCACGTCCGGCAGGAACGAGAAGTCGCCCGCCAGTGCACGCTGCCGGTATTGCTCCGCGAGATTCCTGTCGTACTTGTCGCCGAAGACTTGCCGCATCAGCCCGTCGAACTCCTGCTTGTTCGCCGCCTTGGCAGCGAACTCTTGCTTGAACGCGCTTTTGACCTGCTCCTTGGGATCCGCTTGGCGCGTGGCTGCGTGCGTCGCGACCAGCCCCGCGAGCAACGCCTTCGGCGGCAGCGGTTGCGGATTCAGCGCAATGGCATCGAAACGGTTCGAGCGCAGCGACTGGCCAAGGAGCTCGTGGCCGTAGTCCTTCGGAGGCAGAGGCTGCGGGTTCAACGCGATCGCCTCGAAGCGGCTGACCGCGGCATGCAGCAACAGGTCCTTCGGTATCAGGCGCTGCGGATCGAGCGCGACGGTCTCGAGCGGGCTCGACCCGGCATCGGCCGACACGAGACCTTGGCCCTCGTCGGTCTGTGCAGAGTCGATCGATTGCCTCGAAAGAAGCACCGACGACGTGAGTGTGAGTGACATCAGAGCGCTCCTCGGCTGAAGTTGGCGGACGCGGTGCGACCGCTCGAACGATTCCGTTCAAGCTGCGCTTACGTGATTTCGTCCGCCGACCGGCCAGCGCGAAGGGAGGTGTCGGATATTCACGGGCACGGGAGACCGCGCCCGCGTTGGCAGCGAGATTTGCAACCCCTGCAAGTGCTTACGAAAGCACTACGCCGGCTCAGGCACCTCGAGACGCAGATGCGAGGAAGGATCGAAGCGGCTCGACCAGCGCTTGCGGGCGATCCTCGGGAAAGAACAGCCGCGCGCCGGGCACCTCGACCACGCGTACGACGCCGGGAATAGTCCTTTGCAACCAGTGCGCCCACTTCACGTCGAAAAAAATGTCGTCGAGCGCCCACACCACCAGGGTCGGCACCTTCAACTGACGCAGCAAGGGTTCGATCGCAAGGGTCTGCGCATTGTCGAAGGCGATCCAGTATCGATGAAAGTTGTTCCGGCTCTCGTTGGTTGCGCGCAGCGGATCGATATAGACGCGATACACCTCGTCCGTCAGTACGCGAGAATCGGCATACGCTCGCGTCAACCGTTTGTAGCGCTCGGCAGAGTCATCGATCAAGGCGACATAACGGTCGAGCAGCGTGCCTTCGCGGGCGGCCTGGATACTCGGCCCGATTGCCACCGGTGGCCAGTTGTCGTGGGTATCGCAATTGGTCAGCGTGAGGGTCCGTAGCCGCTCAGGATTGTGCGCGGCGAAGATCTGAGCGATTCCACCGCCGCTGTCGTTGGCAATCAGGTCGATCTTGTCGAAACCCATGGCGTCGATGAATTGACGGATCATCTTCGCCTGGGCGGCAAAGGAGACGTCCTGGGTCGGACTGATCCTGGTGTAGCCAAGGCTCATCAGGTCCAACGCGACGCAGCGCCGGATGCCCTGCATCTCGGCGATGACATGGCGCCAGTGAAAACCGTTCAGCGGTACACCGTGGATGAATAACGCGACCGGGCCGGCACCCTGCTCCACGTACGCGATCTGGCCTGATGCGGTCTCGACGAACCGCCGGCGCGAATGAAAGGACTCGACGGTCAGCGCCGGTGCGTCATCTCTTGCACCAGGCGCGGCAAAGGTTTTGCTGACAGCGCTGGCTGCCGCCGCGGCGACGAAGGCGCGTCGGCTCAATTGGTCAGGCATCTCGATCTCCTTGGAAAGGAGATCAGCCTATGCAGTTGCCGTAATTTGCGCTGTCACGATCTTGCGCAATCGGATGACCTCTGCGCGACCGGTGCCGCGCCGAAGATCGGTCGGCGTCAGCCCGAACAGTTCACGGAAGCGGGCCGTGAAGTGACTGTGGCTCGCAAAGCCGGTCTCCAGCGCGACCGCCGTGAGATCGGTGTCGGACTCGAGCACGGCACCCAGGGCCCTGGCAAGTCGCGCGCGCAGCACATAACGGTAGACCGACGCGCCCACTTCCGCGCGAAATACATGCGCCAGATGGAACGGCGAGACGCAGGCAAGCTCGGCCAGTTCATCCAGCGTCCACTTGCGCTCGGGAGAGGTCGAGACCGCCTCCTTGACCCGCTCGACGTGCCGCCACCGGCGCCCCGAAGCGCGCGGCACACGGCGGTTGCGACCGGTAGCGCCCTTGCGGGCAGCGCTCAGCGCGCACACCAGCAATCCGACGCTGAGTTCCTCCGCCTCCAGCGGATCAACTTCGCCGCGTGCGAGCCGCCGGAAAAGCAGACTGCGGGCGAGCATGACCGAAGGCGCAAGCAGCGCGCGCGTCTCATAAGCCGAGCAGTCGAACCCGTCGCGCGACATGGCCTGCGGCAGCACCCGCGCCAGGGCCGCGCTGGAAAACTGCAGTGTCAGCGATTGATCGCCGATGCACGCCGGAAAGCTGAGCCGATAGGCGCTGTTTGCCGGGATGAACACTGCATGGTTCGGGGTGGCGATCACATGCCGGCGCGGACCCTCGTGTTTTGCGAACACGCCGGCGATGGGTAACGCCAGCACGTTCACGCTCTGGCGTTCTATCTCTCCGCACTGCGCCGATGCAGGCCGCACCACCACGTGACCGACGCGCAGCAATGCGCTGTCGAACAACGTGCGCCGGACGATCTGCGTCGCGGTCTCGTGGTTCATTTCCTTTTGCCTGGGCCGACTCGCAGGTTGAAAGGTGTGGCTTCGCTCTCGCATCGGCGTCCGTACAACCGCGCGAGAGCTGGCCTTTCACTCGATTGGCAGGATACCAGTCCAACTTCACACCGGCGCACAAAGAATCTCCGCGAGCCGACCCAACACCCCCGCGCCACATCGTTGCGCGGTAGGAAGCTCTAGCCGGGCACGATCATCATCTCGAGGCGACGGAACAGCTGCCGGTGCTAGTGTCGGATTGGGCGATGTGTTGCTCGCACGCCGGTTGGCCGAGGGCCGGATGCTGCGTGACAAGAACGTCGCAGCGCTGGTTTTGCTCGCGAGGACTCGGATTGGAAAGCGGCGGTGATCGAGATTTCGCCGCCTTTGAAGAGGAGCTTCGTTGATAAAGCAACCGGTGGAACTCGTCATCTGCGATTGCGACGGCGTGATCGTGGACAGCGAAATTCTTGCGGAGCAGGTGCTGCTTGATTTGTTGAGCGCCTATGCGCCGCGGGCCGACGTCTCGCTCCTGCTTCGCGAGTCTTTCGGACTCAGTTCGTCGGATATCCTGAAAATCGCCGAGAGCCGATTTGGCATCGCACTACCCGCCGGTCTACCTGCCGAGGTGCGTGAGAAGACCGACGCGCTCATCGCAGAATCCGTACAACCGATTCCTGGCATCAAGGCCGCACTCGACCAGATCGATCTGCCGCTGGCGGTCGTTTCGAACAGCCTGTATCGAAGTGTCGCCAATTCGATTCGTCGGGCGGGTCTCGACGATCGAGTGGCAGGGAAGATCTTCAGCGCCGATATGGTTGCCCTTCCGAAACCCGCGCCCGATCTTTACCTGCTGGCGTCCGCGTCCATGGGGGTGCCGCCGGAGCGGTGCCTGGCCATCGAAGACAGCTCGGCAGGGGCGAAAGCTGCTATGGCAGCCGGCATGCGGGTCATAGGTTTCGTCGGTGCGTCGCACGTTCCACCGACGCACGCTGCGCATCTGATTGGGATGGGTGTGGTCGCCATAACGCACCAGATGAGCGATCTGCCGTCCTTGGTCAAGCAATTGACCGCGGTCTGACGGACGGCACGTCGACCGCCTGATTGCGCCCCGACCCGACTTGCGAGTGGCTGCGTGCCACTGGCCGCTCAACATTCAGTCGAGCGCGGGCGAGGGACCGGGAGACCCCCGACCCTGGCGAAGACTTGCATGTGAGCAAGTAACGTCCGGCAGAAATTTCCGGGTGCTCACGAATGGTGGCGCCATCGGCGTTGTCCGTTCGTCCTCACTGCACGAACGGTCGACACCAGCGGAGGCCCGCGGGCTCCAGATGGCCTGACGCAATCACGCGCCCCGCAGGCTCCCATGTTGATGTGTCACGTGGCGCGTTTTGCTTCCGACCGGGGCGCCCCGAAGATTATCCTGCGCCCTGCCCCAGCCTTCGATGTGCAGTCGCCGTGATCGTGGCACTGCTGTTGCGTCCGGATCGTGTCGACCTCGAATCTTCCTGAATCCATCCTGGTGATCGGTGCGAGTAGTCGTACCGGCTTATGCGTGCTGCGTTATCTATGCGCAGCGGCAGTTCCGGTGATCGCGTGCGTCCGGCGGCCGGACCGCCTGCCGGACGAGCCGCGCCTGGCTGCAGCCGAAGTGGCGGTCACCAACCTCGAGCACCCGTCGGCATTGGCGCCGCTGATCGAACGCGCCGCCCAGGTGATCTACCTCGCCGGCAGTCCGCGCAACAGCCTGTCGCCGGGCGCGTGGCAGGTCGAAGTCGAGGCGCTGTCGACGTGCCTGGAATTCGCCCAACGATCCGGATTTCACGGCCGCTGGAGCTATGTGGGCTGCAGCGACGGCGACCCGGCCGCCGCAGCAACGTGGGCGGAAACGCGCTGGCGCGAACTGAAGCAGGAGGCCGAACAGGCGCTCAAGGACAGTGGCGTCGATTATTTCATCCTGCGCACCGGACGCGTCAGCGGCGTGATACTCGAGGAGCCGCGAGTGCGCGTCTCGCAAGAGTCGACCGCCTCGTCCGCGTCCTCATCGTTGGGTGCCGAACTGCCGTGCAATGTGCTCGCGTTCCTGCTCACCGGAATTGCGCTCGCCGGTGCCGCGCACAAAGCCGAGGCGACCGTGCGGCTCGACCCGAGCGGCATGAAACTGCAGGAAGCGGTACAGGCGCTGGGGCGGTTACGCAGCGAGCGCGTCGAGCGCGGCGCGGGCAGCCTTCATCTGGTGCGCCGAGGCGCGATTCATCGCAGGTAAGGCGCCGGCGTACACGCCCGGCACAAGGATCAGCGCCAGACGAATACCGGAACGCGCGAGCGCGCCAGCACCTCGCCCGTCACGCTGCCAAGAACCAGGGCGCGCAGTCCGCCGTAACCGTGTGACGCCATCACGATCAGGTCGCATCGCAGATCGGCGGCGACGCGGGTGATGACCTCCCCCGGCTTGTCACTCACCTGATGCAACAGGGCGCAACCGAGGCCGGCCTCGCGCGCGAGGCGCGCGACCGCGTCGAGTGCCATGTGCGCAACGCTGCGTGAGCGCGCTTCGGCCTCGTGCGCGGCACGCAATATGGCGTGCGCCTGCAAGCCTTCCGGACGGAACTTCGGTGTCACGGTAAGCGCCGTCAGCCGCGCACCGATCAGCTTCGCAAGACGAACACCATTGCGCGCGGCACGCAACCCAAGCTCCGAACCATCGGTCGGCAGCAGCACGTGCTGGAACATGCAACCTCCTCACGCGTCGATTACGCCCCTCCAACAGGCGTGCTCCACCTGCCGCAACTTACGAGGTCACGCCGGCTGCGGCTTGACGTAAATCAATGGAGCGTTTGTTGACGAGCATCAACGTGCGGTTGGCACTTCCGTGGTCTGCTGACGAAAGCAGATCGGAGCCCGTCCATGGCGCAACCACTCGCCCAGCTGTATGCCGAACACAGTTCGCTCGGCGCGGTGTTGAACGCAATGACCGCGCTCGTGCGCGAGGTGCGCGACCACGGCAGCCGCATCGATCCGAAGGTGTTTCGCGCGATTCTGTACTACCTCGACGTGTTTCCGGAGCGCGAACACCATCGCAACGAAGAACTGGTCCTGTTTCCGCGCATCCGCGCGCGCACTCACGCGGCCGACAAGGTACTCGACCAGTCTGGCACGCGAGCATCAGGCCGGCGAGGCAGCGATCCGCAACCTGGAACAGGCGTTCGTGCGCTACGAGGCGCAAGGCGACTCCGAGTTCGCCGCTCTTGCCGCTGCAACCGAGCAGTACGTCGATCGCTACTTCGAGCACATGAGCAAGGAAGAGCGGGTGATCATGCCGCTGGCGCAGCAGGTGCTGACGGCCGATGACTGGAAGAAGATCGAGGCCGACTTCGCAGCGAACCAGGACCCACTCCACGGCGTCACGCCGGAAACGGATGCTGACCAGTTGTTCAGTCGCATCGTGATGATCGTGCCGGCACCGTACGGTCTCGGCACGCCGATCGGCGGGTAACGTTCACCCCGACGCCACGGCGCGGACCACGACAACCCGTTTGCACCGCGAATGCGGCTCTTTACTTGGGCTGACCCGACTCGTCGACCATTTTGGTTGCGCTCGGCCCGACGCCACTGATCTGCAGCGTCACCTCCTCGTCTTTCGCGCCGTCGTAGTGATGCGCGCCGGCCGGATGCATCATGAAGCCGCCCGTCTTGAGCGGGACGGTCTTCGCGGGATTGAAGACGTCGGCGTCGGGACCGGTGGCCGTCCAGTCGATCTGGCTGACGGCCTCGGTGACCTTGACGCCGTCGTCTGTGACGAGAGGCGGGTCCACAGTGGACTTGGTCACTTGGTACGTCCA
>Ga0137409_10004695_pt2 | contig 10615 bp, 7 predicted proteins | sample CZODoug1_16funga_FD_122059 | JGI IMG/M metagenome (GOLD analysis project Ga0137409, IMG submission 122059) | Vadose zone soil fungal communities from Angelo Coast Range Reserve, California, USA - CZODoug1_16fungal (Hybrid Assembly) | ecosystem: Environmental > Terrestrial > Soil > Vadose zone... | reverse complement strand
CTCGACATGAGTCCGCGCACGGTGGAGAAGCATTTCGAGCACGTTTTCGAAAAACTCGGCGTGGAGACGCGCATGGCCGCCGTGATGCGCCTGCTGGCGGGTTCGCCGCAGCGCTGATCGGCCCGTGTTTCCCATACACACCGGCAGGCCTCCGACGATCGCGCCCAAGGGCATGGTCGCCTCGCCGCATTCGCTCGCCTCCGCGGCGGGCGTCGACGCGCTTCGCGCAGGAGGCTCGGCGGTGGACGCCGCGATTGCGACGGGCGCCGCGCTGTCGGTGCTGTACCCGCACATGACGAGCGTCGGCGGGGACGCATTCTGGCTGATTTACGACGCTCGAGCCGGGCGCGTGCGCTACTTGAACGGCGGCGGGCGCGCCGCGCGAGGTGCGAGCATCGACTGGTTCCGCTCGCGCGGCATGAAAGAAATCCCGCTGCGCGGCTTTCTCCCCGCGACGCTGACCGTTCCCGGAGCGGTGGCGAGCTGGTGCGCCGCGCACGAGGAGCACGGTCGGCTCCCGCTCTCCCGCGTCCTTGCTTCCGCAATCGGGTACGCGCGAGAGGGATACCCGGTGACCGGAAGGCTCGCGCGCTGGATCGAGATGTGCGCGGGCGAGAACGCTCTGAACGCGCACGCGCTTGCGCTCTTCGTCCCGAACGGGACCGCGCCGCGTGCCGGCGGCCGCCTCAGGAATCCGGGCCTCGCGCGGGTGCTCGAACGGATCGCTTCCGATGGGCACGAAGGCTTCTACTCGGGCGACACGGCGCGCGCGCTCGCGAGCTTTTCCCGCGCGGGAGGCGGATTCTTCGACGAAGCGGACTTTCGCGCGCAGCAAGCGAGCTGGGGCGAGCCGCTCTCGGCGAGCTACCGCGGCGTCGAGATTTTCGAAACACCGCCGCCGACCCAGGGCTTCACCGTGCTCGAGATGCTCAATCTCGTCGAACCCTACGACATCGGCAAGATGGATCCGCTCGGTCCCGAGCTCGCGCACCTGCTGGTGCAGGCGAAGCAGATCGCCTATCACGACCGCGACAGATTGCTCGCCGACCCCGAGTTCCGGCCGGTTCCGGTGGCGCGGCTGATCTCGAAGCCCTACGCCGAAGAGCGCAGGCGCCTGATGAGTGCGGAGCGCGCGCTGCCGTGGAATCTAGTCCCTTCCTTTGGCACGCTCGCCGGAGACACGGTGTTCGTGGGCGCGGTCGACGCCGAAGGCAACGCAGCCGCGCTGATCCAGAGCCTCTACTTCACCTTTGGCTCGGGCCTGGTCGCCGGCGACACCGGCATCGTGCTGCAGAACCGCTCGGCCTATTTCTCGCTCGATCCCGGGCACCCCAACCGCCTCGAGCCGGGCAAGCGCCCGATGCACACGCTGATCGCGTCGATCGCGCTCAAGGACGGGCGGCCCTGGCAGGTGCTCGGCTGCATGGGCGCGGACGGCCAGCCGCAGATCCATCTGCAGAGCTACGTCCGCCTCATCGATTTCGGCTTTGACATTCAGCAGACGCTTGAGATGCCGCGCTGGCTGTCGGGGCGCTTCAATATCGGCGACTCGCGCGACCTGCTCAATATCGAAGGGCGTTTTCCCGAGGCGACCGTGAAGGAGCTCGAGCGGCGGGGGCATACCGTGAACCGATGGCCGGATTTCTGCGAGCTCGCCGGCCACGCGCACGGAATCACCATCGATCCGGTGTCCGGCATGCGCTCTGGCGGTGCCGATCCGAGGAGCGACGGCGCCGCGATCGGCTGCTGAGCACGGTCTACGCCGTCGGTGAGGCCGGAAGCCCTCGAAGCACCTGCAATATGTCGAGCTGCAGCAGCAGGCCGAGCTCGTCTCCGAAGTACCAGCTCTCCTTCCACTTGCCGTCCACGATGCGCATGATCCCGATCTCGGGCGCCTCGACGCGCTTGCCGGTCGGGGGCAGGCCGTACAGGCTCGCGGTATGGGTGCCGACGAGCTCGAACTGCATCCAAACTTTCTCGCCCTCCGCGAGCAGTTCGTCTATGCGGTCGCGCCGGTCCGGAAATGCGCGCGTGATGTTGAACTCGGCGACGCCTTTGGCCACGCCGTAGTCGCGCAGGTGCTGGAAACCGAAGCGCCGCTGGCGGTAGTCGGGTGTGCGGTCGGCGCTGGTCGGCGCGGATATCTTGGAGCTGGCTACCACCACTTTGTTGCGGTCCTCCAGCGAGACTGGAGGTTTGGATTTGAGCCTCCGCACCACGACATCGGGATCCTCGCCAGTGTTCGACGGCTCCGGGAGGATCAACCGGCCGTCCTTCCGCGGCGGCAACGCCGCGCCGAGCTGCCTGAGCAGCCCCGCCTCGTCGGCTATGAACCAACCTTCGGTGATTTTGCCGTTCGAGAGCCGCAGGATGCCGAGCTCGTAGATATCGATTTTCTTGCCGGTCGGCGCGATGCCGAACAAATCTCCCTTGTGCGTGCCGGTGAGCCGCCACAGCATTCCCACTCTGTCGCCGTCGGCGATGATGTCCTCGATGACGTCGACTCGATCGGGAATGGCGTCGCGCAGGCCCGTTCCAGGATTGGCGAATCCCTGGTCGCGCGCATTGCTCGCCAGGTGCCGAAGGCCCGCCCGTGTCCGCTTGTAGCCGGGCGCGAAGAATTCCTCCGTCGGCGTGCGCCGGTTCATGGTCTCCTTGTAGCGCCGCGCGAGGGCTTTGTTGCGCTCGAGCTGCGAGGTCGGAGTCTGCGCGGCGGCCCGGCACGCGAAAGCCAGAGCGGCGGCCGCGCCGATTGAGTTCTTCAAGAATCTGCGGCGCATCATCAGATCTTGTCCGGAAAGCGGATGATGAATCCGTCGCGATTGGGCATTTTCACCTTGGGCAGCGTCTCGGGGTTCATCGACTCGTTGTCGCGGATGAGCTTGTTCTCCGCGAGGATGTAGGCGGTGAGCGCGTAGACCTCGTTGTCGGTGAGCGTCCTCGGCTGCTGCCAGGGCATCGCTCGGCGGATGAAGTCGAAGATCGTCGTCGAGTAGGGCCAGAAATTGGCGATGGTCCTCACCGAGTCCATGTTGGCGATCCGCGCGCCGCCGACGAGCGGCGCATTGTTCCCGCCCTTCGCGTTTTCGCCATGACACATGGCGCATTTCTGCGCGTAGATGCGCGCTCCTTGCGCGGGCGTGCCACCTCCCGGAGGCAGGCCGGTGCCGTCGGGCTGGATGCTGATGTCCCAGGGCGCAATGTCGGCCGGGTCGATCGGCCTTCCCAGGTTTGGGGTTTGCGCGCAGACCGCGCCGGTGCTGAGCGCGAGGGCGAGGGCGGCGAAGCTTCTAAGCGTAGACATGGCCCACTTCCCCGCTGGCAGCGACGGACCAGCTCGTCGGCCCGTTGTAGTGCTGGCTGATGAATGCCGTGACCGGCGGAGTCCTCGCGCTCTGGCCTCGTGCCGCGACGATCTGGGCGCGGGTCGGCTGGACGTTGCCGGACTCGTCCCAGGCGCGGCTCTGGAGGACCGCGGGCCCGCCGTCCCAGCGCCAGGGCACGCGGAACCGCGTGAATGCCTTGCTCTGCACCGGCTCCTGGAGAGCAGCCTGGGCCCAAGTCTTTCCTCCGTCGGCCGAGACCATCACTTTCGATATGCGGCCGGCGCCCGAGTAGGCGATGCCGGAGATCTCGTAGAAGCCCGGTCCGTTGAGCTTCAGCCCAACCGAGGGATGCGTGATGAAGGACTTCACCTCCTGTATGAAGTAGAAGCGGTACGCCTTTCCGTTCGGAAGGATGGGTGCGTAAGTCCGCGCCTCGTAGTAGCTCATCGCGGCCTCCTCGACGAGCTTGATCCGGCGCAGGTATTTGACGTTCATATTGCCTTCCCAGCCGGGAAGAAGCAGCCGCATCGGATAGCCGTTGCCGGGCATAAGGCGCTCCCCATTCTGGTAGAGAGCAACCATGGCATCGTCCAGCGCCTTGGTCAGCGGCACGCTGCGGCTGAGCGCAGGCGCGTCGGTGCCTTCGGCTATCAGCCACTTCGCCTTCGGATCGATGCCGGTTTCCTCGAGGAGCAGCGACAGCGGCACGCCGGTCCACTCGGCGCAGGAGCAAAGACCGTGCAGCGCCTGCACGCTCGCCTGGATCGGTTCCTTGGAGAACATCGGCGCGCTGTTGCCGCCGCACTCGACGAAGGTCATGCGCGACACCATGGGATAGCGCGCGAGCGAGTCGAGCGTGAACACCAGAGGCTGCCTCACCAGGCCGTGGATCACCAAGCGATGCCGGTCGGGATCGACGTCCGGATTGCCGGCGTGGGAGATGACGAAGTGAAGGCCGTTCGGCGTGAACGTGCCGTTCAGCAGATGGTGCGGGGTGCGCGCGTGCTGGGTGCGCGGCTCGACGTTGGGATTGCTCAGGGTGCGGACGACTTTTTCCTCGAAGCGCGAGCGCTGCTCGTAGCCCTGCACCGTCTTGCCGGGCGCGAGGCTCCAGAGATCGTCCGCGAGCGCGTCCGCTCTTGCGGATCGGGCGAGCGTATACCCGGTCATCGCTGCGGCCGCGGCTCCGCCTTTCAGGAAAGCGCGGCGATCGAGCAGTCCGTTGCCGGCGACGGGCTCCCCCCATTCCGTGTCGAATTTCATGACGTCCTCCTTCTCCCGTTTTGCGGATATTTTGCTCCCAAACTCGGGGGCCTGTGTAATCCGGCGCTTCTTGACGCTCCGAGCGCGGGAGCTAACAATGCTGGGCAGCCCGAGCATAGGGAGAGGTCAGTGCCGTCCCGCAGCACCGCCGATCATTCGGTCAGCCCGCCCGTCGTCAGGATTCCGCGCGACTACAACGCCGCCTACGACCTCGTCGAGCGCAACCTCGCAGCGGGCCGCGCGGCCAAGATCGCCTACGTCGACGACGCGGGCCAATACACGTTCGGGGAGCTCGCCGAGCGCGTCGACCGCTTCGGCTCGGGGCTGCAGGCGATGGGCCTCGAGATGGAGCATCGCGTGCTGCTCGCGCTCACCGACACGATCGACTTTCCCACGGCGTTTCTCGGCGCGATCAAGGCGGGCATCGTTCCGATCGCGGTGAATACCCTGCTCACCCCGAAAGATTACGAGTACATGCTCTCCGACAGCCGCGCGAAGGCGCTCATCGTATCGGAGCAGCTGTTGCCGCAGTTCGCCCCCCTCGTTCCAAAGCTCGCTTTCCTCAAGCACGTCATCGTTTCCGGGAGCAGCGCTCAGGGCCACACCGCGTTCAAAGAGGTGCTGGCGAAGGGAAAAGCCGGGCTTGCGCCCGCACCGACCACGTCCGACGATGCTTGCTTCTGGCTGTATTCCTCCGGCTCGACCGGCATGCCGAAGGGCACGGTTCACGTTCATTCGAGCGTGATCCTCACGGCGGAGCTCTACTCCAAGGCGGTCCTCGGGTACCAGGAAAGCGATGTCGTCTTCTCCGCGGCAAAGCTCTTTTTCGCGTACGGCCTCGGCAACTCGCTCTCCTTTACGCTCGCGGCCGGCGCCACTGCGATTCTGATGGCCGAACGCCCGACGCCGGCCTCCGTGTTCAAGCGGCTCACGGAAAAGAAACCGACGATTTTCTATGGAGTGCCGACGCTCTACGCGGCGATGCTCGCGAACCCCGACTTCCCGAAAAGGGAGAACATGGGGCTGCGGCTGTGCGTCTCGGCCGGGGAAGCACTCCCGCCGCAGATCGCGAAGAGCTGGAAGGAGAGGACCGGGCTGGAGATCCTGGACGGAATCGGCTCGACCGAGATGCTGCACATCTTCCTCTCCAACCGGCCGAGCGACCTGCGCCACGGCACCACGGGCAAACCGGTGCCGGGCTACGAGCTGCGCCTGGTGGACGAGCGCGGCAACCCGGTCAAGCAGGGCGAGATGGGAGAGCTGCAGATCAGCGGGCCGACGAGCGCCGCCTGCTACTGGAACAACCACGAGAAAAGCCGCAGCACTTTCATGGGAGGCTGGACGAAGAGCGGTGACAAGTACAGCCTGGACAGGGACGGCTACTACGTATACGGCGGGCGCTCGGACGACATGCTGAAGGTCTCGGGCATCTACGTCTCGCCCGCCGAGGTCGAAGCCGCTCTCATCACGCATGAAGCCGTGCTCGAAGCGGCGGTGGTCGGCGCCGAAGACGAGAGCAAGCTCATCAAGCCCAAAGCCTTTGTCGTTCTCAAGCAGGGCAATTCGGGGACCGACGCGTTGAAAGCCGCGCTCCAGCAGCACGTCAAGGACAAGCTCGCACCCTACAAGTACCCGCGCTGGATCGAGTTCCTCCCCGAGTTGCCGAAGACCGCGACGGGGAAGATACAGCGGTTCAAGCTGCGGGGCTGAATCGCCCGGGAGAGCCGGCGTGAAACCACTGAGCATCAAATCCAAGGTCACCCTGATCGCCACGGCGGCGCTGGTGGGGCTGCTTGCGCTCGTTTCCGCGGTCCAGCTGAGCCTTTTCAAGGTCGAATTGCGGCAGGTTCTGGAATCCCAGCAATTCACGCTCGTATCGCGTGTTGCAGACGACATAGACCAGACCCTGATGTTGCGTCTGAACGCGCTCGTCAGTCTGGCGAAGATCCTGCCCGCCGAAGAACTCCGCCGCCCCGGCGCGATGCAGAAGAACCTCGAGAACCGGCCGGGATTGCAGAGTGAGTTCGACGCGCTCTCGGTGATCGCCGCAGACGGAAAATTCGTTGCGGCAGTGCCTTACGACAAGGGACGCGCAGCGATAAACCTGAGCGACCGTCCCTGGATCCGGGGTGTGCTTGACGGCGGCCGGCCGCTCGTGTCGCCACCGCACCGCGCCCGCCTCAACGGGGAGCCGCAGGTGATTCTGGCAGCGCCCATATTCGGGCCGCGCGGCGGAGTCGTCGGTGTGCTGACCGGCACCCTCAACCTGTTTCGTTCGAATTTCCTCGGCAACATCGGGCGAACGCGCGTCGGCAAGACCGGCTCCTTTTCGCTGTTTACCAAGGATCGCTTGATCGTCATGTCCTCCGACAAGGATCGCATCATGACGGAAGGCCCGGTTCCGGGCGCTTCTCCGTTCTTCGACCACGCAGTGGCGGGAGGGGAAGGCACCGAGGAAAGCGTCGGAAGCCGCGGCTTGCGCGCGCTGTTCAGCTACAAGTCGCTGCAGAGCGTCCCGTGGGTGCTGGTGGCCGTGCTTCCGATCGAGGAGGCGTATACACCGTTTGCCGAAACTCAGAAGCAGATCATTCAGTTCATGGTGGTTCTGGCCCTGCTGCTTGCTCCGCTCATCTGGTTCGCCGTGCGATCCCTGCTCAGGCCGCTGCTCGACTTGCACCAGACCATTCGCCGCGGCCGCAGTAACCCGAGCGCGGTCCCCGAGGTTCTGGTTCCAAAGGGCGACGAAATCGGCGATCTCGCTGCCGAATTCAACGCACTGATGCGGGAGCGGGCGAATGCCGAGGCGGCATCGCGCGAAAGCGAACATCGCCTTCGCATGATCACCGACAACACTCCTGCGTTGATCTCGTACGTGGACTCGGAGCTGCGTTACCGCTATGCGAATGCCACCTATAGCGAATGGTTTGGCGTGACTCCCGAAAGGATGCTGGGGCGCACCATGCGCGAAGTTCTGGGAGAAACGGCCTATGCGTCGCGGGAGCCGCATATTCGCCAGGCGCTTTCAGGCAAGGAGGCCGGCTTCGAGCTGCCTCCCGCGTTGGCCGGGTCGGAGCGGCACATCCACACGCGTTACGTTCCGGATGTGCGCGGCGACGGCAGCGTCGCGGGATTCTTCATACTCGCGAGCGACGTAACCGCGCTCAAGCATTCCGACCGGATGCTGCGCGAAAGCGAACAGCAACTGAGCCTCGCACTGGAAGGCTCGCAGCTCGCGTTGTTCGACTGGAACATCGCGACCGGCGAAGTTTTCCTGAGCGATCAGTGGGCGGTCATGCTGGGCGGGAAACCCGCCCCCACTCATACCACGTTCGCCGCGCTCGCCGAGCTGGTGCATCCGGAGGACGCCGCTCAGCTCGACCCTCTGATCCGCGATGCGCTCAAGGGAGTGACGCCCTACTACCGGGTCGAGCACCGCGTCAGGAAGAACGACGGTGGATGGATCTGGATCCAGAGTCACGGGCAGGTCATCGCGCGTGACCATCGCGACGGCCGCGCCGTGCGCCTGATCGGCACGAACGCGGACGTGACCGAGCGCAAGCGCGCGGAAGCCGAGCTCGCCGAGAGCCGGGCGCAACTGGAACGCGCGGCGCAACACGACGGCCTTACCGGCCTGCCCAACCGCAATCTCCTCGGCGACCGGCTCGAGCAGGCGCTCGCTCGCGCGCGCAGAAACCAGCAATTGATCTCGCTCTTCTACCTCGATCTCGACCGTTTCAAGGAAATCAACGACGCGCTCGGGCATGCGGCCGGAGACGCGCTGCTCAAGGCATTTGCCGAGCGCCTCAACGCGTGCGTGCGCGAAACCGACACGGTGGCGCGCGCGGGCGGGGACGAGTTCATCATCCTGCTCGAAGACGTGCGCGAAGAAGGAGATGCCCGCGCGATCGCCGAAAAGATCATCGACGCGATGCGCAGGGAATTCCACGTCGAGGCGAAAACGCTGCGCGCCACGACCAGCATCGGCATCGCTTTCACCCGAGGCGGCACGAGCGGCGAGGAGCTGATGAAACAGGCCGACGCCGTTCTCTACGAGGCCAAGCGAACCGGCCGAAACAAGTATCGTATCGCGCGCCCGGCGCTGGAAGTCATCGAAGGCAAGCCGCCCGGCCGCAGGGAAAAACCGGGGCGCGGCGGGAAAAGCTAGTGCAATGCGTCCGAGCGCCTAAGGGTCGATCGAGCGAATGATCGATTCCGTCCGGGCCTGGGTCGAGGAAGCGAAACGCATCGTCGTCCTCACCGGCGCCGGAATTTCCACCGAATCGGGGATTCCGGATTTTCGTGGGCCTCAAGGGGTGTGGACGAAGGATCCGCAGGCGGAGAAGCTCTCCAACATCCATTACTACGTCGCCGATCCCGAGATCCGAAGGAAATCCTGGCGGGCGCGCCTGGCGCATCCGGCGTGGACGGCGCGGCCGAATGCGGGCCATGCGGCGATCGTCGCACTCGAGCGGAGCGGCAAATTGCACGCGCTTATCACGCAGAACATCGATGGACTCCATCAGAAGGCGGGCAACTCGCCCGGGCGCGTGATCGAGGTGCACGGCACCGTGCACGACGTGGTGTGCCTATCGTGCGGCTGGAAAGGACCGATGCGCGCGGCCCTCGAGCGCGTTCGCTCGGGCGAATCCGATCCGCCCTGCGGGCGCTGTGGCGGCATCCTGAAAAGCGATACCATCTCGTTTGGGCAGGCGCTCGTGCCGGAGGTGATCGACCGCGCGATGCAGGCGGCGGCGGAGGCGGATCTGCTCATTTCAGTCGGAACGAGCCTGCAGGTCTATCCGATCGCGGGCGCGGTACCCGCCGCGAAGAACGCGGGCGCGCGCGTGGTGATCGTCAACGCGGAAGCCACGCCGTTCGACGGCATCGCCGACGCGGTGCTTCGTGGCGCGATCGGAGAAACGCTGCCGCGCATGGTGGGAACGGCGGCGCGCACTTGACGCCGGCGCGCTTCGGGCGCCCAATGCGCACCCGTACGGGATAGATAGAGAGAATACATGGACGCGGTTTCCGCCGAACCTTCAGCTCGACGCGAGGGATTTTTGGATCGGTTTTTGCCGCTCGGGCACTGGCTGGGCTCGGATACGGCCGGCGGCATCGAGCTGAGCCAGGCGAAGACGCGCGTGATCTGCACTGTCATAGGACTCGGCGGCTTCCTGGTGATGGGACGCTTCGCCGGTCTTCCCGACGGCATCGTCGGCACGGCGATCGTGTTCCCGCTGTACGCGTTTGCCTATCTGGTGCTCGCTTACAAGCGTCCCGCACCGACGCACGCAAGGCGGGGTTTCGCGCTCCTGATGGACAACCTCGTGGGGACCACCATCGCGTACTTCGGGGGCGGTTTCGCCGCCTACGTAGGGTTCCTTTTCCTCACGACGATGGGGTGGGGGCTGCGCTTCGGGCGTCACTACCTGTTTCTCGCGACGGCCATCGCGATTCTCGGCATGGTCTGGAACCTCGCCGCGAGCCCCTACTGGAAGGAGTACCCGCTCTTCGGTGCCACGATCATCTTCGGTCTGATTGCAAATACCGTCAATGCTTCGATTCTCCTCGGGAGGATTGCGCGCGCGAACCGCCTTTTGGCGGAGAAAATCGAGGAAGTCTCGCGGCTTGCGTGGCAGGATCAGCTGACCAAGCTCCCCAACAGGCCTTACTTCCGTGAACGTCTGGCGCAGATGCTCGCCGCGGCGGCAAGGAGCGGACGCCAGGTCGCGCTGCTTCTTTTCGACATCGACGGCTTCAAATCGGTCAACGACACGCTCGGCCACGAGGCGGGGGACCGGTTGCTTCAGGAGATCGCCGAGCGCGTGGGACGCCGGGTTCGCCAGGCGGACACCTTTGCAAGGGTCGGCGGCGACGAGTTCGTGATCCTCATGGAACTGGCCCATGGCAAGTCCGATGCAGTTGCCGTTGCCGAAACGGTTTTGGCGGCGATCGGAGAGATCGACATGTTCGCCGAACAGGGGCTGCGGGTCGGCGCCAGCATCGGCATCGCCTGCAGCGACCTC
>Ga0137409_10008288_pt1 | contig 10616 bp, 8 predicted proteins | sample CZODoug1_16funga_FD_122059 | JGI IMG/M metagenome (GOLD analysis project Ga0137409, IMG submission 122059) | Vadose zone soil fungal communities from Angelo Coast Range Reserve, California, USA - CZODoug1_16fungal (Hybrid Assembly) | ecosystem: Environmental > Terrestrial > Soil > Vadose zone... | reverse complement strand
CCGGCATCCTGATCGGGCCGGGCGGGCTCAAGCTCATCACAGACACCCACCACGTCGACATGCTCGCCGAGGTCGGCGTGGCGATGCTCCTCTTCATGATCGGCCTCGAGTTCTCGCTCGCGCGTTTGAAGGAGATCGGCCGCGCCTTCCTGGTCGCGGGGCCGCTCCAGGTCATCGGAACGATCGCCGTCACGGCCGCGGCCGTTCTCCCGCTTCCGTACGGGACCGGACTGGGGCCCGCGGTCTTCGCGGGGATGCTCATGGCGCTCTCCTCGACCGCGATGGTCCTCCGCCTCGTAGGCGAGCGGGGCGAGACCTTTTCCCCGCAGGGGAGGCTCATCCTCGGCATCCTCCTCTTCCAGGACATCGCGATGGTCCCGATGCTGGTGCTGATCCCGGCCCTGGCCGGAAACGGGACGCTCGCGGTGGGCCCGAGCCTCCTGATCGGCGCCGCGGGGGCGATCGCCGTGGGGCTCCTCGCCCGCATCCTGATGCCGCGGATCGTGAACGCGGTGATCCGGAGCGGCGTACGCGAGCTCTATGTCATGATGGCGGTCGCCGTCTGCCTCGGCGCATCGCTCCTCACCAGCTCGCTCGGCCTCTCGCCCGCTCTCGGCGCGTTCCTGGGCGGGCTCCTCGTGAGTGAATCGGAGTACTCGCACCAGATCGTCGTGGAGGTTCTCCCGTTCCGCGATCTCTTCAGCTCCCTCTTCTTCATTTCGATCGGAATGCTCCTGCTGCCGCAATTTCTCCTCGCCCACCTCCCCGTGGCCGCGGGCGCGCTCCTCTTCGCGATCTCGGTGAAGGCGCTCGTGGCCGGAACCGTCGTCCGGCTGCTCGGATTTCCGCTCCGCATCGCGGTGATCGTCGGGATCTCGCTCGCGCAGGTGGGAGAGTTCTCGTTCGTCCTCGCCTCGGTGGGATCGGAGCAGGGTCTTCTTCCGGAGTACGAGACCCAGGTGTTTCTCGCGGTGGCCGTGCTCTCGCTCATGCTGACCCCGTTCCTGATGCGGTTCGCGGCGTGGGCCGGCGCGCATGTGGGGACCCAGATCCGCCTCCCTGGCCCGGACAGTGGGCTTCAGGGGCACGACTCGGCCGCCGCGATCAAGCGCCCCGATCCGTCGGGCCTATCCGGCCACGTGGTGATCGCCGGCTACGGCGTCAACGGGCGGAACGTCGCGCGGGTGCTCCGCGAGCTTGGAATCCGGTACGTCGTGATCGAGCTGGACACCGCGATCATCCGCCGCGCGCAGGCGCAGGGGGAGCCGATCCAGTTCGGCGACGTGTCGCGCCCCGAAGGGCTGGCGGCCTGCCACGTCGATCGCGCATCGGTCGTGGTGCTCGCCATCTCCGACCGCGGGGCGACGCGCTTCGCGGTGGTGCAGGCGCGCCGCAGCAACCCGGGCGCCTACATCATCGCGAGGACGCGCCAGGTGGCGGAGGTGGCGGAGCTCATGCGGATCGGAGCCGACGAGGTGATCCCGGAAGAGTTCGAGACCTCGATCGCGATCCTGGGCCGGGTCCTCCGCCGCTACCACGTTCCGGCGAACGTGGTCCGCATCCAAGAGCACGCGCTTCGGCGCGAGGGTTACAGCTTCCTCCGGGGCGGCGAGATCGTGGGCTCGCTCATGGGCTCGGTCTCGCGGATGATCGCGGGCGCGACCACCGACACGTTCTACCTGGAGCCCGGTTCTCCCGCCGTGGGGCAGTCGCTCGTGGCGCTCGATCTCAGAGGCAGGACGCGCGCGACCATCATCGCGGTCGTGCGCGAGGGAAAACATCACGTGACCCCCGACGCCGACTTCGTGCTGCAGCAGGGAGATATCTTGGTGCTGGTCGGGGACCATGATGCCCTCGAGAAGGCGTTCGAGGTCATGAGCCCGCCGCGGGGCCCTACGTAGTGGGGATCAGGTGGAGCCAGTCGCGAAGCAGAAACTGGACGCGGGAGATCAGGAGCGAGACCCGCGCCATCACGGTGTAGCCGAACGAAGCCCCGAAGGCGACCATCAGGAACCAGGTCCCGATCCGGGCGCCAGCTCCGTGAATCCCCCGGTGCGGCGCCGAGAAGAAGAAATAGGCCAGCACGGTGAGGAGCCCCAGGAGGACGAGCGCAGAGTTGATCGCGCCCCACCCGGGCGCGAACGGCTTCACCGCGTCGCTCAGCTGCGCGAAGATCTGCCCCTGGAGATACCCGGGCACCGCGATCCCCGAGTAGATCCCCACGTAGAAAGCGATCGCCCAGCGCGCCGGGCCGGCCATCCGTTCCCAGACCCTAGCGAGCATCAGGACGCCGAGGACCGCAGGGATCAGCGCGAGGAAGATCGACCGCGGCGTATGCGGTCCGGCCACGAGTGGCATCCAGACATTGGGAACGATGACGTCCTGGTACTGGACCGCGAGCAGGTAGCCCGCGGCGACGCCGACGAAGAGGTGCTCGGCGAAGCGGTAGAAGGGATTGTCGCGGTAGAGGAACGAGAAGATGCAGAGCGTCAAGAACGCCGCGATCCAGGTCTCGACGACGCTCACGCCGTCTTCCTTGTGGTTAAGAGCGCCGCGTTGCCCAGGATCACGAGGCCGGCGATGATCACGTGGACCAGGCTCTGCGCGTCCATGCCCCGGCGCGCATCCCCGAAGATATCCATCCGCTTCTCGTATTCCGCGGCCCCCTTCATCCCGCCGACCAGACCCAGAATCTGCCGCGAGGATAGGTAGGGGTAATAGTCGGTCGCCATGACCGCGGTTACGCCGAGGATGAGTGGCTTGTGGTAGCGGCTCGCGGCAAATTGGATCCAGTAGTCGGCGGCGGTCGACGCCGTGAGGTTGATGACCAGGTCGATCTTGGAATAAGAATTGACTCCGCGCAGGATCGGGATCGAATCGAGCGGCGTCTTGTAGAAATCGACCGGGAACTGCTGGCGGATGCTCTCGCCCAGCGCGATCATCACCGCTTGAAATCCCGACTTGTACCCGAGGAAGGCGTAGTCCTTGTTCCGCTCCTTCCCCTCGGCGGCAGCGGCCAGACGGAGCGCGGGCTCGACCAGGCCCGGGCCCGCCGGGTAGAGCGTGATCACGATCAGCTTGAGGTTCCGCCGGAAGCAGTGGCGGAGCACCGCGATCGACATCGGCTGGAGCTCAGCCATGGTATCGGGCTCGTAGTCCATCGAGATGAGGACGGTGGAGCCCGCCGGCAGCGCCTCGATCGTCTGATAGGCGGCCTCGACGCGCGGGGTCACCGTGATGGGCAGGTTCACGGGCCAGAGGAGCGGAATCGCAGTGCCCAGGCCCACCAGCACGAAGATAACGCGGCGGTCGATCGCGAGGATGCGCGCCATCCAGCTCATCGCGATCTCCCCAGGTAGCCGCGCTCAATCCCGAGAATAATCTTGAGGCCGATCGACACCGCCCCGAGCCCGACGCCGATCGCGATCGCGCGCTTCGCGGCGAGGTTGGGCACGTCGAGCAGCCACTCGGTGAACCCGGGGAACCCCTTCCAGATGAACTCTCCGATCGAGACCCGTCCGATCATCATGAGGACGGCGGTGACTAGGAGGAGCGTCGCTTCCACGTTCCGCGCTCGGAAGGCGCGAAACGCGGCCGACGCGATGAAGAAGGCGAGCAGCGCGAACATGGTCGAGGCGAGCGGCGAGTTCACCATGTTGTAGATCCGGCTCACCACGGTTCCCTCGCCGACACCCTGCCAGACGCCGAGGGCGGTGACGACGACGAGCGCGAAGAGCGTGACGAGGCTGTACGGCCAGCCTTCGGTTTTCAGGCGGATCTTCCGCGCGTGCGTGTTCCAAAGCGAGATCGAGCCCAGGATCAGCGCGAAGGCGTAGATAACGGTGGCCCACACCAGAAGCTCCGCGTTGATGGCCTGGGCCTTGTGATGCGGGATGAAAAAGAGGGCGATGAGCGCCGTGCCGACCAGGAACGTGAGGATGACCGGTCCGGAGCGCATGCGGTCGGCCTAGGTGCTCACGACGTGTGGAGAAGCCGGCCCAGCTCAGGATGCCCGAGCGCCGAAAGGGCGATGGCCGCGACGATCATCGCCGCGGCGAGTGCCTTGGCCCAATCTTGGGCCGCGATGGTCGCGAGCTGGATCGGCTCCCGGCCGATGTAGGCGCTGGCGGCGAACAGCTCCTCGCCCATGAGGGTGTAGTCGCAGGCGCAGACGAAGAAGGGGAGCTGGGTCACCTTGTCGCACCCGGCGATCTGGATCGCGCCCGTCAAATTTCCGGTTTCCGCGAGGAACAGCGACTCGGCGTAAAAGCTTCCCATGAAGACGTTCGCCGCGGGGCGCTCGCGGAGCATTATGCCGCTGACCGCCGCGACGTATGCGAACTGCTGCGCGCTCACGTAGTGGACGCTCCCGGGCTTGAACTCGTCGCCGCGTCCGGCTTCCAGGTACGCCTCGCGCACCACCCCGTCGATGATCGCCATGACGACGGGGTCGTAGCAGGGAACCTGCATGCTGCACCCCAGGTCCGCGACCTTCCGCGCCACGCGGCTCACGATCGTGATCGAGGCGAGTGTGCCGACCTCTTCCATGCTTCCGAGACCGGGCATGTAGAGAATCGATCGGCCCATCTCGGTGGCGCGGCCGATCGCCTCGTCCAGCGCCTTGAGGCCGGCCAAGGGGCGGATGTAGATCGAGCCGCCGCGCTTCGCGCGGAGAACGTTGATGGCGAGAAACGTGAGGAACAGCAGGAGTCCGACGAGGAGGTTGGTGCGGGCGGGGTCAAACCACCGGGTGTCCAGCTCGGCGCCCATCACACCGACCCTAGCACGGTTCCGAAATCGGGGTCAACGCGTGGCCTTCTTCACCCTAGCCTCCGGATGCTCCTTCACGTAGGCGTTGAACACCTCGTCGAGCCGCTTGACCGCGGAGGGGTCGAGCTTCCGTACCGACTCCCGCTCGCGCGCCGCGCTCTCGCGGTCGCCCAAGCGGAGGTAGGCGAGGGCCAGGTTCATGCGCGCCTCGGGCGAGTTGGGCGCCAGCGCCACCAGGCGGACGTAGAGGTCACGGGCCTCCTCCAGCTTCCCGGTGGATCCCAGAAGCGCGCCCAGGTTGTTGAGCGCGAGCACGCTGTTCGCCTGGAGCGCGATCGTTCTCCGGTAGGCGCGGATCGCGCCGGCAGCGTCTCCGTGCGCCGACAGCGCGACGCCGTAGTTGTACCAGCCCTCCGCGAAGGTCGCGTCGATCTCGGTCGCCTGGCGCGCCGCGTCGACCGCCTGGTCGATCTTCCCTTGCTGGAGGAGCGCGTCGCTCAAATTCACGTAGGAGCCCACGTCTTTAGGCTCGAGCTCGATCGCGCGGCGGGCGGCGATCTCGGAATCGGAATAGCGGCCGAGCTTGCTCAGAATCGCCGTCCGCTTCGCGACGGCGGCGTGGTTCTTCGGATCGAGCTCGACCGCGCGATTGATCTCGGCGAGCGCCGTCGGCCACTGGCCGGCCTGCGCGAAGTAGTCGACGAGCGTCAGGTGCGGCGCGGGATCCGTCGGATCGGCGGCCGCGGCCGCGACGAGGAGGGAGATGTTGTCCCGCCAGACCGGGAGACGGAGGAGCGTGCCGAACGCAGCGATTCCCGCGATCGCGAGCGCCGCGGGGCCGAGAAGCCGGCGGGCCGCTGGGATACGGCCGACGACCCACGCGTAGATCGAGGCGACAATCAGGCAGAAGCCGACCGACGCGAGGTACGCCCCCCGCTCCACCGCGAACGATCCGATGAAGGGCGCGAGCGGGAGCGCGAGAAGAAGCGGGAGGACGAGCAGCAGCGCCCCGGCCCGCGCGACAGGGTCGTGCCTTCGCCACCAGACGATCAGCACGAGGGCAGCCAGTGCGGCGAACGGGGCGATCCGATCGGCCCACGACGCGACCTCCGAGGCCTGGAGCGTTCGAAGCGCATTAAGAGGATGGGGGAAGACGAGCATCTTCAGGTATTCCAGAAACGCCATCGGCGCCGCCCAGCCGCGCGCCGCAGCGTCGATGCCGCTGACCGCGTCGGCGCTCCCCGGGGCCGGCGTGGCCGCCCCGCCCGCCGTGTAGCGCACGAGCAGGTAGACCAGGGCGATCGCGAAGAATCCGGCGTAGTGCGTCAGACGCCGTCGCCAGGAAACGCGCACGGGACCCCAGCGGTCCAGCCCGACCAGAAGGAGCGGGGTCACGATCGCCACCTCGTCGCTCAAGACCGCCGCGACCATCGCCGCGTAGGCGGGCCAGATCTTCCACGACCGGCACCCCTCCGGCCGGCAGAGCTCGGCCGTGCGCGCGAGGAGGAGAGCCGAGAGCACGAAGACCGTGGCGAGGAGATCGGGCCGGCCCGAGATATAGGCGACCGCCTCGACGTGAACCGGGTGGGCCGCGAAGAGGAGCCCCGCCGCGAAGGCGACCCCAGGCCGCGCCCCCACGTGGAGCGCCATCCGGAAGAAGAGCCACGTCGCCAGGCCGTGGAGGAAGATGCTGACCATGTGCGCGAAGAGGGGCGTCCCGTATCCGAGCGCCCACTCGAGGCGGAAGAGGAGCGAGGTCAGGAGACGGAACCCCTCGGCACCGACGCCGCCCGCCCCCTTCGAGAGAACGAGGAGGCGGTCGTCCCAAACCCAGCCGTACGGGAGGGCGGGGAGGTAGAGCGCGATCGCGGCGAAGACGCAGAGAATGCCGAGCACGTTGGGGCTCGGTCCGGACGCGCGGTGGGCGGAAACGCCCGCGTGCGGCGCGGCGGCCCCCGGATGTCGGTTCTTGGCTTCCCTCAGGCCCGGCACGGCGGTAGAGTGCCGATCATTGCCGGTCGGTTCAAGGGCACATTTCACAAGGAGGCCTGGATATGGCCGATGTCATGGATGAACGGGTCCGATCGATCGAGTTCTGCGCCGGGCTCAGCTTCACGCTTGGGGCCGTCTTTCTGTCGCTCGCGCTCTGCCTCTACCCCAGGCTGGCTCCCGCGAATCAGACGAACTTGATCCTCGAGGCCCTCTCGAAAGAGGACATCGGATCGTGGATGGGGCTTCACGCCCTCATGGTGCTGGGCTTCTTTCTCTCCACGCTCGGTTTGGTCTCGTACGGGTTCCTCCTCCATCTGAAGGGCTCGTCGGGGCCCGCCTCGCTGGTCACCACGAGCGCGTTGATCGGCGGCGGACTCTGGACGACGTTTCTCTCGATGGAGTTCTTCGTCGGGCCGTTCCTGAAAACCTACTATCCGATCGATCCCGGCCTCGCGACGATGCTCTTCAGCACCGTCTGGTTCTGGAAAATGGGCGCGCTCGCGATCGGCGGCGTCCTGCTCTTCACGGCCGTCGTCGGGGCGGGCGTCTCCGGCGCCTCGCGAGGGACGATGCCGCTCTGGCTCGGATGGGGCGGCGCATTCTTCGGCGTCGTCGGGATCCTGGTCTACCTGTCCGAATTCTGGGCCGCCACCGCGACCGGCTCGGCCATCAACCCGATGCGCGGCGCGGGCGTCCGCTTCGGCGTGGGGCTCCCGATCCAGCTCTGGATGATCGGGGTTGGGCTCCTGCTCCTTCGCGATTACCAAGCCCACGCGCATACCCTCCCGCCTCAGGCGCGGACCCACGTGCCGCCGAAGCGCGAGCAGCCCGTGATGCCGAAGTTCCCGGAGCCGCCCCCGCTCCCGCCGCCGATTCCGTAGGGGACCCGAGCGCTGCACCGCCCGACGCGCCCTGATCGAACGCAGCGCCCCGCGCGCCCTGCGGGGGCCACGCAGAGCACCGCGTTCGCGGTGGCCCTGCTCGCCTACATCGTCCTGATCGTCCTGGCGTCGAGGAACCCAGGCCCTCGGCTCTGGGGGATGCATCTGATCGGCTTCCTGCCGCCTGCCCCGGCGATGGTGGTCTGGTATGGGCTCTGCGCGGCGCTGGTCCTCGCCGTCACCGGGGCCGTGATCTCGAATCGGCGCGGAGCGGCCGGGGAGTCGGCCGGCCCGGCCGAGCCCTCGGCTTCCGAGCCGCCCGATGCAGCCCAGCCCCCGCCCGATGCAACGGAGCCCCCGCATGGCGCCGCGGCTCGCCCGGCCTGGCTCGAGCCGCGCCGCTGGGCGCTGCCGGCGTTCGTCGCGGCGTCAGGGCTAATCTTCTGGATCCTCCGGGAGCGGACCCATTTTCTGGGCGATGGGCTGGTTTGGCTCTACGGGTTGAGAAGCGGCGACCTCCCCGAGGGGAGCGAGCCGCTCGCGGGGGCGCTCTGGATGGCGGTGGCGCGCTGGCTTCGGTCGGCGGGGGTCTCGGTCACCGCCGACGCGGTCGCGCCGTTCTCGGTGATCTGCGGGCTCGCCGCCGCGCTCGCGACCTGGGGCATCGCGCGCGAGATCTCCTCGGACTCGCGGCGGTTTCTCCCCACGCTCCTCCTGCTCGCCACCTTCGGCAGCGCCGCGCTCTTCTTCGGCTACGTGGAGAGCTACCCTCCGGTGGCGGTGGCGGTCCTGGCGTTCGTGTACGCAGGGCTTCGCGCCTGCCGCACCGGGTCGGCGCCGTGGCTCCCGGGGATCGTGCTGGCGCTCGGCGTTGCGTGCCACATGGCGTTCGCGTATCTCCTGCCCGCGTACTTCTACCTGGTCTTTCGGAATGTGCGCGGCGCGGCGAGGAGGGCGGCGTATCTCCTCGCGCCGGGCGTCGCCGCCCTCGCGCTGATGCTCGCGCTCGGGTTCGGGCCCGACCGATGGCAGGAGACGCAGCGCATCGCGGCGCGCGTGCTCGATCCCGCGAGCGCGGCGCAAAAGACGCAGCTCGACCCAAAGGATGCGCGCGCCTATCCCGTTCTCTCATCGGCGCACGCGCTGGACCTCGCGAACCTTCTTCTGCTTGTCCTCCCGGCCCCTTTGCTCCTCCTCGCGAGCCGCTCCGTGGCGGGCCGCGGTTCCCGGAGTCCCGGGCGAAACCCCGCCGACTCGTTCCTCGGATGGTGCGCGGCCTCGGGATCCGTCGCCGCCTGCGGCCTCGTGCTCCCGGTTGCGGCGGCCCAGGACTGGGATCTCTTCTCCCTGCTCTTGATCCCGCTCGGCGTCTGGGCGGTGCGTCGCGGCCTGGAGGAGCTCACCGGTCCGGGGGGAGCGCTGGTGACGGCGGCTGCCGTGCTCGTCGGGGTGGCGAGCCTCGGCTCCTTCGTCTTGGTCAACGCCAACCCCGCGGCGGGCCTGAAGCGGTACAGCGTCCTGACCGGCCCGGGCGCTCAGATCACGCCGTTCGCGCGCACGTACGCCTACGACCTGATCGCCCACTACTACCGAAGCCGCGGCGAGTCCAGCGCCGCGCTCCGCTACGCCTCGTCGCTCATCGAGGTCGAGCCCACGAACCCGCGCTACTGGGCAATGGTCGGGACGCTCCACTACTCCCGCGGCGATTACGCGGCGGCGATCCCGTTCCTCGAGGAGAGCGTGCGCCGGCGGAGTAAGAGCGCCGGGACGCGGACCAATCTCGGAATCTGCTACGCGCAGACCGGACGGAGCGCGGATGCGCTGGCCCAGCTGCACATCGCCGCGGCGATGGAGCCGGACCAGCCCCAGAACCAGCTGAATCTCGCATTGAGCCTCCTGAACGCCGGGCGCGCGGACTCCGCCCGGGTCCTCCTTCAAGAGACCGTGCGCCGGTGGCCCCAATACGCGCCGGCGCAAAACGCGATGAAGCGATACTTCGGGGGGTAGACTCATGACATGGGGAAGGAAAATGCGCCCCCGGGCGGGGGCGCATCGTCGCGGGGCCGAGGTCCTCGCGCTGGCTCCCTTCGCACTGCTCAGCCTGCCGTTTCGCGACCCGCGGCCTACGCGCACCCGCTCGTAGCGCCGCAGTTAGCCCTCACCTCAAGCGCGTCCCAAGGGCTCGATAAAACACGGGATGGATCTCAATACCCGTGTCGGGATCTATCGAATCCCTCGAAATTGGACCGCGCCGCTCATATGACCAGTGCGTAACTTCGAACGCCTCCGTTTTGAGTCCTATTACTCCCGTTTGATAAAGTACATAAATCAATATTCTCAGGAATTCGGCGATTTCAAGGTTACCGCTTGCCGCCATGTGGGCAACACCTGGCAAGAGGTCCTGCCTGCGAGGATTCTCGACGGCGTACCCGAGGACGAATTCCTCGACCTCGCGTGGAGTCAAGGCCTCCAACTTAAATCGGTTCGGACGATCACGGAGAATCTCAACAAAATCAATCAGGTCTGGATAGTCGCCTGACCACTCGTCTTGCAAACTTTGAAGCCTGTTTTTCGAATATATTCCCTCGGCGCGCATCACCATGTCTCTACTGATGGCTGGCTTCGCGACGGCTTGCTCGATGCAGCAATTGAAAAACTCTATGAGTTCTCTTGGTCTGCGCATCGTCCTTGAGATCAGATAATCAACCGCAGGCACTCCGTCAATCTCTCGTGGTAGGAGTTCGTCGCAGTGTACGTGTGCAGTCGTGTACGATTGACGCACAAGGTAGTTCACGCGGTTGTTCAAGACGTCTTTCAGTTGGTCGTGGGTCCACTCCAGTCGCAGATATAAATCACGATACTTCTCCTCTTGGAACCCAGGATCTCGGGTAGAACGCAAGACTCTATCGAGTAGGTCTGTACGAAGCGCGACAACGATCTTAACGTTTTCAACTCGGCGAAAATCGCGTACGG
>Ga0137409_10008287_pt1 | contig 10617 bp, 10 predicted proteins | sample CZODoug1_16funga_FD_122059 | JGI IMG/M metagenome (GOLD analysis project Ga0137409, IMG submission 122059) | Vadose zone soil fungal communities from Angelo Coast Range Reserve, California, USA - CZODoug1_16fungal (Hybrid Assembly) | ecosystem: Environmental > Terrestrial > Soil > Vadose zone... | reverse complement strand
CTCGGCATGGGCCGTCGGGTCATTGCTCCGAGTGACGGAATTGGCTCCGCTTCCAATCACTTGGCCATCTTTGACCACCACTGCGGCAAACGGACCCCCGCCCGCGTGGACGCTTTCGACTGCCAAAACGATCGCTTGGGCCATGAAATCGCGATTCATTCGATTTTAAGTGTAACCGTTCCTGCCCCAGTAGCAATGTCCCGCGGTTTCAAGTACAATAGCAAGTGGAGATCCTGCCTCCCTTCGATGTTGTCTCCTGACGTAAATCTATGAGCCGCCCCCCTTCCGGCAAATACCTCGCGGTAGGCGGAATCTCGGGGCTCCAGATATTTCATTTCAACGGCGCCAATCCGATCACAAAATTTACCGGCCGGCTCACGGCAAAGCAGATTGACCAGCTGTTCTGGGACAACTCAAATCACCTGTACGCCATCAGCCGGAACGCCGGCAAGCTGTTCGTCTTCACGGTCAGCTCGAGCGGTGTGAAGCAGGCGCCAGGATCGCCGCATCCCATCGCACGGCCGGTGAACATCATCGTTTTGCTGTCTCCTTCATGACTATTGCCGCCTCGCCGCGGCGCGACTGGAACGGCAGGCTGCGAGCGATCTCCTCGGTCTCGGATGCGTGGGCGACCAGGCCCAGCCCGTCTCGCAGCCATTGGATCGCGGCGCCGGCGATGAACACCGATCCTTCCAGGGCGTATGCCGGCGCACCGTTCGCATCACAGGCCACGGTCGACAGCAGCCCGGTTGCCGCACCCGACCGGACCGTGGCCCCGGTATTCATGAGAAGAAAGGCGCCGGTACCGTAGGTGCATTTCGCCTGCCCCGGCTCCCAGCATGCCTGGCCGAAGAGCGCCGCCTGCTGGTCACCGGCAATGCCCGCGATCGGCACGGAGCCGCCGAAGAGCGTGGTCTTGCCGTATACCTCGCTCGACGAGCGAACCTCCGGCAACACCGAGCGCGGCACGCCGAACAGCTTCAGCAGCTCGTCGTCCCAATCGCCCTTGAGGTTGAACAGCATGGTACGGGACGCGTTGCTCGGGTCGGTGACGTGCACGCGACCGCCCGTCAGATGCCACACGAGCCAGGTGTCGATCGTGCCGAACGCGAGCTTGCCCGCTTTGGCCCTCGCGTGAGCGCCGGGGACGTTTTTGAGCAGCCACTCGAGCTTCGTGCCGGAAAAGTAGGCGTCCACCACGAGGCCCGTCTTCCGCTTGATCATCGGCGCGAGACCGCGGGCCTTGAGCTGGTCGCAGCGGGCCGCCGTGCGGCGATCCTGCCAGACGATGGCGTTGTGGATCGGGGCACCGCTGTCCCGATCCCACACGACGGTCGTTTCGCGCTGGTTCGTGATCCCGATGGCGGCGATATCGGGCGCAGTCAGGCCGGCCTTGGCGATCGCTTCCTGCGCGGTGTGCAGCTGCGTGGTCCAGATCTCGTTCGCGTCGTGCTCCACCCAACCGGGCTTGGGAAAGATCTGGCGGAACTCCTTCTGTGCCGAGGCCACCACGCTGCCGCTGTGGTCGAACACGATGGCGCGCGAGCTCGTCGTGCCCTGGTCCAGCGCCAGGATGTGCTTCATGCCGGCCAGAACGCTCTGTAAAGGAAGGCCGCGATCAGACCACCGATGATCGGCCCCGCCACCGGGATCCACCCGTACCCCCAGTCCGAATTCCCCTTGCCCGCGATCGGCAAAAGAGCGTGTGCGAGTCTCGGCCCCAGGTCGCGGGCCGGATTGATCGCGTAACCGGTCGGGCCACCGAGCGACAAGCCGATCGCCCACACAATCACGCCGACGAGGGCCGGACCGAATCCCACGTTCCAGCCATGCTCGGGATTCAGGTTCTTGGGCGTGAGGATGGTCAACACGCCCAGCACCAGCACGGCAGTGCCGATGATCTCCGTGAGCAGATTCGAGTAGGTGTTGCGGATCGCGGGGGCGGTGCAGAAGACGGCGAGCTTCGAGGCTTGGCTCTCGGTCACAGACCAGTGGGGCAGGTAGGTGAGCCAAACGATCGTGGCGCCGAGAAACGCCCCGAGCATTTGGGCGGCGAGGTACGTCGGCACGGAGGCCCAGGCGAACTTGCCGATGGATGCCAGGCCGATGGTGACCGCGGGATTCAGATGCGCCCCGCTGAACGTGCCGACGGCGTAGACGGCGACCGTCACGCCGAGCGCCCAGCCCGCGGTGATGACGATCCAGCCAGAGTTGTGGCCCTTGGTCTTGTTGAGCACCACGTTCGCGACCACGCCATCGCCCAGGAGGACGAGCAGCATCGTGCCGAGCAGCTCCGCCAGGAACGGTGACATGGAGCGGCGAAGCTATCAGCGGGAGAGCGCCTTGTCTACGACATTGGCGCGGTCGTACGCGGCGCGGGCGGCGTCGATTTCCTTGAGGTGGCCTCCCGACCATTCGACCAATCCGCACACCAGCTTGCGGAGCGTGGCGCCCAGGGGTGTGAGCAGGTACTCCACGCGGGGCGGGACCTCGGCGTACACCGTGCGCACCACCAGTCCGTCCCGCTCCAGGCCGCGCAGCGTCACCGTCAACATGCGCTGGCTGATTCCCTCCACTCGGCTCCGCAGCGCGTTGAACCGCAACGTGCCGGCGTCGGCCAGTACGTAAATCACGTACACGGACCATTTGTCGCCCACGCGAGCGAGGATTTCGCGGGCGTGACAGTGCTCGGGCGTGTGCGCGGGTTTTGCCATGGTTACTCCAATGTTTCCGAGTCAGGGGAACCGTTCGCGCCCTCCGTAGGTTACCAAGCGTAACCATCAACCGCAACCTGGACGGAGGGACGCTATGGTGAGCATCGGATTGCTGCTGGCGCGAGTCGTCGTGGGCCTGCTGATGACGGGGCACGGCGCGCAGAAGCTGTTTGGTTGGTTCGGGGGCTATGGGCTGCAGAAGACGGGAGAGTTCTTCGCGCAGCTGGGGTTTCGCCCCGGCCGCGCTTTCGCCGCCGCCGCCTCCCTCAGCGAGGTGGTGGCCGGCCTGCTGATTGCGCTGGGCCTGTTCGGCCCGATTGGGCCCGCATTGATGGTATCCGTGATGATCGTCGCCGCCGTCACCGTGCATTGGGGACGCGGGGTGTTCGCCACGACCAACGGCTTCGAGCTGCCGCTGCTCTACGCCACCGCGGGGGTCGGGCTCGCCCTGACCGGCTTTGGTCCCTACTCGCTCGACGCCTGGCTCGGCATCGCCGGTCTCTGGACGGCAGAGACCACCTTGATCGTGCTGGCGGTGGGCATCATCGGCGGGTTCGCCAATCTCGCGCTGCGGCGTCCGCCGACCAGCGCGGCGCGCGCGTAAGGAGATCTGAATGCAAGTCGGCATCGACAGCTTTGCGGCGGCGCACGACGAATCGAGTCGCGCGATCAGTCCGTCCGACCGTCTGCGCAACCTGATCGAGGAGATCGAGCTGGCCGATCAGGTCGGCTTGGACTCGTTCGGCATCGGTGAGCACCATCGCGCGGAGTTCCTGGACTCCGCGCCCGCGGTCATCCTCGGAGCGGCGGCGGCCCGGACGCAGCGCATCCGTCTCACGAGTGCGGTCGCGGTCCTGAGCGCCATCGACCCGGTACGCCTGTTTCAGAGCTTCGCCACCCTCGACCTGCTGTCGCAGGGCCGGGCGGAGATGGTGGTCGGTCGCGGTTCCTTCGTCGAGGCGTTTCCGCTGTTCGGCCTGCGTCTCGAGGACTACGACGCCTTGTTTGCGGAGAACCTCGACCTGCTCCTCAAGATCCGCGAGCACGAGCATGTCCATTGGTCCGGCAAACATCGGGCTCCGTTGACGGGGCAGGGCGTGTACCCGAGACCGGTGCAGAATCCCCTGCCGATATGGTTGGGGGTCGGCGGAACCCCGCAGTCGTTCGCTCGCGCAGGCCTGCTCGGGCTTCCGCTGATGGTCGCCATCATCGGAGGCGAAACGCGGCGGTTTCGGCCGCTCATCGATCTCTACCGGGAGGCGGGCGAACGAGCGGGACACCCGCCCGATCGCCTCGCGGTCGGGGTCCACTCGCTCGGCTACGTCGCGGCCACCACGCAAACGGCGGCCGATGAATTTTTCCCCGGGTACGCCCGTGCCATTGGCGATATCGGGAAGGAGCGCGGCTGGCCTCCCCCGACTCGCGCGGGTTTCGATGCTCAGCGAGGTCCGTACGGCGCGCTGCTGATCGGTGATCCCGACGAGGTGACCGAAAAGATCATGCGCCACAGCGAGGCGCTGGGAGGTATCTCCCGCATCACGTTCCAAATGAATGCGGCGTCCCTCCCGCACGCCAAGCTCATGAAGGCGATCGAAATGCTCGGCACCCGGGTCGCGCCCGCGCTACGCAACGAAGCTAGCGTTGCGACGCCAGCTCCCTGATCCGCGCGACCGCGTCCGGGTTCTCGAGCGCCGACAGGTCCCCGAGGTCGGCTTGGCCGAGGTACGCGCCGCGGATCACGCGGCGCAGGATCTTGGCGTTGCGGGTCTTCGGCAAGTCCTCCACGAACCGCACCGCCGCGGGGCGCAGCGGCCGACCCAGACTCCGCACGATGGCGTCAGAAATCTCGTTCTGTAGGCCACCGGTTTGCTCGTGCCCGGGACGGAGCACGACGAACACGACGATCGCTTCGCCTTTGAGCTCGTGCGGAACGCCGATCGCCGCGGCCTCGAGCACCGCGGCATGGGCGGTCGCCGCCGACTCGACCTCCGCCGGGCCGATGCGCTTGCCGGCCACTTTAAGCGTGTCGTCGCTGCGCCCTTCGATGTACCAGAAACCGTCCGCGTCGATCCGCGACCAGTCCCCGTGCACCCAAACGTCCGGGAAGCGGCTCCAGTACGTGGCCAGGTACTTGTCGGGATCGCGCCAGAAGCCCCGCGTCATCCCGGGCCAAGGCTTGCGGATGACGAGCTCGCCCACGGCGCCGCGCAGCGATCGGCCCTGTTGATCGACGACGTCGGCGGCGATGCCGGGGACGGGGCACGTGAACGCCGTGGGCTTGAGCGGGGTCCACGTCGTGCAGCCGACGATGCCGCCCGAACACTCTGTCCCGCCCGAGAAGTTGATGAGCGGCGCTTGCTCGGCCCGCCCCTCCCCTCCGGCGCGGAAGTACCACCACCACGGCTCGGGATTCCAGGGCTCGCCCGTCGAGCCGAGGACGACGAGCGACGAGCGATCGTGGCGCTGCACCGGTTCCTCACCCCCGCGCATGAGGCCTCGGATCGCCGTGGGCGAGATCCCCAGGTGGGTCACGCGGTGGCGTTCCACTATCGACCACACTCGGCCCGGGTCGGGAAAGTCGGGGGCCCCGTCGTATAAGAGAATGGTCGCGCCGAGGATGAGCCCACCGGCGATGAGCCAGGGTCCCATCATCCAGCCGAGATCGGTGAACCACCACAGCAGGTCGCCGGCTTGCAGGTCGAAGCAATGCGCCAGGTCCTGCGCCGCCTTCACGGGGAAGCCGCCATGCACGTGCACCGCGCCCTTGGGCCGGCCGGTCGTGCCGGACGTGTAGATCACCATGTAGGGATCTTCGGGGGACGTGTCGGCGAACGATGCGTCGACGCCCGTGGCCATGAGATCGTCCCACCACATATCGCGCTCGCGCACGCGCAGCTCGCGCCCGAGTCGCCGCACCACGATCACGGAGCGGACGCTCGGCGCGCGATCGACCGCCGCGTCCGCCGTCTCCTTCATCGGGATCACTTGCCCGCGTCGGCGGAACCCGTCGGCGGTGATCAGGACGCTCGCCTCGCAGTCGCGTAACCGGCCCGCGATCGCATCGCCGCCGTAGCCCGAGAAGATGGGGCTGTAGACCGCGCCGATCGCGGACACGGCGAGCGTCGCGACTGCACACTCGGGCGTTAGGGGAAGGAAGATCCCCACGCGGTCGCCGGGCCTGACACCGATGGCGCGCAGCCCCGCGGCGCAGCGGCGCACCGCGGCGCCGAGCTCCCCGTACGTGAGCCGCCGGGTCACACCATCCTCGCCCTCGAAGACGATCGCGATGCGCGACGCATCGTGGCGCAGCGTCGAGTCGACGTAGTTCAGGCGACCGCCCAGCCACCACGTCGTCCACGGGATGCCGCGCGACGAGTCGAGCACGCGCTCGTAGGGCGTTCGCCAGACGAGGCCGAGATCGCGGTCCACGGCGCGCCAGAAGCCCTCCAAGTCTTCGATCGACCAGCGGTGCAGCGAGGCGAAGTCGCGGTGTCCGTGCGCTTCAGCAAAGCGACGCAGCCGGCTGCGCGCGAGGTAGCGCTCGGAGGGATGCCAGGCGATCGTCATTCAGCGCTGCTCCTCCACGATCCCGCCCGGCACGATACTCTTCGCCCCGAACTTCCCGCGCACGCGATCGATCGCGCGTGCCAACCCACGATCCCGCTCCGACTCAGGGGGAGCATCGGCGCTGAACAACGCGAATTGATCCTGTGCGCGCGCGGCCACTAACCCTGAGAGCCTTACGCCAACCAACCGCGCGGGCACCCGCCGCGCCTTCCGCAGCGTCACCAAGAGATCGCGAGCGACGCGCAGAATCGCCCGATCCGACACGACCGGTTCGGGCAAAGTCCGCTGCGCCGAGCGGGTCCGGAAGTCCCAGTCACGCAGGCGCACCGCTATAGTGCGCGCCGTGAGTGCGGCGCCGCGCATGTCGGCCGCGGCGCGGGTCACCAGCCGCAGTAGCTCCCGTTCGATGTCTTCGTCGTCGTGCAAGTCTTTCGCGAACGTCTCGTCGCGGCTGACGCCCCGGTTCACCTCGCGATGCGCGACCCCAGACTCATCGACGCCGTGCACCCGGTTCCAGAGCCAGGTTGCCTCACGGGCACTCATGTGCCCGCGCTTTCGGAGCGTCGCGACGTCGTATGGAAAAACGTCCTCAACCGTGATGAGGCCGCGGGCCGCCAGCCGCGCCTGGAACTTGGGACCGACGAGGGGGATTTCGGCGAGGGTGCAGGATCGCAGGAACGTTTCCTCCGTGCCGGGCTCCACGATCAGCACACCGTCGGGCTTCGCCCGCGCCACGGCCATCTTCGCGATCAGCTTGTTGGTACCGCCGCCGATCGAGAGGGTGAGGCCGGTCGCCTCGTGCACCGCGGCGCGGATGCGCTCAGCCGTCGCGGCGAGGGGCTCGTGATGATACACGCCCTCGGTGCCGCTCAGATCGAGATACCATTCGTCGATGCTCGCGCCTTCGACCACCGGCGCGAAGCGGTGCAGCAGCTTGCGAATCTCGGCGCTCTTCTGCCCGCACGCTTTCATCGGAACCGGCACGCACATCGCGTCGGGGCAGAGCCGCAGGGCCCGCGCGATCGGCATGGCGGACCGGACGCCGAACTTCCGTGTCTCGTATGAGGCGGAACACACCACGCCGCGGCTCTCGCGCGAGCCCCCGACGATGAGCAGGGCGGCGCGTCCCGCGCCCTCAGGGTCGAGCGCGCGAGCGACAGCTACGTAGAACGCGTCAGCATCCGCCAGGAGAATGCGGCGCATGGGCAGCCACGCGGAGGAGAGTACCGAAACTATCCCGAAGCTAGGCGGCCGGCAAGGCGGCGAACCTGCTGCGTTCAGCCTTGTGCGCGCGCGCGTCCGCCGCCGTCTTGATGAGCACCAGCAGCACGAGCGCGAGGACCGGCGCGCCGGTCGCGATGATGATCCAGCCTCCGAACAGCACGGTAAAGTGCAGCACAAGCACTCGGCCATAGGGCTGGCCCATAAGCGCGTTGAGGGAGGCGCGCCGGTATTCCCCGTTCCTCACGTAGTTCCAAGAGAACGAGAAGCCGTGGCTCAGCACCAGGCTGACGACGGCCCAGCCCAAGTGGTTGGCGCGGATCGCCGTAGGGACAGTGCCGAGTAGGTCGAACGCCTGCGTTCCTTTCGGGCCGAACAGCGCCAGCACCAGCACGCCGTGCACGAAGGTGAACCCGCCGAAGTGCACCACGAAGAACGGCACGAGGAACAGCTTGGCCGCCCAGGAGGCAGGCTCGCGGGGTTGTGCGAGCAGCAACTTGGCGACGTTGAAGCCACCTACGATGACGTTTTCGAGCCAGTACAGGAGCACCAGCGGGAACACCGTCCAGCCGAGGACCAGCACTCCCACGATGGGGAGCGCGTTCGCCACGAGGAGGACCAGTAAGGAAGGTGTCATGTTTCAGTCTGGTGCCTAGTGTAACACTCCCCTGAGGCTGTAGTATCGGTGCACATGAGTCATTTCTTGCGGGGCGCCCTTCTCGCCACCGGGATCGCCGCGGCGGGGCGGCCGCTGGCGGCCCAGGCCGCGCCTAGCGCCGCCTATACGGCGGCGGACGTACAGTTCATGTCCGGCATGATCCTGCACCACGCCCAGGCCGTCGTGATCGCCGGCTGGGCGCCCACGCACGGCGCCGGCCCCGCGCTCCGCACGCTCTGCGAGCGCATTGTATCCGGCCAAACAGACGAGATCGCGCTTCTGACCCGCTGGCTCGAAGGGCATCACGAGGCCGTGCCTGACGCTCACCCCGCGCACACCATTATGCCGGAAATGGACGCCGCCACGTTCATGCCGGGGATGCTGACGGCCGAGCAGCTGGCGCGGCTCGACCGCGCGCGGGGCGCGGAGTTCGACCGGGTGTTTCTGCGCTTCATGATCCAGCACCATCAGGGCGCCATCACGATGGTGAACAGACTGTTCGCGTCTCAGGGTGGGGAAGAGGAAACAGTGTACCGGATGGCGGCCAATGTGTTCGCCGATCAAACCACCGAAATCGAGCGCATGCAGCGGATGCTCGCCGCGATGCTGTTCGAGGGAGAACGTCCGTGAAATCGCTGTCGCTGTTTGCGCTCGTCTGGGTTGTCGGTGCCTGCGCCTCCTCGTCCGGCGGAGCCAACATGTCGGCCGTGGCTCCCACGCCAGACCCGCGGGTCGGCTTGCGCGCCGGGCTGAAGGACGCCGGGCAGGCGTCCTGGAATCTCCGCCTGATCTCGAATACGCCGGCGGCCGAGAAGTTCGTGGGCTCCACGAACTCCGATCTTTCGTTCTTTCGCAACTACGTCATTCAGGGCAACTACAACGGCTTCCAGGTCTGGGACATCACCCGTCCGGCGCGGCCCGCGCTCACGATTGGGTACCTGTGCCCGGCCTCGCAAAGCGACGTGTCGGTGTTCCGGAACCTACTGTTCGTGTCCGGCGAGGGCCGGGGCGGCCGCCTCGACTGCGGGACGCAAGGCGTGCATGACTCGGTCAGCACGGACCGCCTCCGCGGGATTCGCATCTTCGACATCACCGACATCACGAGCCCCAAGTACATCGCGAACGTCCAGACCTGTCGCGGCTCGCACACGCACACGGTCGTCATCGATCCGAACGATGCGGCCAACGTCTACATCTACGTCTCCGGCTCCGCCCCGGTGCGTTCACCCACGGAGCTGCCGGGATGCGTCAAGGCTTCGCCCGATTCCAACCCAGCGAGCGCCCGGTTCCGGATCGAGGTCATCAAGGTCCCGCTCGCGGCCCCGCAACAGGCCGCGATCGTGAGCTCGCCGCGGATCTTCGACTCGCTCACCGCACCGCCGCAACACGGCGAAGCGCCCGAAGACATCGCCGCCGCCACCCAGGCCGCCGCCGACGCGCGGGCCCACGGCGGATTTACGGCGCACGCGTTCGGCATGGAGCACGTGCTGCCGCCCCAGCTCGTCAACCCGTGGCTCGACAGCATCATGAAGGCGCGGGGGGGCACAGGCGCGCCCACGGCCGCCGACAGCACAACCCTGCGCGGGGCGGTGCAAGGGATCGTGGACGCCTACGTCGGCGCCAACCAGCCGGCAGCCGGCGGCCCGAGGCCCGGACCGAATCAGTGCCACGACATCACGGTCTATCCGGCGGTTGGCCTGGCGGGCGGGGCGTGCGGCGGCTACGGACTGCTGCTGGACATCCGCGACGTGGCGCATCCCAAGCGCATCGGCGCCGTGTCAGATTCGAACTTCTCATACTGGCACTCGGCGACGTTCAACAACGACGGCACCAAGCTGCTCTTCTCCGACGAGTGGGGGGGTGGCGGGCAGCCCAAGTGTCGCGCCACGGACAAGCCGCAGTGGGGCGCCGACGCGATCTTCACGTTGGACGGCAACAAGATGACGTTCCAGAGTTACTACAAGATGCTGGCGCCGCAGACGCCGTTCGAGAATTGCGTGGCGCACAACGGCTCGCTCATCCCGGTTCCGGGACGCGATCTGATGATCCAATCGTGGTATCAGGGCGGTGTTTCCCTCTTCGACTGGACCGACGCGGCGCATCCCCGGGAGATCGGGTTCTTCGACCGCGGTCCCGTCGACGGGACCAAGCCGGGCGACGGCGGCACGTGGTCGGCGTACTGGTACAACGGCTACATCTACAGCTCCGAGATCGCGCGCGGGCTCGACGTCTTCGAGCTGACGCCGAGCGCCTTCATCTCGCGCAATGAGATCGAAGCCGCCAAGCTGGTCCATCTGGACTACTTCAATACGCAGGACCAGCCGAAGTTCACGTGGCCCGCGAGCTTCGTCGTGGCCGGGGCGTATCTCGACCAGCTGGAGCGGTCCAACGGCCTCGCCGCCGCCCGCGTGACCGCGGTCCGGCAGCAGCTGCGCAACGCCGAGCGAGCGAAGGGAC
>Ga0137409_10008284_pt1 | contig 10618 bp, 11 predicted proteins | sample CZODoug1_16funga_FD_122059 | JGI IMG/M metagenome (GOLD analysis project Ga0137409, IMG submission 122059) | Vadose zone soil fungal communities from Angelo Coast Range Reserve, California, USA - CZODoug1_16fungal (Hybrid Assembly) | ecosystem: Environmental > Terrestrial > Soil > Vadose zone... | reverse complement strand
GGGCGAAAGCTTCGCCAGCCGATGGCACTGGCTGGACACTCTTCCATTCAGGCAATTCTTCGAGCGGTTCGGTGCCAAAGCGGTCGAAAAACTGAGCGTCGAGCGCTTTTACATGGGAAACCATTTCGCCGATGACGGCGCGGGCTTCGCTCGGCGTGTCCGAGGCGGCGCTCATACGCCAGAGGCGGTGGAGAACTATCCCCGAGAGGGTGTGCACCATGGTCGTGAAGGCGGCGAGGGGAAGAACGTAGCGGGCGATTTCGATGGCGCGCTTTTCGGCGGAGCGCTCGATTTTTTGGATGTGCTTGGGATTGGAGTTAGGACCGACGCGCCAGATGTCGGCGAGGATGGTGCGCGTGTCAGCGACGAGAAGAGTGGAGAGTTCGCGATAGTAATACCAGGCGCGCGAGATGGCTTGTTCGAAAATTTCTTTTGCGGATTCGTTGAAGTAGAGGTCAACGAGCGGGACATAGGCTTGCACGCGGTCCATTCTGACGTAGCGCTGGCTTTGCTGTTCAGAGTTGTAGAAAGGGTGCGCGTGGAGGAAGGACCAGACGAACTGGCGGCTGACGTTTTCGAGGCCGAATTCGAAAGTGGCGTGCTGAAAAACCGTGTGATGGCCACTGTTGAAAGTGGCGGCACCGATGTTGAGGCGCTGCTTGTCGGTGATTTCTTCCGGCGTGATGAGGTGGTCGGCGTAGCAAGTACGCGCGGCGGCGATGGCGGAGTCGAACGGGTGATTGAAAAAACTTCGAAGCGTGACGCGAGGCGGAGCGGAGTTTACGGATTCAAGCGGGGGGGCGCCCTCGAACATTCGCGATTGTGTGGCCACGGAGAAGAATCTAACACAGCGGCCGCGGAGGGCACAGAGGACACGGAGAAATTAGAAGTGAGAAACAGATGTACAAAAGAAAAAGGGGCGCGATGCGCGCCCCCAAGGAAAGCAATTTCGCTTAGAACTACTTTTTGGCGGCAGTGGTTTTCGCTGCGGCGTCGGCGTATTTCTTAGTGAAGCGTTCGACGCGGCCGGCGGTGTCCACTAGCTTCTGCTTGCCGGTGAAAAACGGGTGGCAATTCGAGCAGATTTCGACGCGCAGCATATCGCCCTTCATTGTGGAGCGGGTCGGAAACGTATGACCGCAGGCACAATGCACGGTGACGGCGTGATAGTCGGGGTGAATTCCAGGCTTCATGATTCTCCATTCTGATTGCGGCCGGTCTGCGCGGAACCCCGGAGTAGGGGACTACAGCCGCGTCGCTAGGTCGCAAGGCAAACCCCAATTATACAGGAACGGCGGAAGTTCGCCAAATTCGGGCTGGAAGCAAAGCTTTTGGGGTGCCGAAGATCAGGGATTCGGAATCGTTGCGGAAGCCTCGTTGGAAAAGGCGCTCTCGTTGCCCGCTGTGTCCACGGCCGTCGCGACATAGAAGTATATACCGCCGGAGACAACGGAAGAATCCACAAAAGACGTGGAGGAGTCGAGAGAGGAACTCAAACCAAAGTATGGGCCGCCAGAGGAGTTCCCGCGATAGATGCGATAGCCGGCAACGCTGCTACTCGTGCTTGAATTCCAAGTGAGAGTAACCGTATGCGGGATGGAGGAAGGTGTAGAGGGGTTGGTGGCTACGCCAGAAAGACTCATGGTTAGGGTGGTTCCTATCGAGCTTGTCAACTTCAAGGAACCGGATGTACTTCCAGCAGAGGCAGGGTGAAACGTAACTTGAAACGTGAGCTGTTGGCCTTCGGGAATGGTCGTGCCAGGAGTCGCGCCGGACATTGAGAAGCTGGCACCGGTGATGTTGGTGGCATTGATCGTCATGGGTACGTTTCCCGTGTTGGAGAGGGTCACGCTCTGGGACTTCGTCCCTTGCACTACGATGCTGGGGAACGCAAGGACAGCAGGCGTCAATTGCCAAGCGGGGTTCGCTTTGACTGTGCTGGCATTTACAGGGACTGTCAGGGGAGAAGTCGTGCCGTTACTTGCGATCGAGATGGTTGCTTTTGCAGACGTCGTTATGGAGGATGCCGTAAAGCTGACAGTGAAATTCTTGCTGGCATTTGGTGCGAGCTTGAGGGGAGCTGCTATTGAGCCAAGCGAGAAACCGGTTCCGGTGAGAGAGATTGCGGCAACGTCCAGCTCAGCGGTTCCTGTATTAGAAATCTGAATGGTCTGCGTATTTTTTTGGCCGACAATGACATTTTGAAATGTGATTGAGTTTGGCGTGACGACGAGTTGCGGGGCGGTGGGGGGAGTTTTATCGCCAGCGAGTCCGACGCAACCGGAAAGTGAAACTGAAGTAAGGGCCACAAAAAGAAGAGCGACAAACGCACCACGACGCGCATGGATAGTTTTCAAGCTTCGAGAGAGCTGGAGACGGCCCCGCGTCATATGTACAACGATAATTGGCGGGGAAGGGAGGAAACAATTTGGATGAGGTACAGGTTTGGTACAGGCACGTTACCTGTACTAGTTATCAGGCGAGAGCGAGAGAAATATGAGCAGCGAATGATGGAATTTGAAATCAGAGAAACGGGGGAAAAAAGCAAGGAAAGCGCGGGTTCAGGAGATAAAACAGCAGCCGATACGCAGGCTGCCTTCTGAGGTGGCTCGAGACCAGACTGGCCGGAGATTGACGCGAACAGGTGGAAGAATGGGCACGTGAAGGACGGCGAGGAAGCTTTCGGGAAGATCTTGTTTCGAATCGAGTTCGAGGGCCACGCCGCCAAAGCCCAAATCGAGGACCTTGGCGCGGGGAGAAGAAGATTCACCCAGGACAGCGTAAGCGTTGGTTCCGGTCATGGAGACGCGCTCGGCCTTGCGCTGGACAGAATAATTTGGCCGAGATTGCGGGACTCCGGAGGGAGGAACCAATGTGTGGACTTTCAGGGTGGAAGCCGAAACAGCCGCAGCGAGGGTGGTCTCGGTGGCCGGCGAAAAAGTGGGAGAGAGATCAATTGGCGATGCCGTCTTGGTTTCTGGTTTCCCTGGGGCTTCTTGTGGTTTCGGAGTGGAGATAGTTTGCGGCATACTCTCGACTTCAGTTGGCGCACTGGTAATGGAGCTTGGGCTTGGGGAAGAAACTTCTCTTGCCTCCGCAGATTGTTGGAGATGATTCGCGTGTTTTAGCCGGTAAAGCCGTGCATCAGCAATTTGGATGAGCTCTTCGGTGTGGTCGGCGTCCACGGGGAAAGTCGCAACGCCGTGGTCGAGGCTGACTGGAACGGAAATATTTAGCGGGCGAAGGACATCCGAAAAGACAACGCTAATACGTTTGCTGAGGGCAAGCGCCTGCGCGGCATCGGTTTGAGGAAGAATCAGGGCGAATTCGTCACCGCCGATACGGAAGGCGGCGTCAGAAGTACGGAGAGATTTTCTCAGAGTAGAAGCGACGGCACGAAGGACGTCGTCACCGCGTGGATGGCCGAGTCGATCGTTAACTTCTTTGAAGCGGTGCAAGTCCAAAGAGACGAGGCTCAGAGGATGGGCGTAGCGCTTGGCGCGGTTCAATTCTTTTTCGAACGTTTCCTGAAAGAGGCGGCGATTGGAAAGTCCTGTGAGCGGATCGGTGACAGCGCTGACTTCCAGCTTTTTGAGATCGTCGCGTTCAATGAGGATGGGAAAACGAAAAAGATCCGAAGAAGTGAAGACGTCTACTAGGGCAGTTTGCAGAGAGGCTGGTTGGCCGAGATTGGCGGAAAGAGATTGTCTGCGCGAAAGAATTTCGTCCCAGAGTTGAACCGATTTTTCTTCCGAAAGATCGAGATGGGTCAAAGAACGAAAAAAGCCACGGAGGAATTGAGCGCGTGCAGAATGATCAAGCTGCTGCAGCGTCTCGACAATGATTTCGAGAAAGCTCGCTGCAGAGGACGAACGAAACTCGACCGGCGTGCCGGGGCTAGGCAAATTTGATATGGGCTTAACCTCTGCCTATCCCCGCGGGGGTTGGGGAAAGCGCGAACTATTTCAAGAATTCAATTAGCACCATTGGAGCAAACGGAGTACCAAAGCGGTTAGCGCGCCGTTGCAGCCAAGCGGAAAACGGGTGCTTGCGATGCTGTAAAGTATTGAAAAAGGTGCTGTTGTGTCAAGCGAAAGTGAAGCCGGCCGCGGTCTTAAAGTCCAAGCATCTTCCCCCAGACGGAAGAGGGAAAAACAGTTCTCGGTCTATTCCAAGGTCTTAAGGAACTCGACCCCAAACAAGCGCAGTTCGCCGGCAGCCTGCTGCCGGAGGACCTTTGCCGTGATGGGGGGCGTTTCGTTGGGAACCAAGCCCGAAGAGGACGCGGCTGGAGTCGGGATCGTCAGGTGAACGACTTGTTCAGGGCGAAGCAAGTGGTTCGAGGCAATACAAGCCCCGGAAGCGCTGATATTGAGAGTTTTGGTAAGCTCAACGAACTCGACACCGGAAGCGTCCTGGCCCCGCAAGAAAATGGGTACCTGAAGACGAATTCTGGGAAACCTGCGCTGCACGCTTTTGTCCACTGGCGTTATGGTCTTCGCAATTTGAGTTGCCACGATTGGACCCTTGGTACTACGGAACTAGTACGGTTTGATGCATCTGTAGGGCCAGAGTTGCAGAATGATTGCTATAGTTAAGTGCCTCTAATTCAGTTCATTAGCGGCATTTGCTCGGAGAGTAAAATGGATTTCCTTTCCTGGGGTAGACAAATGGATAGCGTATTTCCCTAAATGTGCAAGTGGAACGGATTTACCATTGACTCGCCGAGGGGCCTCTGAGAGCATGGCCTTTCCCAAGGGAAAATTTTTGCCACTTCGCGGGGATTGGTAAGGGGAATGGAAATTCAGAGCGCTGACATCGCCTCCGAGTTGGGCAATATTAAATCTTTGCCAATTGGCGTTGTGCAAACGCTGCTGAATTGCGTTGATCAGGGATTGTTAGTCTCGGAACGCGGCGGCAGGATTATTCTCGCTAATCTAAAGGGTAGGGAGCATCTAGCCGCACTGGGACATCCTGAATACCGCGACGTAAATCTCATTTCGGACCTGCTGAAGACCCAGCCGGATTCACTGTTGGAAAAACTGGAAGCGGGATCGGCGGAAGTGCAGTTGGAAATCGTTTCCGGCAACAACAAATTCTTGACGACATTGCAGTGGATTTCGGAACAAGAATGGGTGGTTTTGCAGTTCGAGCCGGTTGTAGCGCGATCGAGCGCCGATGCAGCCACCCAATTGACAGTACAAGAATTGTTGCAGGAAAGAGAGATCACCTACCGGAATTTGCTGGCTGCGTATCTGAAATTGCAGGAAGTGAACCGGCAAAAAACAGTTTTTCTTGCATCCGCCGCGCATGAATTGAAGACACCGCTCGCCGTAATCAAGGGATATTACGATTTGCTTTTGACGGGATCGCTTGGACGGCTGACGGAAAAGCAGAAGGACATTCTGGAAGAATCGAAAGAAAGCTGCGAAAGGCTGGTGCGGCTTGTTTCGATGTTTTTGAACTATTCGGCGCTCGAAAGCGGAAAACTGGTTTTGCAATTGCGCGAGAACGATTTGCGCGATTGCCTGGACGAAATGGCGAAGAGGTGGTCCGAGGCATTTCAACGTAAGGGAGTGCGATTGGATGTAAATCTGGATCCGTCGATCCCAAGCTTTCGCTTCGATTACCAGAAAGTGCAGCAGGCCGCGGCGAACTTGCTGGACAACTCGCTGAAGCACACTCCAGCGGGCGGGACGGTAACGCTGGTGGCAAAGCCTCACTTTTGGGAAAGGCGCGTAGCGGAAGTAGCGCCGACGCAAGAGCGGCGGAGATTCCGATTGCCGAGGCCAAACAGCGTGGAAGTCAGCGTTTCCGATTCTGGATCGGGTATCGCGCCAGAACATCACCAGGAAATTTTTGAGGACTTTGTGCGGGTAGACAGGAACACATCGGGGATGGGATTGGGACTGGCAATCGCGAAAAGGCTGGTGCAGGCGCATCGCGGGAAGATTTGGGTTGAGAGTGAAGCGAAGCGAGGCAGTACATTCCATTTTCTGCTGCCGATAGAGCAGTAAAAAAGAATTGGGACCTAAGATTGAGAGGAAGCAGATGGCGGCAAAAGAAAAAATCATGGTGGTGGATGACGAGCCGAGCATTCGCAAATATTTGCAGACGCTTCTGGAGGTCGAGGGATTTGAAGTAGAAGCGCTGAGCAACGGTCCCGCTGCGATTACAAAGATCAGTGAGGGAGAGCGGCCAGATTTCATTATTCTGGATGTGCTGATGCCGGAAATGAGCGGGATTGAAACGTTGAAAGAGCTGCTGCAAATTGACCGTACCCTGAACGTGATCATGCTTTCGTGCTCGAACGAAGTCGGCGTCGTAGTGGAAGCGATTCGACTGGGAGCGCACGACTATCTGACGAAGCCGTTTGAAAAATCGGAATTGGACGCGGCGATGCTGAAGTCGCGGCAGAAGAAGCAGCTAGCGACGGAAAACCAGGCGCTTCGCGACTATTGCGATCAAGTGACGGAGGATTTGAGCTTTCTTGCGGCGAGCCCGCAAATGGTGCGAATCCGGCAGCAACTTTTGCAGATTGCACCTGTAGACGTTCCAGTCTTTATTTGCGGAGAAAGCGGAGTTGGTAAAGAAGTAGTTGCAAGGATGATTCACTTGCGTTCGAAACGGAAATCGCAGGCATTCATCAAGGTGAATTGCGCGGCGTTGCCCGGAGAACTCCTGGAGTCGGAATTGTTCGGGTTCGAGCAGGGCGCGTTCACGGGCGCGGTACGCGCCAAGCCGGGAAAATTTGAGCTGGCCAACAAGGGCACGATTTTTCTGGATGAAATAGCGGAAATGAGCACACACCTGCAAGCGAAGCTGCTGCATGTTTTGCAGGACCATCAATATTCGAGACTCGGTGGCCGGAACCTGATTGACACCGATGTTCGCGTGCTCGCCGCGACGAACGTGGACGTTCAAGAGGCTATGAAGACGGGGAAATTCCGGGAAGACCTTTACTACCGGTTGAACGTGCTTTCGATTCTTGTTCCCCCGCTGCGGGAGCGCATCACAGAGATTCCGTTGTTGTTCCGGCATTTCCTTGCGAAGTATTCGGAGAAATTTGGAAAACCCGCCGTCGAACCTTCGAAGCACTTGCTGGACGCAGCGGCGAGCTATCCGTGGCCAGGGAACTTGCGTGAGCTGGAAAATTTCGTGAAGCGGTATGTAATTTTGGAAGATGATGAAGGCAGCTTGCGGGAGTTGATTGAGATGTCTTCGGCCAGACAAAGGACGTCGCCGCGAGAAGAGGCAATGGTTCCGCGAGAACAGGGACTAAAGGCGTTGGTGCGAGGCTTGAAAGACGAAGCCGAAATGGAAGCCATTGCCGACGCGCTGGAAAAGACGCGGTGGTGCAGAAAAGATGCGGCTAAGATGCTCGGCATCAGCTACAAAGCGCTGCTCTATAAAATGCGTCAATTCAATCTGGACACGCCGAGGACACGCAGATCCGCGCCCACACCGGCGGTAGAGACGGCCCCGGTAGCGGCAGGGCGAAACGAATAATCTTTAGGTAGTTCCAAGGATTTCTTTCAAGTCACAACGAGCTGAAATCCCGCTTTGTGCGAGAAAATTGCGCAGCATCTTTTGCGAGAGCTTTCCAAGAGCAGAAGACGCAACTAAACGGGCAGAGTGAGGGATCGCTCACGAAGTCCCTGGCATTGGCGTTTTCCGCTTGAGATAACGTTAGCTCAATGATAAAACAATGCTCGGCCAGAACGTCTGCGGCCGCGGGTAGGTTGAAGGATGAGCTTGATGTCGGAACGACGCAATGCGCGACGGTACGATTTGTCCCTGCCCGTAATCGTAAGAATTCCTACAGAACGTCCGAACGGAAGCCAAAACGGAAAAACGAGAGACATATCGACGCGAGGTCTCTACTTTGTGATTGATCAGGAGTTGGAGGCAGGCTCGGATTTGGATATAACGCTGACCTTGCCCGCGGAGATTACCCACAGCACCGAGGTTTTTGTTCGTGCCTTGGGCAAAATTGTGCGAGTTGAAAAACGTAGAGAAGATGGCGAGCTCCGGCTGGGCGTTGCGGCGGTTATCGAGCGCTACGACATTATTCGAGGCGAAGCGGCCCGCGCCTAGAGTTCTCCTGGCGGTTGTTGTGCCGCATTTGCGTACCTACGAATTGGAACAGCCCTAGAATACGTTCTCGAATGGTTTGGTCGCGAAAGAACATTCCTTCCCCGAAGTGAGCCTAAAGTTTCCCGTGAGAGAGAAAACAGCTTTGATTGAAGTACTGATAGTTTTAAAACTACATAAAAAATAACTCCTTTAGATTTATTGGGTTATACGCGCTGGCGGCACTCTTGACCTATTCCACATATTCACGAGTTTGGACGACCATGTGCACCCTTACCCTGCCTAAGTGATATGGCCTCGACCCAAACAAGTCAATTGGTGACCGCAAAAGGGCAGATTAGCGCTCTGTCAGACGTTACACTTTTCGGGGTTGCGCCAGCGATGGGCGAAGTTCGCTCGAAGGCCGAGAAGATTTGCCGTACGAATGTGCCCGTATTGCTGTGCGGAGAAGGCGGGACGGGTAAGGAAGCGTTAGCACGCTGGATTCACTCGAGATCCGAGTTTGCGATGGGTGAGTTTGTGAAGGTTAATTGCGCAGCGATTCCTTCGGCGCTTCTGGAAAGCGAACTATTCGGGTATGAGAAGGGCGCATTCACGGGTGCAAATTCCGTGAAACCGGGCAGAGTGGAAAAGGCGCACCTAGGCACGCTATTTCTAGACGAAATCGCGGATCTGGATTGGAATCTCCAAAGCAAACTCCTACATTTTCTGCAGGATGGGACATTTTGCAGAATCGGCGATCAGGGCGAACGCAAGGTGGATTGCCGCCTGATTTGCTCGACTAATAAGGATATGGAGAAGGAGACGGCGGAGGGGCGATTCCGGCAGGATCTCCTTTACAGAATTCAGGTGTTCCGGCTAAAGATGCCGCCTTTGCGGGAACGCAAGGAGGACATTCCCTTTCTTGCGGAACATTTCCGGCAGCAGTTTGAAAGGCAATTTGATTTGAAATCATTTGCATTTCCACCCGAAATGCTTGTCTACCTAAAAAGCTTACCGTGGCCGGGCAACATTAGAGAGCTTTCAAATGGAATAGCGAGGTATGTGCTGCTTGGTCCTGAGGCCTCCATACACCAAGAGATCCCGGGCAAACGAGTTGGCGAGGGAGAGACTGCCGGGGCGAAGATGCTTCCGCTAAAGCGAATCGCCAAGGGCGTAATTCAGGAGATGGAAAAGAAAGTCATCCTGGAGTCGTTGAGGGCCAACCAATGGAACCGTCGGAAGACGGCGCAGGCGCTCAAGATCAGCTATCGAGCGCTCATTTACAAGATTCGCGACGCGGGATTGGTGTCGCGGCGTGTAGCATTGCAACAACAAGGTAGAGAACTCAGCCCTATCGAGTAGGTTTCCCGCCTTTGATTTGCCAAGCCAGGCAAAGTTCCAACCGTCCGTTTTTCCCCCAAAAATCAGAAAAGGTCTCCGTTTGCTAAAGCGCAAGACGCGTGTGCCGATCACAGATTCTTCTTCTTGAAGCGTTCCTGAGGCAGCGTACCTGTCCTTTGGGACTGACTGAGAGTCAGTGACATAGGATGGCCGGCCTGCCAGAAAGCGTCAAAACCCGCCAAAAGCAAAGGTATTTTGGCATTTTTCCCACTTGCAAAGGGAGAAATCGCGACCACTAAGAGTTCAGGCCCCGCTAAACCCGAAGGGCAGGTGAAAGCGCGCCACTTGGGCAGGCAGACTAGCTGACCCATATCTGTCCCTCGCACCAGTAGTCCCATTACCTATTGCCCCCTTACCCTCTCACCTGTTGGAAGTGACGAATGTGGAGGGCAAGGGTAATGAACATGGGGGAGACAAAAGGAACGGGGATCGCAAGAAGCCACCGATCCAAGGTGGCGGAAGCTTGGAAAGCTCTCCTCCTGGTTGCGACTTTAGCCTCGGCGACAGTAGTTGGAGGGTGTGCGGGAGTGGTGAGCGCGTCAAAGCCGACTGACCCGGGAACAGGCGCTCTTCAGTTGAACCCTACGGCCTTAAGCTTTGGCAATATTTCCGTTGGCAAGACAAGCAGCAAGACGGTGACGATCGCGAACACTGGTACGGCATCGACGAGCGTCACGCAGGCTACGGTTTCCAACGCACAGTTTAAAGTTACCGGAATGACGCTCCCAATGGCGATGTCGGCGGGTCAATCGGGGACATTTACTGTAAGTGCGACTCCGACGGCAAGCGGAACGGTTACAGGAACTCTTACTGTGCAGGCCGATGCAGGGACTACCCCTGTCGTTGTGAACCTGTCGGCGACCGCGGTTGCGAGCGCACCTCAGATTTCACTGAGCAGCAGTGCAGTAAATTTTGGGAACGTGATGGTCAACACTCAGGGCTCTCAAGCCTTGACAGTTTCGAACACGGGAAACGCGGATCTGATGATCTCCTCGGTGACGATTGCAGGAACCGGATTTACCTTTGCCGGAATAACCACGCCGAAGACGATTAGCGCCGGCCAGTCCGCAGCCATCACCTTGGGCTACACGCCAACAGCGGCGGGGGCGGGCACCGGAACGCTGACAATCAACAGCAACGA
>Ga0137409_10008282_pt1 | contig 10618 bp, 6 predicted proteins | sample CZODoug1_16funga_FD_122059 | JGI IMG/M metagenome (GOLD analysis project Ga0137409, IMG submission 122059) | Vadose zone soil fungal communities from Angelo Coast Range Reserve, California, USA - CZODoug1_16fungal (Hybrid Assembly) | ecosystem: Environmental > Terrestrial > Soil > Vadose zone... | reverse complement strand
CCGACAAAGCGCGCGTAGATGTCCGCCGGCCCACCGGCGGAGTAAGGCACGATGATTTTCACCGGCTTCGTCGGGTAAGCGATCTGCGCGAGCGCGCCGGTCGCGAGGCAAACTGCCGCAACCGACCCGGCGATTTGGCGCAGCAACTTGTTGAAAGTCATGATTCCTTCCTCCTCACCGGATACCGCGACTGCTCACGAGTTCGGTGCGATTATTTTTTCGCTTTTTTCGCCCGCGGCTGATCCGATTATAGCGACTAAAGCTGCAGCTCGACCATCACCGGCGCATGGTCCGATGGACGCTCCAGTCGCCGTGGCTCGATGTCGATCGAAGATGCGCGACAATGCAAGGCGAGCTCGGGGCTGACTAGGATATGGTCGATGCGCAGGCCGAGGTTGCGTTTGAACCCGTTCATTCGGTAGTCCCACCAGGTGAACGATTTCTCCCGCTGGGTAAACATCCTGAAGCTGTCTTTCAATCCCAGAGCAAGGAGCTCCCTAAAGGCTTCCCGTTCCCGGGAGCTGCACAGGATCTGACCTTCCCACAGCTTCGGGTCGTAAACGTCCTCATCGGCGGGGGCGATGTTGTAGTCGCCCAGCACCGCGAGCCGAGGATTTTGTTTCAGCTCCCCCTCGAGCCAGCGCCGGAAAGCCGCGAGCCATTTGAGCTTGTACTCGTATTTCTCGGAGCCGACTGCCTGTCCGTTGGGTACATACGCGCACACGACGCGGATCGCATGGGCGCCTTCGCCCACGGTTGCGGCGACGACACGCTTTTGCTCGTCTGGAAACGCAGGCATTCCCGCCGCGACGTCGGCGAGCGCGTCTCGGGACAAGATCGCGACGCCGTTATAGGTCTTTTGCCCGGACCAGGCGCAGTGGTACCCCGCCGCCCGGATCTCCTCCACCGGAAATTTGGCGTCCTCGAGCTTGATCTCCTGCAGGCAGACGATTTGCGGGGCTTGCCGCGCGAGCCATTCGAGCAGATGAGGCAAGCGCACTTTAAGCGAATTGACATTCCATGACGCAAACTTCATCGACGCTCTGCTCAGAAAGACGACGCCTCGATCTATCTGGCTGCGGCATCGGCCGCCGGCTCCGTACCCGCGCCCTGCTGTTCCTGAGCCGGTGCGGGATCCATCTTTCGCAGCGTTTCGATCCGCGCGGGAGGTGCAGAAGAAGGATAGGCGGCTGAATCGAGGAGGCTGTTCATCAGGCCTTCCTGAAATCCGGTTTGCATCTGGGTGCCCACGACCAGCAACGGCAGATCGCTCTTGCCGGAAAGCCTCTTCATCTCGTCGGCGTCCTTTTGAGTGACTACACTGACTTCCCTGAAGGGTACCGCGCGCTTGACGAGCAACGCGCGGGCCTGGTCGCAAGGGGCCCCACAGTCCGGCTGGGTATAGAGAGTCACGGGAAAGTTCTTCGCGGCGAGCTGCGTGGCGTAAGGCAGATCGACGGTCCCCACCGGCCCGTGTCGGAAGGTCTTTCTTTGCACCCCCTTGGCATCGGGTGGTGGGGGTGTCTGGGTATAGTGGACCCTGCCGTCCTGATCCACCCAGCGATACGCCTGCCCAAAGGCGTCCGCGCAGACAGCCGAGAGGATTGCTGCAGCGACAAACAGTATGCGCACGCGGTAGTCTTCCTCAGGGCGCGATCATACCATTGTGACGCAACAGAGCGTCGATTCTCGGCTCGCGCCCGCGAAACGCCTTGAACGATTCGAGCGCCGGACGGCTGCCGCCGACCGCGAGAATCTCATCGCGGAAGCGCGCACCGGTGCCCGGGTCGAGCACGCCGTTCTGCTCGAACAGGCTGTAAGCGTCTGCGGAGAGCACCTCGGCCCATTTGTAGCTGTAGTATCCGGCCGCGTAGCCCCCTGCGAAGACGTGGGAGAAGTTGTTGAGGAAGCGGCTGTACTCGGGCGGCATGACCACAGCGACCTTCGCCTGGATTTCATTGAGCAGCTGCAGTGGCGCCTTTGCTCCCGCGGGATCGTAGTCGTGGTGCAGGTGCATGTCGACCAGTGCGAATTCGATTTGGCGCACGGTCTGCATGCCGCTCTGAAAGTTCTTTGCCGCCAGCATCTTGTCGTACAAGGTATTCGGCAAGGGTTCCCCGCTGTCTGCGTGCGCAGTCATGCGAGCGAGCACATCCCGCTCCCAGCAGAAGTTCTCCATGAACTGGGAAGGCAGCTCGACCGCATCCCATTCGACTCCGCGTATTCCGGAGACGCCCAGATCATCGATTCGCGAGAGCAGATGGTGCAGCCCATGACCGAATTCGTGGAACAGGGTTATCACCTCGTCGTGCGTAAATAGCGCAGGCTTGTTTCCGACCGGTGCGGGAAAGTTGCAGACGAGATGGGCGACCGGGGTCCGCAGGCCGCCGGGGATTCGCTGCCGCGTGATCGCCTCGTCCATCCACGCGCCGCCCCGCTTGGTTTCCCGCGAGTACGGATCCAGATAGAACTGGCCGATGAGGCCCCCGTGCGGGTCGGCAATCCGGAAAAAACGCACCTGTGGATGCCAGGTTTCAGCTTCGTCCGGGAGAATGCGAATCCCATAGAGGGCTTCGACAAGCCGGAACATGCCCTCGAGGACTTTGGGTTCGGGGAAATACCGCTTCACTTCCTGATCGGAAAACGCGTAGCGCTTCCCGCGCAATTTTTCCGATGCGAACGCGACGTCCCAGGCGTTGAGTTCCTTCAGTCCGAGCTCCGCGCGCGCGAACTCCTCCAGTTCAGCATAGTCCCTGCGTGCGTGGGGCAGCGCCCGCGCGGCAAGGTCGTTGAGGAAGTCGAGCGCGGCCTCGGGTGATTCGGCCATTTTCGGCACGAGCGAAAATTGCGAGAAACTTTTGTACCCGAGCAGACGCGCCTTTTCCTTTCGCAGGCGCAGCTCACGGACGATGATCGGGGTATTGTCGAGCTCGGGATTTCCGAATTCGCTCGCCCGCGTGACGTGCGCGCGATACAACCTTTCCCGCAGGTCGCGATTCTCCGCGTATTGCATCAGCGGGCCGTAGGACGGCGCGTGCAAGGTGAACTTCCACCCTTCTCGGCCTTCCTTGCGCGCGGCTTCCTTGGCGGCCTCCAGCACGTCCTCCGGCACCCCGAGCAGGTCCTTGGGGTCTGTGATCAGCAGCGAAAACGCATTGGTCGCGTCGAGCAGATTCTCGGAAAACTTCGCCTCGAGCGCAGCAAGTTCCTCCTGGATCTCGGCAAAGCGGCGCTTTTCCTCCGGTGCGAGCTCTGCCCCTCCGAGACGGTAGTCGCGCAAATCGTTGTCGACGCTTTTTCGCTTCGCACGGGACAGCTTCTCGAACCCGCTCGAAGCGCGCAAAGCCTTGAATTTTTCATACAGGCCGAGGTCTTGCGCGAGTTGAGTCCGGTACAGCGTGACTTTGGACAGGTTGGCGTTGTAGGCATCGCGGATCGCGGCGTTGTCGTCTACCGCGTGCAGGTGAACGACCGCGCCCCAGGCGCGCCCCAGCCTTTCATTGGCGTTTTCCAGGGGCTCGGCGAACTCGTCCCAGGATGCAGCCGTGCCTTCCACTGTCAGCCGGGCGATCAGGCCGCGGTTCTCGGCGAGCAGCTGATCGATTGCGGGCCCGACGTGTTCCGCGCGGATCAGGCCATAGCGCGGCAAGCCGGAAAAATCGAGCAGCGGATTGACAGTCATTTTCGGGTTCAACGCCAAAGTTCTCCGGTTGGGATCGCGGATCTCGCTCCACCGCCTCAGAGGCCGTTGCGGATGGCCGAGGCGCGCTCGGCGGACATTACCGTGTTCTCAAGCAACATTGCGATCGTCATGGGCCCGACTCCGCCCGGCACGGGAGTGATGCAGGAAGCGACTCCCAGTACGCTCTGGAAATCCACGTCGCCGGTGAGTTTTCCGTCCGCGAGCCGGTTGATGCCGACATCGATGACAGCCGCACCGGGCTTCACCATGCCGGCCGCGACGAGCTTGGGTTTCCCCGCAGCCACTACCAGAATGTCCGCCTGGAGCGTCATCGCGCCCAGTTCGGCCGTTCCGGAATGACAGATGGTGACCGTCGCGCCTTTTTGCAAGAGCAGCAAGGCCACCGGTTTGCCGACGATGTTGCTGCGGCCGATCACCACGGCATGGCGACCCTGCGGATCCACCCCCTCGTGCTCGAGGATCTTCATCACGCCAAGGGGCGTGCAGGGCACAAAACGCTGCTTGCCGACCGTGAGCAGCCCCATGTTCGTCGGATGCAATCCGTCTACGTCTTTTGCCGGAGCTATGGCTTCGAGCACTCGCTCTGCTGCAAATTGCGGCGGCAGCGGGAGCTGCACCAGTACGCCGTGGATGCGAGCGTCGTTGTTGCAGATCCGAATACGCCCGAGGAGCGTCGACTCATCCGCGTCGGCCGGCAATTCGATGTGCTCTGAATAGAGCCCCGCTTCGCCGCATGCCTTGATCTTGTTCCGCACATAGACTCTCGAAGCCGGGCGATCCCCGACTTGTACCACCGCGAGACCGGGACGCACACCCCTCGCGGCGAGCGCTGCGACACGTCGAATCAGCCCCGCGCGCAACTCTCGCGCGATGGCGTTGCCGTCAATGGTGCGGGTCTGCACGGGGAATCCCGGGGCGAACACGGAAGGCGCGCATTCTAGCATCCGCAGTTTCCTCGCCCGGGTTCAGCCAAACTCGCTCCATCTCTTTGATTGCGCCGGGCGCGTTTTCGTATAATGCGAAATACTCTTTCATGATATGGGACAAGGTGCAATTGATCCTGTAAGGCCGGCAGGGTAAGCTTCAAGCGATTTCCCAAGCAAGTCACGCCTCCGCCCATACCTTCGCGCCTAGAGGGAAACGTCATGTCCGCGCTGCCTGAATTCTCCGCCGCCAACGATCCCGACGCCCTGGAAACGCAGGAGTGGCTCGATGCGCTCGCGGCGGTTCTCGAGCGCGAAGGCCCCGAGCGCGCCCATTATCTGCTGGAGAAGCTCGTCGAGAAGGCGCGCCGTTCGGGCGCCTACATACCCTTCTCGCTCAATACGGCCTATCTCAACACGATTCCGGCACACATGGAAGAACGCTCGCCGGGAGATCACGCCCTGGAGGAGCGCATCCGTTCGTTCTGCCGCTGGAATGCGATGGTCATGGTGGCGAAAGCCAACAAGTCCGACGATGAGCTGGGCGGCCACATCGCGAGCTTCGCCTCGGTCGGAACCCTGTTCGGCATCGGCTTCAATCATTTCTGGCACGCGCCGCACGAAGGGCACGGGGGAGATCTGGTCTACTTCCAGGGACATTCGTCGCCCGGCATTTACGCGCGCGCGTTCCTCGAGGGCAGGCTGACCGAGGAGCAGCTCCTGAATTTCCGCCGCGAAGTTGACGGCCGCGGCATCTCTTCCTATCCCCACCCGTGGCTCATGCCCGATTTCTGGCAATTCCCCACTGTGTCAATGGGGCTCGGGCCGATCCAGGGTATCTACATGGCGAGGTTCCTGAAATATCTGCAGGCGCGCGGGATGGCGGGCACGGAGAACCGGAAGGTGTGGGTATTCTGCGGCGACGGCGAGATGGACGAACCGGAATCGCTGGGCGCGATCGGTCTCGCGGCGCGCGAGAAGCTCGACAACTTGATTTTCGTCGTGAACTGCAACTTGCAGCGCCTGGACGGCCCGGTGCGCGGCAACGGCAAGATCATCCAGGAGCTCGAAGCCGATTTCCGCGGAGCGGGATGGAACGTCATCAAGATCATATGGGGTTCGTACTGGGACCCCCTGTTCGCGCGCGATCTTGAAGGCCGCCTGCTCCGCGTAATGGAAGACACGGTCGATGGCGAGTATCAGAACTACAAGGCCAACGACGGCGCCTTCGTGCGCAAGCACTTCTTCGGCAAGGATCCGAAACTGCTCGAGATGGTTTCGCGCATGACCGACGAGGACATCTGGCGCCTTAACCGCGGTGGCCACGACCCGCACAAGATCTATGCGGCCTACGCGGCGGCCGTGAAGCACAGGAACCAGCCCACCGTGATCCTCGCCAAGACCATCAAGGGCTACGGCCTGGGCAAGCAGGGCCAGGCGAAGAACCCGACCCACCAGCTGAAGAAAGTCGACATCGCGACCATCCGGGAGGTACGCGACCGCTTCAACGTGCCGATCCCGGACGACAAGCTCGAGGAATTGCCGTTCTACAAGCCGAAGGACGACGACCCAATCATGGTGTACCTGCAGGAGCGCCGCAAGGCGCTCGGCGGGTACTTGCCCCAGCGCCGCCGCAAGGTCGACGCTGCGCCTGTGGTGCCGCCGCTTTCGGCTTTCGACGCGCTGTTGAAAGGATCGGAAGGACGCGAAATCTCGACCACGATGGCGTTCGTTCGTATCCTCACCGCGTTGGTGCGCGACAAGGACCTGGGCAAGCACATCGTGCCGATCGTCCCCGACGAAGCGCGGACCTTCGGCATGGAGGGCATGTTCCGGCAGCTGGCGATCTACTCCTCGGTGGGACAGAAGTACGAGCCGGTTGACCGCGACCAGGTGATGTACTACCGCGAAGACAAGGCGGGACAGATTCTCGAAGAGGGCATCAACGAAGCGGGCGGATTCTCGTCCTGGATCGCGGCGGCGACTTCGTACAGCCATTCGAATCGGGTGATGGTGCCGTTCTACATCTTCTATTCGATGTTCGGCTTCCAACGCGTCGGCGATCTCGCGTGGGCAGCGGGCGACCAGCGCGCGCGGGGTTTTCTCCTCGGCGCAACCTCCGGCCGCACCACTCTGAACGGAGAAGGACTGCAGCACGAGGACGGCCACAGCCATGTTCTTTCCTCGGTCGTTCCCAATTGCGTTTCCTATGACCCCACCTTTGGTTATGAACTGGCGGTCATCATCCACGACGGCCTGCGCCGCATGGTTGCCAACCAGGAGGACGTGTTCTACTACATCACGGTGATGAACGAAAACTACGAGCATCCCGTGATGCCCGCCGGGTCGGAAGAAGCGATCCTCAAAGGGATGTACCTGTTCCGGGAAGGGTCGAAGAAGAAGCAGCGCGTGCAGCTGCTCGGCTCGGGCACGATCCTGCGCGAAGTCATCGCCGCCGGCGAGCTGCTCCAGGCCGACTGGGACGTGGCCGCGGATATCTGGAGTGCACCCAGTCTGACGGAGCTCCGCCGCGAAGGCCTCGCGGTCGACCGCTGGAACATGCTGCATCCGGAAGCCAAAGCCCGGGTCCCGTACGTGACCCAGTGCCTTGAGAAGCGCGCGGGTCCCGTGGTTGCCGCCACCGATTACATGAAGAGCTTCGCCGACCCGATCCGATCGCTTATCCCCAGGGACCGCATCTACCGAGTGCTCGGCACCGATGGGTACGGCCGCTCGGACTCCCGCGCCCAACTCCGCCATTTTTTCGAGGTGAATCGCTACTTTGTGACGATCGCGGCGCTCAAGGCGCTCGCCGATCAGGGCGAGATCAAATCCAAGATCGTTTCCGATGCAATCAAGAAATACCGGATCGATCCGGAAAAACCCAATCCAGTGACCGTCTGATCAGGCGACAGGCCGGGCGTCCCGGGGACAGGTCTCCGGCGCCGGTCGCGACTCCGGAAACACACAAAGCATGGGAACCCCAAGAGAGATTTTCGTACCCGACATCGGCGACTTCAAGGACGTCGACGTGATCGAGGTCTTGGTCAAGCCGGGCGATGCGGTAAAGCTGGAACAGTCGCTCATAAGCGTGGAATCGGACAAGGCGACGATGGAGATTCCATCGCCAGCCGCGGGCATGGTAAAGGAAATGCGGGTCAGGACCGGCGACAAGGTCTCGCAAGGCAGTTCGATCCTCATTCTCGAAGAGGCAGAAGCGGCCCCGGTGGCGCCGGCAAAATCGGCCCCGAAGCCCCAGGAGGCGCCTGCGGCAAGGCCAGCTCCGGTGCTTGCCGCCGTTCCGGCCCCGATCCCCGCCGCGCCGGCGGTCGCCAGGACCGAGCCGGTTTCATCTGCGCCGGCCCCCGGGACGACGCCGCACGCGAGCCCGTCGGTGCGCAAGTTCGCGCGCGACTTGGGCATCGACCTCATTCGGGTCAAGGGATCGGGCCCCAAAGGACGCATCACGCAGGCGGATGTCCAGGAGTTCGTGAAGGGCGTGATGAGGGGCGCGCCCGCGGTCGCCGCCATCCCCGCGCGCGGCGGGCTCGTTCTGGATCTCCCGGAGTGGCCGCAGGTGGATTTCGCGAAATTCGGTCCGGTCGAGGCGAAACCGCTGTCGCGCATCAGAAAGCTGTCGGGTGGATTCCTGCACCGCAACTGGGTTTCCATTCCTCACGTCACCCAGCACGACGAGGCGGACATCACCGAGCTGGAGAGCTTCCGCAAGGAGAATGCACAGGTCGCGGAAAAAGGAGGCTTCAAACTCACCATGCTCGCGTTCCTGGTAAAAGCGTCGGTGAATGCGCTGAAGGAGTTTCCGGAGTTCAACGCCTCGCTCGACAAGACCGGCGAGAACCTGATCGTCAAGAAGTACTATCACATCGGGGTCGCGGTCGATACGCCCGACGGTTTGCTGGTGCCGGTGATCCGCGACGCCGACCGCAAGGGCGTTTTCGATTTGGCGAAGGAGCTCGCTGAAATTTCCAAGGCCGCGCGCGAGAAAAAACTCAAGCCCGACAGCATGCGCGGCGGCACCTTCAGCATCTCGAGCCTTGGCGGTATCGGAGGCACGGCGTTCACGCCCATCATCAACGCACCCGAAGTAGCGATTCTGGGCGTGGCGAGATCGCAGATGCGGCCCGTGTACAAAGACGGGGCGTTCGTTCCGCGGCTGATGCTGCCGCTGTCGCTCGCCTACGACCACCGCGTCATCGACGGCGCGGCCGGCGCGCGCTTCACGACCTATCTGGCTTCGGTCCTCTCCGACATCCGCCGCACCCTTTTGTGAGGCCGGCGTGGCGCAGATGATCGAGGTAAAAGTACCGGACATCGGCGATTTCAAGGACATCGACGTCATTGAAGTCCTGGTGAAACCCGGTGACCGGGTCGCCAGGGAAGCCTCCCTCATCACGCTGGAGTCCGACAAGGCGACGATGGAAATTCCCTCATCGGACGCCGGTGTCGTCAAGGAACTGCGGGTCAAGGTGGGAGACAAGGTCTCCGAGGGATCGGTCATCGCCTTGCTCGAGGCGGAGAGTGCCGTGCCAGCGCCGTCCACGCCGAGTCCGGCTGCCGCCGCGGCACCGGCGCCCGCGGCGCCGAAGATCTCCTCACCCGCCGCAGCCAAAGCCTACGGTGGCGCCGCCGATATGACTTGCGACATGCTGGTGCTGGGCTCCGGTCCCGGCGGTTATTCGGCCGCCTTCCGCGCTGCCGATCTCGGCATGAATACCGTTCTGGTCGAGCGCTATCCTACGCTCGGCGGCGTCTGCCTCAACGTCGGTTGCATCCCCTCCAAGGCGCTGCTGCACGTCGCCGCGGTCATGGACGAGGCAAAACATCTTTCCGAGCACGGCATCGGTTTCGGGGAGCCCAAGGTGGATCTCGACGCGTTGCGCGCGTGGAAGAACAAGGTGGTCGGCAAGCTGACCGGCGGGCTTACCGGCATGGCGCGCATGCGCAAGGTGACGGTGTTGCAGGGCACCGGCACTTTCGCCGGGCCGAACCACCTCGCGGTGGAAACGAAAGACGGGCGCAAGATCGTCGCATTCAGGAATGCGATCATCGCAGCAGGCTCGCAGTCGGCGAAGCTCCCCTTCGTTCCGGAGGATCCGCGGATCGTCGATTCGACGGCGGCGCTGGAGCTGCGGCAGCGGCCGAAGCGCATGCTCGTGATCGGTGGCGGCATCATCGGGCTGGAAATGGGCACGGTGTATTCGACGCTGGGCGCCCGGCTGGATGTGGTCGAGATGCTCGATGGCCTCATGTCCGGAGTGGACCGGGATCTGGTCAAGGTGTGGCAGACGTTCAACGCACGTCGCTTCGACAACGTGATGCTCAAGACCAGGACCGTGAAAGTCGAGGTATTGAAAGAAGGGCTGAGAGTGTCTTTCGAGGGCGACAATGCCCCGGCCAAGCCGCAGGTCTACGACATGATCCTGGTTTCCGTGGGCCGGACTCCCAACGGTGGAAAGATCGGCCTCGACGCCGCCGGCGTAGCGGTGAATGAGCGCGGCTTCATCCCCGTGGATGCGCAAATGCTCACCAACGTCCCGCACATCTACGCCATCGGCGATATCGCCAGGCAACCCATGCTGGCGCACAAGGCGGTGCACGAGGGGCATGTCGCCGCCGAGGCGGCCGCCGGCCAGAAGTCCTACTTCGACGCCCGCGTGATTCCTTCGGTGGCGTACACCGATCCCGAGATCGCCTGGGCGGGCCTGACCGAGGAGGAAGCGAAAAAACAGGGCGTCAAATTCGGGGTTGCCAAATTCCCCTGGACAGCCTCGGGACGCGCCATCGCCAACGGCCGCGACGAGGGTTTCACCAAGCTGATCTTCTCCGAGGAAACGCACCGCGTGATCGGCGGCGCCATCGTCGGCGCCGGAGCGGGCGACCTCATCAGCGAGATCGCGCTCGCCATCGAAATGGGCGCCGACGCGGTCGATATCGGCAAGACCATCCATCCGCATCCGACGACGAGCGAATC
>Ga0137409_10008280_pt1 | contig 10620 bp, 6 predicted proteins | sample CZODoug1_16funga_FD_122059 | JGI IMG/M metagenome (GOLD analysis project Ga0137409, IMG submission 122059) | Vadose zone soil fungal communities from Angelo Coast Range Reserve, California, USA - CZODoug1_16fungal (Hybrid Assembly) | ecosystem: Environmental > Terrestrial > Soil > Vadose zone... | reverse complement strand
CCACGGTGATGCTTTCGTTCATCTCCTTCTGGCGCGCGGCCGCGATCGTGCTCAACGACCTCGGCTCATCCGCTTTCTATGCCGGCGGCATCGCCGAACAGGCGGTGGGCAAGGCTGCCCCTTGGTTCATTCTCGCCGTCATGCTCTTCAGCTACGGGGTGCGCGTTGTCTACATCGAATCTTCTTCGATGTTCACGCGGGGCGGCGTCTATAGGGTGGTCAAGGAGGCCATGGGCGGGACGCTGGCCAAGCTCAGTGTCTCGGCGTTGATGTTCGATTACATCCTCACAGGTCCGATCTCAGGCGTCTCGGCCGGGCTCTATCTAGCAGGGCTCGCGAACGAAGTTGCGCCGCGATTAGGCTTGGCCGTTAAGTTGCCAATGAACGGCGCCGCCATGATGTTCGCCCTCGCCGTGACGCTCTACTTCTGGCGCCGCAACATCAAGGGCATACATGAGTCGAGCGTTGATGCGCTACGGATTATGTACATCGCGACTTCGATGATTGTGATCATGATCGTGTGGAGTGGCCTGACGCTCACCGAGCAAGGAGGTCAGTTGGCGCCGTGGCCAAGTCCCGTCAATTTAAGCTTCAGCGAGAACGCGCTTGGGTGGCTCAAGCACTGGAGATGGTTTACGCACGAGGGAGACCGCTATCGGATCGCCGAAAATGCCCCGAGCTTGATCGGACTCCTTGGGATATTGATCGCCTTTGGTCACTCGATCCTGGCCATGAGCGGCGAAGAGACACTGGCGCAGGTCAACCGGGAGCTTGAGTATCCGAAGCTAAAGAACCTCCAGCGAGCCGGGTTTGTGATCTTCATCTATTCGCTCCTGTTCACCTCACTGGTCTCGTTTTTCGCCGTGGCGATCATACCCGACGAGGCGCGGCCGAAGTACCTGGACAATCTGATTTCGGGGCTGGCCATGAATCTCATGGGGCCTGTCTACCTCAAGCTGATCTTTCACGCATTCGTGGTCATTGTAGGTTTTCTGATGTTGTCGGGCGCGATCAACACCGCAATCGTCGGCTCCAACGGCGTGCTCAACCGCGTCTCGGAGGATGGCGTGCTGGCGGATTGGTTCCGCGCGCCGCACCCGAAGTACGGCACGACTCATCGGATCATCAACCTCATTGTCATCTTTCAGGTGGCGACCATTATCGGCTCGCGCGGCGACGTCTACAAGCTCGGCGAAGCCTACGCATTCGGCGTCATCTGGAGCTTCACTTTCAACGCGTTCGCCACGATGGTTCTACGCTTCAAGCGCCCGGGAGAGCAGGAGTGGAAAGTCCCCGGAAACGTCCGCGTGGGACGCGTCGAAATCCCGATCGGGCTCGGCCTGATCACGGCCATTCTGTTATCGGTCGCGCTCGCCAACATGGTCACTAAACAGGTGGCGACGGTCTCTGGGCTCGTATTCACAGCCATCTTCTTCGCGGTCCTCACTCTCTCGGAACGGATCAGCCGGCGAAAGGCCGATCGCTCACGGGGCGCTCTCGATCCGTTCAAACTGGATTATCAAGGTGAGATCAATTCCGAGGTCGTTCACGCGCGGCCCGGCAACGTGCTGGTCGCCGTGCGCAACCCGCAGTCGCTCTCGCACCTGGAACGTGTGCTAGAGCGGACCAACACCGAAGAGCAGGACGTCGTGGTCATGACCGTCCTTTCGCTGACGGGCCCGCACGGCGGCGAGCGCGATTTGTATAAAGAACGCCTCTTTACTATGTACGAGCAGCGGTTGTTCACGCGCGTGGTAGCAGTGGCCGAGAAGCAGGGGAAGCCTGTCGAGCTGATCGTGGTTCCGTCAAAGAACGTGTATCACGCGATAGCGCAAACGGCGCGGCGGTTGGACTCCGCCAGGATCGTCGCCGGACGATCCTGGAAGATGAGTGTTCAAGCCCAAGCGCGCCAACTCAGTCGCTTTTGGAAGCAGTTGCCCGAAAGGCCGCGCCGGCGGATAGAGTTCAGTGTCATCGGACATGGACGGACTGAGCGCATCTTTACGTTTTAATTCGGCTTTCGCCGACAATTTGGCCTCATCCGTGACGAAGTCCAGATAGATTCCATATTTCCGATGAAGTTCGGATCCTTTTCCGGCCAAGTCGAGCAGATGGTTCAACGCGCTTCTTTTGACGGCCGGCAGCACATCCACATCCGCAGTGCTTCGCGCGAGACCGTAAAGCGTCGTTACTACGAAACCGCCAAAACAATGAAGTTCGACATCTTCGCTGAGATGATCGTCCACCTGTGACAGGAACGAGGCCCAAGGTTCGGGAATTTGTTTAGGCCGCATGATCGAGTTGCTCCGGGCTAAGGTCCGTCAATAGTCGCCAATGCCTGGCTTCCGGCGGACGGTTCTTTCGCAGCCACCGTTTTTCCGCTTCGGTCAGGGATTCATGGCAGAGGGTGTCTTCGCGCGCCAGGCGAGACCGCTCCAGCGCCGATTCTTCCGCGGCCAGCAATGCGGCCTTTTCGCCTTCCCCGCGCAGTTCGGCGAGCCTGCGCGCCACATTGGTCACATACCCAAGTCTGTTTTGAAGGTCGCGCGACTTGGCCGCCTGAGTGAGCCAATGCCAGTTCAGGTTCGGAAACTTCAGCACGACCCAGGGCAGAGCTTCCACCAGACGGCTGTCGAGATTGTCATTGCCGAGCGCCGAAAGCAGCAGCTCCGCGGGGTTCTTTTTCTTCCCTCCGAATTTGAGATGGGACAGACCGGGATAGCCGAGCGCCGCCAGTTCCGAGGCTAGCCTGCCTTCGTCTGCTACTGGAGGCTGATCCGTGGCCGACGTCACTGGCAGCAGCGCCTCTGACAGCCCATAGACGCGAACGGCCCTGACCGCCAACTTCTCCGGCGCGCGCCGTTTCCCTTTTTCCAGGAGGGAGAGGTAGGTTTGAGACACGCCGAGCCGCCGAGCCGCCTGCTCTTGATTCCAACCTTTCAGTTTTCTTGCCTCCCGCAACTGTTCTCCGGTCATATCCGCTCCCATCGTTATTTTATTACAAATCGTGTAATATTTCGAGGAAGCTGCGTCAGTCGCCGGCGAAATTGTCATCGGCTCTCATCAATATTTGCAACACAACCGTTCAATAGACCGCTCTAAAACTTCAGGACCTGCTCGGAGACTCGCTGACAGGGTTTCAGCTCTATTTCAATCTTTCTAGCTTCAGCTTCCTTTCTCAGTTTTGCCCGCTCGGTCTGGTCCCAAGCCACAGGCAAAGATTGAAGATTATCCAATTTCAGGTCAGATATGACGCGGGCCGTTAACCAGTATTTCCCGGGAGCGAGATTGTTGAATTCGAATGTCCGGTCGCTGCGCATCGAGGTTTCGGCATAACGCGAGGGATTATTGGCTTCGGCTATCTCGCTGGGGACCAAATGAATGCGCAGGCGTGAAGGCAGAGGTAAACCTTCTTTTTCCGCCACGATCTTGCCTTGCAGACCGGCGGCGCCTTCGGCAATGACCAATGTCAGGCCAGTCAACTTCTCCCCGGATTTGAGCGAGACAGCGGCGGCGACACTCGCGGCGGCTGATCCTGCTGTTGCATCGCGTTCTCGCGCCGGAGTTGCGGATGGGATGGCGACCGATTTCACGTACCAGTTTTCGTCGGGCAGCACCGGCTCAATGCCATAATTCCCGGCATCGAGATAGGGAATGGTGAATTGGCCATTGTCATCCAGACTATAGTCGCCCGACATAAATCGAGACGATGCCGTGACGGAAGATTTGTTCCCTCTCCCCAATATCGACCGAAGCAACCGGCGCATGAATGATTGAGGTGGAGCAGAGGCGGAAGACTTATCCACCCACAGCGCGGAAACAAGGATCTCCTCTCTGACGGCCCTGGTTTTGCTCTCGCAGATATCGGGCGACGGTTCAAGCACAACCCTCCCGGAGATCGACGCCGCCGACGCCAGTTTCAGTTGGATCCCGGTAACATCTCTGCCTTTGACTCTCACACGGCGAGGTAAAGACGTTGCGCTTTCTCCTTCGTTGGGTCCATTATCATTCGCGAGGATCTCATATTCGCCATCAGCCACACCATAAAATGTAAATTCGTTTCTGCCATCCCCGGCCTTGTGAGAAGAACTACTCGAGGAGACCCCGGTTGCAAGGTTGATGAGAAAAATGGCGCCGGTCGTGGCTAAGACGGCGCCGGTCGTGGAAGCAGGCGGCGGCGGGCTGCCTCCGGTGATAGTTCCGCTGACAACCCGCCCAAGATCATTGCGGTAAACGATGTCAACGCCGGTGACTTCGCCGTCACTTGCCACCATCACTTCAACAGCCTTATCGCGGGTCGAAGACGGATGGTATGCCTGGATCTGCTGGGTGGTGGGCGCTGGAGAATAGAGACTGCCGCCATTGGTGAAAACCAGGTATCTTCCCGGCGCGAGTCCGAACAAACGATAGATGCCGCGATCATCAGCCAAACTCCAACTTGTGGGGACTGATTGGCGAATCGGATTGCCTTCGGCGTCGCGCACCATAATCGGAGAGACCTGCGCTCTCACCATCGGCTCGCCCTCCGGCGTTGTGACCTTGCCGGTGATGGCTCCGCCTTTAACCATCGTGATCGTCACCTTATCGCCGATATAAAAATAGCGCTGCCCGCGTCTCTCCGTTCCCGAAATGGACCGCCGGGCATATTCCCTGGTCTCACGGACGTCGATCCTGTATGGATAAGGCGGAAGACCTGCGAAATGGAAACGGCCCTCCTCGTCAGTGGTCACCGTGGCAGTGCGTCTGGGAACGGCTCTGCGCGCTCCTGATCCAGCCGGATAGACCCAGACCTCGATCTGCGGTATCCCTTTTCCATCTTCGGTGATCACTTTGCCGGTGATGGCTCCCAGTTGTTGAGCATCGGCTGCGACAAAAACCACCGACAGGAGCATGATCATACACACCGTGTGGTACAGCATGGAACTGCCGGAAAATAATCTTTCGTTCTTCATCGATTGCCTTCTGACTGATTGAGGTTGATCTCCAACAAAACCGTCGGCCGGCTGTCAGGACCGACCACGACCCTTTGTCTGACTCGTGGAATTGCGGTTGAGAACGGAGTCTCTACCTGTGGTCCGTGAATCGGCGAGATAGTCAGCTCATATTCACCGGGAAGCAGATTTTCGAAGACGAATCGTCGTCGCGCATCAGTCTCTGCCAGGATCGGGATCGATCGTGGGTCGCCCAGGTACTTGGCGTTAACGTATAGGCTCTGGTTCGCCGGCAGCGTTCCGCCGACGATCTTCACTTCACCCTGAATCGCCGAACCCGCGTAGCCGACGACCACCCGCAGACCTGAGATGTTTTCACCCTGGCCGATCTCAATCAAGTCATACTCTGACATCGCTACCCCGTCCCGCTCGATGCGCAGAACCGAAAAACGGCGTGATGTCGAGTGCTGCCCCATCGAGATCCGTACTTTGCCCGGGCGTAAGCCTTTGATGCGAAAACTGCCGTCCGTATTCGCTGGGGTCCGACTCAATGTTGGCGGGCCCAACTCCTTGGTGATCACGGCTGATAGAAGTTCAAGCTCTGAGACCTTCGACAAGAGAGCCGGATCGCTCGTACCTTCAATCACGATCACGCCGCTGATCGAGCCGCCTTGCCGCACTTTTATCTCAACCTCATGAATATCGCTCTCGCGGATCTCGAGGGCTTCAACCTCGCTGTACACTTCACTCCCCAGACCAAGGCGGGCGTAGAGCATGATCTTGCCCGGTAACAAGCCCTGCAAACGGAACTCCCCTTTTGCGTCCGAATACTGTCCTGGCGGTCCCCAGTTGGTTATTCCCCGTACTCCCGGCAGGTTTTCGGAGAGATAGCCGCAGGACAACTCAACCCCTGCCACCGGCTCCCCGCTCTCGGCAGATACGACACGGCCATAGATGTTATAAGTCTTCCTGGCCTCGGTGACGGCGATATCGATATCGCTAATCTCCGAACCTTCGCTGACCTCTATTACTTTCGCCTTTGACTGCTCGGTCACATTTGGATGGAAAGTCCTGGGGAGATAAGAATTGCTCGGTCTCCTCATTACCAGCGAGCCCAGCGCCGGCGAATCTCCCACATTGACCAGATAGCGTCCCTCCGGCAGCCCATAGAAGCGATAGATGCCGCGTTCGTCCGTGCTGCCCATCTGCGGGGTGAAAATTGCGGGGGGCGCTGCTCTGCCGCCCTCATAAGATCTCATCAATCCCACCTTTACTCCGACCAGCGGGCGATTATTCGAATCGGTAACGCGGCCGGTGATTGCGCCGCCTCGCTTCAGCTCAAAATCCAGATTCTCGACATTTTCTCCCTCATTTATCTTGAGAACCTGGTGCGGGAGGTCATTGAATAGACCGAAGCCGGGCGCAGTGGCGGTGATGCTGTATCGTCCCGCAGCCAGGCCATTGATGCGATACTTACCACTCCGATCGGTCCGCGCTCGGAGGATCGAATTTGGATCGGGGGGACCGGTCATCTGCTCCGGTCGGAGAGATACTATCGCGCCACTCACCGGCTCTCCCTTGTATGTTACCCGGCCGGAGACCGCAGACGCTCCCGGCTTTGCTTCCTTAGCTTGAGATTGAGCCGGCAATTCAATCTGTAAACACAAAAGCTGTATCAGAACCAAGGCTCCGAAATTGATTTTAAACATATTACTTCCCAAACCGACTTTGACAGTTAGTACTGATCTCGCAACATCTCCTGCCTTTGTTATAGCTTTTCGAGGCGGGTATCCGCGTCGCCGAATCGGTCCAATTTGATACCCATGTGGTCCATGAGCGAGAGGTAAAGGCTGCACGCCTTTCGATTTTCGTCGCCGGCGTTTACATAATCCAGCGTGCGGCCCGTCCGGAGCGCGCCACTGAGCCCGCCGGCGAGCGCCATGGGCAACCGCGAGTTGTCGTGCGTTCTGCCGATCCACAGGTTGGACAGGAACATCAGACAGGAGTTATCCAATACTGTGCCGGCGCCTTCCGGCATGGAATCGAGCTTCGACGCCAGATACGCGAACTGGCTCACGTGCCAGCGAGTGATCCGTTCATATTCGTCGTTGTTGTTGTAGTGGGAAGCGCCGTGGTGCGCCTGACTGACCTCCAGGAAGGGGTAGTACATGGCCGAGAGGTCGCGCGAGATCAGCAGCGTGGCGACGCGCGTCTTGTCGGTCTGAAACGCGATCGCGATGAGGTCCAACATCAGCCTGGCGTGTTCGCGGAGGTCTTCCGGCAAACCGTTGGCCGGCCGCTCCATGCTCCACACCGGGCGGTTCTTCAGCTTGGCAAGATCATCCGCTTTATCCTTCGCCTTCCGCATGTCATCGACGCGCTTCTCGACCTCGCGCACGCTCGTCAGGAACTCATCCAGCCTGGCGTTGTCGCTCGAACTGATCTTCCGGCTCAAACGTTCGGCGCGCTCCTTCACGCGGTCCAGGATGCTGAGGTCGAGCAGGCTCCCGCGGTTCTCAAACAGCATGTCAAACGCCAACGAAGGATAAATTTCGTTGGGAACTGGGGAGTGCGGACTTTGCCATGAAATGTGGGAACTGTAGGCCAGCGAGTAGTTGCTTTCGTGAAATCCGGTAATGGGTTGTTCGCAAGCCAGAACCATGCTTGGTTGCAGGGTTTCCTGGCCCATCCGGCCGGCGATCATCTGATCGACCGAGATACCCGAACGAAGCGCGGCGCCTTTGGTCAGCGTTGCGCCCGTAAGCAAGCTCCCAGTCTGCGGGGGGTGAATGCCCAGGCCCATCGCGCCCTTGTTGAAAAGCCCATGGATCACGTTGATCTTGCTCTTCAAGGGTTCGAGAGGCGAGAGCGACTTGCCCAGCTTCATCTCCGGACCCGATCCCTCAGATCCCCAGTGATCCTCGTTGACGCCACAGCCGAGAAAGACCACGCCAAAGCGCTTCGGAAACGCTTCGGCGCCTACTGTCCCTGCTTTGGCGGCGAAAGATTCGAGCCACGGCAACGCCAGGGTAACCCCTGCGCCGCGAAGGATGGCGCGCCGGGAAATGCGATTGGAAGACGGATTCATTTGACCGGGCACTTTAATTACCACCTTTCTGTTGAGCAATCTTTGTATTGCTCTGTTGCGAAAACTCCGGACTTCGTCTGTTCAGGAACTGCGGGCTGGTAACAATGGTTTCGATCAGCGCGGATATTTTATACCCACTCGCCGCCAGCTTCGCCCGCATCGCCTCAAGCAAAGGCCCGTCGGAAATCAAAAGCGAGCGGCCGAGCGCGTACGCAAGCATCTTTTGAGACAGATTGTTCAGAAAATCTTCCTCGCGATTGGCGCGGATATAGGTCAGCAGGCCGTCGAGGCCAGCGCCTTGAACGCCGCCTGGGAACGTGGCGTGGACATCCACTGGCCGCCCGGCGAGATCCTTGGTTCGCCTTTCGCCTACGGGGCCGTACCCTTCAAACGCCAGCCCGAAGGAATCAAAACGGGCATGACAGGAGGCGCACATCTTATTTTCCCGGTGTTTGGCCAGCAGCTCGCGCACCGGCAGATCCGACTTCGATTCGTCGCGCGGCAGCTCCGGGACTACGGGCGGCGGCGGCGGAATCACTTCGCCCAGGGCGCGGCGAGCGACCCAGTATCCACGCTTCACCGGACTGGTTCTGAGGCCGGGCGCGTTCTGGGTCAGGAACACCGCCATCGGCAGCAGGCCGCCTCGGCCATAGGCGCGCGCGTCATCCACCCGGAACCATTCGTCCTGACCGCCGGGGGCTGCCGGCATGCCGTAGTGTCGGGCCAGGGCGCCATTCACAAACGTATAGTCGCCGTATAACAAATCCAGCACGGGTCGGTCATTCTGAATCAGGTCGGTGATAAAGCGGACCGGCTCCTCGAACATTGCCTCACGAAGTTCGTTTGTAAAACTTGGGAAGCGCTCGCGATCCACTGCGTTGTGGCTTTCAAAACGCCGAAAATCCAGCCAATTGCCCCCAAATTCCGTGGCCAGCGCGCGCGCGCGGCTGTCTTTTAACATCCGGCGAACCTGCGCGGTCAGCACGGCCGGGGCGCTCAGGTCGCCAGCGGCGGCGTGAGCGAGCAGCGCTTCATCTGGCATGCTGGACCAGAGGAAGTAGCTCAACCGGCTCGCGAGAGAGTAACACGAAAGGGGACTGTACCTGTTGGCCGCGTGTTGATGCGCAGACTTGGCGGAGGCTCCGAGGTTGGGGTTTACCAGGTCGACCCGATAAAGGAAATCGGGCGATGTCAGAATGCTGGCGATTGACGCGCGCATGGCCTCTTCGTGCGTCAACTGCCTCTGGCCTTTCTTCTCACGAAGGTCGCGGTAGTAAGCGAGGAGATCGTCGCGTTCATCCCGCGCCAGAGGCCGGCGATAGGCGCGGGCCGCGAATTTCACTAAGGCGTCCAGGCGCCGTGGTTCCGCTTCCATCCGCGCGCGCTCCACCCATCGGATTTGGGTGTTCGTGCGGTCGAAGTAGTCTTTAACGGCTTCGAGAGGCGCCGGGTCGGTTCCTGGCGCAGCTTTGGCCAGAAGCTGGTCACGCAGCCGAAAGATGGCCGCTTCCGTGGCGAACTCGTTCTGGGAGGGCCGGTCCACGTTCCGGCGCACTCCTCCACCCTCACCCGCGTTGAAGATGAACTGAGAGTACGTCCGAACGGTGTAATCAGCGACGAAATCAAACTCTTCCCAAAGCGTGTCGAGTTCTTTCTTTCCGTTTTCGTCCAGAATGAGTGCGATGAGCGGCGTGTCGTCGCGGAAGTATCCCATGACATTCTGGGAGCCGGCGCCGAGAAAGCGGCCTTTATCCATCGAGGTGATGGGATAGAAGCGGCCACGTTCGCGAAGGCAGAACGCCGTGGGGAACACGGAACTGAAACGCGCGAAGGCAGCCTCGTAGCGGGCGCGCTCCCCGGCCGGAACCACCAGATCAGGATCCTCCTGCCGTTCCTTGATATAAGCGGCGACGGCCTTCTTCAACTCTTCCGCCTCCCGATTCCCGAATGTGGGGCCGCGGGTCACGACGAAGCCCTGGGACGGCGAGGCTCCTTCAACTCGCAACGCTGAAGGGTCGAAATCCCGGCGGTGATCTGCGAGTAACCGGTTGCGAAACATTGCGATCGGCTGAAAATTGGCGTTGAAACCCGGCGCCTCCACGTTGGTAAACAGTTTTTCCGTGTGCCGGCGGATTTTGACGACGAAGTCGCGCATCCGCACGCAGCCTTCGTGGGCGAGATCGGGCTGATTACCCTTCGGCGCCGGCAGTTCGCGCCACATCGCCTGAAGTTTGACGAGCGGGCCTACTTCTTCCTTCGTTCGCTCCAACGCCTGCCAGACCATGGCAAGATATCGAGGCGCCACCTTGACCTGCGCGGCGATGCTCGCGAGAGTCGCCGAAGAATCGTGGAAAATGCGATTTGACCCTCAAGACGCGCCAGCGCCGCTCCAAAACAGAAGTGGCTGGCCCAGCCAAAGGCGAGGTGGCGGTTATCTGTGCGGCCCAAATCGAGCCGATCAGGATTAGGAAATCTTTCCGGGTCGCGATTGGCGGCGCCCATGACGGCAATTACTGCCTGGCCTTTGCGAATCTGTTTTCCTCCGATTTCAGTATCGCGCGGCGCGATGCGCGCGGTGTGCTGGCTGGGACTTTCATAACG
>Ga0137409_10008279_pt1 | contig 10620 bp, 7 predicted proteins | sample CZODoug1_16funga_FD_122059 | JGI IMG/M metagenome (GOLD analysis project Ga0137409, IMG submission 122059) | Vadose zone soil fungal communities from Angelo Coast Range Reserve, California, USA - CZODoug1_16fungal (Hybrid Assembly) | ecosystem: Environmental > Terrestrial > Soil > Vadose zone... | reverse complement strand
ATAAAAATCGCCTCTGTGATCGTCATGAATGGGACTTTTAGGACCTCCTATTAAGTCCTATAAGTCCCATGAGTCCTGTAAGTCGCATCTATGACGATCCCATAGATTTCTCAAGGAGTAAAAAGATGAAGTTCTTTATCGATACCGCAAATCTGAAAGAGATTCGTGAAGCGGCGAATCTGGGCATACTCGACGGCGTGACGACCAATCCGTCGCTCATCGCCAAAGAGGGCAACGTGGATTTCAAGGAGCACATTCTGAAAATCTGCGAAATCCTCAATTGGGAAGGCGCTTCGGTCAGCGCCGAGGTCGTCGCTACCGAATACGACGGCATGATCGCCGAAGGCCGCGAGTTGGCGAAAATCCATCCGAACGTTTACGTCAAACTGCCGATGATCAAAGCCGGGTTGCAGGCCACGCACACACTGTCGAAAGAGGGCATCCGCATCAACCAGACGCTGATCTTCAGCGCCACGCAGGCGCTGATGTCGGCGAAAGCGGGCGCGACTTTCGTCAGCCCGTTCATTGGCCGTCTCGACGACATCGGCCATGAAGGCATGGGATTGATCGGAGAGATTCGGGAGATTTACGACAACTACGGATTCAACACCCAGATTCTGGCGGCCAGCATCCGCCATACGCTGCACGTGATCGAATCGGCCCGACTTGGCGCGGACATCGCGACCATGCCGTTCAAGGTGATCGAGCAGTTGATCAAACACCCGCTGACCGACATCGGCCTGGCCAATTTCCTGAAAGATTGGGAGAAGATCAAACAGTAGAATTAGCCACAGAGACAAGGCGACTGGGCGACTGGGCGACTGGGCGACAAGGCGAAAGAAATTTCTTGTCCCCTCGTCGCCCAGTCGCCCTTGCTGTCTTTAAGGGCGTTTCTGACGGGCGCTGCGGATCTCTTCTTTCGTGATCACCCCGTCGCCATTGACGTCGAGGCGATCGAATCGTTTTGGATTGCCCTTCCATTCGTCGCGGGAAATCTGACCGTCGTTGTTCGTGTCCATTTGATTGAGGCGCCCAGCCTGACGGTGGGCGGCGGCGGCGAACTCTTCGCGTGTGAGCGAGCCGTCGCCGTTCTTGTCAAGCTTGTCGAAGACTTCCGGTTTGCCCTTCCACTCATCGCGCGAAATCGCGCCGTCGTTATTGATGTCCATGCGCTTCATCCTCTTTTCTTCGTTAAGGCCGCCACGTTGGCGGGGGCCGGGCTGGCCCTGCGGGGCTTGCGCGAGGACCGAAATCGAGATCAGAAGAGCTAAAACACAGGCTGCGAAGATCAAAAATCTTTTCATTTACATTCTCCTCCAAAAGATGTTGATGTTTTACTGTCTGGTCGAATGATGTATCGTCGCCTAATGCTGCCAAATATTGCCAAACACTGTTGGAGGCAGTGGGGCGTCTGAAAGCCGAAAATTATTTGAGACGCCACAGATGCTCAGAAAGGAAAACCATGACAGAGAAGTTTTGTAGAAAGTGTGGGATCGCTCTGACCAAAGCAGGAGCGAAGTTTTGTACGACTTGTGGCGCGACTGTGGACGGCGCGGAGACCGGTGACGTAACCTCCCAGGAGACCAGTCCTTTACCCGGCGAACTGACTGATCAGACAGCCTTCGCCACAGAAGTGCTTCCGGCGTCAAAGCCGCCTTCTTACGAAACAGAAGAAATGCCGCAAGTGGTAATCACTGCGCGGGCTGAAGAAAGGGCGACCGAGGTTATTGCAAACGCGCCTGTCACACAATCGCAAACAAAAGGCGCGGAACCGGAGCCGGCAAAACAGCCGTCGGTCCAATCATCGGGAGGGCGAAAGAGATTGGCGCTGGCCGCGACGCTTGGCGTTGTGGCGTTGGTGGCGCTGGCCGCGGCATCATTCTTCTTTGTCAACTCGCGCAGGGCGCCCGAAGCTCAAGCTGGGACTCGGCCTGCTGACAACGCTGAACCAGCCGCGTCGTCGCAGCCCATTGCCCAGCAATCAAATCAGCAGCCCAATCAGCAATTTGGCCAGCAACCCAACGCCGGCGCTAACAATCAATCTCAGCCACAAACCAGGCCACAACCAGGGCCCTCAATCAGCGAAGTCAAATCGCCCGCTGCTCGTAATGATGCGGCCGCTTCAAAACCACAACAGCAAGCGGCCGCGAAGCCCACGCCGGAGCCCCCCGGAATCAGCGCCGCCGAACATAAAGACCAGGGAATCACTTACATGAACAGCGGTCACTGCCAGGAGGCGCTACGAGAGTATGAGTACGTCAAGAAACTCGATCCGGGCAACAAGGACGTCTACTACCTGATCGGTTCGACCTACCAGAGGATGAATCAACTGGAACAGGCTCTCGAAGCTTACCGCCAATGCACGTCGGGCCAGTACGCTTCTGTGGCGCAGGGCGCCGTGAAGATCCTGGAGAAGAAAGTCGGAAAGGTTAACGCGCGATGATTTTGTGAGCCGTCAAACGGTTATCTTTCGCGACGTAAATCAGCTCGGCGATCTCGTCATTTGAGAACCGGTAATCGAGGTCATCCAGCGCGACTGCCCGCTCGGTCTGGCCCGTGTTCAGGTTGACGCCCGCCAACCCTCGCCCGCCTTCGGGCTCCAAATCGGTGTAAAAGCACATATCCTCTCGCCTCATCCTGGCGCCCCGCGAAAATTTGGAGAGCTCGATGTAGTTTATCGGAAGCGGCAGTCGTTGCGCCAGACTTTTGATTCAGCGAACCTTTTGTCTCCATTTTCTGGTTTGTTCGATGTTCGACTCCAGTTCCGCCTTCAATTTTGGTCTGAGCGCGACGGCGCGCTCGAAATCCTTTTCGGCTTCGGCGTCCTTGCCTTGCCGCAGCAAAGCCAGTCCGCGGTTCCCGTAAGCCAGAGCGTAGCGCGGATCGAGTTCGATGGCGCGATTGAAATCATTGACCGCGCGATCCAATTCATTCCTGTCGCACAGCGCCACCGCGCGGCCGTAGTAGCCCGAGGCGGAACGCGGATCGAGCGCAATGGCCTTGTCGAAATCTTTCAACGCGCCATCGCCGTCTTCTTTCCTGCGCCTGGCAAAACCGCGATTGAAATAGACCGCCGTGATGCGCGGATCGAGCGCGATGGCCTTGTCAAAATCGGCCAGCGCGCGATCGAGATCTTCCTTATCCATATACGCGTTGCCGCGATTGTTGTAGGCCTTGGCGTAGCGCGGATCGATCGCGATAGCGCGGTCGAAATCGGCGATAGCGCGGTCGTAATCCTCCATGTCGTAGCGCGCCATGCCGCGATTGTTGTAGGCGTCGGGGAGACGCGGACTGATCGCGATCGCGCGGTCGAAATCGGCGATCGCGTCCTCGTAATCGCGGAGTCGATAACGCGCCAGCCCACGGTTGGCGTATGCCGCCGCCGCCAGCGGATCGAGTACTCTGACCTCCTCGAAACTCGACGCCGCGCCAGTCTTGCGACGCCAATCATCGGCGCGGCCGCGGTTGTCCAGGCGCGAGCTGATCTCGACGGCCTTGGTGAACTCGGCGACGGCGCCCTCGAAATCGCCTTTCTGATAGAGCGAACCGCCTCGGTTGAAATGATCGTGCGCGGCGCCCGGCGCCTGAGCCAGACAAGGCGACGCGAGAAAACTCAGAGCTATCGCAGCCTTCGCGATAAGGTGAAACTTCATACCCAGCTCCTCGGAAACTCGCCACGTAGTGACGAATTTATTCGCCACGTGGCGAGCTTTAATTCCTTCAGGGCGTCACTCACTGCCGAATGAATGACTCCTAGAAATGGCGCACTATGGCGTGGGCAAGCTATCGCCGGTCGCGTGATGCGCCGCTCGCTTACGCGCGCTGTGCTGTTAATTGTATTGGTAGCGCGAATGTGAGTGAGGCCGTAGAAGTCGCAATCGCAAATCTGTTCGGCCAATCCGCGCCGCTAACTATATTTACTTTGCTCGTGAGGAAAACGTTCGGAGAAAAGCCACCGATGCGACCGGCGCGCTACGTATTTCGAGCCGGAATTTGATCGCGAATCAAAAAACGGAGATCATTTCCTCAACGCTGTACATTTGCTCAAGGAGTGAACGACGAGAGGTCAGTCACAATGGGTGAGTGATGGAGAAATCAGGAAGGTAGCAGGGATTTTTCGATATTTCTGTCTTCCATTTTCCTGTCTGATCTATTCGATACGCTGATGAACTAAGCGTCTTGAGAAGGTAGCGAATCTCTCCATCAACCTCATTCTGACTATCGGGATGAGAGAGAGTTTCCGCGATCTCTGCGCGCAGCAGTTTGCGAAAGCGGCCGCGCAAGCGGTGAATAGCTTATATGTTGGGCACACTAAGATCTGGATTGAGGTGACGAGTCAGTACCGCGAGCGGTAGCGAGCGTGACTCAATGTGAAGCGCGCTCGCTACCGCTCGCGGTACTGATCCGTACACACGATTGAAAACCGATCTAAAAGCTTCGCCGGATGAGGTAGGACATTTTGATGAAGAATGTGCGGCCGTTGCGCCGGAAGCCGGGTTCGAATTGGTCAGTGAACGGGCTGTATCCGTTGCGGGTCAGATCGTCATTGTAGCCGACATAGAACGATGTGCCCGGATTCGGCGTCCATCCGAGCAGGTACTGCCCGCGTATATTTGAACTCAATGTTGTGTAGTCAATTCGGGCTCGCGCGAAGAGGAACCGGGTGAATTGATAAGTCGCCCGCCACGAATATATGTTGTCGTCGAAGGCCACACGCCCGGTGTCGTAGCGCTCCAAACGGCTCTTCGTGTAGTTGATCGAGAGTCGCAGAGCGCCGGTCGGCTGATAATTGAAATTCCCTTCGAGGTTCAGCGAGGTTCCGGGACCGGGATCCATCGGCGCGTCGGGATCGATGAGCGCCGCGGGGCTGACTCGCGGAAAGCGCTTGCCGGCGCCGAAGTCGTAATCGAATTCGCCCCAGCGATAGACGCCGTTGATGTTCGCCGAATACTTCTTGCTCGGCGCCGTCTCGGCGAAACCCCAGACCTCTTTACGGTAAGTCGAACGCTCCGGGTCGGGGCCGAAGAAAGCTCCTTGCCGCCCAATCGCGCGCTTCGCCCCGAACTCTTCTTCAAGGATTCGCTCGTAGCGGCCCGTGAAACCGATGCCGAAATAGGTCTGGCGTTTGAACTGCATTCTAAAGAGAGGCTCGACGATCCAATTCTGTAACCGCCCCTGGAAGTCGAAATTCGCGCCACTGTATTGCGACAACCTCCAGTCGATGAGCGTTGCCTTGGGCTTCGGCTCGGAGCTGTAGCGCCAGAAGAAGCTCGATTCGTTGGTGTTGGTGCGTTGCGTGAAGCCGACGTCCGCGCGATAATCCCGCGTCCTGCCAGTCATGCCTACGAAGTAACCGAAATGACGCCCAGACATGTCCAGGTTCCAGTTGTAGCCGAGCCCGTTGCCCGTTCTGAAGAGGTCTTCGCCGCGGTCAGGATCGAAAAAGATTTTTCGCGAATGCGTTCCGAGAGCCTGAAAGCTGAAGGTCGTCTTCTGATCGATCCGGAATCGCCCGTCGAAGCCGCCCAACTGGTTGTGTTTCTCTATGAAGTTGTAGCTCGTGGCGATCAATCCAAGGTTCCCTTCCTTGCCGACGTCGCGCTTGAGGCGCAGGACGCCGACGTATGCGTTCTTGTCCAGAAAACGCTCGATGTCAGGGCGCGTCTCCGGATCGTTGCGTTCGTCTTCGCTGAAATTACCGGGCGCGTTGTCCGAAGCCATCAGCAATCCGAAACTGTTGCGCCCGCGCCGCCCCGTCAGCTTAAGCGCATAATCGGGATCGACTATCGACCGCGTGTGGACGGCTTGCAACGGCGTTTGGAAGAGATCAATGCCCTCGAAAAAGAAGGGGCGCTTCTCCGCAAAGAAGATCGGGAATCGTTGGTTGGCCGTGACCACCGTCTGGTCGGCTTCGACCTGCGCGAAATCGGGATTGATGGCGGCGTCGAGCGTGACGGTCGGCGTTGGGCTGAACTTCATCGTCAGCCCCGGATCGAGTTGGACGGGTTGATTGACCATGCGGCCCGGGTCGAGTTGCGCCGACCCGACGGAGATCGAGCGCACGCGCCTTCCGGTTTCCGATACCGCCAGGCTCGGAATCAGTTCGAGCGCGCGTTCGGTGGAGATGTCTTCGAGACCGGTCAGTTGTCCGGCTTGATTGAGTGTGCCGGATTTGTCGCGCGAGACCGGCATCCACGAATCCAGCTCGCCGTTGAAATGTTTGATCCGGCGAAAGAACTGCGCATTCCATAGCTTGCCCTTGCCCGCCTCGTAGCGCAGCGATTTGAACGGGATGGCGATCTCGACCGAGTAGCCCTCATCAGTCACCACGCCCTTCGACTCCATGATGATGTCAATGCTGTAATCCTCGCCGTTGCCCTCGGTGAAGACGCCGTCGGCCTGCACGCCGAGCGGATTGAAGAAGGCCGCGTAGGCGCGGCGGCGGTCGTTGAACGTGTCCAGGTAGAAGCCGAAGTAATCGTCGTCAAAGATTTGGTCGCGCTTGGCCACGGTCGCGCGCACCTTTCCCGGATCGTCCGCCGCGCGAAAGCCGATGTATAGATGTTTCGAGTCATAGCCGAGCAGGACCTGGGCCGGTTTGGAAGGAGCGATGTTATCACCGGGCTGGATTTGGTAGAAATCCTTGAGTATTGTTGCCCGCTCCCAGACGTCGTCGTCGAGCCGGCCGTCGATCGTCGGCGCCGAGGCGAAACGCGCGATGCGAACGGGCTTCGCCTTCTCGGGCGGCAGCGCGACCTCGCGCTTCACGGCGGAAGGTTTCGCCCCATCTTTTAAAGGCGTGGGCAAAGGCGCGGGCGCCGGCCCATCCTGCGCCGCGACAAGCGGACCGAATGGTAAAAAGAGGAAAAGCAGTATGATTCGCATATTGACACTTCTTCGGAATTCGCCTTACTAGCTGGCCGGTATGTGATACGAACCGAGGAAAGGTTTCGATTTTTTTTTATTAGCGTATCAATCCCAGCTAAATTCGTTGAAAGGACCTGGTGAATTTTGCCCCCGGATCACTCATTGGACAATACGCAACGCGGATTTAAAAAGAGTGCGCAAAAACGCCAACGACAACTTGAGTGGGCGGAGCCTTTGGAGTGCGGTAGTTCGGTACCGCTTTGGTAGTCAACTTCGATTTTGCGGCAATAATCGGAGAGTGAGCCCACTGCTTCCTTTGTCCTGGAAATCTGTAGATTCAAGGAGGACTACCAAAGCGGTTCCAAGCAACCGCACTCCAAAGGCTTCGCCAAAATGATTGGCGCGAAGGTAATATGGCGCAGTATTGAGGAGTAGACATGGTAACAGAAACGGCCGAGAGGATGGATGAGATTCTTGCGCGGGCGCGCGCCAAGGCGGCGCCCGAAAAGCGGGACGCCATTGAGCGCTTCGTGAGCGCGTATTTCCAGCAGGCGCCTCCGGAAGATTTGATGGAGCGCCGCGTGGACGACCTTTACGGCGCGGCGCTCTCGCATTGGAATTTCGCGCGCAAGCGCGAGCCCGGCAAGCCGAAGTTGCGCGTATTCAATCCGACGGTCGAAGAGCATGGCTGGCAATCGACGCACACGGTGATCGAGATAGTCAACGACGACATGCCCTTCCTGGTCGATTCGGTGACGATGGAGGTGAACCGGCACGGTTTGACGCTTCACCTGATCATCCATCCGATTATGATGGCGCGCAGGAGCGCAGGCGGGGAACTCGAAGAGATGCCCGCGGAGCCCGGCGAGGGGGCCGGCCCTGAGTCGCTGATGCATGTCGAGGTCGATCGCGTCGTGGCGCCGGATAAGATGGCGGCGCTCACCGCCGATCTGACGCGAGTGCTCGGAGATGTGCGCCGCGCCGTAACCGACTGGAAAAAAATGTCGGCGAAGGTCGATGAGGCGCTCAATGAGATCGACGCCACCCGTCCTCCTCTGGCGCCTGATGAACTGCTCGAAGGCAAGGCGTTTCTGCGATGGCTCGCCAACAATCATTTCACTTTCCTCGGCTACCGTTGCTACGATCTGACCGGGGTCGAAGGCGAAGAGGCGCTGCGCGTCGTACCGAACTCCGGGCTGGGAATCTTGCGCGAAGGAAACGGAAAATCGACGGTCTCGGGCGCCTCGGCCCTGCCGTCGAACCTGCGCGCTTTCGCCCGCCTGCCGAGACTCCTTTATATCACCAAGGCCAACTCGCGCTCGACCATCCATCGCCCAAGCTATCTCGATTACATCGGCGTCAAACGCTTCGACGAGCGGGGCGAGGTCAGCGGTGAGCATCGCTTTCTGGGGCTGTTCACATCGACAGCCTACAGCGCCAAACCGTCGGAGATTCCACTGCTGCGGCGAAAGACGGCAAACGTCATCTTGCGCACCGGCATCCCGCAAGGTGGCCACACCGGCAAGACGCTGCTCGACATCATCGAGACCTACCCGCGCGCCGAGCTATTCCAGATCGGCGAGACGGAACTATTGGAGACGGTGACCGGGATTCTGCAGCTCGGCGCGCGGCAGCGATTCCGTCTCTTCGTGCGGCGCGACCCGTTCGACCGCTTCATCTCCTGTCTGATCTACTCCCCGCGCGATAATTACACGACCGAACTGCAGGAGCGGTGGCGGAAGCTGCTCGAAGAGGCGTTCAACGGCGTCGGCTCCGACTTCAACGTTTTTCTCTCCGAGTCGCCACTGGTCCGCACTCTGATCCTGGTGCGCACGACGCCCGGCGAGATTCCGGAATTCGACGTGGCCGAGGTCGAGCGGCGCCTGATAGCGGCGGCGCGCCGGTGGGAGGACGATCTGAAGCAGGCCTTGGTCGAGGAAGCCGGCGAAGCCCGAGGCAACGAGCTTTTCCATCGCTTCGGGGCGGCCTTTCCAGCCGCTTACCGCGAGGACTTCGCGGCGCGCAGCGCCGTGCCCGATTGCGAGCGCGCCATACGCGTGCTGGCGGGCGAGCCCTTCGCGCTCTCGCTCTATCGCCCGCTCGAAGCCGCGCCGCGCACGCTCCGCTTCAAACTCGTTCACAAGGGCAAGCCCGTGATGCTCTCCGACAGCCTGCCGATGCTCGAATCCATGGGGCTGAAGGTGCTGGACGAACGCCCTTACCACCTCGAGATTAAAGGCGCCGAGCCGGTCTGGATTCATGATTTCGGGCTGATGAGCGAGAGCGATGACATAGACATGGAGATCGACGAACTGCAGGCGATTTTCGAGGACGCCTTCGGATGTCTCTTCCGCCGCGAGATCGAGAAGGACGATTTCAACCGCCTGGTGATCGCCGCGCGCTTGCCGGCCGAAGAGATCGTCATCCTCCGCGCTTACTCGAAATACCTGCGGCAGATCGGATTCCCGCTCCCGCTCAGATTCATCGAGACCACGCTTGCCGCGAACGCCGGCGTCGCGCGCCAACTGATCGAACTCTTCAATCTGCGCTTCGACCCCGCGCTGCGTGGCGGCGAGGAGGCCGAGGCCGGGATGATCAGAGAAATCAAGGCGTCGCTCGACCGCGTGCAAAATCTGAACGAAGACCGCGTGCTGCGGCAAATCCTGGCGCTCATCCGCGCCACTACGCGGACCAACTTCTGGCGCACGGACGGCGCGGGCCGGCGGCGGCCATTCCTCTCTTTCAAATTCGATCCGTCGAAGATTCCCGCGCTGCCCGAACCCAGGCCGATGTTCGAAATCTTCGTCTACTCGCCGCGCTTCGAGGGCGTACACCTGCGCGGCGGCAGGGTGGCGCGCGGAGGCCTGCGATGGTCGGACCGCCCGGAGGATTTCCGCACCGAGATACTGGGATTGGTCAAGGCGCAGATGGTCAAGAACACAATCATCGTGCCCGTCGGATCGAAGGGCGGCTTCGTGCTCAAGCGCGCGCCTTCGCCCGCCGACCGCGAGGCTTATCAGAAAGAGGGCGTGGAATGTTACCAGGACTATCTGCGCGGATTGCTCGACTTGACGGACAACCGCGTACAGGGCCGGATCGAGCCGCCTCCGCAGGTTCGACGCCACGACGAGCCCAATACTGAGGACCCTTATCTGGTAGTCGCCGCCGACAAGGGTACGGCCACCTTCTCCGATTACGCCAACGCGATCAGCAAGGAGTACGGCTTCTGGCTGGGCGACGCGTTCGCCTCGGGCGGATCGGCCGGCTACGACCACAAGGCGATGGGTATCACCGCGCGCGGCTCGTGGGAATCGGTCAAACGACACTTCCGAGAGATGGGCGTCAACACGCAGACTACCGATTTCACGGTGGCCGGAATCGGCGACATGTCGGGCGACGTCTTCGGCAACGGGATGCTGCTCTCGCGCCACATCAAGTTGGTCGCCGCCTTCGATCATCGCCACATCTTCCTCGACCCCGATCCCGACACGGAAGCGAGCTTCGAGGAGCGCGAGCGTCTCTTCCATCTCCCGCGCTCGTCGTGGGCCGATTACGACGCCGACCTGATTTCGGCGGGCGGCGGCGTCTATTCCCGCGCGGCCAAATCGATCCCGGTCTCGCCGGAGGCGCGGCGGGCGCTCGCCGTGGAGGCCGAAGAGATGACGCCCAACGAATTGATCATCGCGATTCTCAAGGCCCCCGTGGATCTGCTCTACAACGGCGGCATCGGAACCTACGTCAAGTCGATCCGGG
>Ga0137409_10008278_pt1 | contig 10621 bp, 12 predicted proteins | sample CZODoug1_16funga_FD_122059 | JGI IMG/M metagenome (GOLD analysis project Ga0137409, IMG submission 122059) | Vadose zone soil fungal communities from Angelo Coast Range Reserve, California, USA - CZODoug1_16fungal (Hybrid Assembly) | ecosystem: Environmental > Terrestrial > Soil > Vadose zone... | reverse complement strand
AACTCCGGCTCGTTGCGTTCGTTGACCTTAGGTCGCGTCCGGTAGGCCGCCTGAGACCCCCGTATGGCGTCCCAATTTTGCGCGGCGGGGGGGCCGCTGGCCTCAATCTATCTCGCCCAGCGGCCCACCTTCGCGCGTCACGGCCCCGGCGTGGCGTCGGTGACGTCCGGCAGTCGATGAAGAAAGGGGGCCAATCATGGATACGGTGCTCTCGTTTCTAATCTCGGCAGGGATAATCGCCTTCGGCGTTTGGGTTGTCGCCGGGACGATCACTGCGGGCTGGCCTTGGACGCTCATGGGACTACTTGCCGTCATAGTCGGATTGCTCAGCCTTTATGGGTCGGTTCGGGACGCCAGGACACCGTAGGAATCCCGTTTTCGGCCTAAGCCGCCGGTCCCGTTCTCGCGCGTCAACACCCGCCAGAAACAGCCAATCAGCGATACAGCCAGTTCCCAGACTCTCTCCCCGCGCATGGCGTCCCCCTCGCGCTGGGTACTCCGAAATAGGCCGCCCTAAAGCAGGATTTTAGCTCACAATCAGACCATGCCCGGTTGCCCCCGGGCATGAGTCCCCAAAGTAAGACGGCCTCAGGTCGCCCCCAACGAGCTGAGGCCGTTCCTTTTTTGCAAGCCGCGCGATCTTTCCCGGAACCAAACCATCCCGCGCCGGCTTGAATCCCGGTTCCGTTGCGGAGTTGTGTCGTGTCCTGGGATAGCCGTTTTGCAGAGCCGATCGTGCTGGACGATGGCGCCAAGCTGGCGTCCCTCCGCGAGTCCATCGTGCACCTGGTCAAAACAATCCCGGCAACCGAACGCCGTATGCCGGCCGTCCTCACGGCGGCCGAGATGTTGACGGCAGCGGCCGAGCATGGCGGTCCCATCGAGTTCGCGCGCATCGCGACGCTCCAGGCGCTGAATCGTCACGCCTTCCGCGTAGTCAATCCCGACCGCAAAGACCCGCATTGGGACCGCAAGCTGGCGTGCGACCGATAGCCGGCGCTCAAGCGCGCGTACTGCAGGTTGCTCGCGGTGGGGGTTGTGGTGGTCAGGGAGCCCGCCAGTTAGTGAATGAGAACGTCTCGCCCGCAGCCATTTCGGCCAAGCCGGGCATCAATCTTGAAATCGAATATCTCCGCGCCATCGCCGTGCTGCTGGTTGTCCTGGCTCACGCCGATGCGACGTTCCCGAGGTCAGGACTCGGTCAGTGGACCGGCGTCGATCTGTTTTTCTGCATCTCTGGTTACGTCATCAGCCGGGCCTTTGAACCGTTTTTCGACAAGCACATTGCCGAGGGCAGATGGTCGGCGGCGGCCCGCGCCTTCTGGGTTCGCCGCATCTTTCGCCTCGCGGCATCGGCATGGCTCTGGCTTTCGGTGATGGTATTCTGCTCCTGGGCAATCCACTCCAGCACGGTCCCCTTCCAGTCGAACATGAGCGGCACCTGGTTCGAGCTGAATGCCGGCATGGACGCCGCGATTACAAACGCAACATCGCTGTTCGCCAACGTCGGTTACCAGGTCAGCACCAACGCCAACACGACCGCCTACAACGGCAAGGTTGGGCTGCGAGTGGCTTGGTAAGGCCGCTCAACTCTCGACCGCAATCAGATTGTGGCGGCTTCAAAATCCCAAGTGTATAGAAGTGATCACTTCGCAGAAACGATGCCGAAAGACCGCGCGACCGCCACATCAAATCATCAATGTGCCGCCTAAAGGAGGACACTAGGGATCCGGGCTGGACTCTCAAAAGAAAAGAGGTCCCATGGCACTCCGTTTTCGAACCATCGACGGCTCCGACAACAATCAAGCCCTGCCCGGCCTGAACCAGGCCGACACCGACTTTGCCCGAATTGGTCCGGCCAATTTTGCCGACGGCATCTCCGAAATGACGCCGGGTCCCAATCCCCGCGAGATCAGCAACATAGTGGTGGCCGGCGGCCCCGACACCCATCTTCAGGTCGACGGAGTGGCATTGTCCGGGATGATGTATGCCTGGGGCCAGTTCATCGACCACGACATGGATCTGCAACAGAACGGCACCGAGGATATTTCGGTCGTGGTGCCACCGGGCGACCCGTTGCTGGAGGCTGGCAGTACGATCCCGATCACGCGGGTGGCCATCGATCCGGCGACGGGCGTGGCCGGTAGCCCCGCGATCGCAATCAACACGGTGACCGGCTGGCTCGACGGTTCGCAGGTGTACGGGTCGGATGCGGCTACCGCGGCAAGCCTGCGCACGGCCGACGGACACATGGCGATGTCGGAGGGCGACAACCTGCCGATCGTCATGACCGAGCAGGGGCCGGCGTTCGCGGCCGGCGACGTTCGGGCCCAGGAAAATCCGGATCTGACGGCGCTCCAGGTCCTGTTCGTGCGCGAGCACAACTACCAGGTCGACCGCCTGCACGAGGAACATCAGAACTGGAGCGGTGACCGGCTGTACGAAACCGCCCGGGCCATCACCACCGCGGAAATGGTCAACATCACCTACAACGAGTTCCTGCCGCACCTGCTGGGACCGGATGCCATCCCGGACTATTCCGGCTACGACCCCAATGTCGACCCGACCATCACCGCGGAATTCGCCGGGGCGGCGTTCCGGTTCGGACACTCCCTGGTTTCGAGCGATATCGACGCCATGAACGATCTGGGCGCCAACACGTCGGCGCAAGGCCTGGCGGAAACCTTCTTCGAGTCGCCCGAGACCTTCGTCGCCCACGGCGGCGCCGACGGCATACTGCGCAACCTGGCCAGCGACTCCGCGAATGAGCTGGACGAACACATCATCGACGACCTGCGCAATCTTCTCAACGATCCGCCGGTCTCCATTGACCTTGCCGCAATCAACATCCGGCGCGCTCACGACCTCGGCCTGGGAACCCTGAACCAGACCAGGGAGGCGCTGGGGCTGGACCCCTACGCCAGCTTCGATCAAGTCTCCTCCAACCCCGAGACGGCGGCGGCACTGGAGCAAGCCTACGGCAACGTGAACGCCATCGACCTGTGGACCGGAGGGCTGTCGGAAGACCACCTCGATGGCGCCGCGATCGGCCCGACCTTCGGCAGGATCCTCTCGGACCAGTTTGCAGCCTTGCGCGACGGCGATCGGCTGTATTTCGAGAACCAGGGGTTCAATCGCCAGACCCTGGACGACATCAGGTCGACCACGCTTTCCGACATCATCGAGCGCAATACGGACACCACGGTGATGCAGGCCGACGCGTTCGTATCGACCGAGCGGCACTCGGGGACGCTGGGCGGGGTGGACCCGACCGGAGCCGAGGCGGTCGAAGGGCAAGCACAGCTCGTCATCGGGTCTCCCGGCAACGACACCCTGACCGGCGGGCCCAAGGACGACACCCTGGTGGCCGCGTCCGGGAACCAGACCATGACCGGCGGCGCCGGCGCCGACACCTTCGTGTTGAACGTGTTGAATTTCCACAACATGGGCCGCGGACACAACACCGCGACCATCACCGACTTCGACCCGCTGGCCGACACGCTGCAATACTCGGGCGACCTAAATGTCCATAGATCCTCCAACCATCATGGTGGAACGCTGCTGCATGTCGGCAGCGAGACGATCAATCTGCTCGGCGTAAGCCCGGATGAGACCTTGCAGGTCAACGGCGGGACGGTCGGTCCGGAGAGGCACGACCATGAGCATGTGAGGTACAACCATGCACACGATCATCACGATGATCTATTCGTCTGAACGAGGCGCCCGGCGATTGGCGGCCGACAGATGACAACGAGCCGTTCGGAAGGAAGTCGTTGAGTGACACAGGTGCGGCGGCGTGATCGCCGCCTGCACCGACTATTTCCCCAGTCGCCGCGGTCTTGATGTCATTGTCGTGGAACGGAGCGATATGGCCGCTGCGGCGCCAGCACCGAAAGGCGATGGCGAAAGGCGATGGAATGTCTCGATGCCTCTTCATTTTTCATTCGGGACATGGCGAAGATCCCGCAGCAACCGGCGAAGAGGGCCTCATGCAGCGCGCGCTTGACGGGGCAGGCTCCGCCCCGTGAAGCAATTTGGCCGCCCGCGGAAACCATTTTGAGCAACAGCGAAGCCGTCCGGAAACAAACAGACCGTACCATCTCCGCACTCAAACAGTGGGTGCGGTCATGCTCATCGCCATCATCAACTCGATCTACCGCGAATTCCTCAAGGCTTCTTTGGCTGGCGCGAAGGTCGCCGGCGCCGAAAGAGGTTAAAGGATGCGCGATCACCGGGGCCGTTCGGGCGCGCCGATGGTCCAGGCAACGAACGATGAGCTTCGTGCGCTCATCGCCGAGCAACGGGACGTTATCGCCGCGGCCGAGGCACACATACTGACCCTGAAGGCGGAAAATTCACGCTTGAAGAAGCGCCTGGCGGTGGCCGAAGGGCTGGTGGGCGAAAAGCTCCTCGATGTTGTGGCACAGCAACTCGCGCGCGGCTGAACGCGGGGGCGCAAGCAGCCCCACGCAATCATTCGATCACCAAAAATCATGATCGAATCCGGCCCTTACGTACCGTTCCATTGCGTCGCCTCAACGGGCTGCCCCTTCAATCGCCAGCGCGCCGGAGCGCCCTCGCTAACGGCAGTCTCTCGTCCTGGCAAAAGAAAAAGAAACGGCCCCGGCGCGGGGGGCGCACTGGGGCCGAAGTCCGGAGTGCCGGGAGGGAGAAGTCCGACACCATCCTGTTGTGGTTTCGCGATCCGCCGAGACCATTAAATTCTGTTTTAGAATCCAGGAGTGGCCTCTTTTGAATGAATCTGAGCGTGGCCTGTTTGGCGCCAGTCTCAGCGGTGCGGTACTGGTCTGTCCCTGGTCTGTCACCCCTTGCGGCCGAATTTGAAATACGCAGCGGCCCAATTACGAAATCTTAGAAGATGCAGCCCTATGTTCCCGACCATGAGCGAAAATCGCATTGCGTCCCGAAAGCGCGTTCTCAAGGCCGGAACGATTGAGTTCGGCGGCGGCGCAATAGACTGCACCGTTAAGAACCTTTCAGAAACCGGCGCGGCGCTTGAGGTTGTGACCCCGCTTTTTATCCCTGACCGCTTCACGCTTTTTGTGCCGAGCGCTCAATCCAAGCGGCCCTGCCACATCGTCTGGCGCAAAGAAAAACGGATCGGCGTCGCGTTCGAGTAAGGCCGCTTCAGTCAGCGGCCTCTTTCAATCGCCACCTGGCAGGCGCGCCCTCGCCAATTATTATTCCCTCCTGGAAAAAAACGGCCCCAGCCAGCCGGTGAGCGGCTGAGGCTGAGGCCAGTAAGTTAGCCACGATATCCCCGGGTGAAAGCGCGTTGCCCCTCTGAGAAAGAGGCGTCGAATTACTTCAGCGAGTTATTGATGTCGGTAAACCTGGTATTCAGGTTGGTGCCAAGGCCGTTAACCGCAGCGACATATTCAATCGCGGTCGCGCTAGATTCATCCGACAGAAACTTCAAAAAGACACGCAGCAATTTCGCCTCCAACTGAGATTTTGCTGCGATCGTTCACCCCCGCATGTATTCATTCCCGTATCTATACCGGCCATAATCTAAGGTTGTGTAAACGCGCATCTGCATATTTTAGCAGCAGACCTTCTCAACCTCCGGGGTCACGCGCGCAGATCACGGTGTCGACAGCTTCCACCGTGCCGGAGGGCTACCCCCAAACTGCCTCTGCCCCGTCGGTTCCTTATGGCCCGCTGACGTTGAAAAAAAGCGGGGGATACCCCAGAATAAGAATATCTGAAACCCGGTATAAGTGATACTGTACAACCATCATCGCCTCGACCTGGGCATCTATCGATGACAGGGAGCGCATAAGCTCCCGCGCGATCCTGAGGGCGAACATGTGCGATAAGTGCCAGCAGCTCGAAACCGATATTCAGCGCTACCGCAAGCGGTTGGAACGGAGTCTTGATCCCCTGAGCATCAAGATTCAGCGCTCCCGGAAGCTGTTGGCCCTCGGTCTCGATCCCCTGACGATGGATCGGCTCAACGGGGCGATCCAGGAACTGGTTCGGCACAAGCCGGCATATGCATTAGGAGGGAACCCGTCCGCGCCGGGGACGAGCACCGGGTTTCTGCCCCGTTACGGCAGGAAGGCGGCCGCCGGCCTCCCAGCGCGTGTGATCCACTAACGCGGTCCCTGCTCGCCCGGGCCCTCCGGGAAGAACTTCCGGTCAACGCGGCGTAGTTCACGCATGAGCGCGTTGTATCGGTCGATCTGGCCGGCAAGTCCCGACCAGGTACGAGCTAAATTTTTCAGAGCCTGGGCTTCAGCTTCACTCTGCGCTAATGGCACCAACCGACGGCATTCTGCTGATTGATCGAGGCAATGTTGTGCGCTGTCCATAAAATAAATTCCTATCGAAAAAGCTCTCCTGCTGCATGGCCACACCAGCGCGGCCAAAGAGTGAATCGGATCACGCCCCGATGGTTCCGCGGCACTTTCCGGAACCAATCCAACCAGAGCAAACCGGGCGTCTGGACTGATCGCCGGCGTCGGAAATTCGTAATCTGCAGTAACCGTCGCGCGAATGCTCCAAATCAAGTGGCCATTTTCGAGATCGTGCATAGCCGCCAGTATACCTTCGACAGGACGACCGGCCTTGCTGCAATCTGGTTTGCGCTCACATATCACGGCGCCCTCGGTCCGAAGCAATCGTCCAACCAGAGCGCGCGATCCATCCGGGGATATGACAATGTGGCTATCGAAGTCGGCGGCATAGGGATCGGCCATGGTGATTGGAGGCTGACCCTCGGTCCAGACCACCCATTGGCCGACGCTTAATAGCGTGCGCACCTTGCCGTTCGGAAGTTTTGTTGCCGCAGCGTTCCTTATGGCAGTGCTCGGGGATATTCCTCCTGCAAGACCTTTCAGGGCTTCAATCGCCGCGAATGGAAGGGTATCCAGCACAACGCCGCGTCCAGCGTCCACGATTGCGAACGAGGGGTTCTCGTCCGGGTGTTCGGGCCGGTAGTATCTGCCCCGCGTTCCAAACTGCGCAACAGCCAGCCCGTCGCCGTCCGCCCACAGCAACGCGTCCAGCGGACCCGCGTCGTGATGGAGTGGAGGAAGCGCCAGGACGCTGCCGTCTTCGACTGTCTTTAGGGGCTGCAGCGGCGAATTCGCAAAGCGGCTCGGCAGTGCCGCGTCGTGATTTGCAGCCCACACAGATTTCGAGTTCGAATCCCACGAGATAGCAGGCATCGAACGATGGCTTCGGCCAAAGCGCGCAAATGCACCCATCTCGGTTCGATAGTCGATCCAGCTATCGTCGCGCCGCGCAATACGCAAGATCGCGTCATGCTCGATATAAGCAATAGATTGACCGTCGGGCGATACCTTCGGAGGACTTAGAGGAAAAGGTGTCGAGCGAATACGCTGGCAGTAAACTGCCTTGAGCTGCAACGGTCCGCTACCGAGCGGTGCCAACTCGAGCTCACGCTGATGAGCGGCTTCGCAGTTGATCCGCGGCACCTGCTGGGCTTCGCACGGGTAGCTGACGGCGAACATGCCCATCAGAATGAAACTCAAGATGCGCAACATCTGGTACCATGGCGTTGATGATCAGCGGGAATTACGGGCGGCATTGACCAAATCGTGAAAGTCACTGTCGCCCGCGCGGTTAGTCTCTTGCGATGATCTCGCGCTCGCTCGGATGGATGTTCGCGGGACTGAGCAGATCGCCGCCGCGCCCGACGGGCAAATCACTTCCCGGTATTCACAAACCCTTGTCCAGCCCCTCTTGCAAAAATATTCCGCTTAACACGTCGGGCAAATCACTGCTTTAGCTCCGCCCGTCTCACCCGATGAGAGGGGCGGATCGCGAGTCGTCACGAACGTGCGGTGGGATGCGGTGGACGCGAAAGTTGCGACTGACGAGCGTGACTCGAGCGGACGGCGAAGTCGTGTGGTCCTGGCGCCCGACGCTGGCGCTAAGCTTTGCGGAGATGATCTGCGAAGTGACGGTGGCAAAAGAGCTCGGCTCACCGGGGAGAGCGCGGAATAAGCCGTAAACCATTGCGCAGGGAAGGCCGGATTGCCTCCGCTGAACCTGTATGCTCGTGTGCGTTTTTTCCTTGTGCCTTTTGCACACGAGACCGCGGGTGCAGCGCGCATCCGGCTTTCCCTGCGCCCTCTTGTTTCCTGGGGGTGAAAATCGACGCAAAGCTCGGGCGCATCGTGCCGCGAGAATGCGAACGCATACCCTCTCGCTGTTTGAAAGTTGAATCGGCAACTCGCGCAACAAATTCCACGTCGTCCCTGCGAACGCAGGGACCCATAACCACAACCGTCAGCGATGTGGCAAAGCCGTCCAACAACGTCTTTTTGTTACAGGCAGCGCGGCGTTTGGGTCCCTGCTTTCGCAGGGACGACGTTGATAATCTGTTCGTCAAAACGGCTTGCTGAGAAACCGCGACCCCTTCAGCCCATACCGCCACGGTAGTTCCACGGCTTTCGTAATGCCGATCCGGATGCCGCTGACGATCTCCGGCTTGCGCGCCCGCGCATGCAACGCGATCGGCGGCATATCGAGGGCCAGTCCGTTATGCTTGTCGGTAATCCCCAGCGCCTCGCACAGCTTGCCCGGCCCAGAGCACAGCGAACGCTCGTCATGTAGTCCGCGGCGGCGGCGCATCGCTGACATGCCGTGGGTCGGCTGCAGGGCGCGGATCAGCACCGCGCTGGCGGAACCTTCTTTCTCGCAGACGAAATTCACGCACCAATGGATGCCGTAGGAGCGATAGACATAGGCAAAGCCTGGTGGACCGAACATGACCATGTTGCGCGGCGTCGGCCCGCGGAACGAATGCGCCGCCGGCTCGGTGTGATGGTAGGCCTCGACCTCGACGATGATGCCTCCGACGCCGTCGACCAGGAAGGTTGCGCCGATCAGATCTGGTGCGATTTCGTGCACGCTGCGGGCAAAGAAGGCACGTTTGAGGAGCTTGCCGGGCGTTTGCTCGCTGGATGTGTGGTTTTGAGCCATTCAAGCGGTTATGCTAAAGCTTCAGCGAACCTGCAAGGCGAGGGCGGTTGCGATTCCCGGTCCAGCGGATTACCTAAAGACCTCAGAACGGACAATCCATGGTCGTCGTCGTCGATACCCTCTCAGCCACGCCGCTGCGCCCGCGTCACCCCGAAAAGGTGAACCGGCCGGACGCGTTGTCGCCGCCGAAGCCTGATTGGATCCGGGTGCGCGCGCCCAACAGCCGCGGCTATGCCGACACCCGCAAGATCGTCAAGGAAAACGGCCTCGTCACGGTGTGCGAGGAAGCGGGCTGCCCGAACATCGGCGAGTGCTGGGACAAGAAGCACGCCACCTTCATGATCATGGGTGATACCTGCACCCGGGCCTGCGCCTTCTGCAACGTCAAGACCGGCATGCCCGGCGCGCTCGACGCCTCGGAACCCGAGCATGTCGCGGAAGCCACCTTCAAGCTCGGGCTCGCCCACATCGTCATCACCTCGGTCGATCGCGACGATCTCGCCGACGGCGGCGCCGAACATTTTGCAAAGACCATTCGCGCCATCCGCGCGCGCTGCCCGACCACGACCATCGAGATCCTGACCCCGGACTTTTTGCGCAAGGACGGCGCGCTCGAAGTGGTGGTGGCGGCGAAGCCTGATGTCTTCAATCATAATCTGGAGACCGTGCCGTCGCGCTATCTCACGGTGCGGCCGGGCGCGCGCTATTTCCATTCGATCCGGCTGTTGCAGCGGGTCAAGGAAATCGATCCCACCATCTTCACCAAATCCGGCATCATGGTCGGGCTCGGCGAGGAGCGTCACGAGGTGCTGCAGGTGATGGACGATCTGCGCTCGGCGGAGGTGGATTTCCTGACCATCGGGCAATATCTGCAGCCGACCCGCAAGCACCACGCCGTCATGCGCTACGTGCCGCCGGATGAATTCCAGGGCTATGAGAAAGTCGCCTATACCAAGGGCTTCCTGATGGTATCGGCGAGCCCGCTGACCCGTTCGTCGCATCACGCCGGTGACGATTTCGCAAAACTGCAGGCGGCGCGCGCTGCATTATCCCGCTAGGGCGTCAGGCGATGCCGAAATTCTCCAGCAAGCGCCGGGTCAACCATAGCGCGGCGCAGATGTTCGATCTGGTCGCCGATGTCGAGCGCTATCCCGAATTCGTGCCGCTGTGCAAATCGCTGAAAATCCGCCAGCGCACGCCGAATCCCGACGGCACCGAGATCGTGATTGCGGACATGACGGTATCGTTCAAGCTGGTGCGCGAAGCCTTCACCAGCCGGGTCACGCTCGATCGTCCCAATTTGAAAATCAGGGTCGAGTACCTGCAGGGTCCGTTCAGCAATCTGGAAAACCGCTGGACGTTCGAGCCGAAGTCGGACGGCGCGTGCGATGTCGGGTTTTACCTCGCCTACGAGTTCAAGAGCCGGGTGCTGGCGATGCTGATGGGCACGATGTTCGACACCGCGTTCCAGCGGTTCGCGGCGGCATTCGAAAAGCGGGCGGACGCGGTTTACGGGAAGGCCGGGGCGGCAGGCAAGACGTCATCCCGGGGATGAACGCAATTGCCTTCATCCCGGGGATGACGCCTTCGGCTACGCCCGCGGCGGCCTTCTCCGCTTCACCGCGCTGCGCCGCGGCGTGCGGGC
>Ga0137409_10008277_pt1 | contig 10622 bp, 11 predicted proteins | sample CZODoug1_16funga_FD_122059 | JGI IMG/M metagenome (GOLD analysis project Ga0137409, IMG submission 122059) | Vadose zone soil fungal communities from Angelo Coast Range Reserve, California, USA - CZODoug1_16fungal (Hybrid Assembly) | ecosystem: Environmental > Terrestrial > Soil > Vadose zone... | reverse complement strand
CCCTTCGCATCCTCGAGCGTGTAGATGTGCGTGATGGTGCGGAGGCCTTTCTTGTGCGCTTCGTCAATGGCCGCGCCGTAGATGTCGGGCGTGAGCTTCTTCACCATGCCCAGCCGATCGTCGACCCAGATCTTGATGAGGTCGACTTTCTTGGCCGCTTCCTCGTCGACCGCCGCGCGTGCTTCCGCGGGGTTCGAGACCCAGTGCGGCGCCATCGTGCGCCCGGGCTCGACACCGGTGATGCCGCGTCCCGCGGTGAAGAAGCGGGCGGCGCCCGGAATCTTCCCCGCATTCGTCTCCTCGCGGATCTGGAACGAGATATTGGTGGTGTCCTGCCCCATGCTCTGCGCCGCGGTGACCCCGTAGTACGCGCGACGCTTCAAGTCGTCGATGAGCATCTCGCGCGTCTGGCTCAGGTGGTTGTGCGTGTCCAGGATGCCGGGCATGACCGTCTTGCCCGCCAGGTTGACGCGCATCGCGCCCGCGGGGACGCGAACGTCGGCCGCGCGGCCGACCGCGGTGAACCGATTGCCGGTCACGACGATCGTCGCGTTCTCGATGGGGGCGCGTCCGTCGCCGACGATGACACGCGCGCCTTCGAAGGCGATGACGCCGGCGGGCGCCTGCGCCAGCATCGATGCCGACCACGCCGCGATGACGGCGACCGCCGCCAGGACGAGAAGTTTCACTCGATTCATGGAACCCTCCAGCGAGGGAGACTCTATCACCAGTGGGCAGTGGGCAGTGGGCAGTGACGAAGGAGCTGGGCCCTTAGAAAATATTTGGAATCATCGAGACGATGCGATTCGTGCGGTTGTCCACGATCAGCAGGTCATTGCCCGCAAAGTAGCGCGAGTAGTACGTGGGGACACGGGGCAGCCGCACAGCCAGCGGCGTCGGCACGGGCGTCATCCGTTTCTGAAGTCCGGGTGGCAGCTCACCGCGCTCGTGAAGCTGCTTCGCCAGGCCGGGCGGCAGCGACTGGCGCTTGGCCAGCCCGGGCGGCAGCGCGTTGGTCGAGTAGTAATCGTGAACGATGCGGCGGTGTCCGTCGCGATCGATGACAACGGCCTCATCCTTCACAGCGGCGCCGCGGCCGCTGGACTGTCCGTGCCCTCGTCCCTGGCCGGCGAACGAGGCAGGCGGTGCGATGACCAGGATCAGCAGCGGAATCACAAAGACGTGTTTTGCGTATGTCATACGGCTGACAGGTGCAAGCACCGCGCCGAATCCTTCCGCGCGCGATGCCGGCCTCGACTACGATAGGCGTCCACGCGAGGAGGCGTTATGAAGACAGTCCTGTTCAGCCTGTTCGTGCTCGCCGCGAGCCCGGCCTTCGCCCAGCAGAGCGTCCCCGACATTCCGTTCGACTCGAGCGCCGACTTCCTCAAGCTTCCCGCTGGAACGAACTTCGGCGAGGTGCCGGGCGTCGCGGTGAACTCGAAGGGACACATCTTCGTCTTCACGCGATCGAACAGCGCCGGCGGCCCGGCGTACGCGCCGACGGCGGCGCAGTTGCTCGAGTTCGGCCCGAAGGGCGAGTTCATCCGCGAGATCGGCAAGGGCCTCTACGGCTGGGCGTTCGCGCACAGCGTGCGCATCGACAAGGACGACAACATCTGGGCGATCGACAAGGGGTCGGACATGATCATCAAGTTCGACCAGAACGGACGCGTGCAGATGGTGTTCGGCCGCCGCAAGGAGTCGGCGGACGCGGAGACCAAGCCGTGGGAGAACGTCGATCCTCCGCTGCCGCACGTCGACGGCCTCTTCCGCCAGCCGACCGACGTGGCGTGGGACTCGGACGGCAACATCTACATCAGCGACGGCTACGTGAATTCGCGCGTGGCGAAATACGACAGGAACGGCGACTGGGTGAAGTCGTGGGGCAGCAAGGGCACGGGCCCGGGGCAGTTCCGCCTGCCGCACGCGATCGCGATCGATCGCAACAACAACGTCTACGTCGGCGACCGCACGAACCACCGCATCCAGGTCTTCGACACCGACGGCAGATTCCTCCGCATGTTCAGCATCGACGTGCCGCCGCCGCCCGGGACCAAGGCGGTCAACGGCAACACCCCGACCGGCGATCGGCTCAAGGAGCTGATCGGCGCGCCGAATTCGCTCTGCATCCCTCCCGGAAGCCAGGTGATGTTCGTTGGCGAGACGACGTTCCCGGGGCGTGTGTTCAAGGTGTCGCTCGACGGGAAAGTGCTCGGCGTGATCGGACGCTCGGGCCGCCTCGTCAAGCAGTTCTCGGGCGCACACGCGCTCGCGTGCCCGTCCGAGACCGAGGTCTACGTCGCCGAGACGTCGAACTGGCGCGTGCAGAAGCTGACGCTCCGCGCGGTCGCCACGCAGACGGCGCGCGCCGGTCGCTAGCGGCCGCGCGCCGACGCGTCGATCACGCGGTGGGTGCGGGGCGGGGGTTGAGGACGTGCCGGGTCACGAACACGTCCGCGATCTGTCCGCACACCTGCGCGAGGTCGGGCTGGCTGTCGAAGACGTGCGCCACGCCCGCGAACGAGTGAAACTCCGACGGGACCTTCGCGTCGCGCAGGAGCTGGAAGAATCGCTGGCTGCTTTCGATCGGCACCGTGGTGTCCGCCACGCCGTGAAACAGCACGGTCGGCGGATACGACGCGGACACGTAGCTCGCGCCCGCCGGTGAGGGCGGCGGGCCCTTGTCGGTGACCGCGTAGTAGGCCACGCAGGCCGCGACCTGCGTTCCAACGCCCGCATTGCCGCCGCTCCCTTCGAGCTCCGCGCGGTTCGGCGTGCCCGCCGCCGTCAACGCGAGGTAGCCGCCCGCGGAATAGCCGACGACGATGATGCGGGCGGGATCGATGCCGAGCCTCCCCGCGTTGGCGCGCGTCCACCGGATTGCGGTCTTGACGTCCTCGATCATCGCCGGCCAGCTGCCCTGGCCCGTCAGCCGGTAGTCCGCGGAGATCGCGGTGTACCCGGCGCGCGCGTACGGAAGGATCCGTTCGCTCAGCTGCTCCTTGTTGCCGCCCGTGAAGCCGCCGCCGTGCAGATGGATGGTCGCCGCGCGCTTCTCGGTGCCGGGACGCGGCTTGTAGATGTCGAGGCGAAGATCCAGCGCGCCCCCCTTGCCGAACACGACGTCCTTCTCGATCGCCATCGGCGGCGTCGTCGTGGTGCCTTGCGCGGACGCGAGCTCGATCGCGGGCGCCGCGGCCAGGATGCCGGCCGTTTCGAGGAAATATCGCCTGGAAATTCGGTGCATGTCTCGCTCCTTCGTGCGGCGGAGTGTAATCGATCTGCGCTGTCGTCGCGCCCCGGCCGCGGTCGAGCGCGGCGCGCGCAAAATAGCTGGTCCGCGACCCCGCCGGACGTGTAGCATCGCCGTGCGTCGGCGCGTCCAACAACAGTCCCCCACAACGTCGGAGGTCTAACGGTGCGAGTTGCGGTCGTTCTCTGCCTTCTGTTAATCGCTGCGCCCGTTGCGGCGCAGGAGTCGCCCGCCGGAGAGGAGAACCCTCTCGCGGAGCTGAAAGCCGATCTCACCCGTGTCCTGGCGGACGCGAACCTGCCGTTTGCCGCGGAGCAGGACCGCGCCATCACGCTGATGATGGAAGACCGCCTCAACGCCTCCGAGACGCTCTTCGGCGGCCTGATGGATTTTCGCGGCGGCCCGACCAGCGGCCAGGAAGCCGAGCGGCTGCAGTCGGCGATCGGCTGGCTGCGCACCGAGTTCCTGAGTCACGTCGACGAATACCTGACGCCCGAACAGGAGACTGTCTGGACGGGCTATCGCAGCACCGCGACCGCTTCCCCGACCACCGGGAGCATCGAGACGCCGCGAGCGCAGCCACCGCAGCAGACGCAGTACGTCCGCATCAATAACAACCGCCTGACGGCCGAAGACGACCAGTTCCGGGGCGGCCAGGGCACGTCCCAGGGCAACTTCAACCAGAACTTCAACCCGAACTTCAACAACTTCGACAGGGACCGCGGAAACCAGGGGACCGAAGTCATCGAGCGCGGCGGCGCCGGCGCGTGGCACGGCACCACGCAGGGACTGTTCAAGGACGACGCGCTGAACGCGAGAAACGTCTTTGCGGCGAACAAGCCACCCTACCAGGAACGCCAGGTCAACGTCGACGTCGGCGGGCCGGCCGTTCCGGGACGCCTCTCGACGAACCTCGTCATGCAGTACAGCCTCGCGCAGAACGTGGACACCATCAACGCGACGCTTCCCGACGGCCCGTTCGCGCTCGGCATCACGCGTCCGACGACGAACCGATCCCTCGAAACACGGAACACGCTGCAGCTGGCCGACGCGCACTCCCTCGGCTTCAACGCGCGCTACTTCACCGACGACCACAGGGACGAAGGGATTGGCGGCTTCACGCTGCGCGATCGCGCGTCGCACCGCAACGGCGCCAACTGGAACGCACAGATCCGGCAGTTCTCCGCGCTCGGGTCGGGGAGCCTGTTCGAATCGCGCTTCATCGTCTTCGGCAACCGGACGAAGATCGTGCCCTTCAGCGAGGCGATCAGGGTCGACGTCTCCGATACCTTCAACAGCGGCGGCGCGCAGAACCGGTATCAGGACAACAACCGCACCTACGAGTTCGGCAACCTCTATACGCGGCTGGGACAGAAGCTGACGCTGAAGACCGGCATCGAAGGGTACTACCGGCGGAACGAGTCGTTCTCGCCGCAGAACTTCGGCGGCACGTTCACGTTCCCCAACCTCGCCGCGTTCATCAACGGCGTCGCCGACACCTACCGCATCGCGCGCGGCAACCCGTCGCAGCAGACCACGCAGTTCGAGTTCTCAGGGTTCGTGCAGAACGACTACGCGATCACGCGGCAGCTGACGCTGATGGCCGGCCTTCGCTACGACAACCAGACCAACCTCGACGATCGCAACAACGTCTCGCCGCGCGCCTCGCTGGCCTACGGCGCGGGGCGGGGGCTGGTGTTGCGAGGCGGTTGGGGGATGTACTACGAGCGGATGGGGATCAACCGTGTCGCCGAGCAGCGGCGCTACGACGGCATCCAGCAGTACGAGATCGTCATCGACAAGCCGCTCTACCCGGACCCCTTCTCCGGTGCGTTGCGCCAGACGTTCCGGTCGATTCGCGTGACCGATCCGCACCTTCGCACCCAGACGAAGTTCGTGACGATGGCCTCTGTGGAAAAGACGTTCCGAAGGACCTTGCTCGTGACGGCGATGTACGACTACCAGGACGTCCAAGGCCGTCCCGTGATGAAAGATCTGAACATGCCGCTCGACGTCCGAGTGTCAGTGCCGGCACCGTGCATTCTCGCCACGCCTGCCGAGAGCTGCCTTCGTCCGGACCGGACCCGCGGCAGCGTGCTGAACCTGACGAATCAGAGCTTCGAGCGAACACACACCGTCCGGCTCAGCGTGCGCGACCGCTTCAGCATCTTCAACATGACCGGCAATTACGTCTACCAGAACCGCTTCGAGGACAACTGCGGTTATTGCCTGCCGACCAACACGCTCGATCCGCGGGCTGACTGGAGCACCGGCAACCAGCCGCACCATGGCTTCAATGCCAGCCTCAACGCGCGGGTCCCGTTCGGGATCTTCCTGACGCAGACCGTCGCAGGCAACACCGCCCGCTACTACACCATTACCACCGGCAACGACGACAACCAGGACGGGACGAAGAACGATCGTCCGGCCGGTGTCGGGCGCAACAGCGTGCTCGGGCCCCGTCGGCTGAACTTCGACCTGAACATCTCGAAGGCGTTCTTCATCGGCGGCGCGGGGAGCGCGGGCACGCGGAAGAACGTCAACCTGTTCGCGAACATCACGAACCAGTTCAACAGGGTGCACTACAACAACCCGGCGTCGTCGATGAGCTCGGATAACTTCGGGAAGTACACCAGCGCGTCAGACCCGCGCGAGGTGGAAGTGGGGATGCGGTTCCAGTTCTAGGTGGCAGCGGGCAGGTGGCAGGTGGCAGGTGGTGGCAGTGTAATGAGGTGGCAGTGACTGCCGCCTGATTTCCTGCGACCTACTGCCACCTGCCTCCTGCCACCTGCCCCCTGACTACTGCACCCGCGCCAGCTGCCCGCGCGAGAACCCTCCCGGGTTGTTCGGCGAGTGCACGTTGAAGTAGAACGCCGCGGGGTTGTTGGTGATCTGCTGCACGACCGCGGGATCCGAGAAGACGCCGCGGAACACGAAGTCACCGGTGCCGGTCGGCAACGTCACGGTGTTGGCCGTCGCCAACCCCGTGCTGATGATCACGGGCCCGTTTGTCCCCGCGGGAGCGGGGTGAATGTGCGCGCCGACGATGGTGGTGCCCGCCGGATATCCCGTCAGCTGAAAGTAGAACGTGCCGGTGGCGGCGGTGAGCGCGCCGGACGCGTCGCGCGTCACGTCGAACTGAACCTGCACGGCGCCGTGGCCGGCCGATTCCACGCCCGACACGGGCGGCACTTCGTTCGCGGGAGCGAGCTGGGCCGAGAAGACCAGCGGCGCGGCCGACGGCGCGGTCGTCTCGTTGTTATTGCAGGCGGCGGCAAGGAACACGAAGGCGGCTATTGCGAGGAGCGCAAAGGGTCGATGCATGCGCACATTCTAGGTCGGCTGGAGGGCGGTTAAAGCTCGACGGTGCTCAAAAAAAGCGGGCAGCTGGCAGCACGCAGCTGGCAGCCACGAGCCACGAAAACGGCGGCCTGCCGGCCGCACGCTGCCCGCTGCCTGCTGCCCGCTGCCGACTAGTGATGATCGTCCGTCACGATGTGCGGGCCATCCTGCTCCAGACAGGGCGGATCCTCCTCGAGGAGCGCCTTCGGATTCGCGTTCAGCCGCATCGTCCGCGGCGTCATCTCCCAGGGCTTCGTGAACACGCCCGGATCGTCGACCGTCGCGCTCCACGTCAGCGCGTCGCCCCTGCGCCCGAGGCGCTCGACGACGTGCATCTTCGGGCCGTGGAACCAGCCGTCGGCGCCCAGCCAGCTGTCCTCGATCAGCTTGTCGTGTCGATGACCAGCGTGTCGCCGTCCCATCGTCCGACCGAGTCGCCCATCCACGTCCAGTCGGCGTCTTTGTTGTGCGCACGGCCGTCGGTCGGAATCGCGCGGAACGTGTTGCGCCCCTGGTAGAGCAGCACGACGAGGCCCGGCGTCTGCACGACCTGGCTGGGCGGCCCCATGCGTGGCACGCCGAGCGGCTTGCAGTAGAACGACGGGTCGTTGAACTGGCGCTTGTCGGACAGCAGCTGCACCTTCGATGCGAGCTCCGGCTTGTACGGCGGCTTGTTCGGCTCGGCCGCCTGGCGTTCCTTCGCGGCACGGTCCATCTCGTCGAAGATGCGCTTGTCGTCGGGGTTCGTCCGCACCGGGAAGAGGATGCGCGCCGATTCGCCAGGCGCCAGCGCCTTGACCGGCTCGGCGCTCCCGGCCCATACACCGCTCAGATCGGGATGCCCGTCGGCGGTCCGCGGCGTCGGCTTGCTGGCGGCCGCGGCATTAGTATCGGCGGCCCCTGCCCCCCGGCCGCGCTGCGCGAGCGCGGGCGCGGCGATGACCAACGCGAGGGCGGCGAAGATGAAGAGCTTCCTCATCAGGGGTTTTCCTTCGAGGCGTCGCCGAGCCAGATTTCCAGCTTGTGGCCGTCGGCGAAAGTGATCGTCCGGAGGAACGCGAGGTTGGCGCCGTCGCGCGCGCGGAAGCCGAGGATGCTGACGGTCTCGCCGTACCCGAGCAGGTCGCGCGTCAGGCCTCCGCGCCGCAGGTTGCCCGGCGGCAACGTCGTCACCGCCCACTTCGTCACCGCGCCCTTGTCGTCTTTCACGTCCAGGTAGACGTAGACGTGCGGGTTGACCCAGTCGACCTTGGTGACCGTTCCCTTCAGCGTGATCGACTGGTTGATGTCGTATTCCGACTGGAGGGAGTGATGCGCCAGCGCCGGAGCCGCGGCGCCCAGCAGCGCGATCGCGAGAGCCACTCCCGTCCCCACGAGTTGCTTCATCGGTCCTCCAGATATAGCCGTTAGCCGTTAGCCGTTAGCCGTTAGCCGTTGACCGTTGACCGTTGACCGTTGACCGTTGACCGTTCACCGCAAACGACAAACGACAAACGACAAACGGCCAACGGCAAACGGTCAACGCCCCTTGCGCTCGGCCGCCCGCGCGGCGCTGAGCATGTGCTCCATTCCGAGATTCCCTTCGTGGCACGCGTACTCGTAGATCAGCCCGTCGATGCGGTTCCACGGCAGCTTCGCGGTCCACGGGCGCGTCCACGTCCCGGGGTCGGACACGGTGAACTGGTAGTCGATGGTGCGGTCGCTGACGCGCGTGAAGCGCTCCACCAGCTTCATGTTCTTCGTCGCGTACTGGAACGTCGAGCCGCGCGCTTCGTCGGTGAAGTTGGTCGTCTCGACGACGAGCGTGTTGCCTTCCCAGTGGCCGCGCGAATCGCCCAGCCACTGACGCACGTCCGACGGCAGGTGCGGCGTGTTGCCGAGCCGAATCATCCGCGTCTCGTGCACCTGCTCCTGCATGATGGCCACCAGGCCCGGCGCCTGCACGATCTCGTAGTTGTTGTTGTAGCCGGTCGAGAGGCGCGGCAGCGCCGAGCGGATGATGCAGCGGCTGTAGACGTCGAAGTCGAGCCACGACGCCGCGAACTTCTCGGCATCCGACGCCGTGCGGTCTTCGTCCCGCCGCTTCTGCGCCGCGGGCGTCAGCGGCGGAACCCGGCCGTCCGGCGGATCGACGACGAGCGACGTGCGCCGGTCCGCGACGATCCGGTTGCCGCGATCCCACCACACCTGGTTGTAGGCGAGGTTGACGTCCTGCACGGTGCCGGGATTCCGGTTGTCCACGTTGCCGGCGTCGACGAGGCGCTTCTCGTACGCCGCGGCTTCGGCCTCGGTGAGTACCGGCTTGTCGGCGAACTCGCGCGGGCGTTCGAGCGGCGTCAGCGTCTGGTTCGACCAGGTACCCTGCAGGTCAGGATCGCCCCACGGCGTTTTCCACTCACCTGCGGCGCCGGCCTTGACGGCCGGCGCTGCCCGGCGCTGCGCCTGGGTCTGCGTCTGCGCCTGCAGGGAGATCAGCGCTGCGGTCACAAGCAGTGTCGTGGCTACGATTGCGCGCATCACACGTCTCCTTGCTACTTATCCTTGCTCGCCGCGTCGTTGCCGACCGATGACGCCATGAACAGCTTGCGGCCATCGGGCAGCGTCATGTCGCGGCCGTTGGCCCGCTTCGATCCGTCGCGCGACTCGTAGCCGTCCACGATGATGACCGAGCCGACCTGCACTGAGTCGCGCGTGAAGCCGAGCCGGAACAGCGTGTTCGGCGTGCCGGCCTCGACGCCCCAGTTCTCGGTCGTGCCGTCGGGCTTCTTCACGTCGATGTAGATCCACGTGTGCGGGTTGATCCATTGCACCCGGGTCACCGTGCCCTGCAGCTTGATCGGCTTGTTGACGTCGAATTCGGCGGAGAACGAGTGATGGGCGAACGCCGCGGGTGCCGTGATGCACCACGCGAGCGCGGCGAGGATGGCGATGTGTAGCTGTCTCATGGCTTCCTCAGATGGCCGTAGATCAACTCTTCCGAGAACGGCACGCACTTGAACTCGAGGAACTGCGCGTTCTTCTCGAGCCGCCGATAGAGCGGCAGGGTGATCTTCCACGGCCGTGTGAACACCTTTGGATCCGTCATCGTCGCGTCGTACTGGATGAGGTCGGCGCTCACCGGCGTGTAGCGCTCGACCACGTTCAATTGCTCGCTGTGGAAGTTGCCCGCGCGGTCGAACCACGTGTCCTCGATCTGGTTGGTGACGTTGACGACGAGCGTGTCGCCCTCCCATGTCGCGCGCGACCATCCCATCCAGGCGTCGGCCGGGCTCTCGCCGACATCGGTCATGTGGAGGATGCGGCTCGCGCTCCCAAACGGGTAGGCGATGATGATCTCGCTGTTCCCCTGGATGATTTGAAACGGGAACGGCATGTAGGTGGCGCGCGGCACGCCCGGCATGTAGCACTTCGCCTCCGGGTCGCTGGTCCACCGGTTCTTGAAATTCTCCTTCTGCTTGTCCGCGGCCCACGGCTGATACGGGATCTGGTTGCCCTCGACGATGCCGACGCCGGCGGGCTCGGAGAAGAGCGCGCCGAACTGCGGCGGCCCGGGACGCGCGTTGTGCGCGAGGACGTCCCAGTTGGCCTCGGTCATCGCCTGCCAGAGGCCGTTGAAGTTCGGATGTCCGGCGAGGCGCCCGCCTCCGCCTTGCGGCTTCGACGTGGCAGGCGTTGTACGCGTTGTCGGCGTCTGACCATGAACCTGGGTGAGCGTGAGAGCCAGGACTGCCGTCGCGAGCGCCAGTTTTCGCATGGGTCTCCTGCGGGCGCCTCTAAATAACTCCAAACCCGATGGGAGTCAATGTTATGGTCTTTCGCGTGTGCAGGTTAGCGGTCCTGTTATGTGCGATCGTGACTCTCGCCGGCTGCGGTGATGGCGTGCGCAGCGCGGCGCCCACGGCCCCGACGCCCACCGCGGTTCCAGGTCCGCAGCCCCCCGCTCCGCCTGCGCTGACCGGTACCTATCCGGCGATTACCGGACCTGCTCACGTCTTTGTCTACCGCGATTCGCCGTATCCCCGCG
>Ga0137409_10008276_pt1 | contig 10622 bp, 11 predicted proteins | sample CZODoug1_16funga_FD_122059 | JGI IMG/M metagenome (GOLD analysis project Ga0137409, IMG submission 122059) | Vadose zone soil fungal communities from Angelo Coast Range Reserve, California, USA - CZODoug1_16fungal (Hybrid Assembly) | ecosystem: Environmental > Terrestrial > Soil > Vadose zone... | reverse complement strand
TCATCGCCCGGCAGAAGCAGCAGATGCAGGAAAAGGAGTAGTGCAGCTCATTCTGGTCAGCGGGCTGTCGGGGTCCGGCAAGACGATCGCCCTGCACGTTCTGGAAGATAGCGGCTACTACTGCGTCGACAACCTGCCCGCGACGCTGCTCCTGCAGGTCGCCGACATCCTCGCCGCCGACGGCCACGAGCGCGTGGCGCTCAGCATCGACGCGCGCAGCGCCGCGCTCTCCTCCCTGCCCGAGCACATCGACAGCCTGCGCAAGCGCGGCGTCGAATGCCGCGTGCTCTACCTCGAAGCCTCGCCCGCGGCTTTGCTGCGGCGCTTCTCCGAGACGCGCCGCCGGCATCCGCTCGCCCGCGAAGGCCTGACGCTGTCGGAGGCGATCGAGCGCGAGCGTACGCTGCTCGCTGGCGTGGTCGGGCTCGGCCAGCGCATCGACACCAGCGATCTGCAGCCGCGCGTGCTGCAGAACTGGATCCGCGACCTGCTCGGGCTCGGCGCCGGCTCGCTCAGCCTGCTGTTCGAGTCGTTCTCGTACAAGGACGGCGTGCCCCTCGACGCCGACTGGGTGCTTGACTGCCGCATGCTCGCCAACCCGCACTACGAGGCGGCGTTGCGTCCCCTCACGGGACGTGACCAGCCGGTGATCGACTTCCTGCAGCGCGAGGCCGCGGTCGGCCGCTGGCTCGAGGACGTGCGCGGGCTGCTCGAGCGCTGGCTGCCCGAGATCGTGCGCGAGAACCGCAGCTCGGTCACGGTCGCGGTCGGCTGTACCGGCGGCCGGCACCGCTCGGTCTACCTGGCCGAAGGCCTGGCCGCCGCCTTCGCCCCGAAATGGCGCGTCCTGGTGCGCCATCGCCACCTCGCGATCGAGGACAGGAAATAGAAGATCTCCCGCTCTTCCCGCTGAACACCGTGCTGTTCCCGGGCGGCCGGCTGCCGCTGCGCATCTTCGAGCAGCGCTACATGGGGATGGCCAAAGTCTGCCTGAAGGAAAGCTCGCCCTTCGGCGTATGCCTGATTCGCGAGGGGAGCGAAGTCGGCAAGCCCGCCGTCCCGGCGGAAATCGGCACCTTCGCGCGCATCACCGACTGGGACATGCCGCAGCTCGGCCTGCTCCAGGTCGTGGCGCGAGGCGAAGGGCGCTTCCGCATCCTCGAGCGGCGCGTCGAGCGCGACGGCCTCGCGCGCGCCCGCGTTGCGGCGATTGCCGACGACGACGACGGGCCGGTGCCGTCTGCAAGCGCGCGCTGCGCCCGGCTGCTGGAGCGCCTGCTCAATGAAACGCCCGACGCGATCGCCGGGCCGCACCGCCTCGACTCCAGCTGGTGGGTCGGATTGCGCCTCGCCGAACTGCTGCCGCTGCCAGTGGAGAGTAAGCAGGAACTTCTCGAAATGACCGATGCCCGCGTGCGGCTCGAGCGCTTGAACTCCCTGCTCGCGCAAGCGCGGGGCGTTTGAAACACCGAAAAACAACACCCGCAAACTATTTAACGGTCTGGCGGCGGCGGACTCTCTATACTCCGCCGCTTTTTTTGGACGAAATGACCCTAACTGTCGATCTCGAATCACGGAAGCACTATCTGCGCGCGACTGTCTCCGGCGCCTACAGCCTGCGTACGGCGCAGGACGCGTACGACCGGGCGGTAAAAACCGCCCTCGCCTCCGGGCATACCCGCGTCCTCATTGACGCGAGCCAGATGACCGGCGCTCCCACGCAGGACGAGCGTTACATGCTCGGCGTGTTCGTCGCGGGCGAGCAACGCCTGCTCGCCGCCAGAACGCCGCCCCTCGAGGTACAGGTCGCGGTCTTCGGCCACCGGCCGCTGATCGATCCGGACCGCTTTGCCGAAACCGTTGCGCTCAATCGAGGCGCGAAAGTGAAAGTCAGCGAGCGGCTCGACGAAGCGCTCGCTTGGCTGGGCGTCAGCGCAAGCTGCTGACCAGGCGTCGTACCGGCGTCGGCACCGCGGCCGACGCGACATCCGCGATCCGCATCCAGCGCAGCGCAGCGCCGGTCGGTCGTTTCTTCCGCACCTCGCAAAGCAGGGGCTGAATCCGCAGGCGGAAGTGCGTGAAGCCGTGCTCGATCGGCGCGAGCTTGCGGCCGCGCGGCGCACGCTTGAGCGATTCCGGGAAGCACCAGAGGCCGCCCCAGATTCCCGGTGACGGGCGGCGCTCGAGTAGAACTTGGTTTTCATTTTTCAAGATCAACCAGGTTGTGTGCCGCAGCGGCAATATCTTCTTCGCCCTGGGAGCGGGCAGCTCGGCGACGCGGCCGTCGCGACGCGCGACGCAGCGCCGGCTGACCGGACAGCGCGCGCAATCGGGCCGGCGCATGCAGACGGTCGCGCCGAGATCCATCAACGCCTGCGTGTAGGTTGCGACGTCCGTCGCCGGCAGATGGCGCTCGGCGAGATCCCAGTCGGGCGTGGCGACGCCGAAGACGCGCGCCAGCACCCGCTTGGCGTTACCGTCCAGGATCGCCCCGCGCGCGCCGAAGGCGAAGACCGCGATCGCCGCGGCGGTAGAACGGCCCACGCCCGGCAGCGCTTCGATGTCTTTCGTTTGCTTTGGGAAGCCTTTCCGGGCGATCTCCCGTGCTGCCGCATGCAGGTTCCGGCCGCGCGCGTAGTACCCCAGGCCGCTCCAGAGCTGCAGCACCTCCTCTTCCTCGGCGCGCGCCAGGTCGTTGACGGTCGGGAATTTCCGGAGGAACCGCTCGTAGTAGGGAATGACCGCGGCGACCTGGGTCTGCTGCAGCATCACTTCCGAGAGCCAGATCCGGTACGGGTCGCGCGTGCCCTGCCAGGGCAGGGCGTGGCGCCCGTGGCGGCGCTGCCACGCCACGAGCTGTTCGGCGAAGGACATGCGCTACCATTTTCCCATGCTCGCCTTCATCCTGCGCCGCTTCGGCCAGGCGATCCTCGTCATGCTGGCGGTCGGGCTGATCGCGTTCTCGCTGTTCCGCTTCGTCGGCGACCCGGTGGTCTACATGGGCGGCCAGGACGCGACCGAGGAACAGCGCGAGCAATGGCGGCGCGACCTCGGCCTCGACCGGCCGTTCTTCGTGCAGTACTGGAGCTTCGTCAAGAACGCCGTGCGCGGCGAGTTCGGCCTCAGCCTGCGCCAGGTGCAGCCGGTGTCGCGGCTGATCGTCGAGCGATTGCCGGCGACGCTCGAGCTGTCTTTCGTCGCGGCGCTGCTCGCGCTCGCCTTCGGCATTCCGATGGGCATCTACACCGCGCTGCGGCCGCGCTCGTGGTTCTCGCACCTGCTGCTCGCGGGCTCGCTCGCCGGCGTGTCGCTGCCGACCTTCCTCATCGGCATCCTGCTGATCCTGGTGTTCTCGGTGACGCTCGGCTGGCTGCCGTCCTTCGGCCGCGGCGACGTGGTGATGCTCGGCGGGTGGAGCACCGGCTTTCTCACCGTCTCCGGGCTGAAGTCGCTGATCCTGCCCTCGATCACGCTCGGCCTCTTCCAGATGACGCTGATCCAGCGGCTGGTGCGCTCGGAGATGCTCGAAGTGCTGCGCACCGACTACATCCGCTTCGCCCGCGCGCGCGGCCTGACCGACCGGGCGGTGCATTTCCGCCACGCCCTGAAGAACACCCTCGTGCCGGTCATTACGATCACCGGGCTGCAGCTCGGGGCGATCATCGCCTTCGCCATCATCACCGAGACCGTGTTCCAGTGGCCCGGAATGGGGCTGCTCTTCATCCAGGCGGTGGGCTTCGCCGACGTGCCGGTCATGGCCGCCTACCTGTGCCTGGTGGCGGCGTTCTTCGTCGTGATCAATCTGACGGTCGACTTGCTCTACTATGCGGTGGACCCCCGCCTCCGCATCGAGACTCAATGAAACCGCCGCTGACCAGCCCTGTCGAGCGCATCCGCGCCTATCACGCCGAGTTGACCGGCGTGCGGCGCGACCTGCACGCCCACCCCGAGCTCGCCTTCGAGGAAAGCCGCACCTCGGCGCTGGTGGTCGAATCGCTGAAGAAGTGGGGCGTCGAGACGCACACCGGCCTCGCCAAGACCGGCGTGGTCGGCGTCATCAAGGGCAAGACGAACGGCGGCAAGAGCATCGGCCTGCGCGCCGACATGGATTGCCTGCCCATGCACGAATCAAATAATTTTTCTCATAAATCAAAAAACGAAGGGCGCATGCATGCGTGCGGTCACGACGGCCACACGACGATGCTGCTCGGCGCGGCGCGCTACCTCGCCGAGACGCGCAACTTCGCCGGCACCGTCTACCTCATCTTCCAGCCGGCCGAGGAAGGCGGCGGCGGCGGGCAGGTGATGGTGAAGGAAGGGCTGTTCCGCAAGTTCCCCGCCGACGAGATCTACGCGCTGCACAACTATCCGGGCCTCGCGCCGGGCAAGATCGCGGTGCGCCCCGGGCCGATGATGGCGGCGACCGACGAGCTGAAGATCAAGGTGCGCGGCACCGGCGGCCACGGCGCGTTCCCGCACCTCAACGTCGACCCGGTCGTCGCCGCGGCGCACATCATCACCGCGCTGCAGACCATCGCCAGCCGCAACATCGAGCCGATCGACGCCGTGGTCGTCAGCATCTGCTCGATGGCGACCAGCCAGATCGGCGCGTTCAACGTCACCCCCGACGCCGTGGACCTGGTCGGCACCGTGCGCAGCTTCCGCGCCAAGACACGCGACCTGGCAGAGCAAAAAGTCAGACTGATTGCTTCAAAAACGGCGGAAGCGCTCGGTTGCACCGCGACGATCGAGTACTCCCGCGGCTACCCCGCCACCGTCAACAGCGAGCGCGAGTCGGTGTTCGCCCAGCGCGTCGGCGAACGCGTGTTCGGCAAGGCCAACGTGATCACCGACCATGACCCGGTGATGGGCGGCGAGGATTTCTCGTACATGCTGCTCGAGCGCCCGGGCGCCTACGTCTTCCTCGGCCAGGGCGGCGGGCCGCACAACTGCTTCCTGCACAACCCCAACTACGATTTCAACGACGAAGTGATCCCGCTCGGCGCGGGCTACCTCGCCGCGCTGGTGGAAGATGCCTTGCCATTGAAATAGGGAGACTCATGAAAAAGCTTCTTGCGGCAGTAGTCCTCGCCATCGCCCTCCCCGCTCAGGCAGCGACGCTACGCTGGGCGGCGCAGAACGACATCCTCACCTTCGACCCGCACTCGCAGAACCACGCCACCACGCTGGCGATGCTGATGCACGTCTACGAGGGCTTGACGCGCTACGGCAAGAAGTACGAGATCGAGCCGGCGCTGGCGACGAGCTGGAAGCAGCTCTCGCCGACGCAGTGGCGCTTCAACCTGCGCCGCAACGTCAAGTTCCACGACGGCACGCCGTTCACTGCCGACGACGTGATCTTCTCCTTCGGCCGCATCCAGCAGCCGCAGGGAACGCTGCAGGTGTACGTCGCCGGCGTGAACGAGATCCGCAAGGTCGACGACCACACCGTGGACTTCATCCTCGCCGGCCCGGACCCGGTGCTGCTGCGCAAGATCATCGACTTCCGCATCATGAGCAAGGCCTGGGCGGAGAAGAACCGCGCGCAGAACGTGCAGGACGCGAAGGCGAAGGACGAGACCTATGCCTCGCGCAACGCCAACGGCACAGGCGCCTACATCCTCAAGGGCTGGGAGCCGGACAAGCGGCTGGTGTTCGCCGCCAACCCGGCGTGGTGGGACAAGAACGAGGGCAACGTCACCGACGTCATCTACACGCCGATCAAGTCGGACGCGACGCGCGTCTCGGCGCTGCTCGCCGGCGACGTCGACCTCGTCACCGACCTGCCGACGCAAGACGTGGCGCGCCTGAAGCAGAACCCGTCGCTGCGCATGCTCGAGGGCCATGAGGTGCGCACCATCTTCATCGGCCTCGACCAGCACAACAACGAGCTGCAGTACTCCGACGTCAAGGGCAAGAACCCGTTCAAGGATGTGCGGGTGCGCCGCGCGCTCAACCTGGCCGTGGATCGGGATGCGATCAAGCGCGTCACCATGCGCGGCCTGTCGATCCCGGCGGCGATCATGGTCGCGCCGGGGGTGCACGGTCACACCACCGAGCTCGACAAGGTGTCGGGCGCCGATCCCGCCGCGGCGCGAAAGCTGATCGCCGAGGCCGGCTACCCGAACGGCTTCGAGTTCACGCTCGACTGCCCGAACAATCGGTACGTCAACGACGAGGAAATCTGCCAGGCGCTGGTCGGCATGTGGGCCAAGGCGGGCCTGCGGGTAAAACTGAACGCGATCCCCTTCTCCACCCACATCCCGAAAATCCTCAAGCACGACACCAGCGCCTACATGCTCGGCTGGGGCGTAGCGACATTCGACTCGCTCTACTCGCTCCAATCGCTGGTGCGCACCAAGACCACCGGCGCCGACGGCAGCTTCAATTGCGGCCGCATGAGCGACGCCAAGCTCGACGCCCTGATCGACGCGATGAAGACCGAGATGGACGTGAAGAAGCGCGATGCGATGATCCGCGAGGCGCTCACCCGGGTGCGCGACGAGGCCTTCTACGTGCCCTTGCACCACCAGCTGCGGCCCTGGGCGATGAAGAAGAACGTGACGACGTTGCATCGCGCCGACGACCGCCCCGAGGCGCGCTTTGCGCGCGTCGATTAGGAGGCTTTGGCAGCACGACTTAGCTTGGAGCCTGCGGCGTTCGCCGGTGACGGTGATCGCCGCGGCTCTGACGCTTCTCTGCATCGGCGGCGCCCTCTTCGCGCCGTGGATCGCGCCGCAGAATCCGTTTGACCCCGCCTCGCTGAACCTCAACGAGGCGTTCCACCGCCCCGGCGATGCCGGCTACCCGCTCGGCAGCGACGACCAGGGCCGGGACCTCTTCTCCACCATCCTCTACGGCGCGCGCATCTCGCTCGGCGTCGGCCTTGCCGCGGTGCTGCTCGCGCTGGTGCTCGGCGTGTCGCTCGGCCTCGTCTCCGGCTACGTCGGCGGCCGGCTCGACGCCTTCATCATGCGCGTCGCCGACGTGCAGCTCTCGTTCCCGGCGATCCTGATCGCGCTGCTGGTCGACGGCGTGGCGCGGGTCTCGCTGCCGAGCAACATGGCGGGCTCGGTGGCGATCCCGGTGCTGATCTTCTCGATCGGCATCTCGGGCTGGGTGCAGTACGCGCGCACGGTGCGCGGCCTGACGCTGGTCGAGCGCGAGAAGGAGTACGTACAGGCGGCGCGCGTCATCGGCCGGCGGCCGCTCGCGATCATGCTGGCGCACGTCCTGCCGAACGTCATGGGGTCGGTGCTGGTAATCGCCACCATCCACATCGCCACCGCCATCATCACCGAGGCGACGCTCTCGTTCCTCGGCGTCGGCGTGCCGCCCACCCAGCCCTCGCTCGGCACGCTGATCCGGGTCGGCAACGATTTCCTGTTCTCGGGCGAGTGGTGGATCACGCTCTTCCCGGGCTGCGCGCTGGTGATCCTGGTGCTGTCGATCAACCTGCTCGGCGACTGGCTGCGCGACGCGCTCAACCCGAAGCTGCGATGAGCCTATCGGGATGAAGCTTTGACGCTGGCGATCAAGAACCTCAGGGTCGAGTTCCCGTCGCGGCGCGGCACGCTCACCGCGCTCGACGGGGTCTCGCTCTCGATCGCGCGCGGCGAGGTGCTCGGCGTGGTCGGCGAATCGGGCGCCGGCAAATCGCTCACCGGACTCTCGATCATCGGCCTGCTCGAGCCGCCGGGGCGCATCGCCTCGGGGGAGATCTGGCTGGAGGGCAAGCGCATCGACCGCCTGCCGCCCGAGGAGATGCGGCGCGTGCGCGGCCGGCGGATCGGCGTCGTCTTCCAGGACCCGCTCACCTCGCTCAACCCGCTCTACACGATAGGCCAGCAGCTCGAGGAGACGATCCTCACCCACCTGCCGCTCGGGAAGAGCGCGGCGCGCGAGCGCGCCCTGTCGCTTCTGCGCGAGGTCGGCATCCCGGCGCCGGAAGCGCGCTACGACAACTATCCCCACCAGTTCTCGGGCGGCATGCGCCAGCGCGTGGTGATCGCGCTCGCCATCGCCGCCGAGCCGGTGCTGCTGATCGCCGACGAGCCGACCACCGCCCTCGACGTGTCGATCCAGGCGCAGATCATCGAGCTCCTCAAGCGCCTCGCGCGCGAGCACGGCACCGCGGTGATGCTGATCACCCACGACATGGGTGTGATCGCGGAAACCTCGCAGCGCGTCGCGGTGATGTACGCGGGGCGCATCGTCGAGGTCGGGCCGGTGCGCGAGGTCATCAAGGCGCCGCTCCACCCCTACACGGCGGGCCTGATGGGCTCCATTCCAAAAGTGGCAATCGAAAAGAAAAGGCTGGTCCAGATCGACGGCGCCATGCCGCGCCTCAACGCCATCCCGCCGGGCTGCGCGTTCAACCCGCGCTGCCCGAAACGGTTCGCGCGTTGCCTCGAAGAGCGCCCCGACCTGATCAGTGTCGCACGCGCCACCACGAGTGGCGCACGCGCCACGGCCTGCTGGCTGCATGCCGCTCCTTAGCCTGCGCGCGGTCAGCCGCGACTTCGACGTGTCGCGGCCGCTGCTCGACCGGGTCATCGACGGCGAGCCGCGGCGCATGCTGCGCGCGGTCGACGGCGTCGATCTCGAGGTCAACGCCGGCGAGACGCTCGCCCTGGTCGGCGAGTCGGGCAGCGGCAAGTCGACGGTCGCGCGCCTCATCGTCGGCCTGTATGCGCCCACCAGCGGCTCGGTGGCCTTCAGCGGCCGGCGGATGCAGATGATCTTCCAGGACCCCTACGCCAGCCTCAACCCGCGCTGGCGGGTGCGCGACATCGTCGCCGAACCGATGCGCATCCTGCAGACCAGGAAAGACGTCGCCGAGCTGCTGCAGCAGGTCGGCCTCTCTCCCGAGGATGCCGAGCGCTATCCGCACGAATTCTCCGGCGGGCAGCGCCAGCGCATCTCGATCGCGCGCGCTCTCGCCGGCGAGCCTGACCTATTGGTCTGCGACGAGCCGACATCCGCGCTCGACGTCTCCGTGCAGGCGCAGATCCTCAACCTGATGACCGAGCTGCAGCGCCGCCTCGGCCTTACCTACGTCTTCATCTCGCACAACCTCGCGGTGGTGTCGCAGGTCGCCGACCGGGTCGGCGTCATGTACCTCGGCCGGATCGTCGAGATCTCGCCGGCGGCGGAGCTCTTCTCCCGGCCGCGCCATCCCTACACGCGCATGCTGCTCGACGCCGTGCCCGACCTCGAGCTTTCCGGCCGGCCGCGCACACCCGTCGCCGGCGAGGTGCCCAACCCGCTCTCGCCGCCGCCGGGCTGCGCCTTCAACCCGCGCTGCCCGCACGCCAACGAGCGCTGCCGCTCGGAGAAGCCGCAGCTCTACAAGAACGTGGCCTGTCACGCGGTCGAGGAAGGCCGCATCTAAGTTTATCCGTGCGTCCAGTGGACCGCGGTTACATTGTCAACTAACCTTTTTCGGCAGACAGTCAACTAATCTTTTTAGACTGACAGTCAAATACTTCACGTTAATTGCCAGGGCCGATATCTAGTGTTCTCGGGCTTCAAAGACATAAGCGGAAAGGTGACGGTTAACTCATCTGGTTGGGTTCTCGACAAAGAGGGGTCTGAGATCCTTAAGGACATCACCGTGTCCAAGAGTGGCGAAGTGATTCAACGCATACAGGTGCGGTATGTCGTAGATAACTCCTTTGTCGATGACGAAATGGAAGAGAGCTTAAAGAGCCTCATTGGAAATACCCGACATCTCGCCCTCGTATACGCTCCCGCAATCGGAGCCGGGGACGGATACTTAGCGTTTCGGATCACGACAATGGAGTCCAAGTCCAGCGCGTTTGCGCCGGTCAGCACCTCTGACACAGCTCAGCATTCAGTTCTAGCGTTTCAATCCGAAAGCGATGTCACTCAAGTAGTGCGTTTCTTCGCCACGGGCGAGGATGTACTTTTCGAGCTGATGGGCATGGATAGCAAGCCTGTCGTCAAGTTCATCGTACCCAATGAACTCGGGTTTGAAGACCTGAACAAGAGATTGCATGCACATGGCAACTAACAGCACGCCGCACACGGACGCGCGCGCGAGCGCCGCGCTTTGCGAAGCTCACCAGGCGCGCGCCGGTGGGCGTGGACGTTAGAGCGCACATGGCACGGTGCTCCTGGTGGGTCATTGTTGGGTTTGTGGCCCTCCTACTAGGCCTCGCATACTTCGCGTTCCTCTACTGGTATGCCAGTTACTACGTCCCCGATCTTCCGCAAAGGATCGACGGCAAGCGCTTCATTCATACTCCGCGCGGCGACGCACAACTAAACGCGCTCATCGGTGCGGTGTTTGTCATACTGAGCACGTCATTGGTCACCTTGATCGGCGTGGTACGAGGCCCGAGAACAAAGAGGTGCCTGATTGCGGGCCTATTCGGTCCGGTTTTGGTAGCCTCACCGTTTGTTGCCATATTTGCAAATGACCTCGTACGGTGGTTCCGTGCGCTCTAACAGCCGGTTGTTGAGCGACGCTTTCGCATCGGCGCTGCTACGTCGCGCCCACTTCAGCGCGCCAAAACCGGGACGTTGGGTGTCAATTTCAGGCCGGGCGTAGAATCGCAGACATGACGACCTTCACTATTCAGCACGAGCAGGAAGAA
>Ga0137409_10008275_pt1 | contig 10622 bp, 6 predicted proteins | sample CZODoug1_16funga_FD_122059 | JGI IMG/M metagenome (GOLD analysis project Ga0137409, IMG submission 122059) | Vadose zone soil fungal communities from Angelo Coast Range Reserve, California, USA - CZODoug1_16fungal (Hybrid Assembly) | ecosystem: Environmental > Terrestrial > Soil > Vadose zone... | reverse complement strand
GGCACGCCGGAATTCGCCGTACCCTCGCTCCGGCGTCTTGCCGCTGAACCCGGCATTTCCGTCGAAGCCGTCATCACACAGCCGGACCGGCCGCGAGGCCGTGGGCAGCACGTCAGTGGCTCTCCGATCAAAGAAGCAGCGCTCGCAGCCAACCTGCATGTCTATCAACCCGAAACCATCAAGTCGGACTCGGCGCAGGAATTCCTAAAACGTGTTGCGCCCGATGCCGTGGTGATTATTGCGTACGGACAAATCATTCCCGCGCGGCTCCTGACGCTTCCCCGTCTCGGCTGGATCAACCTGCATGCGTCGCTTCTCCCGCGCTATCGCGGAGCCGCGCCAATTCATTGGGCCATCGCCAACGGCGAGACAACCACGGGACTCACCACGATGCAAATCGACGCCGGTATGGATACGGGCCCGATACTCCTGCAACACGAGGTGGAAATCGGACCGCATGAAACTTCTCCGGAGCTCGCTGCGCGGATGAGCGTAATTGGCGCGGGCCTGATCGTGGTTTCTCTGTTGCGGCTCGACCGTGGAGAAATATCAGCTCTGCCTCAGGACAATGGACAGACCTCTTACGCTCCCATTCTAAAAAAAGAGGATGGCCGAATCGATTGGACACGCACTGCGCCGCAGATATACAACCGCATGCGGGGTTTCGCGCCGTGGCCTGGTGCATACACGACGTTCCGTGAGCAGACGTGCCACGTGTGGGGGCGTCCTGAAAGTAGCCCCGCACCCGAGGGACGCGTCGCGCCGGGTGAAATCGTTACTTCGACGAAAGACGTGCATGTGGTGTGTGGTGAAAAGACCTGTTTGCGGCTGGAATCCGTGCAACTCGAGGGGCGCAAGCGAATCTCGGCACGCGAGTTCGCCAACGGTGCGCGTTTGGCTCCTGCGGAACGGTTTGTTTAGAGATGAATCGATTTCACTTCTGTTCTCGCTCGCGCTGACGGCCGTCCATCAACGATTTCAGCACACCCGAGCCTTTCAAAGAGCCTCGCAGATTCTTGATGTGACGGGGCGTCATGGGTTTCAGCACGATCGCGTCCCCCTCTTTGTACACCAAGGCGCGCGTGCCTTCCTCGATGCCAAACTCCTTGAGCAGCCAGCGAGGAATCGCCACCTGTCCGTCCACATTGAAGTGGATCGTGTTCGTCTTAGATGTTGTCTTCAATGGATAGAATTATTACACACCTGTCTCGCGAGTTCCCTTCATCGGCATAGTGTGGTTCCATGTTTGCTTATGCCAATCTCGCAAGCACGAACGATTGCATTCGACGTCCTGCGCCGCGTGGAAACACAGAATGCGTTTGCGGACGAAGTGCTGCGCGCCGAACTTGGCCCGAACATTCGCACCGAGGACGCGGGGCTGGCGACGGAATTGACTCTGGGCGTTCTGCGCTGGCAACGGCTTCTGGATTTTCTGACCGGCCGCTATTTGACGAAGGTGGCGAAGACCTTGGACGTTGAGGTTCGCATTGCGCTTCGTTTGGGCATCTACCAGCTCTGGTTTCTGGAGCGCGTGCCGGCTCACGCCGCGGTCCACGAATCCGTCGAACTTGTGAAGCGCGCGCGGAAGCGGTCCGCCGCTCCGCTGGTGAACGCCATCCTCCGGAAGGCGGCGAAGGAAGCATCCCAACTGGCGCAGCCGCGCGGCGCTCTCGCTTCACTTTTGCCAAAGGAGCTTCCGCTCGCGGAGCAGATGGGCATTCTTCACTCCCATCCCACTTGGCTCGTCGAGCGCTGGCTGCGCAATTTCGGCGAAGAGCGAACACGAAAACTGCTCGAAGCGAACAATCGCGTTCCTGCTGTGTCGTTTTTCGTGCTGGATTCGTGGCGTTGCGATGATGTCCTGACATCACTCAAGAAGGCTGGGTGCGTCGTCGACCATGGACTCCTACTGCGGGACGCCTGGACACTTCACGGTGGGAATCCAGCCGCGAGTGAAGCCATGCACAAAGGTTGGGCCGCGATTCAAGATGAAGCTTCCCAGGCCGTGGCACACCTGGTCGCCGCGGAGCAAGGAAATACAGTTCTCGATCTTTGTGCCGCGCCGGGTGGAAAAACGATCCTCCTCGCGCGCGCAGCCGGTTCGCAGGGACACGTGATTGCCGCGGACCTTCATGCGCACCGCGTGCGCGCGATGGCGGAACGTTTCGAAGCCGCTGGGGTTCGAAACGTCGAGCCGGTCACTCTCGATGGCGCACAGCCTCTCCCGTTCGAACGCCGGTTCGATCGCATTCTTGTCGACGCGCCTTGCTCCGGAACGGGGACGCTCGCGCGGCACCCGGAAATTCGGTGGCAGCTCCGCCGCGAAGATCTTACTGACTTGCATGAGCGTCAAGTGCGGCTCTTGAGGAATGGGCTCGCGAACCTCGCGCCACGCGGCAGGTTGATTTATTCGACGTGCTCGCTCGAGCCCGAAGAAAACGAACTGGTCGTAAAGGAAGCGCTTGGCGGCGTGCAAGATGAGTTTTGCGTCGTCACTCCGCAAAGCAAGCTCCAGCAAATTTTGCGCGACCGCGTCGCGAGTGAGAGTCTCATTGACGCGGACGGATTCTTTCGGATCTGCCCATCGGTGTACGGAACCGACGGATTCTTCGCCGCGGCGATCGAGCGAACTGACGAAAAGATTTAACACAGAGGTCACAGAGAACACAGAGATGGAAGAGAGAAAATCCAAAACCATTTGACAAAGTTTCTTAGGAAATGCTGTGTTCTGTGAATCTCTTTAAAGACTTTCTCTGTGAGCTCCGTGCCCTCTGTGTTGAAGCTCTTCGCCCTCTTGTGGACTGGAAGCGTCCGGTGACGCGTGCTAGATTGAATGTGGTGCGATCATGACTTTGCGTGAGCGAATCGAATGGCTGCTGCGGATGTGCCTGCTGGTGTTTGTGCTGGCAGCGGCGGCGTTCCTCAGCGCGGTGATGGCTATGCGCTTCGCGATTCAAGGCCGCGAAGTGGATATGCCCAACCTGGTGGGGAAAAAGTCCGCCGATGTGCAGGCGCTCCTGAGTGCGCTTGGTTTGCAGTTGAAGGTCGCCGACCGGATTTACAGCGATCTTCCTGCCAACACCGTCGTGCGGCAGAGTCCTCCGGCGGGCGAGCACATGAAAGTTTCCCAGGACGCACATGTAGTTCTGAGCTTGGGGCCGCAAAACGTGACGATTCCCGAATTGGAAGGTGAAAGTTTGCGCGTCGCACGAATCCAGCTATTGCAGGCAGGATTGCAATTGGGCGAAGTCACATCACTTTCGGTGCCGAATCTCCCCGCGGACTCGGTCGTGCAGCAGAATCCGCTGTCGGGGACGCGCGCCGCGAGTCTGCGCGTGAATTTGCTGGTGGCGCAGAGCAATCCTCCAGCCGCGTATATCATGCCCTGGCTGGTGGGGATGCAACTGCCCGACGCGGACCGGCTGATTTCCTCCGGCGGATTAAAGCTGGCGAAGACCACCTTCGCGGCCTCGCCGGAATGGCCAAAAGGGACCATCGTCGAGCAAACCCCCGGCCTCGGTGCAAAGGTGACGAGTGATACTCCCATTGAACTCGTCATCGCACAATAGCCGCTGCGGGCCAAGGACCCGGGCTTGGATCTTGGATCACGTTTCTTGGTAGGACAGGCACTCCTGCCTGCCCAGCGCCAATTCGCTACAAGCACGCGGACAGCCAACCCCTCGCAGGGGCTCGGGATAAAGAGTGCCTGTCCTACACGAAGCGCGATTCTGGTAAGATACGGACGGAGAAACCGTGCCTCATTTGGTGGAAATTGCCCCCTCGATTCTTGCCGCGGACTTCGCATCCCTGGGAGAAGGAATTCGCGCCGTGGAACGGGGCGGCGCTACGCTGCTGCACGTGGATGTGATGGACGGACACTTCGTGCCGAACATTTCGATCGGAGTGCCCGTCGTGGCGTCGCTTCGCAAGGCAACCCGGCTGCCCCTGGATGTGCATCTGATGATTGAGAATCCCGAGCAATACATTCCGTTGTTCGCGGAAGCAGGCGCGGACATGATTTCCGTGCATCAGGAAGCTACAGCGCATCTGGATCGGGCTCTGGCTATGATTCGCGAGCACGGCTGCAAGCCGGGCGCCGTGATCAATCCGGCGACGCCCGTATCGATGCTCTCCGAAGTCCTTGGGAGTGTGGACCACGTATTGGTGATGTCGGTAAATCCGGGCTTCGGCGGGCAGAAATTTATTCATGGAGCGCTGGAGAAAATTCGCCAACTAAAACTAACTCGAGAGAGATATAATTTGGCGTTCCGTATCGAGGTGGATGGGGGAGTGGGGCCGGAAAATGTGGCGGAACTAGTTCGATGTGGCGCTGAAATCCTGGTTGCCGGGACTTCTATTTTTCACACCCCAGACCCCGCTGAGTCAGTTCGAGCGATGAAGCAAATGGCGGGCGGGGCGCTGGCGCAAAGGGTTTGAGGTAAAAAGTGAAACACAGCCGCACACTTTGGATTGCAGTGCTCGCAGCTACGCTGCTCGCTGGCTGCCTCGGCAGGAAGAAGCCCGCGCCAATCGCCGGCACTTCGGCGGAACCAGACAAGATCCTGTTCGCCAAGGCGGAAGGGGATATCAAGCATGGACGGTACACTGTCGGGCGTCTGGGGCTGCAAACCCTGATAAATACCTACCCGGACAGCGAATACCTGGCCAAAGCGAAACTGGGTATCGGAGACTCCTATTACAAAGAAGGCGGGATGGCTGGGCTGAAGCAATCGATCGTCGAGTACAAGGACTTCATCACATTCTTCCCATTCCTTGACGAAGCAGCCTACGCACAGATGCAGATCGCAATGGGGCATTACCGCCAGATGGAAAAACCGGATCGGGATCGTACCGAGATGGTACAAGCGGAGGCCGAATTCCAAACGTTCCTGGAAAAATATCCGAATAGCCCGCTGCTCCCGCAAGCGGAACAGCACCTTCGCGAAACGCAGGAAGTTCTGGCCGAAGGCAACTTCAGGGTCGCCAATTTCTATTATATTCGTAACGCCTACAAGGCAGCCGGGGCGCGATTGATCGAGCTAACCAACCGGTATCCGCTCTACAGCGAGGCCGACAAAGCCAACTGGATGCTCGGGCAAATTTACGAAAAGACGGAGCACAATGATATGGCGGCCCAGTACTACGTCAGGATTGTGAAAGAGTACCCGCTTTCATCAATGGCAGGAGACGCAAAGGCCAAACTCACCAAGTTTGGTGTGCCCGTTCCACAACCCGATCCGACCGCGGTTGCCCGAATGCAGAAGGAAGAGGAAGCCGCCCGCAATCGCCCTAATTTCTTGCGGCGATCCATGGGTGTTCTTAAGAATGGGCCTGACGTGTCGATGTCCGCTCACGGCGGCCCGCCGACGATGACTCCTGCCAGCGAAACGGGTGATGAAACCCTCAGTTTTGGAGGGCCGCCGACCCTGGGCATGACTGGGGTTGGCGGGACCGGAACGGGCAGCACTGCGACGGTAGAAACCGTAACGCCGGGGGCCGGTTCTCTGACCCAGCAGCCGGCCGCGACTTCGGCAGACCCCGCCCCATCCCCGTCTGACAATAATGCGAACCCGCCTGCCACTACAGGCACGTCAGATCCGAGCGCGGGCCAACCTGCCGACTCCAGGACGCCTGCGGCACCGGCAGATAGGAGCCAGGAATCCACGAGCAAGAAAAAGAAAGGCATCCACAAGATCATCCCATTTTAGAGCTACGTTCCCTGGCCGATTGGTCAAGATGGCTCATTCAGACACATCCCCACCCAGAGTTGATTGACTCACCCGAATCAAGATGTTACCTATACGGATAGGCGATTTTTGCGTGGCAATCAGGCTGGAAGAATAGGTGTCCCTGGGGAGACCGGAGGACGGCGCGTGGCAAAGATATTAGTAGCCGACGACAACAGCAACGTCCAGAAAACCATGGCCCTCGCTCTGGCGGATCTTGGTGTGGAAGTGATCTCCGTGAATAACGGCGAAGCGGCAGTGCGCAAGCTGGCCGACATCTCACCTGATTTGGTGTTGGCCGACATATTCATGCCGGTGCGAAACGGATATGAAGTCTGCGAATACGTAAAGAAGGACGCTCGGTTTGCGCACGTCCCGGTGATATTGCTGGTGGGGGCGTTCGATCCGCTGGACGAGCGCGAGGCGCAAAGGGTCGGCGCCGATGGAATTCTGAAAAAGCCGTTTGTCCCTCCTGAACCGCTGATAACAATGGTCAAGATGCTGCTGGACCGCTCTATGGGTGAGCGATTGGTCGCCGTGCCCGTTGCCAAAGCTCCCGTAGCAGTGCAAGTGAAAACAGGAAGGGGAACAGTCGCGGCGGCTCCTGTACCTGCCCCGCCAATGCCGGAAGAATCTTCTCCAGATGAATTCAGGGTCCCGGCCGGGCGAGTGTCCTTCGGCGAGGGTGACCGCCCAGTCGCGTTTGGGCAGCTTTTGGAGACACCGGCAGAGCCAACCTCCACATCGGGAACTGATATTGTCGAGCCGGTAGACGATGAACAAATCTTGACCAGTTCACGCGACTCAACTCTGGGTGAGCCGGTGTTCTGGCGAAACGACACGCCCGAAATGGAACCTGAGGCAGAACCCTCCGCGGATAACCAAGACGATCTCTCAGTTCATAAATGGGGTCTGGAGGAAAACCCGCATTCCCGGGGAGTGGAGGCACCCAAGCCACGACCGGACGAACCGCTTGAATTTGTTCGTGAAGACCAGGAGGAACCATCGCCATCGCATGTAGATTCTGAATCAATCGTACTGGATCAGGCAGCACAATCTGATCTCACGGTTGAGTCTGGCAAAGCTCCGGAACTTGCCGCAAATCCTTTGGAATGGCTGGCTACGGCCCCTGCGCAGCATTCAGACGCCGCGCCTGAAACGGCACTGGGATGGGACGAACCGAATTCAGACGGGCTCCCCTTCGGAACTCAGGGTAAACAGATAGAGCCCGCAATCTTTCCTGATGCTTTCACGATAGACGCGCCGGAGCCTTCCGCGCATTCTGAAGCCGCTGCAGAGCCGAATCCACGGAACGCCAATGTGGCTGCTGTTAAGATTTCGCCGCGGCCTTCACCGTCCTCAACGTCCCCGTCGGACCCACAGGCCCCCGGAGATACCGCTCGATCGGTTCCCGTACGCAAATGGGCTGAAATGACCGACAGCTTGGACGAGGGTGCGACCGAGATTTCGGCGCCACATGGGGCTTCGATCACCGTCCCTTCTACACAGGTTCCCGCGCCGAAACAGACAATCTCACAGTTGGCTAAACCTCTAGAGTCTTCCAAACCGGCAGTACCCCCAAGCTCGCCTGCGCCTGTGGCGCCAGACCCTGCACTTGTGGAGGCTGTCGTGCAGCGAGTTCTCGACAAGATGCGCCCCCAAGTGGTTGACATCATTACCAAGGAATTTCTGCGTCCCGTCGTCCAAGCGCTGGTCCAACGGGAAATCAAGAAGGATTAGATTCTCTCTCTTCCCCACGACTGATCCGTAAACTCTTTGGTTAGTGACTATCGAACGGCGGATTTGACCGCCCGCGCTGGCGTCCGTATAGTAATCGTCCTGAGCCGAAAGCCGGGGAACATGCCGAGAGAGATTCCAAAAGCATATGAGCCGCGACAGATCGAACAGCGCTGGGCAAAGAGTTGGGCGGACGAAAAGCTCTTTCGCGCCGATGTGAATGCGCCAGGGCCGGTATTTTCGATTGTCATCCCGCCGCCCAATGTGACCGGATCCTTGCACATCGGCCACATGCTCGAGCACTCGGAGATCGATATCCTTACACGTTGGAGACGGATGCACGGGTACAACACCTTGTACCTCCCGGGCACGGACCACGCAGGAATTGCCACGCAGCGTGCCGTGGTGCGCCATCTCGCCGCGCAAGGAATCAGCTACCGCGACCTGGGCCGTGAAGCGTTCGAGCGAAAGGTCTGGGAATGGAAGGAAGAATCCGGCGGAACGATTACGCGGCAGATGGTCCAGCTCGGTGAGAGCTGCGATTGGACTCGCGAACGTTTCACACTTTCACCGGAGCTGTCACGCGCCGTCACGGAAGTCTTCGTCCGCCTCTACGAAGACGGGCTGATTTATCGCGGGCACTACATCGTCAATTGGTGCCCGCAGTGCCGCACCGCGATCAGCGACCTGGAAACCGTGCACGAAGAGCGGCAAGGCCATCTCTGGCATATTCGCTACCCGATCGTGGGCACGAACGAATTTGTTGTGGTTGCGACGACGCGGCCCGAAACCATGCTCGGCGATACCGCTGTGGCCGTTCATCCGAGCGACCCTCGCTACCAACACCTGATTGGCAAGATGGTTCTTCTTCCACTGATGAACCGCGAGATTCCGATCGTGGATGATCTTGTAGTCGACCGCGAGTTCGGCACCGGCGCCGTCAAGGTTACGCCAGCGCACGACCCGAATGACTTCGAGATCGGCCGCCGGCACAACCTGCCCGAAATCGATGTCATGACCGATGACGCGAAGATGAGCGCCGCCGCGGGACAATATGCGGGCCTCGATCGATTCGAGGCGCGCAAAAGAATTGTCGCTGACCTGGAGAAAGTAGGCTTACTTGAGAAGATCACGGATCACACGCACGCGGTCGGCGCATGTGATCGCTGCGGCACCATCATCGAGCCGCGCGCCTCGACGCAATGGTTCGTGAAGATGAAGCCGTTGGCCGAGCCTGCGATTGCGGTGGTCGAGCGTGGCGACATCGAAATTGTGCCGGAGAATCGCCGCACCGAATACTTCGAGTGGATGCGGAACATTCGCGACTGGTGTATCTCCCGCCAACTGTGGTGGGGACACCGGATCCCCGCCTGGTATTGCGGCGACTGCGACGAAATCATTGTCGCGCGCCAGACGCCGCTAAAGTGTGCGAAATGTGGCTCGGCTAAGCTGATGCAAGACCCGGACGTTCTTGAAACGTGGTTCAGTTCGGCGCTGTGGCCGTTCTCGACAATGGGCTGGCCCGATGACACGCCGGATTTCCGGAAATATTATCCGACAAGTCTGCTCATTACGGGGTACGACATCCTGTTTTTCTGGGTCGCGCGCATGATCATGATGGGGCTGAAGTTTACGGGTCAGGTTCCCTTCCGGCAGGTCTGCCTGCATTCTCTCGTGCGCAACGCCGAAGGCCAGAAGATGTCGAAGTCCAAGGGCACAGGCATCGATCCGGTCGAGCTGAATGAGAAATTCGGGACCGACGCGATGCGCTTCACGCTGGCGAGCATGGCTGCGCCGGGGACCGACATCGTTCTGACCGAGGAACGCATCCTGAGCTATCGCGCGTTTGCCAACAAAATTTGGAACGCCGCAAGATTTGTGTTCCTCAATCTGGACAAATACGAAGCCGCCGGCGGAACGACGCTCGAACTCCTGGCATCTCCGGACGTGCGCGCGTCCGCGCCTTTTGCCGTGAAGGGTGAAGTCGCCCTCGTGGACCGATGGATTTTCTCGTGTCTGGCCCGCGCCACCGCGCAAGTGAATGACGCTCTGGAACATTTCCGTTTTCATGAAGCGGCGCACGTCGTGTATCACTTCTTCTGGGGCGATTTTTGCGACTGGTACATCGAGTGGGTGAAACCCGAACTAACTTCGGCGGACCCTGAAAAGGCGCAGGCTACTTGGATGAACCTGTTCGCCGCATTTGAAAGCGCCCTGCGGCTGCTCCATCCGTTCATGCCTTTTTTGACCGAGGAATTGTGGCACCAATTGCCGCAGCGAAGCGGCGCGCGATCGATTGCGCTCGAGCGCTTCCCCGAACCGTGTGCTGCCCAGATGGATTCCGCAGCCGAAGATCAGATTTCCCTGTTGCAAGAAATTATTACGGCAGCCCGCAATATTCGAGCGGAGATGAAACTCGACATGAAGGCGAAACTCCCTGCCCAATTGGCCACGGGGTCAAACTCCACAAAATTTATTGTCGAGGGAAGCCTCGATACGATTCTGCGTCTTGCGAATCTCTCATCCCTGGCGTTTGTGGAACCGCCCTTCGATTCCACGAAGGGCGTCATCCGCTCCACCAAAGATTTTGAATTGTTTATCGGGTATGACGCGGCCTTTGACGTCAAAGCTGAAGTCGCCCGCCTGCGCAAAGAGATCGAGCGGCTCACGAAAGACATCGCATCGAAGCAGCAGCGGCTGGAAGACCAGACATTTCGCAGCCGCGCTCCGGAACACATCGTGAAGGGGCTGGAAACAACGCTCGCCGAGCGGCGGACAGAGTTCGAGAAACTGAAGGAACGGCTCAAACAGCTCGATGGAAACCTCGGCACATCCGCATAGTTGTCGCATAGTTGTAAGGGCACGGCATGCCGTGCCCCTACAGGCTATAGTGCGGAAGACGCGCGCAAAAAAGCCCTTCTTATGGCTTGCAATGTACTTCTGAACCATCATGGCGCAGACGAATCTGGATGAGACGACCGACCGCCGCATCGACGCGCTCTTGGCGCTACTCTCCGACAACGCCATGATCGTGATCAGCGGATCGAAGATCGCGCGAGAAATCGGCGTGACACGCTTCACGGTGTGGCGCTGGATCGAAAAACTTCGCGGCCTGGGCGTTCGCGTGAAAGGGCATCCCCGGAGCGGGTATCAGATCGA
>Ga0137409_10008272_pt1 | contig 10625 bp, 6 predicted proteins | sample CZODoug1_16funga_FD_122059 | JGI IMG/M metagenome (GOLD analysis project Ga0137409, IMG submission 122059) | Vadose zone soil fungal communities from Angelo Coast Range Reserve, California, USA - CZODoug1_16fungal (Hybrid Assembly) | ecosystem: Environmental > Terrestrial > Soil > Vadose zone... | reverse complement strand
ACCTCGCCGCCCGCCGTCGAACCGGTGATGGTGTCACCCGCCAGCACGAACGTGATCGCCGCACCGGCCGAGGTCAGGCCGAGCGCGTTCAGCGCCGCCACCGCACCACTGGTGAAGCCGTACGAACCGGGCTGGTCCGCACCGACCGAGAACAGCGTCGTCAGGTCGAGATTGGCGACCGTCTGGCCGCCGAAGTTGAACTCGCCCGGCCGGGCGGCATCGGTGTTGGCACCGACCAGGCCGTCCTCGTCGACCTGCAGCGTCGCCGGTTGTCCCACGAACACCGGCACGTCGTCGCCGACCTTGAGCACGATGTTGCCCGGCAGTTGATGCTCGAAGTTCAGGTTGAACTGCTGAATCATCCCTTGCTTGAAGTTGAGATTCTGCGACTGGACAGTGCCAAAGAAACTGCTAAGGTCCGGAGGACTTGTAAATGTGCCACCGAGGGCGAGAGGAAACCCCCCGCTGATGGCACAGGCCTGAAAATTCGGATTGGGGAATGCCGAGGGCGGACACGATCCTGGGAAGCCGAAAGGACCTAAACCCGAGGACGCCTGGAACGGGAGATTATTCACGAGGCCCTGCCCACCTATATTCCACGAAGAGTCGTGGTAGATGGCATACCCAGCCCGAAGCACCGTCGTTTGACTGCCCAGCACCTTCCAGCTAAGCCCGATCCTCGGTTCGAAGGCGGTTTTGTCGAACTTGATACCCACTCGCGCATCGGAGTTCACGCCCGGAACGAGCAAATTGCAGTCCGGTTGCGGCGAGCAAGCACTGTTAAAGTCAAAGTTCGCCTGGCGGTTTTCCGCCTCGGTGATGGGCGGTACCAGTGCCCAGGCCAAGCCGAGGTTCAGGGTCAGATTTGGCGTTGCCCGCCAATTATCCTCGATATAGGGACGGAATATTTTCCAACGGCGGCCGGTGGTGGCGCCCTTGAACGTCTGATCATGTTCGCCGAAGACGTACAAACCCATGAGCAGGTCGGCCATGGCATCCCCGGTCTGTTGGGCAATGACAAAAAACCCGTCTTGAAACGAGTTAGTCAGCACGTTCATTTGGTGGGCTCGAATTTCTCCGCCGATACGAATGTCGTGCTTGCCGCGAATCATGTCGAACGAATCGGAAATAGAGAACACGTTGGTTCCGCCCTGAAAAGGAGCGAATCCCCGATCTCCCAACGACCAGTATCCCCCCGCTGGTGGTTGGATCGAGGTCAGTCCGCAACTTATACAATACTGCGAGGACTGGTTTACTATCCCCGGAATTCCCGAAGGGGGATTGCAGGTGGCGTCTAGGTTAGCGTTCGGGATGCCGATCTTGTTCCCTTCGCACGTGCCGTAACCGTAAGACTTGATGAAGTTGAAGATCCGATTGAAGCCACCGCTGATCTGATTGAACTTGGTGCTGGAAAAAATGTGGGTCTCGGATATCGCAACGTTGCGCCCGTGGTTGGAAATGTTCTGCGTGCTCCCAAAGGGGGTGGCTTCCGCGAATCCAGTGGGACCGGTCGGCGTGGAACCACCTGGAACGAGCGAATTTGCCTGATCGTAGCTGAACCGCGCAAACACCGTATCCTTGCTGGAGAAGTTGTGGTCCAGTCGGACGTCGAACTCGCCCTCGTCAAGCCTCCTCACTGGAGCGTTGGTAAAGTTAAAGCCTGAAGCGGTTACATTGGTCCCTGGATAGAGCTGAATTAGATTCGCTCCGGCCGGGTCGAACAGGTTCGACGGTATCTTGTTGCAGTCTTGAACACCACCCGTTTGAGTGCCGTCAGGACCTGCCTGGATAGGTTGATTCGAGGCGTCACACTGGAAGGGACCGCCCGAGTAAGGATTGACAAGATTGCTGAATCTTGACTGCGAACTTCCTCGGACAGCTCCTCCGACAGGGTCAACGGTAAAGTCCCCAGTCATCATTGCACCCGTAGGAACGAGGCCTGTGGATTCGATTCCATGACGCTGCCTCTTCCCCTGATAGTCCACGAAGAAGAAGGTCTTGTCCCTCTGGATCGGCCCGCCAAAGGCTGCTCCGAACTGATTCAGATTGAACTGTTCCCTGGTCGGCGCGAAGTAACTCTTTGCATCGAGCTTGGTATTGCGGAAGAACTCAAATAAAGATCCGTGAAACCGGTTCGACCCTGATTTCGTGGTCACGAGCACGGTTGGACCCGCGCGCGTGCCGTACTGCGCCGAGTAGGTGAATTCATAGACTTTGAATTCCTGGATGGCATCGATCGAAGGCAAAATCGAGATCGCTCCCGCCGTCAGTTCGTTATTATCGTTGCCGTCGAGCAGCCAGTCCGTACTCTGCGGGCGCGACCCGCCCACCGAAAGAGAAAACGAGCCGCGCGCCGAGGCCTCGCTGGTGGCGCCGCCGTTGAAAAAGCTGTTGGGATTGGTTTCCTGAGTCACACCCGGCGTCAGGGTCGCCAACTGGACGAAGTCACGTCCGTTCAAAGGCAGGTCGGCAACTTGTTCGGAAGTGATGACTTGGCCGAGCGAGGGATTCGTAGTCTCCACTGCTACTTCCGTGGCACTGACTTCAACGGTTGAGGAAACGGACGCTGGGGCGAGAGCGAAATCCACCTCCCGATGTTCGTCGACCTGCAACCGAATGTCCTTCTGCTCAGTAGCCTGAAACCCCTGCGATTCGACGCGGATGGTGTAGAACGCGACCGGCAGCAGGGGAATCAAATAATGTCCGGAATCGTCAGCCTTCGCTTCGCGAACAATACCAGTACCCTGCGAGGTGGCCTTTACCGTCGCGCCTGAAATGACAGCGCCCGCCTTGTCAGAAACGGTGCCGGAAAAACTTCCAGTCGCCTGGCCGTACAGGAGCGGACAGACCGAAAGTGCCAGTGAACAAACAGCGATAACGAGCAGCGTCCTATTTTTCAACATTACCACTCCTTTCGGCGGCAGGGCACCGAATGACGAGCGTCCATCTTGCGTTGAACTGGGAGGTCGTTGGACCGTAGAAGGGCCTTATAAATGGCCGCTCCTTCCCAAGTCAAGCCTTTTCGGTAGCAGAAAAATATTAGCGGCCGGGTTTTCCTCTTTTGCACAGGCCGATGAGGAAAACCGCAAGGACCCTTCGACGACTGGGATTTGTTCGGTGTGGAGAGCCCGGCTAGTTCCTGCCGCGAACCGCCCACTCTTGATCAAACCGCGAGCGATCGTAGAAGGATTTTTGGGTCCCTATTCCCGTGGTGGAAAGTCCGGCATATAGGTTGGCGCGCCGCACTGCTTCCTGTTCCGGTACTCCTTCGGCAAGGAATACAGCGAAACTGCCGATAAACGCGTCGCCCGCCCCAGTGCTATCGATACTGTTTACTGCAAACGGAGCCACGTGCTCGCTCAATCCGCGGCCTGCCAGCAGGGAACCGTTGGCTCCGAGGGTGATGATGACCCTGCGAATTCCGTCGGCCACCAGCTTCTCCGCACATTTCTTGGCGTCCTGCAGATTCCGCACCGCAACCCCAGTGATGGTTTCTGCCTCACTTTCATTCGGAACAAAGTAATCGAGGTCCGCCAGGGCGCCCATTTCAACAGGCTGTCCCGGTGCCGGATTCAGGATGCAGCGAATTCCATGCTTTCGCGCAAATGCGATCGCGTAGTAGACGGTTTCGAGAGGGATCTCAAATTGCAGGACAATGCAATCGGCAGCCTTCAAGGTATCAGCGGCGGCGTCGACGTCGGCCGCTCTCAGCGCGTCGTTGGCGCCTTTTACGACCAGAATGCGGTTTTGCCCATTAGGCTCGACGAAGATTGGTGCCACGCCGCTGGATAGTCCCTCAACCTGCTTCACATGGGTTGCCTCGATACCAAGTTTCTTGAAGTTCTCGATCGTGGCCGGGCCAAAGAGATCGCTTCCAACGCGCGCCACCATGAACACGTCTGCGCCACAAAGGCGGGCCGCAACCGCCTGGTTCGCGCCCTTGCCTCCGAATCCGAGGTCGAATTTCTGGCCGAAGATCGTTTCACCGGGCTTTGGGAATTGATTGGTGAAGGTGGTCAAGTCGATGTTGGCGCTTCCGATCACCGCGATGCGAGGGCGTCTGGCCATAAAGTTCGTCAGAGAACCTTGAGAAGGCCGAGTCTATTTGGCGCCCTCAATTGTGTCAACGGAGACAGTGTCGCGCCTGGCCGCCAAGTTCTGCTCCGAGAGCGGTGATGCCCCAGCGGAAGTTGGGGCGATAATTTCTGCTATAGTTGCGTTCCTCGGAGGTCGCGTTCCATGCCCCGAATTGTACGTTGTGCCCTGATTCAAGCCAGCAATGCGCTCAGCACTGAGCGCCCTCTTGCCCAGATCAGAAAGGCCATGATCGACAAGCACTTGAGGTTGATCGAGCAGGCTGCCCTAAAAAGAGCGCAGATCCTGTGCCTGCAAGAACTTTTCTACGGCCCTTATTTTTGCGCGGAACAGAATGCCCGCTGGTATGAACTGACCGAGCGCGTGCCTGATGGTCCGACGGTGCGCCTGATGCAAAAGGTCGCCGCCAAGCAGCGCATGGTGATCGTGGTTCCGGTTTACGAAGAGCAAATGCCGGGCGTGTATTTCAATACCGCGGCGGTGATCGATGCCGATGGCCGCTACCTGGGAAAATACCGCAAGCACCACATCCCGCACTGCCATCCCGGCTTCTGGGAGAAGTTTTACTTCACTCCCGGCGATCTGGGATATCCGGTGTTCGAAACAAAATATGCGCGTGTAGGAGTCTACATTTGTTACGACCGGCATTTTCCCGAGGGTGCGCGCATTCTGGGACTGAACGGCGCCGAGATCGTATTCAATCCCTCTGCCACTGTCGCAGGACTGTCGGAATATCTGTGGGAACTGGAACAACCCGCGTATGCCGTGGCCAATGGCTACTTTGTCGGAGCCATCAATCGAGTAGGCGTCGAGAAACCGTGGAGCATCGGAGAGTTTTATGGCAAGAGCTACTTCTGCAATCCGCGTGGCAAAATTATTGCCCAGGCCAGCCGGGATAAAGACGAGGTGGTCGTAGCGGATCTCGATCTGGAAATGATTGCCGAAGTCCGCAAAGTGTGGCAGTTCTTTCGCGATCGCCGGCCGGAAAGCTACGGCCCGATCACCGCGCAGACGGGAGAAGCCAAAGCCGCCGACTGAAGCGCGCGCGTTCCCCATGACCACGCCAGAACTATCTCATCTCCGATCTCGAATCGAGTCCAGCCCTCTCTACAATCCTGACCTCGCGCCCACCACCACCGACCAGCGGCATTGGGGTACGTACAACTTCGCGGCGCTTTGGATTTCGATGTCGGTGAACATTCTCACCTACATGCTGGCTGCGAGCCTGATCCAGGGCGGGATGAACTGGAAACAGGCGGTGATGACGATTTTTCTTGGCAATGTGATCGTGCTGGTCCCGATGCTGCTGAACTCTCATCCCGGCGCCAAGCACGGAATCCCGTTTCCAGTTTTAGCTCGTGCCTCGTTCGGCGTCCTCGGCGCCAACGTGGCCGCAGTGCTGCGGGCGCTGGTCGCTTGCGGATGGTTCGGCATCCAGACCTGGATCGGTGGCGAGGCGATCAGCACTCTGCTGGCCACGCTCGCTCCTGGGTGGAAGAACTTTCCCTACGCTACGGCAGTTTGCTTTCTCCTGTTTTGGCTGATCAACCTCGCCGTCATTCTCATGGGGATTGAGTACATTCGAATTCTGCAGGGGATTAGTGCACCAGTGCTTTTAGGGGTTGGTTTGCTGCTGCTGGCATGGGCCTATCACAGTGCCGGCGGCTTCGGTCCCATGCTGGCCGCGCCATCGAGATTCACTAATTCTTCCGACTTTCTGAAGTTCCTGATTCCAGCCCTGAATGGGACCGTAGGATTCTGGGCAACTGTCTCGTTGAATATCCCGGACTTCACGCGATTCGCACGCAACCAGCGAGAACAGATCATCGGACAGGCCCTGGCCTTGCCGACGACGATGACTCTTTATGCCTTCATCGGCATCGCCGTGACCTCCGCGACGGTTGTGATCTACGGAACCGCCATCTCAGATCCGGTGCAACTGCTGAGTCGTTTTCACTCTCCCGTAGCCGTGGTAATTTCTCTGATTGCGATTCTGCTGGCCACGCTGAATGTCAACATCGGGGCTAACGTCGTGTCGCCGGCAAATGATTTTTCGAATCTGTGGCCTCGTCGCATCAGCTTCCGCACCGGCGGCGTGATTACAGGCTTCATGGGAATCGTGCTCATGCCGTGGAAGCTGCTGGCTGATTACAAGACTTTCATCCTAGGTTGGCTGGGCGGCTACGCAGCTTTTCTCGGGCCGGTCGCGGGCATCATGATCTGCGACTATTTCGTGGTGCAACGACGCGTTCTGCAGGTGGACGATTTGTATCTTCGCGGCGGAATCTACGAATATTCCAATGGCTTCAACTGGCGTGCCGTAATTGCCCTGGTTCTGGGGGCGGGAACGGCCCTTGTCGGGCTAGCGGTTCCGTCAGTGCGCGTTCTCTACGACTACTCTTGGTTTGTGGGCTTTGCTGTTTCCTTTGTGGTCTATTACGCGATGATGAAGTCTGAGCGCCCGGCGGTGATTTTGCCGATGACAGCCTCGTAATCTCAGCGTTTCGCTTTTGTCGCTTCCTGAAATGCGGGTAAGACTTCGCGCTGATAAGTGGCCAGTGATTGTTCTTCGTCTCCGCACATCAGATACAAATTGAACTGCGTAACCCCCACGCTGGCCAACTTGCGCAGCTTCTCGTGATGCGCCTTGACCGGGCCGACCAGGCAAAACCGGTCCACCACTTCGTCAGAAACAAAATTTGCGTTGTCGCTTTCCACCACGCAGTGGTGCAGATAATCGTAGTCACCTCGATCCTGCACATACGATGTGAGCGCCGGAGGTAAATCTTCCGGCTTGTACTGCCGAATGAGGTCCATCACGTGATTTGAAACCAGTGCCGGGAACCAGCGCACGCGTTCGCGCGCCACAGCCAGATCGTCAGAGACCCAGACCGGAGCCGCCGCCATCACCTCGATTTGTTTCGGATCGCGGCCCGCGTCGCGGGCGCCTTCCTTCACGAAGCCCAGACACCAGGAAATCAAATCAGGATCGGCAAACTGAAGAATGATCCCGTCAGCGACGCGGCCCGCCATGTGCAGCACCTTGGGCCCATATCCAGCGATCCAGACTCGTGGCGGGACTTCGGCCCACGTAAGGCGTGTTGGCTGACCTTCGTATTCAATTTCGCGCCCAGCTGTGAGATCGCGGAAAACTTTTACCGCCGCTTCTAACTCGGACCAAGTGACTGGCTTCTTGCCGAGTACGCGTCTTGAACTGTCTCCACGCCCGATGCCCAGCTCCATCCTGCCACCTGAAATCAGATTCAGGGTTGCGAACAGGCTCGCGGTCACCGTCAGATCGCGCACTGCTGGATTGGTGACCAGCGTGCCAAGCCGCATACGTTGGGTGTTCGCGGCCATCAGCGTGAGCAAAGGATACGGCTCTTTCCATAAAACATGGGAGTCGAAGATCCAACCGTACTGGAACCCGGCGGCTTCAGCCTGACGCGTTAGTCCCGTGATGCGATCAACTGAGATGTCTGGTTTCAAGGTAATGCCGAATTGCATGGTAGGGCTCTTTTCAACGCTCAACGAAATATGAGGAACTGAGGAGCGGCAGTTTAGCATAGAATTCCTTCTTCATCTCACCCTTGTTTGTCTCAGTATGAGTGGAGGAATCGATGGGCTTCGACACCGTCATCGGCAACGGATCCGTGGTGACTGCAACCGATACCTACGTGGCGGACGTTGCGATTTCAGATGGCAAGATCGCTGCTGTCGGTAAAGACCTTCCTCGACAAGATGCCACGCAAGTTCTCGACGCTTCTGGAAAGTATGTGTTCCCGGGCGGCATCGATGTGCATACGCATCTCGATATGCCGTTCGGCGGCACCACCAGCGCCGATGATTTTGAAACCGGCACACGGGCCGCCGCGTTCGGCGGAACGACCACGCTGATCGACTTTGCCATCCAGTACAAAGGCCAGCCCCTGCGCCAAGCTTTCGACACGTGGATGGGCAAAGCTTCGCAAAAGGCCGTCTGCGACTATGCCTTTCACTGCATCATTACCGATGTCAGCGACGGACAACTTCAGCAGATGAACGCTCTGGTGAGTGAAGGCGTGACCAGCTTCAAGCTTTTCATGGCCTATCCCGGAGTTTTCATGCTTGATGACGCCAGCATTTTCCGCTCACTGCAAACTACTGCGAAAAACGGCGGCCTCATCTGCATGCACGCCGAAAACGGAAGCGCGATCGACGTCATCGTGCAGCAGGCGCTGGCGGAAGGGAAGAAGGCGCCGAAGTATCACGCTCTTACACGTCCCACGACGGCGGAGGCTGAGGCGGTGTCGCGCGCGATTGCTTTGGCGGAAATGGCGGGAGCCCCCATCTACATCGTCCATTTGAGCTGCAATGAGGCTCTGGAAAAAGTTCGAGAGGCGCGCGACCGGGGCCTTCCGGTCTATGCGGAAACTTGCCCACAGTATCTGTATCTCTCGATAGAAAACTTCGACGTCCCTGACTTTGAAGGTGCGAAGTATGTCTTCACTCCGCCGCTCCGCGAGAAGTGGCACCAGGAAAAACTCTGGAACGGCCTCGAGCGCGATCATCTTCAGGTTGTTTCCACTGATCATTGCCCATTCTGTTTCAAGGAGCAGAAAGAACTCGGCCGCGACGACTTCACCAAAATTCCGAATGGCGGTCCGGGCATTGAGCATCGCATGAGCCTGATCTACTCCGGCGGCGTAGCTCAGGGACGTTTCAGCGTGAATCGATTCGTCGAGTTGGTTTCGACGACTCCGGCAAAGCTTTTTGGGTTGTATCCGCGCAAAGGAACGATCGCGGTTGGCAGCGACGCCGACCTCGTCATCTTCGACCCCAAGCGCCAACACACGATCAGCGCGAAGACTCACCACATGCGAGTGGATTACTCAATGTTCGAAGGTATTCAGGTGACGGGCATGCCCGACGTCGTTCTTTCCCGCGGCCGCGTTCTGGTGGAAGGAGATAAGTTCCTAGGGCGTGCCGGGCGGGGAGAATTTCTCCGGCGGTCAACCTATTCACAGGTGGCCAGCTAGTTGCGCGCGTCTTGGTCGTTGCCCTTGCGCTTGTGACGTCAATAAAAGAAGAGTACAGTTACACACTTTCCAGCCCACGACTTCTTAAGGAGAACCGATGTTCACACCATCGAGTTTGAGCATTGCCCTGTTGATGATGATCACGAGCGCCGTTTGCTGGGGTTCGTGGGCAAACACCTATAAAGGCGTGAAGGCTTATCGCTTCGAGCTTTTCTACTGGGATTATGCCATCGGTATCTTTCTCGTCTCGACGTTGCTCGCTCTCACGATGGGCAGTACTGGCAACAATTCCTCCAGCTTTCTGAACAATGTCCATGCGGCGGATACTTCAAACATTGTGAACGCTCTAATCGGAGGCGCTCTCTTTAATCTCGCCAATCTCTTGCTAGTGGCTGCGATCGACATGGCCGGACTCGCCGTCGCGTTTCCCGTCTCAATCGGGATCGCGCTGGTGGTTGGAACTGTGTTGAGCTATGCTCTTCAGCCGCGAGGGAATGCCACCCTCCTTACCCTTGGCGTGGCATGCGCCTTTATCGCGGTGCTTTTGGACGGCAAGGCCTATGGGAGTCTTGCAGCCGCAGGGCGGTCCGTCTCAAGAAAGAGTCTGATCACTTGCGTGGTATCAGGAATTCTGATGGGATTGTGGGCTCCGTTCATGACCCACGCCATGACGCGCGGCAATCCCTTGGGACCCTATAGCGCGGCTGTGTTCCTGACGCTGGGAGCATTGCTCTCCTGCTTCATCTGGAATATCTATTTCATGAAGCACCCGCTTGTCGGAGAACCGGTAAGCTTTCGTGGATTTTTCAGCGGCCCCACCTCGGGACATCTGCTGGGGCTTCTCGGGGGATTCATCTGGGGCATCGGCACAGTCTTCAATCTGGTGGCGGCCAGTTTCACCGGCGTGGCGATTTCATACGCTATCGGCCAATCGGCTCCCATGGTTGCGGCGCTCTGGGGAGTTCTCGCGTGGAAGGAATTCGCGAACTCGGGACCTCGAGCCAAAGCCTATCTGGGCCTGATGTTTGTCTTCTATGGCCTGGCGATTTTCCTGGTGGCACGCGCGAACGGCTGAGCGGGGACGTCTTACAGCAGCATGCCTGCAATCGAAGCTGACATCAGGTTGGCCATGGTCCCCGCCAACATGGCGCGAATTCCCAGTCGTGCCAGTTCGCCCTTCTTGTTCGGAGCGAGTGCCCCGATGCCGCCGATCTGAATTCCTATGGAACTGAGATTCGCAAACCCGCACAGCGCGAACGTGGCAATGGTAAAAGAGCGCGGATCGAGTGCCCCCTTCATCGGTCCCAGTATGGAGAACGCCACCAGTTCGTTCAGCACCATGCGCGTGCCCAGCAGAGTTCCGATCATTCCGCAGTCACGCCAGGGAACACCAATTACCCAGGCAACCGGAGCGAACACAGCTCCGAAGATTTTTTCCAGGCTCTCCGGCACCCATGCTATCCAATGATGAATTCCACCAAGAATGCCATCCGCCAGAGCAATCAGGGCGAG
>Ga0137409_10008271_pt1 | contig 10625 bp, 10 predicted proteins | sample CZODoug1_16funga_FD_122059 | JGI IMG/M metagenome (GOLD analysis project Ga0137409, IMG submission 122059) | Vadose zone soil fungal communities from Angelo Coast Range Reserve, California, USA - CZODoug1_16fungal (Hybrid Assembly) | ecosystem: Environmental > Terrestrial > Soil > Vadose zone... | reverse complement strand
GGGGCTGGGAGTGATTGCGCCGACGCCGAGTTGGGGCGCCATGCTCAACGACGCGAGAAATCATCTCTTCGACGCGCCCCATATGGTTTTATTTCCCGCGCTCGCGATCATGGCGGCGGTTCTGGCGTTCAACCTGCTCGGAGACGCCCTACGCGATTGGCTTGACCCGCGCACGCGCGCATTCCTAATGACGATGGATTTGCCGCGGTAGAGCCGGCGCTACGAAAACCATTCCTGCACCCTGCAAATCACTTTCACAGGTGGGCGAGAGAGACTAAATCCTTAATTCTCAGGCAAACGTGGGACAAATTCCACAATTTCTGAAAAATGTCAGGCGAGGTCGAGCGTAACTTCCGTGCCGCGAGTTGCGCCGAGCGTGCGCGCGGCGCTGCCACGGTTCACGGCGATTTCCAGATAGCCGGCCGACCCAAAGACTGCAATGGGCTCTCCCGGAGTTCCCAGAGCGAACGTTTGCGCGAACTGTCGGATTTCCTTGCCGCCCACGGAGAGCTTGATGGAGCCCGACTCGACTACCTCCAACGGAACATCCTCAAGCGTGAGATTCGTCATCAGATTGCCGAACGCATCCACGCGCAATACGACCCCTGTGATTGTTTGGCCCGCTGCCTTTGTTTTCGGCATTGTAAATCGCACACAATCAGTGATCTCCTCTCCGAACGCTTCGGTCTGAAAAGCCTTCGATAGCCAAGCGGCTGTTGGGGCGAAAATGTCCCGGCCGTGAAACGTCGGGCTGATCGGGTTCAGGAAATAGTGTTCCGAGGTGATGTGCCGGACGATGCACGACTCGCGCTCAAAAATCATCGAAAGTACCCCATTGTCCGGCGCGACGAAATATTGTTTTTCGCCGCTCACCAGCAGGGGACGACGATTGGTTCCTACTCCCGGGTCTACAATCACGACGTGAATGGTGCGTGCGGGAAAATACCGGTAGGCATTTGCAACCGAAAGCGCTCCATCAAGAACGTCGAACGGCGTGACATGATGATTCAGGTCCACAATGCGCGCTGCCGGATTAATGTTCAGAATAACGCCCTTCATGGTGCCGACGAGGTGGTCGCTCGTGCCAAAATCGGTGGTCAGAGTGATGATTGGATCGGGCAATGGGAATCTCCGGTTAGGTGATCGTGCGCGAATTGCAGGTACAATTCCGCGGCATTTTACTCCTTTCGCAAACTATCGGAGGTGAAGTGCCGTGTCAAGGCGCCGTGCCCGAGTTGCTACGAACCAGGGCTTCCATTCTGCCTCATGCGACGGGCTGGGCATACATCCGAAGGCGCTACCGAGGGGGGCCGACGGGGAGTTCGCGCATGCACAACTCGGTCGAGTTCCGGTCACAAAAGAAAATCTGAAATAGCGGCAAGTCTTCCGCGAGAACCGTGTAGCTACCGAGTTGCATGGCCATGGACGTAGCGGCGCTCGATGCGACGATGCGATTGCCCGGCAGCGCGCGGACGCGGAATTGCCCCGAGCTGGGTTCATAGTTGCTGTAGCTGTAACACCGGCTGATGCAGGCGCGGTCCACAACGTGATTGCTAAGCAGAGGGATGTCCGAGGAGGTCCAGGTCGCAGAGGAAACGCGCGCGCCGACCGGAAGGGTTGACATAATGCGCTCTGCTTGTTGCTCAATTCGGGTCAGCCTGGACGTGTCCTTATAGAGAAAAGAGAAATAAACGGCCGCAATGCCCGCAAAACCAATCAAGTGCCACTTGCGTGGTTTCACGACCCCCAGCACACAGCAGGCGAGTATTGCGGCGATGGAAGAAAATCGCTGCGTGAGCAGGGTGGCCGGAGAGGTGAATTGCGGAAGTTGAATGGAACCGGGAAGTATCGAGACACCTATGATCGCAATAATGTAGAGCTGTAATGGAAGGCTATATTGCTTCAAGGTTTGGTGCTCGCGCCTCTGAGCAAAGACATCCACAATGAGGCACGCAAGCCCGAACACAAGCAGTAGTCGAGCCGGAAGACGATATCTTGGCTCGTTAAGAAGGAGCAATTGGTCTGAGCCGTTCGCAGCCAGTCCTGGGATGGACGCCCACCCCCCCGCAAAATGGATGGACAGGAAGCGGCCGAGGATGGCTAGGGTCACAGCTGCCGCTGCGAGGAGGAAAATCTGCCCGCGGCCTGACGCGATACGGGCCAGTGTAATGTATCCCGCCGCCCCCACAAACCAGACCAGTCCCAGCGGATGCGCCATCCAGATCAGCGGCACGAGGGCCAGGGCGAGAAAGCGCTCTGCGCCCCGGCCTCGCCAAACAATTGCCAAAGCGAAGAAAGATAGACCAAGTGAAAGGTAATAGTTGAAAAATCCCATCTCGAACGTCCAGCCGAAGGTGAGCGTCGCGAGACAGGGAATGAGAAACCATGGCGCGTGGCGCGTGGCCGCCGTGATCAGCGAAAACGCTCCCCAGAAGAAGATGAGAACGCAGAGTACGACTCCGATTCTTTCCGCTGCATGCAAGCCAAAAATGTTTCCCAGGTTGCTTAGGATCATGTCGAAGAGAACGTTGTCCCATTGCCTGGCGATCCAGAGTCCAGGCGCCTGACCTCGTTCGATCAATTGCACGAGCCAAGCGTTATACACATGACTATCGAGATCGCCGGCGACAATGTAACGATGCCAGAAGCAGGGAATCAGCAAGAATACCGAGATGGACGGTAGCGCCAGCCAGTGCCGGCGCATGAATTGAAACGAGATCGCAAAGAGTGTAGTGCGTGAGTAAACGTCCGGGTGTGCGGGCTGCCCAGGTTCGACCGTGACCGGCGCGTATTCCTCCGTTTCTATATGCATGATGACTTGAGTAAAGGATAGCAGTTGAGGTAGGTTCCCCCGTGTTTTGAGATCCGTGCCTGCCGCACAAGAGGCAACATTCCACACGGTGAGCAAACGAAATCAATTCTTTGTGTCCCCGCGGCTGGAGCGCGCCTTGACCGCATTGGACGCGGACTATATTCTGAATGACGAGGGCGGCTGTTTCTTTCACCAGCGCCTGGCAGGCGACGGATGAGACGGGTGTATCTCGATCATAATGCGACGACGCCGGTGGCCCCGGAAGTTCTGGCCGCCATGCTGCCCTATTTCAGCGAAGAATATGGAAATGCCAGTTCGATCCACACGTTCGGGCAACGGGCGCGCGGAGCGGTGGAAGAAGCGCGCGAATCTGTAGCAGCATTGCTGGGAGCGCGCCCTGCGGAGATCATGTTCTCGAGCGGCGGCACCGAGTCCAACAATCACGCTATTTTTGGCGTCGCCGGTGCAGCTCTAGGCGGCCGCAAGCACGTCATCACATCCGCGATTGAGCACAGCGCGGTATTGGACCCGTGCCGCGCACTGGAAAAACGCAGAGTCGCCGTGACCGTCTTGCCGGTCGACCGCGACGGAATCGTGAATCCCGAGGACGTTCGCCGGGCGATTCGTCCGGAGACCGTGTTGATCACAATCATGCTTGCGAATAACGAGTTGGGCACGATTGAGCCGATTGCAGAGATTGGCAAAATCGCGGCCGAAGCGCGCGTCACGCTGCACACCGACGCGGTGCAGGCCGCGGGGAAAATTCCGATCGACGTTGCGAAACTCGGCGTTCATTTGCTCTCCATTTCCGCGCACAAGCTGTACGGCCCGAAGGGTGTGGGCGCGTTGTATGTCCGGAAGGGAACTCGGCTCGAACCGCTGCTTTATGGCGGGCATTCCGAGCGCGACCGCCGCCCCGGGACCGAAGACGTCACCAGCATCGCAGGCTTGGGAAAGGCCGCGGAGCTGGCGTTGTCGCGCATGCAGGAAGAAGGCCAGCGTCTTTCCAGGTTGCGCGATCGATTGGAAAACGGGCTGCTCGAACGCATACCGCACGCCACAGTAAATGGTTTGCACGCGCGGCGCACGCCCAACACCTCGAATTTGACGCTCCCGTTTATCGAGGGAGAGGCGATGGTGATTGCGCTCGACTTGAAAGGTATCTCCTGTTCCACAGGGGCGGCATGCTCTTCTGGTGCGGTCGAGCCATCGCACGTTCTGACGGCCATCGGCCTCGCGCCCGAAGACGCGCGCGCGACGTTGCGCCTCAGCCTGGGGCATCAAACGACTGACGAGGAAATCAATTTCGCCCTGGAAACGATTCCCCCTGTAATTGATCGGCTGCGCCAGATGTCTCCGACATATAAGAAACCTGCAATCATGTGATCTGACGCTATACTAGCTGAGTGCCTGTTTTGTACGGGCACGGCATGCCGGGCCCCTATGTGGAGAAACGTACGTTGTGTTGGAATCGAATATCAATCAGAAAACATTGACCGCGGTGGCCATGAGCGGCGGCGTGGACAGCTCGGCTGTCGCGGCGATGCTTGTGCAGCGCGGGTTTCCGGTGGTCGGCCTGACAATGCAGCTCTGGAACCAGCGCCGCCTGCCGGAGCTCGACCGTGCCACCCACGGACAGCGCTGCTGCTCGCTCGATGACGTGTACGACGCGAAGCGCGTGGCGCAGCACCTGGGAATGCCGCACTACGTGGTCAACTACGAACAGCGCTTCGAAGAAACCGTGGTGCAGCCATTCGTTCAGGAGTATCTCGCCGGGCGCACGCCGATTCCGTGCACTCATTGTAACAACAACGTGAAGTTCGATCCGTTGCTGGTGACTTCGCGGCAGATCGGGGCCGACCGCCTGGCAACCGGCCACTACGCCCGAATTCTCCACAATGAAATTACGGGGCGTTACGAATTGCTGCGCGCCGTGGATGGGGCCAAGGATCAGACCTATTTTCTGTTTGGTTTGAAGCAGGAGCAGATGTCGCGGACCGACTTTCCTTTGGGCGAACTCGACAAGAGCGCTGTGCGGGAAATCGCGCGTCAAGCGGCGCTGCCGGTGGCGGACAAGCCGGAAAGCCAGGAAATTTGCTTCGTGCCGTCGGGAAACTACGTTCAATTTATCGAGGCGTATTTGGGGGAACGAGGCGAGGCGTTACCGGAGGAAGAGGGTGACCTGGTAACGACCAGCGGCGAAGTCATCGGGCGGCATCGCGGAGTGCACCATTACACCGTCGGGCAGCGCAAGGGGCTAGGCATCGCCGCGGGAAGGCCGCTCTACGTCGTCGAACTGGACCACGCTGCCAACCGCGTTGTCGTCGGCGATGATGCGGAGCTGCGTTCGGAGTCCTGCGAAGTCCGCGACATCAATTGGATTTCGTTCGCCGTTCTCGAAGCGCCCGTGCGCGCAACCGTGAAGATCCGCCACCGTCACGAGCCCGCGGCGGCCACCGTCGAACCGCTCGATGCGAAGTGCGCCCGAGTGAAGTTCGACGTGCCGCAGCGCGCGATTACCCCAGGACAGGCCGCGGTGTTTTATTCGGGGGACATCGTTCTCGGCGGAGGATGGATTCGGTAGCGCCCTGACAGGAATTCTTGCCGCGATCTAAATAAACATTCCTTCGTCTTGCTGTTCGCTGGGCTGTTCCGCGGGTTGATGTCCGTGCCGGGCGGCGCGGAAAAATTCCAGGCCAGTCTGAATGCCGCGAATGATTGCGGAAGCCTTTACAACCGGTCCCCATACAGTGTCGCGCAGACGCGATCCCGCTTCTTCGACGGTTTCCATGGCGCCGGTCAGAATCTGATCGACGTGGATGAGCTGCAAACGCAGCCGTTCCATGGCCTCCGTAAGGATTCGGTCCACCTTCTGCGCCTGGCCGCGTGCCAGCCGAGTCAGTTCAGAAGCATCCGCAATGATGCCTGAAATGCGCGGGGAGACATCTTCCACCAAAAGCTGGACTCGAGATAGAATCGGGGTCAATCGCGCGTTGAGATCGGTGATGGTTTCCTCTACGCGCGCTGCGGTGCGGCGGAGCTGGAGAAATAGCGCGACCAGAATGATCGCCTGCAGGACGACTGCGGCCGCCGTCACGACCACGAAATACGGCATCCAGCTTTCCATGCATTTGCCTTGACGCGATTACTGCGCTTTGGCTTTCTCCCTTTGGTAGGCTTCACGGCCCGCATCCACCGCCGCGGAAAGAGTTTCCTTCTGGCGCGACGCGGCCTGCTTGCTTCGCTCAACTATATCTTCGGCTCGTTCGCGCAGTTCCCGTGCTTTACGTTGGGCGTAGTCGCGGCCCTCATCGGCCTTCAGCGAGAGGTATTCACGCGTTTCCTCGCCAGACTTCGGCGCAAACAGAATTCCGACCAGGGCTCCTACGCCCAAGCCGACCAGAAAATAAGTTACTTTGGATCCAACATTGTCCGCCATAGAACCTCCGACCTTCCTCAATCGCCGCGGCTGATCCAGCTGAATTTCTCAGTACTTCCGAAAACCAACGTAGCACAGCAAAAAGTGAGGCGCAATAAGGACTAACCGGTATCTAGGCCAAAGTTCGGTTATTAGAAGTTTCTGAGTTTTCCAAATGCGCGACGACTCGCTCCGCACTCTTGCGAGCGACCACTTTGCTCAAGCGCTCGATTCCCGCGCGGCGGATATTTGCCACGCTGCCAAATTCCCGGAGCAGTCGCTGCGTGGTTTTTGGACCGACGCCGGGAATTTCCAGGAGTGCGGAAGACGTTTGTCTTTTGCCGCGACGTGAGCGGTGAAATGTCACGGCGAAACGGTGCGTTTCGTCGCGAATCTGCTGAATCAGGTGCAGCACGGGAGAGTGCCGGTCCAGAATAATCGGCTCATCTTCCTGGCCGAACACGTAGAGAATTTCTTCTTTCTTTGCGATGCTTGCAACTGGCTGATTGATGATTTGCAGCGCGTCGAGCGCCTGCGCCGCGGCGTGAAGCTGGCCGATTCCTCCGTCAATCAAGATCAAACTCGGCAAAGGTTTTTTTTCTTCCTGCAAGCGCCGGTAACGGCGCGAAACGGCTTCACGCATGCTTGCAAAATCGTCGTTTTGCCATTCCTGGCCGACAACGCGCAGGGTTTCGGCGCGCTCTTCTCCGCGAATGATAAATTTCCGGTAATCGGATTTTTTCATCCGACCTTTTTCCCATACGACCATCGAAGCGACAGTGTCCGTTCCCTGCATGTGAGAAATGTCAAAGCTTTCGATACGCGCCGGCTCTTCCGGCAAACTCAACGCATTCTGCAAAGCTTCCGCGATTGCCTTTGAATTTGGTTTGAGCACGCGGAAACGCTGCGTGAAGGAATGTTCTGCGTTGCTTTTGACCAAATCGAGGATGGCGCGCTTCGAACCGCGTTGCGGCGTGAAAATTTCCACTTTGTGACCGGCGCGTTCGGCAAAAAGTTCTTCCAATAGTTCTCTATCTTCTACTTCTTCCGGAACGTGAATTGCTTTCGGCAAATACTCCGCTTCAAGATAAAGCTGCTTCAAAAGTGAGGGAACGAATTCGCCGGGATCAAATGCCTCCAGGTCTTCCCAATAAAATTCTCGCCGATCCACGACGCGTCCGCCACGCAAGTGAAAGAGATTTGCGGCAACAAGCGGCGGCTCGGCGTAATAAGCAAGCACATCCGTGTCGTCCCCTTGCGTCGCGGCGATGCGCTGACGCTCTTCGATATCTTCCATCGTGCGGAGCAGGTCGCGATACGCCGCAGCTTGTTCGAAAAGTTCCTTCTGCGATGCAGCCATCATTCGTTCTTCCAGGCTCTTCACCAGATCGTGCCGGCGTCCCTCGAGAAACATGCGTACATCATGCGCGGCTTCCGCATACCGCTCGTCGGCCGTGAGGCCCGGCACACACGGCCCCAGGCAGCGATGAATGTAATATTGCAGACAGGGCCGCGGATGCGGACGCGTCAGATCCACCGTGCAGGACGGAACCAAAAATCGCTTGTGCACAAAGTGCAAAATGCGCCGGGCAAGACTTGCGGGAAAATAGGGGCCGAAGTAGAGCGAGCCGTCCTTCCTAATACGCCGCGTGAAATAAACGCGCGGATATTTTTCATACGCGGTGAACTTGATGTACGGATAAGTCTTGTCGTCGCGCAGAACGACGTTGAATTTCGGCCGGTATTGTTTGATGAGATTGTGTTCGAGCGCAAGAGCCTCCCGCTCGTTCTCAACCACGATCGTTTCGAGCTCGGCAATTTCGCGCGCCAGCGAACCGGTTTTTGCGTCCGTCCAGCGCGACTCCAGGAAATAGGAGCGCACGCGATTGCGGAGCACGCGGGCTTTGCCGACGTAGATGACGTGGCCGCCAGCGTCCTTAAACAGATAGACGCCTGGGCTCTCTGGCAACTGCGCGGCTTGTTCTTTGGGCTCCATGGGGAGTTCGATTCTAGAGTTTAGGGTATCGTGACGAAGAGGGGAACCTGATGAGCAAAGCAAGCGAAAACCTGCAAGCAGCCCTACAGCTGGCCATGGCAAAGCGTCCTAAGGTTGGAGGCTTTCCGTATCTGGCGGAAACTCTGCGGCGCGCGAGAGTGACGCATAACTTCCGTTAGACCGCAGGAGATTCCGGCCGCATCTTACATATCGACTACGGGAGGCACCGTATGAATCTACCGGACGCGCCGATTGCACACGAAGGCTTCTTTGCCACGCACTTCTTCACCGTGAGGGACCAGGAAAAATCGAAGGACTTCTATGTCCGAATTCTTGGCGGTAAAGTGATCAACCCGGAAAATCCGTGCTACATCAAGCTGGCTAATACCTGGATCATTCTCAATTCCGGCGGTGGCCCGACACCCGACAAGCCAGGGGTACTCCTCGAAACACCGACGGATCTCAACAGAGTGAATAGCTTCCTTAACTTGCGTGTCGCCGACATCTGGGCCTGCTACAAACAATGGAGCGACAAGGGAGCGTTCTTTCTTACCGAACCGCTAGACAATCACGGCTGGGAATGGCGCTGCTACATGCGTGATCCCGACGGCTACCTGATCGAGGTCGGCCAATATACTCAAATGGGCCTCGACCGTTTAAAAAAAGACGCGCAATGAAGTTGCAAAGCAACTTCATTCCTAAGAACGACCCGGGATCAACGACACTTCGCGTTAGTGGCTATTAATTGCTGGTCCGGCAAACAGCAGGAGATTGCCATCCGGATCTTTGACTACGAAATTTTTGGCTCCCCAAGGCTGTTTTTTCAGTGACTGGTGAAAAGTGACGCCAACGGACTGGAATTCAAGAAACAGCAGCTTGATCTCGACTGCCGTGGCGACGGTCATAGATGCTGACAGCAGTTCCTCACGATCGCGGACTGTCTGCTCAAGTGTAGACCCCTCGACATGCCTAAGATTGAGACGCGCTGCGTCGCGACCCACTTGCGCATAGTAGGGAGGGTCGCCGTAACTGAATACCAGCGAAAAACCCAACTTCTTGCAGAAAAATTCGCATGACCCCTTGATATCGGCAACGAACAGTTGCGGCTCTGCATTGACAATCGTCGCTTTGGCTGGCGACGATCTCACCTTGTTCACCTTGCGCGATGTGGTGGAAAGGCCAGTTTTGAGGGCTTGCCAACTATCGAAGCCGTGCTGTCTTGCCACCATTTCTTGCGCATCACTGAGCTTGAAACTCGTCGCAAGAATTTCCGTGTCGGGCATATTCAGGAAACGAGGCATTAGCCCGCGGATTTGTGCTGCGACGGGATAATGCCGTTCGCGATGCCAACGCAATATGAGCTTGGCTTGCTTTTTGAGGTTCTCTAGATTGGGCATGCGGGCCTCTACGATGAGATCGTAGGTGGGCATTGCCCTTCGGCTGTGCCGATGCACCCTACATGCGCCGGTTGCAGTGTCTGCCACCGCGTGAGTAGTTGTCAATTGAGAAGGACGCCGAGCTACATGTGTCGGGGCTGAATTATTGATGTCGCGCTTCGGGAGGTTTGCTAGAATCCGGCGCATGAAAAAGTGAACATGGTTGCAGGCCGCGCCCCTTTCAGTGTTCCTGCCAGCTGGCATAGCGGGGGCAATAAGGCGCGCGTTTCTAGAGGCCCCAATCGGGACTCCGAATACGGAGGAAGTGCGCCAAGGTGAGACGATGACAGGATCAGCGAAGTTTATGAATTGCGAATCTATCACGTGCTCTCCGGAAAGCTGGACAGTCTTGTTGCGCCCTTCCGAGAACATACAGATGCGCTCTTTGCGAAACATGGAATGAAGAACATGGGCTCCTGACGAGAGTCTCGGAAGCTTTGGACGCGGTTCTGCATCGAATCAGCGTGGAATCATGAATGGCCATCAGCAGCTGTTTAGAATCTGCCACCTTAAGGCAGAGGCGACGGGCAACTCGGAAGCAGGTTTTTGCTATAAGATTTGAATTGAGATCCAGCCTCAATGTAGAACCGAAAAACTTGGTGGAGGTTACGGTGAATCACGCAACATTTAAAGCTTCAAGGGGCAGGGCTTCTGACGAACAGGCGCGCACGCCAAGTCTGATACGGCGAACCATTTTTGTGGCAACGCTTGGCGCTTTTTTCCTTGTGTCGGGCATCTTCCTGGCGTCGTGCTCGAATCAAACGGCTTCCGGACAGCACGCAACGATTCTGATGCGCGATGGCACGACGCTCACGGGCACGGTCACAGCGACTTCGGGGGCAGAAATCACATTAGCTGGCGACGACAAGACAACGCACGTGGTTCCGATGACACAAGTGAAATCGATCGAGTATGACGACGCGGCGGCGGGGCAAACTGCGGCCGGGCAGCCTTCTTCTACGG